>FWWL01007193.1_pt1 | contig 15398 bp, 11 predicted proteins | sample 2228331 | NCBI WGS metagenome assembly FWWL01 (sample SAMEA103939775, study PRJEB20133) | metagenome
GGGCAGGCCAGGAGGGAGAGGGGACCGCGACGGAGGAGGTGAGCGGAGAGGAGGCCTCCCCGGAGGAGGTTGCAAAGGACCTCCGGGCGGAGGGGATATCGGACGGCGGAGGAGGTGTCCACCCGGCGGCCTGGGCGGTCCCCCTGGGAGCTGCGGCTGTCCTGGCCGCCTGGGGTGCCTGGTATTTTATGGTAAGAAAGAGGGCGGGCGTCGCCTCCCGCGGGGAGGGATGAGGGTCCGGCGCGTCACCGCGGCCGGGCGGGGCTCCGGCGGCCTCATTCCTCGACGACCACCCGGATATCCCCTTCCTTTCCCGTGACGCTGAAGACGGTGGTCCCCTCCTCGTGACGGAAGAGCAGGTCTATGCGGGAACGCCCCACCCGCAGGCCGTTGATCCTCACCCATTCAAGCCAGGGAGGGAGGCAGGGCTTGTTGACGTAGAGGACCCCGCGTGGGGCGTCCGGGGTTATGCCCAGCAGGGACTGCAGGATGAGGAAGACGCTCCCCGAGGACCAGGCCTGGGGGCTGCAGGCCACAGGGTAAGGAACCGGCTCGTCGTAAAGGGTGCGCCGGAAGCCGCAGAACAGCTCGGGGAGCCGCAGGTTCTCCATGCGCAGGCACGCCGTGGACAGCCCCTCCACCAGCCGGAGGCAGGCCTCATCGGCCCCGTAACGCTTCATGCCCCGCAGGATGAGGGCGTTGTCGTGGGGCCAGATGCTCCCGTTGTGGTAGCTCATGGGGTTGTAATAATGGGCTTTCTCGCTCAGGGTGCGGATACCCCACCCGGAGAACATGTCGCTCTCCATGAGGCGCTGGATGACCCGCCGGGCGCGATCCGGGGAGGGCAACCCGGTGAAGAGAAGCTGCCCGGCGTTGGAGGAGACCACGCGCACCGGGTTTTTCTCCCCGTCCAGGGCCAGCACGTAGAAGCCCAGCTCCTCATCCCAGAAGAGCTCCTCCACCTTGCGCCGCATCTCCTCCGCCTCGGCCAGCAGGCGCCGGCCGCGTTCCTCGTCTCCCAGGTCCCGGTAGAGCTCCCCCAGACGCCTCTTGGCGTAGTACACGTAGCCCTGGGTCTCCACGGTGGCCACCGGCATGCAGGGCAGGCGCCCTCCAGGCAGGAGGATGGAATCCCCGGAGTCCTTCCAGTACTGGTTGGCCAGGCCAAGCGGGCTGCGCCGGCTGTATTCCACCAGGCCGTCCCCGTCCTGGTCACCGTATTCGTCGATCCAGCGCAGGGCCAGGTCCACGTTCTCCTCCAGACGCCGGAAGGTGTCCAGGTCCGCCGTCCACTTGAGGTATTCGCTCATGAGGATGAGGAAGAGAGGGGTGGCGTCCACCGTCCCGTAGTAGGGGGTGTGCGGGATCTCGCCCATGCGGGCCATCTCCCCGCGCCGTATCTCGTGCAGTATCTTTCCCGGTTCCTCGTCCCTCCAGTCGTCCACCTCGCTCCCCTGGAAGGAGGCCAGGAAGGCCAGGCTCTCCCGCGCCAGCTCCGGCTTTAGCATCAGGGTCATGTAGCTGGCGATGAGGGCGTCCCTCCCGAAGGGGGTGGAATACCAGGGGACCCCGCCCACCAGTATCTCCCCGTAGGGGGTCTTGGTGTGCAGGGCCCGGAGGTCGCGCAGGCTGCGCTGGATGACCAGGTTGAAGACGTTGTTGGCGGTGTGGATGCGCGTGGCGGGCTCCATCCACTCCTCGTAGGAACGGCGTAGCTCGCGCCGGGCCTCGAGGAACCTGGCGGGCTCCTTATCCTCGCCCTCCTCCAGCGGGATGACGTGGAGGTCGATGTAGTCCACCTCGTCGGTGGTGAGGAGGAAGGGGAAAACGGCCTCCACCCCCGCCCGGCCGCCCCTTATCTCCTCCGGCGCACGGGAGAAGATTATCCGGGTATAGCGGCGCAGCCCGTCCGTACCGGTGTAGGACAGGAGGACCTCGTTCTCCGTCACCCGCGGCCGGTGCACCCTCCCGCGCCGGGGGCGGGTCATGCCGCGCACCTCGAAGACGTCTGCGAAGTCCGAGGCCAGGCTGACGCTCAGGCGCACGTGTACGGGTGCAGAATGATAGTTGCGGACGTATATCCTCTCCACCAGGCCGTCCTTGATGAGCCGGCTGCGCCTGATGCTGATGACGTCCTGGGGGATGACCGCCCGTCCTTCCTCCAGGATGTCGGGGTTGGAGAGGTGGATGTTGGCCATGTAACCCCGTTCCAGGGAGGAGGAGAGGAACAGGGGACGCACCCCTTCCAGGCGTGTCTCAAGGGTGGAGAGGAAGCGGGTGTCGCGGTAGTAAAGCCCCAGTCCGGCCCGGTTGCCGTGGGTCATGTCGCCGTTCTCGTAGGTGTAGAGGAAGCATTCCCCCTCCTTGATGATCAGCGACTGGCGGGGGACCTCGCTGACGATGAAGGGCAGGCCACCTCCGCCCTCCAGGCACAGGGCCTCGCTCTTCCTCCCTTTCCTCTCCACCTTTTCCTCCACGTCGCCCTCACCGGCTCCGGGATTCGGTCGGCCGCATGGCACCCCGGTATCGTATACGGCCCCGACCCCATCCCTTTACACCGCGACACCCTCACCACGATCTACACCGCGACACCATCACCACGATCTACACCGCGACACCATCACCACGATCCGCATATGGCGTGAAGTTGAACGGTTTTGTATCCCCTTCCCTCCACTTCACCCTCACCGATTGCGGGACTCTGTCTGTCTCACGGCACTGAAACATATAATCTTTTATACCCGGAATACGCGTGCGTTACCAATACTTTCAAGGATCATCGCCTCGCCCCCGCCCGTATGGGATGCCCGGGTCGCCGTGACCTTCCATCGCCTGTCCTTGCTTCCCACTCGCCTTTACGGGATTTCTCCTCTCGGCGCGCGGGAGCTATCCCCCAGGCCTTGCCGCTCGCCATCCCGCCCCACCGGAGGAGGGGAGCCCGGCGTTTACGTCCGGGTCTCCCACGGGCGAAGATCGGTGCGGAGGCCGGCGGGCAGGGAACAAGGCGGGTCGATACGTCGTCAAGGTTTATAGCGGTAACGATTTGGAAAAATCTATAATCGAAACCGCTTTCGCGAATCCCGAGGCCGATTGGACCGCAATCCCCAGAGGGTCTTGACCCGGGCCCTTTCGCAAGCGAGCAGGCAGCGGAAGCCGGGATGTCCTGTGGGTTGCGGATAATTCATCGTCATGGAGGAGGTCGACGGTCATGCGCATCGCGGTCATCGCCCCGGTTTGGATACCCGTCCCTCCCGACGGCTACGGGGGGATCGAGAGAGTCCTGAAACTCCTCGTGGACGAGCTGGTGAGGCGCGGCGAGGAGGTGACCCTCTTCGCCGCGGGTCCCTGCCGGACCCTGGCCCGGCAGGTCATAAGCCTGGAGGAAGCACCCACAAGCCACATGGGGGAGACGCTCTTCGACGCCTACCATGTGGGGCAGGCCTTCAGGACCGTGGCCGCGGGCCCTTACGACCTGGTGCACGACCATTCCGGGTTCCTGGGGCCGGCCTTCGCCGCCCTCATCCCCCAGCCCGTGGTCCATACCCTGCACGGTCCCTTCACCGCCGACACGCGCCTGTTCTACCGCGCCTTCAAGGACGACTGCTATTACGTGGCCATAAGCCGGAGACAGCGCGACTGCTGCCCGGAGTTGAATTACGTGGGCGTGGTCCCCAACGCCGTGGACGTCGAGGAACACCACCTCTCCACGGAGAAGGAGGATTACCTCGTCTGCGTGAGCCGCATCTGCGAGGCCAAGGGCACGGAGCATGCGGTGCGCCTGGCCCGGGAAGCGGGAAGGCGCATCGTCCTGGCGGGAAAGATAGACCCCGGACGGGACCGTGAGTATTACGAGCGGCGGGTGCGCCCGTTACTGGACGGGGAGAACGCCGTGTATCTGGGCGAGGTCTCCCAGGAGGAGAAGGTGCGGCTCATCTCCAGGGCGGCCGCCTTCCTCTTCCCCATCCAGTGGGAGGAGCCCTTCGGCCTGGTGATGGCCGAGTCGCTGGCCTGCGGGACGCCGGTGCTGGCCACGCGCTGGGGAGCGGTGCCGGAGGTCGTGGAGCACGGGGTCACCGGGTTTCTGGCCGACACCCCGGAGGGGCTCCTGCCCTATATCGACCGCATCCACGAGATCGACCCGCTCACCTGCCGCCGGGTGGCGGAGGAGCGGTTCAGCCCCCGGGCCATGGCCCAGGCCTATTTGGAAATCTATTCCAGGACGAAGTCCCTGCACCGGGAGAGGCTCCGTCCCGCGCGCGCACGCCCCGCCTGAGAGGCAGGCGGCGCTCACGCCGCCCACCTTGTCCGCGGCACCCGGCGGTTGTACATTTACCCCCGTGAGGAGACCCGGTAGCAGGCTTTCGCTTCGTCGAGAGAGGACGCCGAGGGTGCATTACGACGTCGCCGTGGTGGGGGCGGGACCCGCGGGTTGCGCGGCCGCCAGGGAAATCGCCAGGAGGGGCTTCAAGGTCCTCCTCCTGGAAAAAGGCGCGCTTCCCCGCGAGAAGGCCTGCATGGGGTTGCTCTCACCGCAGGGCAGGCGCCTGGTGGAGGAGGCCTTCGGTCCCCTCCCCCCGGAATGTCTGGAACGGCCGGCGGAGGCCTCGGGGATCAGGGTCCTGGTGGAGGGGGGTGGGGAATACGCGCTCCCCTTCCCGGGGGAGGGGTTCTGGGTCAGGCGCGCTTTCCTGGACGCCTTCCTGGCCCGTGCCAGCGGGGCGGAGGTGCGGGACGGATGCGAGGTGGTGGAGGTGGCCGCGGGACGTTTCCACGTCCGGCTGCGCTTCCGAGAAGGGGAGTCCGGGTTCGGGGAGGCGGAGTCCACCTACCTGGTGGGGGCGGACGGCGCGTCGAGTTCGCTCTCCGGCATTCTCCGCCCCGAATTCCATCGCGCCCACGCCCTCCCCGCCCTTGAGAGGACCATGCTGGTGCTCTGGGAGGGGGAGGCGGATTGGGACCCGCGGTGGATGGGGGTCGCGGTGCTGAAGGGCGGCTCGGGCCTGGCCCGCTTCTTCGTGCGGGGCGGGATGGCAGGTCTTGCGGTGGCCTGCAAGGAGGAGGGGCGCTGGCGGGAGGAGCTGGAGGGCCTGCGTGAGTTCCTCTCCCGCCGCGTGGGCCTCAGGTTGCGGGGAGAGCCGGTACGCATGGTATCGGTTTCCAACCGCATGGGGAGGAGGGGCAGGTACAACCTGGGTGCGGGGAGCGCCCTCCTGGCGGGGGAGGCGGCGGGATTCCTGGACCCCTGGGGCCTGGGCATCACCCTGGCCCTGAAGAGCGGCAGGCTGGCCGGGGAGTGCATAGCCGAGAGCGCCGGGGAGAACGTCACCCCTCACCTCTATTACCTGCGCCGCGCGCAGCCTCTTCTGGCGGAGGCCGGGGTGGGGAAGGGAAAGCCCTCCGGGAGGCTGGGAGAACTGGACCTGAGCGGATGGGCCGGTGCCGGTGGTCGTGCGGCGCGGAGGGATCTCCGCGCCCTGCGCAGGCGCCTGGGATGATGAGGCGGGAGCCCCCTCAAGGCGGGAGGGGCCGGTTCACGTCTATCTCCACCACCTCAGCGGAGGCGGTCCGCAGGGCGAACACGATCCCTTTGGAATTATATTCCAGAATGGTCATCTGCTCCCCCTGATGCAGACCGGTGGTCTGCCTCTCCGGCGTCCCGAATTCCCTTATCACCTCGGCCTGGACCGAACCTATGCCCACCCCTTTGGCGGTCCTTCCGGCATAGGGGCGGCGCAGGCAGATGGAGACCACGATGTCGAAATCGTCGAGACTCTTCCCTTTGTCCCGGTCCTCCAGGTAGACGGTGAGCTTCCAGGAACCGTAACCACCGGTATAGGAGGCATAGACCAGCCCCTCCGTGGTATGCCCGCTGGAATCCGGCGTCCCGTAGAGCTCCTTGACGGCGCGGAAGTCGCTGCCGATGCTTATGCCCGCCGCGGACTGTCCGGGAAGGATGGGATCCGCCACGTGGGACCCGAACAGCCCTTCCTCCCCCTCTCCGCCCGGCGTCGCCTCCTCCCATGGTCGCAGGCCTCCGTAGGCGGTGACCAAGACCGTGATCACTCCTTCCCGGGGACTGACGAGGAATTCCACCCCGCGGTCGGTATAGGAATAGAGGATCAGCCCTTCATCGCCGGAGGAGGGGGAGACGCTGGGGCATGGACCGAATTCCCCCTCCACCTCCTCAGCGGTGCTCCCTATGCCCACCCCGCCCGAGGTCCTGCCGGCATAGGGGGCGGAGACCTCGATGGCGCCCACCTCGTCCTCCGGGTCGAGGTACCCGTTGCCCTGGTCGTAGAGGGTCACCACCAGGAGCCAGGAGGCGGGGTCGTTCATCCTCCCCCCCTCGCGGGTGCGGCGGTAATAGGCGTAGATATAACCACCGTCCCGTAAGTGTTCCTCGGGGTCGCCGTGCACCTCCCGGACGGCGGAGAAGGCGCTCCCGATCTCGATCCCCGCCGCGGAGTAGCCGGGTACGATGGGGTCTTTCTCCCACCCGTTAGGCTCGCCGCCGCCCTTCCCGCATCCGGAGAGGGAGAAGGCCAGGATCAGGAGGAGGGCCGCCGCCGGCAGCCCGCACGGTATCCAGGCGCGATCTCCTCTCCTCATGGGCATGGCCGGCTATCCCGCCTCCTTCCGCTCCCCGCCCCTCCGGACGTAGGAGACCGGTAGTCCCAGGTTGGCGGCCAGGGTCTCCGTCACCAGGAAGGCCCGGGTGCGGTTCTCCGGAGGGGAGCCGGACATCTCGGAGCGGAAGACCCTCCTTTTGCCGCCTCCCCGCAGACGGAGGTAGACGCGGGCGGAGTAGGAGAGACTGCTTCCGGACGGTCTTTCACCCCTCTCCACCGGCTCTCCTCCCGATTCCACCACCACGATCTCCTCCAGCTCCTCCCGGAGGTGTTTGCGGCGGAAGGGCAGGAAGAAGCGGTACCGCTCCCACACCACCGCTTTCTCCGCGGGTAGCACCACCAGGTAGGTGGGGGAGGAAAAGACGGCCAGGATGCTGTAGAAGAGGAGGGCCACGGCACATATCCCCGTGGCCACGCGGGCCACACCCACCGTGGCCAGGACGGCGCAGGCCACCGCGGCATAGAAGACGAGGGCGTGGAAGACCTCCCAGGGTCCTCCCCGGACCTCGAACTCGAGTTCCCCTTGCCCTCCGCCCGGTCCCGCCGCCATATCCCGCTCCTTTCAGGCCTTCCGCCCTCGGGTGCGATTATAAACCATCAGCGCTAAACCATCAGCGCGGGGGATTCTCGGCACCGGGGAGAGGCCCTGATGAGCTAGTCCTCGATGACCTTATAGACCACGTCGTGCTCCCGGGCGTGCTCGGAGACCTTCACCCCCACCACGTCCCCGGGGCCCGCCTCCTGGACCTGGCGGTGTTCGATCTGCATGGACTCCACCTTCTGCGTCCAGTCGGAGGTGTGCCCTTTCACGTGGATGGTGTCCCCCACCCTGAGCACGTCCTCGAGCTCGATGGCCGCCACGCCCACCTTGCCGAAGTAATGGGTTACCCTCCCCACCTGTTTCTCCATCCTTCACCTCCTGTGTCCGGTCCGCTGACCTTTGGTTCCCTTTCCAACGTCTTCCCCGGCTGTCGCTGCCTACCGGTCGCCTTCAACTCCTGTGCCCGGTCCGCTGACCTTTGGTTCCCGCGCCGGGAAGGGGCCGGATCCGCGCCGCACTACCTACCCTCGTGGAGAAGGGGCGTGTGGCCCCGCGCGGTCGAAACCCCGTTCGAAGGCGCTTCCTCCGAAAGGGTCTCTTCCCCGGGGATCGGGCCCCGCCTTCATCGTGCCGCGGGGCCAGGCTCGCAGGCCGCCGTGCGAGGGCCTGATCTCGGTTTTGCCCGCTCGCCCCGGCGCGTGGAAAAGCGGGATCCGGCTAAAGGACGTGCCTCCCCGAGCCCTGGCGCCTTCCATCTCGGTTGTTCCCCTTCTCCGGCCGGGATAAACCGGTCCGCGAAAGGGGGTTGCGCCAGCCATCGTGTCCGGCGCCGGCCGGGAAGCCGGCCGAGGACGTGGACTTCCTGCCGGGATGGGCCGGTCCGCGGCGGGAATTTGCCTTTTCCGGTCTCCAGGCGTAGCGGTCCGACCCCCCTATTGGCGGCCTTCAGCGCGCGTTTGGAAAAGCGCGACCGTTTTATCGGACGGCCTGAACCGTCCCTCCGCCCTCTGAAGGGAGGGCATGATCTTTGTGGGGAGTCACCCGGACGGTCTCCTTCACCGGGAGGAGATGGCTCGCCTGCGGTCGGCCTTCCCCCGGGGGAGATGTTTCGACTCGGCGGGTGCGGGACTCCCGGATCCCGAGGACGGGCCCCTCTTTTCATCGACATCCTTTTTCCCGGCGAAGAGGCGCGCCGCGCGGCTCATGGACCGTAAGCGCCGGAGGGTTGGGGGCTGACCCGGGGAGCGGGGAGGCCTCCGTGGTGTCGGCGGCTTGGGCACAGGCGCCGGAACATAAGGGCCTCCGGTGACCGGGGTGGCCCTTGAAGTAGGCAATCCCCCGGCGGCCGTTATATAATATCCCCGTTCCGTCCGGAGCGAGGAGGGTCCATGCCCACGGATGAAGATCCCCGGAAGGCGGTTCTCCGCCGCCTTCGTCGCATCGAGGGACAGGTGCGCGGTATCATCCGCATGGTGGAGGAGGGCAAGGACTGCCGCGAGATCCTCAACCAGGTGGCGGCGGTCCGTTCCGCGATGGAGCGGGTGGGGGCGCATATCATCACCCATCGGATGAAGGAGTGCCTGCGCGCGAGCTCGGAGGACGACTTCGAGAAAGCGGTGGCGGAGGCCGTGGAGACCTTCCTCCGCTTCACCTCGGCGGTGGATTGAGAGCGGCGGACGCAGGTCGACCCTGATCCCGGAGCACGCTCTCATCTGCGAACCGTAAGGGGTCTCCCCGCGGGGCGGACGGGCATAAGCGCGCAGGACGCATCCGATTTCTCCGGGTCCGCACGCTTTTCGCCATGCGCTTGCGCCAGCTTTTGACCACCCCTTTTTTACGCCTGCCCTCCGCTTTACCCGGCCGTTTTTCATCCCCCGCCGGAGGCGGGAAGGGCACCTGCCCCGGGTATCCTCTTGCCCGGCCATTCCCCGCGGAAGAACCGGGTTCTCCGGCCTCTCCCGCGCTCCCACCCTCCCCCGTTTTGCATACCCCACCGCATCCCCCATCGCATGAGGTAATGACACCGGCCTTCGCGACCTCCCGTCTCGTCAAGGTTGTCCCGAACATGATCTGGATTAGGTGGTCGATATCTGTGGGGGTATACCTTTTTTGCCTGTGAGATCACGGCCGGTGAAGTCATGGAGGTGGATGATGAAGTCCATCGGGGAGAGGGAGATGGCGCCCACACCGGCATCCGAGCTGAGGGCGCGTTTCGGGGAGCGGGTGAGCTTCGTAAAGACCGAGAGATACGTGTACTCGAGGGACATGGGGGAGTTCCCTCCCCTGGTGGAAAGGATGGTGGGAGCCCTCGCCCAGGCCGTGGTCCGGGTGCGGGAAAAGGAGGAGCTGGCCTGGCTCCTGGATTTCTCCTCACGCCACGGCATTCCCCTCACTCCGCGGGCGGCGGCCACCAGCGGATACGGAGGCGCGGTCCCCGTGCGGGGCGGGGTGGTGGTGGACCTCACCTCCCTGAACCGGGTGATGGAGATCGACGAGGCGGGAGCGAGGGTGAGGGTGGAGCCGGGCGTGGTCTGGTGGAACCTGGAAAGGGAACTCCGGGAGCGAGGGCTGGCCCTGAGGGCTTATCCATCCAGCGCCCTCTCCTCCACCGTGGGAGGATGGGTGGCCGAGGGGGGATCGGGTATCGGCGCCTACGGCTACGGGGGCATCCGCGACGTCCTTCTGGCCCTGGAGGTGCTCGGTCCCAGGGGTAGGTCATGGGTCCGGGGCGAGGACCTGGACCTCCATGTGGGGTCGGAAGGGATACTGGGGTTCGTCACCACGGTGGAGCTCGCCGTGCGCCGGGCCGCCCCCGAGAGGCCCTCTCTCTTCACCCTCCCCGATACCCGCGCCCTGCAAGGCTTCCTCGATTCCGCCGTGCGTGCCTTTCCTCCGATGGCCCTGGCGCATGCCGACCGCGTCGAGGTGAAGACCGGGGGGAGCGCGGAGTCGGGCGGTCTCTTCCACCTCCAGGTCATCACGCCGGAGCTGGCGGCGCTCAAGAACCGCACCGCCGAGCGGCCTTACCTCCCTCAGGGTGGTTACCTGGTTCTGGCGGTGGCGGAGGGACACGCCGCCGCGCAGGTGATGGAGGAACTCTCCCGCATGGCCGCCGCCCACGGTGGGGAGGCCCTTGGGGAGGACGAGGCGCGGCATGAGTGGGAGGAGAGGTTCTATCCCCTGCGGATCAAAAAAGCGGGCCCTTCGCTGGTGCCGGCGGAGACCGAGGTGCCCACGCTCAAGGTGGGCGAGTTGCTCTCGGAGACCGCGCGCCGCCTGCCGGAGCTGGCCCTGGAGGTGGTGGTGGGCGGTAAGGGGATGTCCGTTTGCCTGGGGTTCATCCCCTCCGACTCGAGGACCGCGGATTTCAACGCCCGCTTCACCGCCTCCCTGGAGTTCCTGCGACTGGCGGAGAAGCACGGCGGGGTGCCCTACGGGATCGGGCTCTACTTCGTGGACCGGGTGGAACGCAGGCGGGGGAGGAGCAACCGGAAGATGCTGGAAAAAGCCAAGAGGGAGGCGGACCCGAGGTGCCTTCTCAATCCCGGAAAGGTGGTGGACACCTGCGCTGGAGGGCCTGACCTCAAGTCCCTGCGCCTCCTGATGAGGGCGGCGAGCCTCTCCCTGCCCCTGACCCTCCCCCTGAGGCACCTGGTCCCCGGGGTGAGGGTCTTGCGCCGCAGGCTGCCGGAGAGGGTGGAGGAGGCCGCCTTCACCTGTGCCCAGTGCGGTTACTGCAAGGAGGGCTGCACCCTCTTCGCCGGGAGGGGCTGGGAGAGCGCCTCCCCCCGGGGTAAGATGCAGTTCCTGCGCGGGTACGCGAGGGGCGAGGTGCCCTTCACCGAGGAGATGTCCAACACCTTCCTTTTGTGCACCACCTGCAAGAAGTGCGACCTGGCCTGCCAGACCGATCTGCCCATCGAGTCCGTGTGGGAGGAGATGCGCGGGGAGCTCGTCGCCAGGGGGAGATTCCCCACCTTCCCGCCCTTCGAGATGATGGGGGCATCTTACGACCTGGAGAACAACATCTGGGCGGGTTTCGCCTCCGAGCGCTCCGCCTGGTTGCCGGAGGACGTCAAGCCACTGGAGAAAGGGCCCGTGGGTTACTGGGCAGGCTGCACGGCCTCCTACGTGGAGCAGGATATCGCCCGCGGAGCGGTGCGGATGTTCAAGGAGGGGGGCGTGGACTTCGTCTACCTGGGCAACGAGGAGACCTGCTGCGGCGTGCCCTTCCTCATGAGCGGAAAATGGGACCTCTTCGAGAAGGCCGTCCGACGCAATATCCGCGCCCTCGAGGAGCGCGGCGTGAAGACCCTTTACGCCTCCTGCCCGGGTTGCTGGGTGACCCTCGCCCACCATTACCGGGAGTGGGCGGAGAGGCTGGGCTTTAAGTGGGAGGTGGAGGTGAGGCACGTCTCCCAGCTAGCCGCGGAACTGGTAAGAGATGGTAAGCTGAGGTTCGAGCACCCGGTGAACATGAGGGTAACCTGGCACGACCCCTGCCACATAGGGCGCCACGGGGGGATCTACGAGGAGCCGCGGGAGGTGCTCCGGGCCATACCCGGGCTGGAGCTGGTGGAGATGGAGCACAACCGGGAGGAGGGGCTGTGCTGCGGCAGCGTGCTCACCCTCATCGGGGAGACCCGTCCCACCTCCGGGCGCATAGCCTCTCTGCGGCTGGCGGAGGCGCGGCGGTCCGGTGCCCAGGCGGTGGTGACCACCTGCCCCTGCTGCGAGTTCCAGCTGCGGGTTTGGAGTGCGGCGGAGGGGAACGGGATCAAGGTCCTGGACTTCGCCGCGGTGGTGGCCGAGGCACTGGGGGAGAAGCTGGAGGACCCCGACCCGCGGGTAAAGGATGCCTGGGCGGTCTTCGATACCATGATCCGGTTGATGACCCCCGCGGGGATGGCCGATCTCATGTGGGAATTCCTGGATTCCGCCTCCCCGCTTCTGGGAAGGGCCATGAGGCTGGGGAAGGGGATCCCCGCTCCCGTCAAGAAAGGCATCTTCGCCCTCGCCGACCGGCTCATACCCCCGCTCATACCCCGCGTGCTTCCGGCGATGATGCCCTGGATGCTCCCCCGCATGATGCCCCTCATGGAGCGGAGGATGCCCACCATGAGCCAGTCCATGCGGGAGCTCATGCCGGCGATCCTGCCCCGGGTGATGGAACGGGTCATGCCCTACATGATGCCCCGCATCCTCCGCTGCATGCTCGGGGATTGAAGGATGGGGGAGCGAGGAGAAGGCGAGGCGCTACCCCCGCCCCAGGCCCCGCTACATCCCCGCCCGAGAGGATCACCCTACCGCACGCCGAAAGGGGAACGGCGGTAGTATCGGCGTTTTCGGTTTTAGGGTACATGCGCTGCGCCCCCGCGCGGCTTTGAGCGTGCGAGGCGGGACGGGTCTCGGCCTCTTCGGCGGCTCCCGTTCCCGGAGCCGCCATGTGCGGCGAGGTCCGGGGTGTAAAATGGGTGCGTGGCCATCCCCCGGGGTCGAAAGAGGTTTGGGCTGCGGCTGGAGGCGGCGTTCCCAGGAGGGGTTTGGAGCGGGCCGGTTCACGAAAAGAGGAGGGCGATGCATGATACGGGTCGGAGGTCCCACCCTCGTCGTTGGCGAGAGGATCAACCCCACGGGGAGGAAAAAGCTGGCCGAGGAGCTGCGGGATGCCAGGTTGGACACGGTGATCGCCGAGGCGCGGGCCCAGGAGGAGGCGGGGGCGGACGCGATCGACGTCAACGTGGGGGTGCCCGGCGTGGACGAGACGCGGCTCCTCCCCCGGGCGGCCCGGGCGGTGTACGAGGAGACGGGGCTCCCGGTGTGCGTGGATTCCGCGGAGGTGGAGGCGCTCAAGGCGGCTTTGGCCGTGCTTCCGGGCGAGGACACCCTGGTGAACTCGGTCACCGGCGACCGGGATATGATGCGGGAGCCGCTCCCGGCGGTGGCAGAGAGCGGAGCCTTTCTGGTGGGCATCACCAAGGACATGAGCGGCATCCCCCGCACGGTCGAGGAGCGGTTGGCGGTGGGGGAGCGGATCCTCGAGGAGGCGGAGAGGCACGGCATCGACCGCCGGAGGGTATTCCTGGACTTTTTGACCGTACCCGTGGCCACCGGCGTGGAGACGGCCGAGGTGACCCTGTCCTGCATAGAGAGAGCGGCTCGGGAGTGGGGGTGGGAACCATCCTGGGAGCATCCAACATCAGCTTCGGGATGCCGGACCGCGGGGCGATCAACGCCGCTTTCCTGGCCATGGCCATCGCCCGCGGACTCGCGGCAGCTCTGGTGAACCCCATGGAGGAGCAGGTGGTCCGGGCCATCCTGGCCGCCGATATGCTGACGGGCAGGGACCCCATGTGCCGCCGTTATATAAAAAGGGTCAGGTCTTGAATCGTGGTATCCCAGGGGGTATGTCTGGGTACGTTCGGAAAGGCGACGGGTATGGCGACCGGGAAGACGGGCTCCTTCACGGTCCGCCTGTGCGGGGCATCCCGTGAGGGGAAGATACGGGTTTGAAGAGGAGGCGGTGATGCCCAGGGACCTTTCCGAGCAGACCAGAGGGTTTAACCCCTTCGGCGACCTTGTGGGGCTGGTCTTCACCGCGTACGGCGATGGCCGCAGCCGCTGTGAGGTCCGGGTAAGGGATGAACTCCTGAACCCCCACGGGGTCCTGCACGGCGGGGTGCTTTACACCATGGCCGACACGGGAATGGGCGGGGCTCTCTATTCCCTGCTCGAGGAGAACGAGCTGTGCACCACGGTGGAGATCAAGATCGTCTACTTCAGCGCGGTGAGGGCGGGTGCCCTGCGCTGCGAGACGAGGGTCCTCCAGAGGCGGGCGCGGCTCGCGGTCCTGGAATCGGAGATCTACAACCTCGACGGGGACGAGGAGCGCCTGGCGGCCAAGGCTCTGGGAACTTTTTACATCTACAGGACGGATTGAGGCTGCCGACCATCGTTCGAACCTGGCCGCATCAGGACAGGGCTGGGAACTTCTCCCATCTACAAGACGTATCGAGGCCGCCCCCCCTCCACGATCGGACCGGTGTGCATCCCCATAGGGGAGGGAAGAGGCCGGACCCGGCTCTAGCCGGTATCGCCGCTCGAAAGGCGGTTCGCCCTCCCTCGTAGATAGGCGAGGACCTCTTCGTCTGTGAGGTCGTGGAAATCGAGATAGAAATCGGCCACCGCGAAGGGATAGCGGTCGGACACGTGCAGGCAGTGGAAGTGGTCCACCAGGGGACGTATGCGCCGGGCGGTGTTCTCGGGGCTGACCGGCACGGCCACGATCACCGCTGCGGGGTTCATCTTGCGCACCATCTCCACGGCGGCGATCATGGTGTACCCGGTGGCCAGGCCGTCGTCGGTGAGGATCACGTTCTTGCCCCTCAGTTCGGGGAAGGGCCGTTCGCCCCGGTAAACCCGGACCCGGCGGCGGACCTCCACCAGGACCCGGGAGGCGATGGACCGCACCTGTTCCTCCGGGAGCCGCAGGTGGTGCAGCATCTCCTCGTTCAAGTACAGGGAGCCGTCGGGGGCCACGGCCCCGAACCCCGCCTCGGGGTTGTGGGGGATGGGCAGCTTGCGGGCCACAAGGACATCGAGGGTCCCCCCGAGGGCCTCGGCCAGGCGGAAGCCCACCGGTATCCCGCCACGCGGTATCCCCAGGACCACCGGTTCCTCCGCGGGGCCCCGGTAGGACTCCGCCAGTTTTCTGCCGGCATCCTCACGGTCGACGAACAGGACGGGCATGGAACGGACCTTCCCCTCGGCCATCCGGCAAAAGACCACCGCCGATCATGTTGACCTTATCCCACTATATTATCCTTGTAATTCCTTGGAAAGCGCCGGGCAGAAATGGCCTGCCTCGGAGGCGGAGGATCCGGACGTCTTTCGATACGACCCGCTCTTGACCTCAAGTAAACCGTGCGGGAATTTGGATCCGGGTCTCATGCTGATGTGGGCATATAGGACTCCCGTTCGCTGACCGCCCTCCTCGGTTATGGGATTTCGCGGAGTGTTTGTCGTCGCGTGTTGCTTCACGGCTGAAAGGAGGGCATATGCACTGTATTCGGAGAAAAGGGCTCAGGCGGGATGGGGGGGTCAACACCGCTTTTCATTCCCGTCGGGGAACAGGACACGGAAAATGGGGCCAACGCGGAGAAAGGCCCTCGCTTTACGCCGCCGTTATCCTGCTGCTCACCACCCTCCTGTTTTATCCCGCGGTGCCG
>FWWL01007200.1_pt1 | contig 15393 bp, 11 predicted proteins | sample 2228331 | NCBI WGS metagenome assembly FWWL01 (sample SAMEA103939775, study PRJEB20133) | metagenome
TTTTAATGTGCCGTTGGACAAGAAGGACGGTCGAGTGGCCGATGATGCTCGAATTCAGGCCATTGTGCCCACCCTGAAAAAAGTGATGGATGGCGGGGGGAAGGCCGTTTTGGCGTCCCATTTGGGAAGACCCAAGGGCAAGGTGGTGCCGGAGATGAGCCTGGCGCCTGTGGCACGGCATCTTTCGGGCATTCTGGGACGCGAAGTTCCTTTGGCTCCCGACTGTGTGGGGCCTGAAGTTCAGGCCATGGTGCGAGACATACCTTCTGGGGGAGTCATTCTCCTTGAAAACCTAAGGTTCCATCCTGAAGAAGAGAAGAACGATCCAAATTTTTCCAAGGAACTGGCTTCTCTTGCCGATGTGTATGTCAATGACGCTTTTGCCGTCTCTCATCGCGCCCATGCTTCGGTGCATGGGATCACCCAATACGTGGCGGTGTGCGCGGCGGGTTATCAGCTGGCCAAAGAAGTGGAATATTTCAAGAGGTCCGTAGAAACGCCTGAGCGTCCTCTGGCGGTGGTCATCGGGGGCGCCAAGGTGTCCACCAAGATCGGCGTTTTGGAAAACCTTATTCCCAAAGTGGATCTTCTCGTGATCGGCGGGGCCATGGCCAACACCTTTCTCAAGGCGCAGGGCTATGGCGTGGGAAGATCCATGGTGGAAGATGAATATGTGGACAAAGCAACGGAGCTTTTGCAGCTGGCCAGGGATCGTGGTGTGCGTGTGCTTCTGCCTGTGGATGTGGTGGTCGCTCCCGCTTTGGAATCAGGAGCCCAGGCCAGGACCGTGGATCTGAATGCCGTTCCTGAAGACGCGGCCATATATGATGTGGGGGAAGGCACTCTGGAGGCTGTTAAGGATGCCCTGAAAGCATGTGCGACCATCGTTTGGAACGGTCCTTTGGGCGCTTTTGAAACTCCGCCTTTTGAAAGGGGCACCTTTGCTCTGGCGGAATTCTTGGGCTCGACCAAGGCCCTGACGGTGATCGGTGGAGGGGATTCCGCCAGTGCGGTCAAACAGGCTGGTGTGGCCCAGAAAGTCAGTTATGTTTCCACAGGAGGCGGCGCCTTTTTGGAAATGATGGAAGGAAAAATCCTGCCTGGTATCGAAGCCTTGGAAGCTTGCATGGGTAAGGAGTAGTCATGGGAACGAATGCGCGCCTGCCTCTTATGGCGGCCAACTGGAAAATGCATCTGAGCGTGGCGGAAGCAGTCTCCTTTGTGGCCAAGCTTCATGAAGTCGTGGGGAGTCCCGCGGATCGTGAAGTGCTCATCGCGCCGCCGTTCACCCACCTATGGCCGTTACGGGAAGCCATGAAAGCGGCAGGATTTTCTTTAGCCGCCCAAAACTGTCACTGGGAACCCAAGGGAGCTTTTACCGGGGAAGTGTCTCTGGGAATGATTCTGGAAACGGGATGCCGCTACGTCATTGTGGGTCATTCGGAAAGGCGTCACATTTTCGGCGAATCCGATGCCTGGATCGGTTTGAAAACCGCAGCGGCTCTGGCTCAAGGTGTGGTGCCTATCCTGTGTATCGGTGAAAAGATCGAAGAACGGGAAGCGGGATTGACGGTGGAGGTGCTGCACCGTCAGCTGAGCACGGCTTTGGAAAAGGTCTATTTGCAGGCTTCGAGCCAGTTGGTCATCGCCTATGAACCGGTCTGGGCCATCGGCACGGGCAAGACGGCCAGCCCCGAGCAGGCTCAGGAAGCCCACGCTTTTGTTCGACAATGGCTGGAAGAACGTTTTGACATAGCGGTTGCAAACGGTATGCGAATATTGTATGGAGGCTCGGTCAAACCGGACAATGTGGACCATCTCATGGCTCAGCCCGATATTGACGGTGCCTTGGTTGGAGGAGCGAGCCTGGAGGTGGGTTCCTTTGCCCGAATCGTTCAATTCACAAGGAGTGCGAGAAGCGGCTGATGCAAGCAATCCTGATCACCTTTCATATTCTGGCCTGTCTGGCTCTGATCTTCATCGTGCTCTTGCAGACGGGCCGCGGGGCCGAAATCGGTGCCGTCTTTGGGGGAAGTTCCCAAACCCTTTTCGGCAGCACAGGTGGCACAACCTTTCTGGGTAAACTCACGACCTTGGCTGCGGTTGTTTTTATGATCACCTGCCTGGGCTTGACTTACATGTCCGGTCAGGTGCACACCAAGTCCGTTATGGACAAGGCGCCTGTCAAGGAACAGCCGCTGTTGCCGGAAGCCAAGCCCGTGCAGCCTGCACCGGCCCCCGTCACGGTGGAAACAAAACCCGTGACCCCGGGACAGGAAGCCGCGCAGCCTTCGCCAGGGCCGGTTCCGGCGGCTCCAGGGTCGCAGCAACCGGCGACCGAATCCGGCACGCAAGGAAAATAGGCTCAATAAACCCTTGCACCGGTATAAAATTTGGCTATAATGCACGGCTGCCATCTTGAAGTGCCGAAGTGGTGGAACTTGGTAGACACGCCATCTTGAGGGGGTGGTGGGGAGACCCGTGCCGGTTCGAGTCCGGCCTTCGGCACCACACGGTAGAGAGCCGCAGCCCCTTAAAGGAGCTGCGGCTTATTGCTTTAAAGGGGGGCCAGGATTATTCCTGTTCCAAGGTGATATAAATTTTTCCTGTTTTTGGCGCGAAAATGGTGGGTGCTTTCAATCGATGTGTTTTGCCGTCCAAAATAAGAAGGTCTTTGGAAAAAGGAAATCGGGCATTCCATCCTTTGCTGATAACTAGTACAGGATTTTCCGGATCCGAGCGGTCTATGGTCATGGTGGCTCCATAATCGGCTGCGACAGCTTCAGCTGGACGATAGAGGCGTGCATCTACATCGGCTAAAGAAAATCCCAAGATGGAGGCCATTCCGTGAGCCAGGTCTGTGTTTTCCACGGTCCCTGTTGGGACATTGAGACCATAATGGTAAAAAACAAGGTCTTCACCGGTATGACCCCCAGTGGTCCAACCGATATTGGAACGGACACTCATGATCGGAGCAAGGACTGTGCTGAGGGATTTTTCTTCGGCCTCTTGAATCGATTTCAGTTCGTCTTGGGTCAGATCGCTAATTCCCCAAAAGTCGCTGAGAACGCTGCGAATGTGGGCTTCACTACGATTGTCTCCAATCTTCTTCGCTACCCCTTCAGCGGTTAGTTTGGCCTTTTTGAGCGCGTTGATCACAGATTCATAAGTCATCTTGGAATAAGAATGGGTGGTCTGATCGTTCCCAATACTCATTCCACCGTTTCCATGATCGGAAAAAACAGCGATCACGGTATCACCATGCTCTTTGGCATAGTCCAAAGCTACCTGTACGGCTTCGTCAAAAGCTAAAACCTCTGTGACAACGCCCACGGGGTCATTGCCATGTGAAGACCAGTCCACCTGACTACCCTCCACAAAGAGGAAAAACCCGTGAGGATTTTTTGACAAGATTTCAATGGCTTTTTTTGTCATTTCGGCCAATGAGGGTTCGTGCGGTGCGAATTCAGCCCGGTCTAGGTCACGCTGCATGGCATCCGAAGCAAACAGACCCCAGACACGATCAGCTTGGACGGCAAGCATTTGTTCCCGAGTTTCCACCACGGCGACACCTCGATCCCTTAGCACTTGAAGCAGATTTTCACCATCCGTACGGGTTCCGCCTTCGGACTGCGGTAAGAGATAGCGCCTGCCGCCACCGAAAACGACATCGATATCTTGATAGACTTGTTGTTCCGCAATTTCGTTGTAGTTGTTACGATCAGGCCAATGAGCAGAAAAGGCGGCAGGGGTGGCATGCTGAATGTTGGATGTTGCCACAAGACCAGTCGCTTTTCCCATCAGCTTGGCCCCCTCAAGGACCGTGGCGACGGGCTTATACTGAAGTTCTTGGGGAACCTGAGGGATTCCAGGTATAGTCACCGGCCCAGGGAGAACGGAAATAAATTTATCACTGCTTTTGTGGCCCGTGGCAAAAGCAGTGGCTGCTGGAGCCGAATCTGTCACCATGGAATCAGCCCCGTAAGTTCGCACAAGTCCCACGTGCATTTCGTCCACAGCGAGCCTCCGCGAATCCTTTACCCAGCGAGCCAGGGTAGTGTGAGTGGCACCGGTTCCGTCTGGTACCAGGACAATAAGATTCTTGGCTGCATAGGTCCATCGTGGCATGAGTACCAGAGTGACCATGATGACGATAGCGGTTACGACGCTTCGACACAGATTACGAATAAATCCTTTTCTCATAGTGTGTCCTTTCTTCTCCCTACCTTGTGTTTGATCATGCCGATGATTGCTTTGTGGTGATAATTTATAACTATAAAATATATTCACCTCCTTTCCTTGACACGTCTGTAGGTATCTCAAAAGTTTTAGTTGTGACGACTGTTAAGTTCATGGCTTTTTTGTTACAAGTGTATGAAGAGAATGTGAAAAGGTGATGCGGGCAGCGCGGCCGCGCTGAAAGAAAGCAAGCGTGATCAAAAAAAGGTCAGAAAAGGAAAATCGATGATCCAATGATCACGGTTGTGATGCATGGCGCGTCGATGGAACGATCCGTTCGAAGATCTTTCAAAAGCACCCGTACGGGCGGACCCAGGTGTTTCGCCACGACCCCTAATCCGTAGGGGCGGACCCATGTGTCCGCCCCCAGCCACAACCGGCAACCCTTGGCTGCTTTGTCCGTTAGCCCGTTTTTTAGGTGGGACGTCGGAGGTTCCGGGAAAGGATTCGGACAAACTCCTACGAGCTTGTCCCAGAACCTAGATAAGCCTTTCCGACTCAAGACGTAGGGGCGAGGCCCGCCTCGCCTCTGCCTTGAAATGGCAAGAGCCCCTGGGATGAGGAGTGCTCGGACAAACCCCTACAACCCGCTTCCTGATTCCAGTTCCAGGTTGATATAGACCTTACCGGTTTTCGGAGCGAAGACGGTGGGGGTTTTCAGCCTAAAAAAGTCCCCGTCCAAGATGAGGACATCTTTAGAAAAAGGAAAACGGGCCGTCCAGCCGTTTTCAAGGACCAGCACCGGATTTTCCGGATCCGACCGATCGATGGACAGGGTCGCTTCATGTTCGGCGGCCACGGTTTCGGCGGACCGATAGAGCCGTGCATCCACATCAGCCAAGGTGAATCCCAAAACGGAAGCCGATAAATGGGCCAGGTCTGTGTTTTCCACCGTCCCTGTTGGAACATTCAATCCATAGTGATAGAAAACGAGATCCTCGCCCGTATGCCCTCCCGTGGTCCAGCCGATATTGGCACGCCGACTGATGATCGGAGCGATGGCATTGCTGAGGTATTTTCCTTGATAGTTTTGAATGGAAGCGATTTCTTCCGAGGTCAGGTCGTCAATGCCCCAAAACCGGCTGAGAACAGTTCGAATATGGGATTCACTGCGATCCTTTTCGATCTTTTTGGCGATACCTTCCGCGGTCAATGTGGCCTTCTTGAGAGGACCGACCACAGATTCAAAGGACATTCTGGAATAGGAACCGGTGGTCAAGGCATTCCCGATGCTCATGCCGCCGTTTCCATGATCGGAAAACACGAGGACCACCGTATCACCGTGCTGCTTAGCAAAATCCAAAGCCACCTGCACGGCTCGATCAAAGGCCAGGAGTTCCGTCACGACACCAACGGGATCATTGCCATGGGAGGACCAATCCACCTGGCTTCCTTCCACGAACAGGAAAAAACCTTGGGGGTTCTTGGAAAGAAGATCGATGGCTTTTTTTGTCATTTCGGCCACCGAGGGTTCCTGCGGCGCGAACTCGGCTCGATCCAGATCCCGCTGCATATCTTTCGGGGCAAACAGACCCCAGACACGGTCTGCTTGGACGGCAAGCATTTGATCGCGGGTTTCCACAAGAGTGACTCCGCGGTCTTTGAGCACCTGCAGCAGGTTTTCGCCGTCGGTGCGTGTCCCTCCCTGCGATAACGGGATCAGGTATTGCCTGCCTCCCCCAAAAACAACGTCGATGTCCTGATAAACCTGCTGTTCGGCGATTTCGTTGTAATGATCACGGTCAGGCCAATGCGCTGAAAATGCGGCCGGCGTGGCATGCTGGATGTTGGATGTAGCCACCAGGCCTGTGGCTTTTCCCATGAGTTTGGCCCCTTCCAGGACCGTGGCCACGGGTTTGTATTGAAGCTCGTCGGGAATCGGATCCACACCCGGAATGGTCACCGATCCGGGAAGGATCGAAATGAACTTATCACTGGTCTTGTGCCCGGTGGCAAAGGCGGTGGCCGCCGGAGCGGAATCGGTGACCATGGAATCCGCTCCGTAGGTTCGAACGACACCCGCACACATCTCGTCGACGGCCAACTTCCGTGAATCCTTCACCCAGCGTGTCAGAGTGAGATGCGCGGCGCCGGTTCCGTCCGGGACCATGACAATAAGATTTTTGGCGGCATATGATCCATGGGGTGTCATGACCATGACCGCTAAAATGGCCGTGGCGGTAATGAAGCGTTTTGGAAATTTCTGAAGAATTTGGGCGTTCATGATGTCATTTGTCTTCCTTTTATGAGGATGTAGCCATTCGACGAAACGTTCTAAAGGAACTGATTCCTTTATCCTCAAGTCCTTCGGTGCTGTAGGCAATCTTCTCCCAAGTCTCTGAACAACTTTAACGCTTGCAGAAAGACCGGGTCCAGAAAAAGACGGCCGTGCCGAGGAAGTTCTTTGAAGTCATAGTGAATACCCTTGTAGGTAAAAGCCAAGGCGTAGGCATGCAGGTAGGTTCGATCGATACCCTGAGAGCGGGATTCCGGCTGTGCGTAGAGGGGATCACCGAGAATGGGAGATCCCAGGCATTTCATGGCGACGCGTATTTGATGGGTTTTCCCGGTTTCCGGAAACAAGGCGAAAAGGCGTAGTCCCGGAGCTATGGAGCGGCTGACAAAGCGAGTGACGGCGGGCGCCTTTCGGGAAAGGCAGATTTTCCATAGGCCGTTTCGAGTGCGAGCCATGTCTCCGATGACAACCCCTTGTTTCTTATGAGGCTTACGATCGGAAAGGGCGAGATAGCATTTTCGAACGGTGTGCTCACGAAACAGGGCCGTCAGCAAGCGGGCGGCTTCCGGGTTCTTGCCAAGGAGCCATAAACCCGATGTCACCTTGTCCAGGCGGTGTACCGGAATCAGGCCGGCCCAGCCGGTCCGTCGCCGTAACCAGGCGAGCAGCCCTTCGTTTTCGTCGTCCCTGGTGACGGCATAATCCGGAGGTTTGTGGACCACCAAAAAGTCTTCATGGTCAAACACAATGGGAACATGAAGTTCTTCGAGCCTCAGATCGCCCACGGCCTGCTCCCTTTAGATTGAAAGGGAAAGACTTGATTCATGCCACCCTATGAAGAAACTTTTAAAGAGGCATGCTCAATTAGCAACAGCCTCAGGTTTAAACCGAACCGGCAACTTGAACTCTTTACATATGGCTGATCTTTCCTGTAAATGTAAAGCTATGATGCATGGTAGGGCTGTGCATGGCGTGTTCAGTGTGCTTGACGTTTCCTGGATCGGCGGCGTAAAGGGCGAATCGGCATGAAACCACACGGAAACGGTGCAGCTCTTCTTGCCACGCTTTTCTGCCTTTTCTCCATCTTTTCCGGAACGGGAAAAGCCTCCGACCCTTCGGTTGCCACAACACATGTTGCTGAACCCACTGCCGAAGCTTCTGTGGGCACTTTGGCTCATGCCCTGCAAACGGCTTTGGCTCGACATCCCAAAGTATCTCTGGCCACCTCGGGAAGCCAGGCCGCCTCAGCCGCCCGCGAAGCGGCTCGAGCCGGATATTTTCCAAAGGTTACCCTTTCCCACAAGGTTCTGAAAAGCAACAATCCTGTCTTTGTTTTCGGTTCCCTTTTGGAACAGGCGCGCTTCGGGGTGCAGCATTTCGACCCTGCCTTTCTCAACCATCCGGATCCCATGACCAATAGACGCACCGAAGCCTTTGCCACAATGCCCGTTTTTGATCAGCTTTATACGGCCACTCGAGTGGCCGAAGGCCAAGGCGCTCAGAACAAAGCCCGTCTTTTGGAAGACTGGGTGAAACAGGAAATTCTTCTGGGGGTTGTTCGAAGCTATTACGGTGTCATTGTGGCTCGGGAACGGGTTCGCGTGGCGGAGGATGCGGTTAGAGAAGCAGAAGCCCAGGTGCGTCGTATTCAAAGCTTTTATGAAAATGGACAGGTGGTGCGTTCGGATCTTTTGGCGGCTCAAGTGCAGCAGTCTGAATTTTCTCAACAACTGGTGGACGCTCAAGGCCAGTACCATACGGCTCGAGTGGCTTTTCAGACGGCCTTGGGACGTCCCACGCCACCATATCCTGAACCCACAGGCGGTATTCCAAGCCTTCTGATGCCTTTGGATTCCCTGGAAAAATATACGGCGGAAGCTCTGGTGCATCGGCCCGATGCGGCGATGGTCCGCGAAGATCTTCAGGTGGCTCAACGGCGTCTGCGTGAAGCCCGGGCACGTTTCCTGCCCAGGCTGGACGCTTTTTCTTCCTACGGTGTGAGCGGGCGTGACTGGGAAAGCGGCAGTTCGGATTACACCCTAGGTCTGAGCGTCAGTTGGGATCTTTACGACGGACGACGTTTTCCCGGAATCACTCAGGCTCGAGCCCTCGTGGCCGGCGCAGAAGCCCAGCTGCAGGAAGCCGAAGATCACGTGCGTTTGCAGGTGGTGGAGGCTTACGAAGGCTTTCAAGGGGCTCGAGAACGCCTGAAAATGTCCCAGAAAGCCGTGGTCCAGGCCGCAGAAGCCCTTCGCATCGTCAAGGACCGGTACGCCGAAGGGTTGACGACCATCACGGAAGTCTTGAGGGCGGAAACGGCTTATCGCAGGGCTCAGTGGATGGAGCTGGGGGCACGTTATGATCATGTGATTCGGTATGCCGAACTTTTGTTCCGCACCGGAAGGCTTCATGATACGGCTCCTTTTGAAGGATGATGGCCCATGAGCGTGTTTTGTCGGCAACTTTTTTTGACGGCGTCTTCAGGAAAATTCAAAACCGTGCTGGCATTCTGGGTGACCTGTGCGGTGATGCTCACCGCCTGCAAGGAAAAACCTTCACCCAAGGTTTCCTCTTCTGAAACCGTTCAGGTCACCGTGATGACGGCAAAACAGGAAAGAATTTCGAACACGGTAGAATTTTCCGGCACCATTCGAGCGGCGCACATCAGTGTGCTGTCTTCCAAGGTGCCCGGCCGCATCTTATCCATCGATGTTCGGGAAGGGGATCGCGTCCGTAAGGGACAGATCCTGGTTCGTATCGATGATCGAGAAACCAGGGCGGGAGTCGGGCAGGCGCAAGCTTCCGTACGTCAGGCACGGTTTGCCTTGGAGGAAGCGGAAAAAGCCTTAAGGATGGCGCAGGCCGAAGCCAGAGCCGCAGAAGCTCGGCGCCAGGTGGCTCAAGCCACTTATCAAAGGTTCCAGGCCTTGTTGGCCCGGGAATCGGTGAGCCGTCAGGAATTCGATGAAATCAAAGCCAGGCATGAGTCCGCCGCGGCGGATGCGGAACGGGCCCGTCAAGCGGTTCAAGCCATGCAGGCCAAACGAGAACAGGCTTTTTCGGCGCTTCATGCCGCCAAAGCCGCTTCGGAAGCGGCTCAAGCCCTTTGGGAATATGCCGATGTTACAGCCCCTCTGGATGCCTTGGTAACGTTGAAACACGCCGAAATCGGACAGATGGCGACACCGGGTCTGCCCCTGTTGACCGTGGAAGATTTTTCGTCCTATCGGTTGGAGGTTCCGGTTCCGGAAGAAATCCTTTTCATGGTGCATGTCGGGGATCCTGTTTCCGTGTTTACGGAGCTGCTCCATGGTCCTGTGCAAGGGACGGTGGTGGAAATTTTTCCTTCCGTGGATCCTCAGACCCGATCCGGATTGGTCAAGATCCAGTTGCCATCGTCCTGCGGGGAAAACCGCTACCCGCCGTGGCGTACGGGAACTTTTGCTCGAGCCCGCTTTGTTACGGGTCTTCGGGAAGCCATTCTGGTGCCGGTTTCAGCCGTCATGTCACGAGGCCAACTCACCGGGGTTTACGTGGTGGATGACCATCAGGTGTGCCGATGGCGTTTGGTTCGAACGGGGCACACCTTGGAAAACCGGGTGGAAATCCTTTCAGGCTTGCAGGATGGGGAAAGGATCGTGGCCCAAATCGTGCCGGAAGTGAAAGACGGCGTACGCATCGCCGCCAAATGAGAGTGACTTCATGACAAGCCCGCATCTGGGACTGGCCGGTCGTGTTGCCAAAGCGTTTATCGATTCCAAACTGACCCCTTTGGTCATTCTCGCCTCCCTGCTTCTGGGCATGGGTGCCGTGCTTTTGTTGCCTCGTGAAGAGGAACCCCAGATTGTCGTGCCCATGCTGGATATCTTTGTGTCCATGCCCGGAGCGTCCGCCAAGGAAGTGGAAGAGCGTATCACCAAGCCCATGGAAAAGCTTTTGTGGGAAATTCCGGGTGTGGAATACATTTATTCCACCTCTTCTCCGGAACGTTCCTTTGTGGTGGTGCGCTTCAAGGTAGGAGAAGACGAAGAAAAGAGCATCGTTCGGCTCAACCAGAAAATGTTCGCCAATTTCGATCTCATCCCTCCCGGTGCCAGCCCGCCTTTGATCAAGCCCCGGTCCATCGACGATGTGCCCATTTTGGCCTTGACCCTGTGGAGTGCCGAACTGGATGCCTTCGCCTTGCGGCGTCTGGCAGCCCAGCTTCACGATCATGTGAAACAGGTGCCTAATGTGTCCGAAGTGCATATTATCGGAGGACAGCGCCGTCAGATTCGAGTTCTTCCCGATCCTGCCAAGATGGCCGCCCATGGCGTGGCCGCCGACCGGCTTCTGCACAGCCTTGCCGGGGCCAATCGTTCCCTGGCTTCCGGCCGGCTGGTTTCCAGCAACAAAGAAATCCTTTTGGAAACCGGAGAATTTTTAAGATCCGCGGAGGATGTGGGCTCTTTGGTGGTGGCCGTCCATGAAGGACGTCCGGTTTTTGTGAGGGATGTGGCCGAGGTGATGGACGGGCCCGAAGAACCGGCGGACTATGTCTTTTTCGGGAGCGGCCCGGCTTTTGAGGGTAAGCCTTTTCAGGAACTCTTTCCTGCGGTGACTTTGTCCATCGCCAAAAGGAAAGGGACCAACGCCATCGATGTGGCTCACGCTGTCTTGAAAAAAATCGACAGCCTCAAGGGCCATCTGATTCCACAAAACGTCCATGTGACGGTCTCGAGGGATTACGGAGAAACCGCTCGGGAAAAATCCGATGAGCTTCTCTGGCACATGACCATCGCTGTCATTTCCGTCACCTTGTTGATTCTTTTGACTCTCGGGGTGCGGGAATCCGGCATTGTGGCCATCGCCATTCCCGTCACCCTGGCGTTGACCCTGACGGTGTTTTACCTCGGCGGCTATACGCTCAATCGAGTGACCCTGTTTGCCCTGATTTTTTCCATCGGTATTTTGGTCGATGACGCCATCGTGGTGGTGGAAAACGTGGTGCGCCACTATCGCATGCCCCATAACCGGGGCCGTAATCCTCTGGAGGTGGCCGTGGAAGCCACGGCCGAAGTGGGTAACCCCACGATCTTGGCCACTTTTGCCGTGATTGCGGCCATTTTGCCCATGGCTTTTGTGCGGGGTCTCATGGGTCCTTACATGCGGCCCATTCCGGTGGGAGCCACGGCGGCCATGCTGTTTTCTCTTGCCGTGGCGTTCGTGGTGACACCCTGGGCCAGTGTGCGCCTGCTACGCTCGGAAGCGGAAGCCAAGCATGAAGTGGAAGGCTGGACCACGCGTCTGTATCGCCGTGCCATGCGCCCTTTGATTCATGATCCCCTATGGCGCTACGGGTTTCTGGTTTTTGTGGTGGTGCTGCTCCTGGGGGCCATGAGCCTGGTGGTTTTCAAGGCCGTGCGGGTCAAGATGCTCCCTTTTGACAACAAAAGCGAGTTTCAGGTGGTGATCGACATGCCTGAAGGGAGCACACTGGAACAGACGGCGGCGGCCACACGTCACATGGCCCAGGTGATTGCCGAAGCCCCGGAAACCACTCATTATCAGCTTTATGTCGGCACGGCGGCCCCTCATAACTTCAACGGGCTGGTTCGACACTATTTTCTGCGTCGAGGTCCCAACGTGGCGGATATTCAGGTGAACCTGGTGTCAAAGGGAGACCGAAAAGCTCAAAGCCACGACATCGCCAAGAGGTTACGGCCTGCCATTCGGGAAGTGGCTCGACTCTACGGGGCCAACGTCAAAATCGCCGAAATTCCTCCGGGCCCTCCGGTACTGCAGACTTTGGTGGCGGAAATCTACGGTCCTGACGAAGCCGGCCGATTGGCCGTAGCCAGGCAGGTTAAGGAAATCTTTGAAAAAACCGAGGGTGTTGTAGATGTGGACTGGTATGTGGAAGACGACCAGCGTAAGCTCGTTCTCACGGTGGACAAAGAAAAAGCCGCTTTGAACGGAATTTCCACGGGAACCATTGTGGAAACGGTAACGGCTTTGGTTCAGGGCCAAGGGGTTGGATTGGCCCACATGCCTGAAGAAAAGGAAGACGTGCCTATCTGGGTGCAGCTTCCCCTGGCTTTACGATCGCGATTGGATGATGTGCTGCGCGTCAAGGTGCATGGCGCCGACGGTCGTTTGGTCCCCTTATCGGCACTGGTTCAGGTTCGGGAAGTGGTTCAAGACAAAAGTATCTATCACAAGAACCTCATGCCTGTGGTGTATGTGACAGGGGATGTGGCGGGAAGAGAAGAAAGCCCGGTGTACGCCATTTTCAAGATGAACGAGGCTCTCGACAAGCTGGTGGTGCCGGAAGGCTACCACCTGGAACGTTACGTGGCGACCCAGCCCTTGAGCACGGAACGCTACGCCATGAAGTGGGACGGAGAATGGCACATCACCTATGAGGTTTTTCGGGATTTGGGCATTGCTTTCGCGGCGGTGCTGGTCTTGATCTATATTCTGGTGGTGGGGTGGTTTGAATCCTTTGTGACGCCTTTGACCATCATGGCCGCTATTCCTTTTTCCCTAGTGGGGATTCTTCCGGCCCATGGGCTTTTCGGCATCTTTTTTACCGCCACGTCCATGATCGGCTTTATTGCCGGAGCCGGCATCGTGGTGCGCAATTCCATTATTCTCGTGGATTTTGTGGAACTGCGTCTCAAGGAAGGCATGCCCTTGGAGGATGCGGTGGTGGATGCCGGAGCGGTCCGGTTTCGCCCCATGGTCCTAACGGCCGCCTCCTTGATCGTGGGTGCCGCTCCCATGCTTTTGGACCCCATTTTTCAAGGACTGGCCCTCGCCCTCATGTCCGGCGAAGTGGCTTCCCTGCTTCTGTCCCGCGTGGCCGTTCCCATCCTCTATTTCCTCAGCCGCCGCAGAGCGTCTTGATTTTAAACACGGCCTCTGGATCGTTCTTGCCGACGAAGAGCCTTTCTTCACGAAGTTGCCGTGAATGAGGAAAAATGCTGCTCTTTAAGGGTGATGGGGTCGACCGAAAGGTTCCGAGCCTATTTCGCAGAATCTGCTTACAGAATTGCCTGCCAAGGCCTGCGTCGTTCATTGATCCAACCTTGAACCAAAGGGACGGCAAGCACGAGAGCCAACGTCCATGATTGCCTCATGGCACGCCAGCGGCCCAAGTCAGGTGCCCTTTTGCCGAAAGGACGCTTTGACGAGAGCCGGTTTCGCTCCTGGAAGTCGCCGAAATCCCCCGTAGGGCGCATGAAGGCGAAGCCGAAATGCGCCGCCCATCCTGTAGGGCGGATGAAGCGAAGCGAAATCCGCCGCCATCATCCACAGTGATGCGAAATCCGCTACACGCCCTCGTGCAAACCCAAAGACCTCGCTCATTGAAAGTCCTTTGGCGGCTGGTAGGAAGACACCCATGATGCTTCCCTGCACCGTTCGCGTCTTCTTAGCACGGGGGCCACCGATCCTAAAAACTCCGCGAGCCCAGGCGTGTACAAGGTGTTTGTATATTACGCAGTATCTGGGGAACTAGACACTATCCATGGCATTCCTGACATGACAATAGATATCAGTAACCTCGCTGAAGACAAAGAAGAGCTCAAAAGGATTATCGCGCGTTGCTGAATGTCCGATTCGGCAACATCTGTAAGAACTCTGAAGACAAAGAAAAGCTCAAAAGGATTATCGCGCGGCTCCATGATCATACCAAACAAGATGTGGCCCAGGAGGTCTTGCGGAACGACAAGAGCTATTGTCAAACAGACGCATTTGGCGGCTATGAAAGCCTGGAAAAGACGCCCCCTTGGCTTCGCATGGTGCTGTGTCTGGCGCACGCAGGTCGTTTCTTTCTGCGGCTCATTGATGCTCGGCTTTAGCCCGCCAAAGGGAAAACCGGCCGTGAGGAGCTGGTGTTGGGCTACATTATGCAAAACGATATTCGGCCCTTGGCCCCGGGTCGGAAAAACTGGCTCCATGCCGGTAATCCCAGTGGTCCCACGCGGGGGCTACCTCCTTGACGTTCATCAGCGCGGCCAGAGCCCGTGGGTTGGACCCCGGCCGTTATAAGCACTTTCTTTCCGGGTGGGTGGTTGACGGCGGATTTCGGCTTCGCCTCCATCCGCCCTACGGTGGGTGAGCGGATGGTGGCGGATTTCGGCTTCGCCTCCATCCGCCCTACGGTGGGAGCTTGTCAGGAGAGGGGATGGGTGCTAGAGTTTCAATAATACTCGGGGAAAGAAGGAGCCTTGCCCATGAGCCTCGCCGGGTCGTCTTTGAGCGAAAGGGAAGTCAGGGAGTGGATCGCGCAAAGTGTGGAAGACCTTTTTCGAGAAAAAGCGAAAGAGGTTTTATCCGAAACGCTTGCCGCGTTTGTGAAGGACAACGAACAGCGGGCACGCGAGCTTTCCCTGATGGAAAGGGTGGTTCGGGTTGAGGAAGAGCTGCGAGCCCTCAAGGAAATCCAGATCGCTCATTTCCAGGCTTCCGAAAAGCGCTTTGAGGCGCTCCAGCGAGAAATGATCGCCCGCTTTGAAGCTGTCGATAAGCGCTTTGAGGCTGTCGATAAGCGCTTTGAAGCTATCGATAAGCGCTTTGAAGCTTCGGAAAAGCGTTTTGAAGCGTTGCAACGCGAGATGATGGCCCGGTTTGAAGCTGTCGATAAGCGTTTTGAAGCGTTGCAACGCGAAATGATGGCCCGCTTTGAAACTGTCGATAAGCGCTTTGAAGCGTTGCAACGGGAAACGACCGCCCGCTTTGAATCTGTCGATAAGCGCTTTGAAGCCCTGCAACGTGAAATGAACGCCCGGTTTGAAGCGTTGCAGCGTGAAACCAATGCCCGATTTGAGGCTATGGACAAGCGGTTTACCCAGCTCCAATGGATCATTGGCTTAGGTTTCGGGCTTATGGCAGGGCTCATGGGAACGCTGCGCCTTTTCGGGTAAAGGCTAAGA
>FWWL01007201.1_pt1 | contig 15391 bp, 16 predicted proteins | sample 2228331 | NCBI WGS metagenome assembly FWWL01 (sample SAMEA103939775, study PRJEB20133) | metagenome
TCCAACGTCGCCCGCTCATTGTAGACGGGCATCACAATCGATAGCTTCAAGATCGGCACCTGTTGAGGAGGAGCGAGGGGCGAGGGGCGAGGGGCGATTGACTCGCCAGACCGATTCGCCCAGGGCGCCGCTCTGCGTTGCTCCAAATCTACTGTTCGCTCACTTGATGCGCCAGGATAATCGCTTCGGCGACGGCGCGCATCGGTTTGCGGTTGTTCATGCTCATCTTCTGAATCTTGCGGAACGCTTCGGTCTCGGAAAGCCCTTGCGTGTCCATCAAGATGCCCTTGGCGCGATCGACCGACTTGCGCGTCTCCAGCGCGTCTTGCAGGCTGTTGACCTCGCGCTCCATCGTGCGGAATTCGCTGAAGCGCGCCAGCGCCACTTCGATGGCAGGCGTCAGGTCGCTCTCGCGGAAGGGCTTGACCAGATAGCCAGCCACACCCGCTTGCCGCGCCCGCTGCACCAGCTCCTGTTGGCTGTAGGCGCTGAGCAACAAGACTGGCGCCACGCGTTCCTCGGTCAAGAGTTTGGCAGCCTCGATGCCATCCATATCCGGCATCTTGATATCCATGATGACGATGTCTGGGCGCAGCTCGCGCGCCAGGTTGACGGCGCTGCGACCGTCCCCCACCTCGCCCACCACCAGGTAGCCCAGGTTGGTCAGCATTTCGCGCAAATCCATGCGGATCAAGGATTCATCGTCGGCGATAATCACCCGTGTGCGTTCCACGCCTCAACTCCTTAGGTCTTGTGACCATCCTATCCTGAAAAGAGGGGCGAGGGGCGAGTTGCGAGGGGCGAAACGCCGCTGCCCATTTTTATCGACGATTGTGCCCCGAAGGGGCATGAACACTGACATGAAAGCAAGGACAAGGGCGAGTTGTGAGGGGCGAAACGCCGCTGCCTGTTTTCATGGTTCGTTGCGCCCAACTGGGCTGATAACATTGCAATGCAATCGAAACTTAGTTTTACCGCAGATGACCTATCTTCGCAAACTTTTCGCCTATCAGACCAGCAATTCTCAATCTGAAAATGGCGATGACAAAAGCGCCAGAGCGTGCTAAGGTAGGCGGATGTCATTCTAGGAGGAAGCGATGTCCAAACCCTTATCGTTGAGCAATATCATTCGCCGTTGTCGTGAACGCTGGCAGACGTTACCTGACCATCGCAAACCCAATAATAATACGCGGTATGCGATTGCGGACGCAGCACTGGCGGCGTTTTCGGTATTTTTCATGCAATCAGCCTCATTTCTTGCCCATCAGCGCGACATGGAACTACGGAAGCGGAACAATAATGGGCGGACGTTGTTTGGGATCAAGAAGATACCGAGCGACAATCAGATACGCAATCTGCTCGATCCCCTCACGCCAGAGCATTTTCACGCTGATTTTGACTGGGTCATGACCGAAATGGCGGCGTCCAAGACGCTGGATGCCTTTCGTGCCTACCAAGGCACCTTGCTCGTGGCCTTGGATGGCTTGACCTACCATTCATCGACCAAAGTGCATTGCCCCAACTGTTTGCAACGGAAGGATAGCCAAGGGACGATTCACTATTACCACAGTGCGCTCACACCTGTGTGTGTCAAACCAGGGTCCCCCCACGTCCTCCCTTTGCCCCCTGAGTTCATCATGCCACAAGATGGGCATGAGAAGCAGGATTGTGAGCGTGCTGCCGCCAAACGTTGGCTAAGCGCACATCATGCCAGCTACTCGCCGTACACAGTGACCTATCTGGGTGATGACCTGTATGCAAACCAACCCGGATGCCAACTCATCGCCGAGACCTACCAACAGTACTTTGTCTTTGTCTGCAAACCGGATTCGCATGTCGCCTTGTATGACGAAGTGGCTTTACTAGACAAGATCGGCGGCGTGTCCACAGCAACGACACGACACTGGAATGGCCGCTATACCGAGATCAGCACCTATCGTTTTGCCACCCAAGTACCGTTGCGTGCAGGTGCAACCGCCCTCCAGGTCAACTGGTGTGAAGTGACCGTCACCAACGAGGCGACCGGTGAGGTGCTGTTCCATAATGCGTGGGTCACTAATCACCATCTTGCCGCCAACAATGTGGCTGAAATCGTTCGAGTCGGTCGAACTCGCTGGAAAGTGGAAAATGAAACCATCAATGTGCTCAAGAATCACGGCTATCACCTCGAACACAACTTCGGTCATGGCAAACAGTACCTATCCACAGTCCTTTTCACGCTGAACCTTTTCGCTTTCTTGATTCACACCGCCCAGCATCTGACCAATGAACCCTATCGGTTGCTGCGTGAAACATTGGCAGTACGCCGCACGTTTTTCAATGATCTCAAAGCCTTGACCCGCTATCTTGTCTTTGACAGTTGGGAGGCGCTGTTCAAATTCATGTTGGATGGACTGGAACTGACCGTGCCTCCTCCGGTTGCGCAATGACATATTTCAGATTGAGAACTGCTGTTTTGACGCAGAGGCGCGAAGGCGCAGAGATACGCAGAGAACAACTTCGCTCTGCGAATCCTTGCGACTCCGCGCCTTTGCGTCATCTATCCAGGCATTGAACGCAGCTCAGGCAATTTCGATCCTGGCTTCACCGGTCTGCGTGTCGTAGATTGCCCACGAGAAGGCGCCTTTCATGCCGAGCACTTCGCCAGGATTGAGCAGCCAGCCGCGACCGACCTGTTCCAGCAGCCTGGTGTGGTCGTGGCCGTAACAAACCAGGTCGAACTGACCCGATTGCGCAATACGTCGCGCTGGCTCCGGGTAGTGAATCATCGCAAGCTGGCGACCGTCGACCTCCAGCTCGGTGTAGATGCCGTGCAGGTGAATCTGCGGATGTTTTGCCGCAATCACCTGCAACAGCCGGCCGTCGCCGTCGTTGTTGCCGAAGACGACATGCACGGGCCCGCTGAAGCGTTCGCCGATTTGGTTGAGCATGAAAGGCGCGCACAGGTCGCCGCAGTGCAGCAGCACCCCGGCGCCAGCAGCAAGCGCCGCATCGAGCGCCTGGTTCAGATGGGCGATCTGGTCGTGACTGTCGGAAAGAATGGCGATTTTGGTCATGGCAGTCTCCCTTTGGGTGTGCCCCAAATTTTCGTAGATCATCGCCTCCGGCGTGACACTGCGCCTCGTCACGCTGGAGGCGATGACTGGTTGTCGGCAGTAAGCGTGTGTGTGCTATACTCAAGTCTATATGTTCGCACAGCAAATGCAAACCGTCGATTCGACAAAGCAACCATCCTTGCGCAACATGCGACGAGTGTCCAGTTTGCCCCTCGCAATTCACAACTCGCCCCTCGCAACTCGCCCCTCGCCCCTCGCAGCTCTTCTCAAATTCAGCATCTTCCTACTGGCGTGGCTGCTGGCAGGCTGCGGGCAAGTGATCACGCTGTCGCCCACGCCCACGCCGCCGCCGACCGCCACGCTGTCGGTCGATATCGTCGTTGCCACGCTGCCGCCGACCTCGACGCCGGCGCCCTACACGCCCGAACCGACGCCGACGCCGACGGTCACCCCCACGCCGGTGATTCACACCATCCGTTCCGGCGAGACGCTACTCTCGGTCGCCTCGCAGTATAACGTCAGCGTGTCGGCGTTGCAGGACGCCAACGGTATTCTCGACCCGCGACTGTTGCAGCTTGGGCAGGAACTGGTCATCCCGCGGCAGGAGGAATTCGACGCCGCGGTCGCCACGACCTTGACGCCGACACCGACGCCGCTGCCCGTCGCCGTGGAGAATGTCCTTTTCAGCGAGACGACGATTGGCGGGCTTTCCGTGCTTGGCGAGGTGTGGAACAACACCGGCACGCCACTGGAACAGGTGCGCGTCGGCGTGACCTTGCTCGACGACGCCGGCGAAGTGGTCGCCAGCGCCGAGGGATTGGCGGCGCTCGATCTTGTGGGCGTCGATGAGCGTGCGCCCTTCGCCGTGCTCTTTGGTGAACAACCGGGCAAATTCGCCCGCTACCAGGTCTACGCGCTGCGCGCCGTGCCAGGTTACGTCGGCAGCTACTATCGCGATCTCGAAGTGACCGATATCGAAATGCTCACCGAGGGTTACGCGTCGCTTGTGGTTTCCGGGCGCGTCAAGAACGTTGGTCCCGAGGAAGCCGTGCAAGTGCAGGTGGTGCTGACCGCCTACGACGCGCTGGGACGTGTGATCGCCACGCGCAAGATCGAGCCGGATCACAACGTCGTGCCGCGCGGCGGCGAAACCACCTTCACCACGATGCTGGCGCCGGCTGGTGGGCCCGCCGTGCGTGTGGCCGCCGACGCACAAGGGCGACGGATTTCAGCGGTGCAGCCATGACAGGGGCGAGGGGCGAGTTGCGAGGGGCGAAACCGTCACTCACCGTCAATTCTCGTTGTTTGTGATGTCCGTCAGGGCGCGCACCGCTACTCTTTGATCTCCACTACACCCAACTCCGGCTCGATCCCAGCCGGATTGCCGGCGGCGTCGATCCAGGTCAACGGCTCCAGATTCTCGGCGTCGTAGACCAGCAGCCGCACGTTGTAGCGGCCCGGCGCCAGCTCTGCTGGTGCGCTGAGGCGATAGACGTTCAACGGGCGATCTTCGGGCCGCCATTGATCCGGCGCAAGGTGACGGTCGTTGAGCAACCGTTCGTCCGCCTGCGCCAACCGATCGCCTGCGGCGTTGTAGAGGGCAACGCGCGCTTTGAGCGCACGATCCACCGCACCGCCGGGCACGCGTTGCCAGCGCAGCACAACCGGCAGCAGATCCCCCGTCCGCACCGTCTGCGGCAGCGACGCCTCAACCGTCTGCACCGCCTGGTCGAATTGCAGCACCATCGGTTGCATGTCGGGCGCCAAGACAAAGGTTGTGGGCGGCGTCAACGCCCACCAGTCGAGCGAATAGCCCTGAAACCACTCTTCGCCACCATGCCGGCCATATTTATCGAGCAGAAAATGCACCGCGCGCCGCGGGTCGGTGTCGCTCTCAAACCACTGTAGCCAGAAGACGCGCCTCGCATTACCGACCAGCTCGGTCAGGCGCGCGTCAAGTGTGTTGATGTCCACAAAGAGGTAATGGGCGGGTGACGCGTCGGTTTTGCGCGGCGCTGAATCGTCGGTAATCGAATAGGGCTGATAATAGAAACCAAACGGGTACTTCTGATCGACCAGGATCACATCACCCGGCGCGGTGTTTTCACGCAGCCAGGCCGTCACCGCGGCGATATGCTCACGGTCGAAGCGGCTATCGTAGAGATCGGCGTGCGCCGCCTGCGCCGAGCCGACCAGCAGCCCAGCTAGCAGCAGATAGGGCAGCGGTCGCCACCAGCGCCCAAACCCAGCCAGCCCCGCCGCCACCAGCGTGTACAGCGCCGGTGTGACAAAACTGGCATAGCGCACATTGAACGCGTTGCGGTCGAGCACAGCCACATAGTAAAGCGCCAGCCCGCCGAGGAGCCAGGCAAGGGTGAAAGAGAGGGGGAGATGAGGAGACGAGGAGAGGGGGAGACGAGGAGAGGGGGAGATTGGAGATCGGAGATTGGTTCTCTCCCTTTCTCCCCCTCTCCCTTTCTCCCCCTCTCTCTTTCTCCCCCTCTCTCTTTCTCTCCAGCCGCCGAGCACGAGGCCGACGACGGCGATGATGGCGATGCCCCACAGCCAGGCATCGGCAAAGCCGCCGAGCAGCGCTGGGTCGTAGGCGTAGCCGCCGAGATAGGCTTGCCAGTTCTGGCGCAGATATTCGGCAGCGGTGACGATGGCGATGTTGGGGTTCTCATAGTCGGGAATCTGGCGCAGCGCGATGGGGGCGATGGGCAGCACCAGCAGCGTCATCAGCAGCCCGTGCACGGTGACGACGCCCAGTTGCCGCCAGCGATCGGTCCGCAGCAGCGCCCATCCCCCCCACCATGCGTACCAGGCGACGAGCACAAAGACGGCGTTGTAATGGGTGAGCAGCGCCGCCGCCGAGAAAGCCACGAACAGCAGCGAGGGACGATTGAACCGCGCACCGGGCGTGTTGTTTCTGCGCCCGAGCTGGTCGAGAAAGAGCACGGCAGCCGCAGTCAGCAGTGCAAAGCCGAGCGTGTACATGCGCGTCTCCTGGCTTTCCGCCAGCCAGAAGGGGGAGAGTGCGCCGATTGCCACCGCCAGCAGCCCAGCCGTCGGGCTGCCGACGCGCCTGCCAAACGCCATTAGCAAGGCAACGCTCACCATCCCTGCGGCGACGCTCAGCCAGCGCGTCAGGAATGCCAGGTGCGCCGGCGGTTGCTCGATCGCTGCATTGGACAGCACGCTCCAGAAATGAAGCAGCCAATAATAGACGGGCGGCTGGATGTCCAGCTCGGGCGCGGTGGCGATCTGCAAGAAGGGGCGCAGCGCGACGGCGATGTTGCGCGCCTCGTCCCACCAGATGTCCTGGCGCGTCAGTTCGTGGAGACGGAGGGCAAAGCCAGCCAGCAGTAACACGAGCAGAGCCAGGCGCAGTGCGCCTCGCCCTTTGTCCCTCGCCCTGGTTACACCATCAATCTGGTCGCTCACCGCGGCGCTCACCGTGGCTGCTCGACAAAATCGGGATTCTCCCAGACGATCAACGTCGCCCAGTTGTCGGAGGCGCTGTCGACGATGTAGTTCTCGAGCAAACCGCGCACGACAAATCCCTGCTTCAACTGAAAGGTCAGCGTCGCATCGGTCAACTCGCCCGCCACCACGCGATCTACATACTCCTGGACGCTCATCGTTGCCTTGTAGTCAGCGTAGCCGGGAATCAACCCGCCCGCGACGATGCCACGGCGGTTGTAGCGGCGCAGCAGATCCATGCGCGCCCGGTAGATCAACTTGCCGATCCCGCGCCCACGGTAATCGGGGTGAACGCTGATGTCGGCGCCGTAATAGTAGGCGCCGTTCGGGTCGTGGGTGCGAAAGTAGAAGTTGTCGCAGATTCCCGCAAAGGTGTGCGCCGGATGCTCGAAATCGAAGTCGAGAAAAAAGCCCGATCCCTGACCGATCACACGGTCGCCGTCGAGCACGACGATCTGCCCTTCAGGGAAGACCTGGTATTGGCTGGCGAAATGCTCGACGCGCATCAGCTCATGCGCGCCGAGCGTCGGATAGGCAGTGCGCTGCAGTTCTTCAAGCCCCTCGAAATATGCCGGCTTGATCGTTGTGACCACAACCTTCACAATTCACCCTTCGCAATCCACACATCGGACTTCGACTATCCCGCCACCGCCGCAATCGAGGCTTCCAGTACGCCCAGCCCCTCCTCCAACTGCTCGTCGGTGATCACCAGTGGCACAAGTGTGCGCACGCCGTTGGAGTAGAGACCGGCGCGGATCAAGAGCAGCCCGCGCTGGTACGCCTCGGCGACGATCTTGAGCGGCGCGTCGGTATTGGGCGTGCGGTCGTCGCGTCCCTGAATGAATTCGATAGCGGTCATGGCGCCCAACCCGCGCACGTCGCCGATGATCGGATAGTGCGCTTTCCAGCGGCGGAAATGCGCCATCGTGATCTCGCCGATCTGCTCGGCGCGCTGGTTGAGATTGTCACGTTCCATGATCTCGATGGACTTGAGCGCAGCGGCACAAGCCACCGGGTTGCCGCCAAAGGTCGAACCCAGCCCGCCCAGGTGCGGCGCATCGACGATCGCCGCCTTGCCTGTGACGGCGGCCAACGGCATCCCCGCCGCCAGTGACTTTGCCATCACCACCAGGTCCGGCTCGACGCCGCTGTGCTCGATCGAGAACCAGCGCCCGGTGCGGCAAAAGCCGGCTTGCACCTCGTCGGCGATCAGCACGATGCCGTGCTTGTCGCACAGGGCGCGCACCTTGCGCAGGTAGTCGTAGGAGGCGGGGATGAAGCCGCCCTCACCCTGCACCGGCTCGATGATCAGCGCCGCCACCGCCGCCGGGTCGATCTGCGTGATCAGCGCCCGCTCCAAATCCTCGAAGCAGGTCAGGTTGCAGACGCCCTCGTTGCGGCAGTGCGGGCAGCGATAGGCGTAGGGATAGGGCACGCGGTAGATTTCTGGCGCAAAGGGGCCAAAGCCCTTCTTGAAGAGTGCATACTTGCTCGTCAGCGAGAGTGTCAAGAGCGTGCGCCCGTGATACGCGCCTTCGTAGGTGACGATTGCCGGTCGCCCCGTGTAGGCGCGCGCCATCTTGATCGCCGTCTCCACCGCCTCGGCGCCAGAGTTGCTCAGAAAGGTCTTCTTGGGGCCGGAGATCGGCGCCAATTCGTTGAGTTTCTCCGCCAGCGCGATGTACGGCTCGTAGCTGCCGACGATGGCGCACAGGTGAATCAGATCGCCCGCCTGCTCACGGATCGCCTCGACCACTTCGGCGGGGGCGTGGCCGACGTTGAGTGTGCCGATGCCCGCCGTAAAATCGAGAAAGGTGTTGCCGTCGATGTCGGTCACGGCGGCGCCACTGGCGCGCGCTGCCACCACCGGCGTCGAACGAAAGGACGCCTTCGAGACCGCGGCATCACGGCGGGCGAGCACAGCCTGGCTCTTGGGGCCGGGCAGCGGCGTGTGAATCTGAATGGTTGACATGGATCACTCCTCGCAGTCTGTTGGCGGCGCATCATCCAATCGGCGCCCGAGCACGGATTGACATTCAATGGGGGAATTGTAGCGAAAGGCGGCGATTTCAGCCAACCGCCTGTTCTGCTGCAAACTGGCGCATCGAATCAGTGCCGACGAATGCGATATGGCAAGACATCGACATCGCCAGACGGCCCGTCCAACAAGAGAATCAGCCGATTCAAAACGTTCCGTCCCAACAATACATCGCTTGTCAGTCTCGCCGTCCAATTCACCTTGCTCTTTGAAGAGAACCTGCGGCTGCGAGCCGCATCTACGAAACCCGTCACCTCGCGCGTAGACGCCGCTCGCAGCGGCGTGGTCTCGCTGCCGTGACCTGGCGTGACCGCCCCGGTCGGCCTGAGCCGACTTGAGCGTTCAGCCTCGATTTTAATCGAAGGCATTCCTTCACCAGCGCTCATCCTCCAACAGCCACGCCGCCGCCGAACGCCATTGCAGCGGCGACGGCAATGCGGGCTGCGGCGGCACGGCGTCGAGCGTGATCAAGAGCGGCGTGGCGGTTGGATACTCTGCGGCTGCCGCCAGGAGTGCCCGCACTTCACGTTCGCGCGTCGCCGCATCAGATAGATCGGCGCAGACCTGGATCAGCGACCACGCCCCGTCGGCGGCGTGCGCCAGGAAGTCGACCTCGTAGCCGTCGTGCGTGCGCACATAGGCGACCTCGCTGCCGCGCCGCTCCAACTCAATCAAGATCGCGGTCTCCAACGCTGCGCCCAGGTTCGGTCGCCCTGCACGCTCGTACACCGGGATGATGCCTGGATCGACCGGATAGACTTTGCGCGGGTGGATCATCCGTTTGCGCTCCGATGCGCTGTGCAGCGGCACGATGCGGATCAGAAAGCTGTCCTCCAGGTAGCCAAGAAAGGCGTGCAGCGTGTCCTTGCCGACGCTCATGCCTTGCGACTTGAGCGCGTCATAGAATTTCTGCACGCTGAACGGCGTTGCCGGGCTGGAGAGCAGATGACGCTGTAGCCACCGCAGCGCCACCGGGTTCGAGACTTGATGACGTTCGATCACATCGCGCAGCACCGCCACATCGACATACGAGCGGATCAAGTCGCGGCGGTCGCGCGGCGGTGCGTTTTGCACTTCAGGAAAGCCGCCCACGGCAAGATAGCGACGCAGATGTCCGTCGATCTCGCTGCGCAGCGCCTTGCCCCACGCAGATGGCGGCTCGGTCGGCGGCGTGACGCAGCGCCTCGCCAAAGCTGAACGGATGGATCAGCACCTCGAGCGCGCGCCCGCGCATACTCGTGGCGACCTCACGGCTGAGCAGCCGCGCCGAAGAACCAGTCAGGAACAGATCCGCCAGCTCGGTGTCGATCAGACGGCGCGCAAAACGCTCCCACCCTTCGACGAGCTGGATTTCATCGAAAAAGAAGGTGACGCGCTCACGCTCGCGCAGGTGCGGCGCAAGACGGTAGTAGTCTTCCACGACCCATTGCAGATCGCTCGCCTGCATCCCCACCAGGCGCTCGTCCTCGAAGTTCAGATACAACAACGCCTCGCGCGCAACGCCCGACGCCAGCCTGTCGGCAAGACACTGCCACAGGAAGGTCGTCTTACCGCTGCGGCGCATGCCCACCACCGCCACGGCTTTGCCAGGCACGGCAGGCAATCGCACGTCGCGGCGTGTAAAGGTCGGCAACGGCATTGCCAGCGAATCTGCGATCAACTGCTGAAGCAACTCACGCATTGTCATCCTCAGAAGGAGAATTTTGGTTCAATTTATCCTTTTCAGAAGGATAAATTGAACCGGCAACGAACGCAAATCCGCTTCACTCGGCGTCAGTCCGCTCCTTCCAACAGTCACCCATCCGCGCCGATCCGCCCGATCCGCCAAATCCGCGTTCTATTCTCCCTTCCCCCGACACAGCACCTCCCACGTCCCGCGATTGACGACCTCGTTCTTCTGGTTGACGACCTCCATCTTGAGCGTGACCAGACCGCCGCCGAGGCGCGGCATCGGTTTGGTCGCCTCGACGGTGACGCGCACGCGGATAGTGTCGCCGATGAAGACGGGCGCGGTGAACTTCCATTCCAGCCCGCGAAACGCCAGGATCGTGTCCTCCATAAAACCGAGACGCACGGCTAAGCCGCTGGCGATGCTCAGCACGAGCAGCCCGTGGGCGACGCGCTGCCCGAACATCTGCCCCTTGCTGTACTCGGCGTCGGTGTGGATCAGGTTGTAGTCGCCGGAGAGACCGGCGAAGTTGACGATGTCCGCCTCGGTGATCGTGCGCCCGACGCTCTCGGTCTGGTCGCCGATGATGAACTCCTCGAAGAAAAGGCCGTGGGGGCGGGTAAGTTTGCTATCGGTCATGGGTCGATTCCTTGCGATGCTTTGAGTTGGTTTTGTTTGTGCTTTGCACGTGCGGATACAATACCACAAATGACTATCATTGCTCGACCATCATAACAAATCAAAGGAGATGTTGCGAATGCAAACCGATCTGCGCGGTCGCGACTATATCAGCGACATGGATTTTAGCAAAGAGGAGATCGAAACTGTCCTCGACGTAGCGTTCAAGCTCAAGCGCGACCGTGCGCTGGGCATCCCGCATCCGCTGCTGCGTGACAAGACGCTGGCGCTGCTCTTCTTCTTCAGCAGCACGCGCACGCGCTCCAGCTTCGAGGTGGGCATGGCGCAGCTTGGCGGTCACGCTGCCTTCATCGACTCCGACACGACGCAGATCAGCCACGGCGACACTGCCAAGGAGATCGGCGAAATCTACGGGCGCTACTACGACGGCATCGCCATCCGCCAGTGTGACTGGGCGTTTGGCAACCAGTACATCAACGAAGTGGCAAAGGCGAGCCGCGTGCCGGTGCTCAACATGCAGTGCGACGTCTACCACCCCTTCCAGATTTTGGCGGACCTGATGACGATCATCGAGAAGGTGGGCGACCCGCGCGACAAGACGATCAACGTGAGCTGGGCCTATGCCAGCAGCTACCAGAAGCCGATCTCGGTGCCGCAGAGCCTGATCCTGCAGATGACGCGCTTTGGCATGAACGTGCGCCTCACCCATCCACCGGAGTACAAGCTGATGCCCGACATCGTGCAGCAGGCGAAGGACAACACGCGCAAGCACGGCGGCAGCTTCGAGATTCTCGACGACTTCGACGCTGGCTTCAAAGACGCCGACATCGTCTATCCGAAGAGCTGGGGCGCGCTGCTTACCACGTCGGACAACGCCGAAAGCGCCGCAATCGGCAAGAAGTACACGAACTGGATCACCGACGAGCGGCGCATGGCGATGGCAAAGCCGGACGCCATCTACATGCACTGCCTGCCCGCGGACCGCAACATCGAAGTGACCGACGGCGTGATCGATGGCCCGCAGTCGGTCGTCTACGACGAGGCGGAGAATCGCCTGCACGCACAAAAGGCGGTTATGGCGCTGACGATGCGCTAAAAATGGGACGCGGATAACGCGGATGGAGCGGATTTACGCTGATTTTCATCCGCGTCGATCCGCCCGATCCGAGTTATCTGCGTTCTATTCCTCACCCTTTTTCTGAAGTTCGCCAGCCAGCACGACCGCGTCGATGATCTTGTGATAACCGGTGCAGCGGCAGAAGTTGCCGGTGAGTGCCTCGGCGGCGGCGCTGGCGTCGGGGTGGGGGCGCTCCTCCAGCAGTTTGGCGGCGCTGACGATAAAGCCGGGCGTGCAATAGCCGCACTGGACGCCGCCGCTCTGCACGAACGCCTGCTGCACGGGATGCAGTTGCTCCGCCGCGCCCAACCCCTCGACTGTGACCACTTCGCTGCCCCACGCCCGCTCCGCCGGCACCATGCACGCCATCACGGCCATGCCGTCGAGCACGACTGTGCACGCGCCGCACTCGCCCTCAGCACAGCCTTCCTTGACGCCCACCAGCCCGGCGGCGCGCAGACTGTCGAGCAGCGTCATCGCACCGGGCAGCGCCGTGACGCGGCCATTGACCAGCGCAGTCTGGTCAGCTTTGCTGGCGGCGCCGTTCTGCGCGCGGCTGCGGCGCGGCGTTTCGACGGGCCAGACGCCGCCAGTGTCACCCCATAGCATCACCGGTTGTGTGGGCCAGCCGGCGTGCGCCTCACCGCCAGCGATCTGGCGCAACGCCCGCGCGGTCAACGTCTCGATCATAGCGCGGCGATAATCGGCGCTGCTGCGGATGTCATCGATCGGCGCGGCGGCTTCGACGGCGAGGCGCGCAGCTTCGGCGATCGACGCCGTGTTAAGCGGCTTGCCGACCAGGAAGCCCTCCGCCGCATTGGCGCGCACCACGACCGGCGCCACCGCGCCGAGCGCAATCGCCGCACGCACGACCGCCGCATCTTCGCCCGCGCCGGCGCGCTCCACCACCGCCGCCACGTTGACCACGCTGATCGCCTGGGCGCGGCGCAGCCCCAGCTTGATGAAAATGCCGTCGCTGCGTTCGTTGAGCGATGCAAACGACAGCCCCGTGACCAGCTCATCGGGCGCCAGATCGACTTTACGGAAGCCGGTGATGAAGGCGCCGAGCGGCAGCGTGCGTTCCCCGCGTTCCAGGCTGCGCACCGTCACGCGTGCGTCGAGCGCCAGCAGCGGTGCGATTGCGTCGTTAGCCGGGCTGGCGGTGATGACATTGCCGACGACGGTGGCGCGGTTGCGAATCTGCGGCGCGCCGACCTCCCAGCACGCACGCGCCAACGGAAACGCCTTCTCCACAATCAGCGCGCTGGCGACGCACTGGTTGTGCGTGACAAGCGGTCCGAGGTGAATCCAGCCGTCGCGCGCCTCGATGGCCGCCAGACCAGCGATGCGCGTCAGGTCGATGACGCCGGGCGCGCTGCCGTCGCTGCGTCTGCGCACGCCGCGCTCGATCTCCAGCAACAGGTCGGTGGCGCCGGCGATGGCGCGCGCGTCGTCGCCATATTTGGCTTTCAGGTAGAGCGCTTCGTCGAGCGTGTTGGGTGAGTGGTAGAAAGTGTACATAATTCGATGTAGAGAATGTATTTGGAATCAGGGCAAAACCAGGAACGTTGCGACATTGTTGGACTCAAACTCCTTGATGATCTTCTCATTCCTTCGGAGTAGCCGTTCGATATCGGCAGTTGTGCAATTTCCCAATCTCACCCAGATCACCTTTGGTGGAAAACCAAGCGTCAGACTTCGCTGATAAAAGTCAGAATTTTTGGAGACAATCGCATAGCCATTGTTGCGAGCATACTCCCACACCTGTGTATCAGATGCTTCTTTCAGCCCGACGTTGCGCACATGTTGGCAATCTGGATATATGTCCCCCAGTGCCCAAACCAGTCGATGCGACAGATTCTGGTCGAATAACAGCTTCATGCCACAACCATCAGCAACTTGCGCTCTCGGTCAGCAGCAAACGCCAGACATGCGCGGATGTCTTCGTCGGTCAGGTCGGGAAAATCCGCGAGAATCTCATCCGCAGTCATCCCAGAGGCAAGATAATCTAGTATGTCATATACTGTAATCCGCAACCCGCGGATACATGGCTTGCCGCCGCGCTTGTCTGGCTCGATCGTGATGTACTCCTGGTAGTTCATCGTCTTAGGCTCCTTCAGAATGTGGTCGCTGCGCAACTCAAGGCAGAGCGCGTTGCCTGGACGCACCTACGCACGATCACGGCTCCTCGCCTGCCATGCGATAGACAAAGACGCCCACGCCAAGCGCAGCGCCGATGATCAGGCTCAAGAATGCCTGAAACCAGCCGAGACGCAGCATCCGCCCGACGGCAAAGTGGCTGACGCCCAGTCCGGCCGCACCTGCGATCACCTCCGGCGGCAGCGGCGACTCGGCGCCTGGCGTGAAGTGCACCGCCTTCTGCATCTTGTCAAGCTGCAGCTCGGATTGATCGTTTGCCCAGCGCAGGTAGAAGGGCAGCGCCAACGCCGTCAGCGCCGCGCTGATCATGATGCGCAAAAATGCCCACATCGTGTTACCCTCGCAGAATTCGTGTGATCTGTTCGGCGTGCAGCATGTCGTGCAGACCGACCTGCATCAGTGCGTCGTCCATCGTAAAACGCCCGCGCTCCGGGTGGATGCCGCTGCGCTGCCACTGTTCACCGTGCAGCGACTCGAAGAAGGCGACAGTTTCAAGCCGCGAGGCGCGCAACTCCGCCAGCGCCGTGCGCAAGTCCTGGCCGTTGTAGCGAAACTCGACCGCCATGCGCTCATGGTCGTAGCCTTCCAGCCGCGGCTCGTGCTCCGCCAGCATGCGCCGCGCACGGCTGCGGAAGATGCGGTCGAAGTCGCGCAGATGGCAGACGACTTCGAGCACCGTCCACCCCTTGTCGCCGTCGTTCGGGTCGCGGTGCGTGGTCGCAATCTGCTGGCTGAGATCGGCGAGCATGAATTCGAGCGTTGCCAGCGAGTGACTCATCAGTCGGATGTGCCCGGCGCGGGTGCGATCTGCATCACAGTCAAATCCCATGATCCCCTCCAAAGTGGTTCAATACTTTAACGTTCCAGGTATTTTACCGCGTAGCGACGCCGCAACGAAACGGGCTCAATGGTATAATCAGGCAATCTGGTTCACCGTGTTTGTTCGGTGTTGTTCGGTGTTGTTCGGTTGTTCGCAACCCAGAAAACGAGAGATCGCAATGGCCACCACAACCGCTGCAGTTCGTCAAGAGAGTGCGCAACATGCGCGCCCGCGCTTTTGGGAGATCGACGCCATGCGCTGTGTGGCGATCATCACGATGATCGTCTATCACACAATGTGGGATCTGTGGTATTGGCGCGTCTTTCCCGATGTGGTGTTGGCCAATTTTGCTTATGATGACTGGGCTACCTCCGAGATCTACACCCACAAAACCTACTACCTGGGCCTG
>FWWL01007202.1_pt1 | contig 15389 bp, 14 predicted proteins | sample 2228331 | NCBI WGS metagenome assembly FWWL01 (sample SAMEA103939775, study PRJEB20133) | metagenome
GCGGCGGTCGCCGTCTCCTCCTTCTCCTCCTCGAGCTCCCTGACCAGCTCGTCGATCTCGCCCGCCAACTCCGAGGCGGCGGGCTCGGGACTCAAGATCTCCTTCTCCAGGGCCTCCAGTTCCCTCTCCAGGTCCTCGACCGCGGGCTCCTCCAATATCTCCTTCTCCAGTTCCTCGATCTCGGAGAGTATGTCCTCGCTAACCGCCTCCTTCTCCAGGTCGAGGGCACGGAGCGAGTCGTCGACGTCAAAGAAGGTCCCGGAGAGGAGGGCTGTCTTCGCGTCCCCTCCGGTCTCGTCCTGCCTCACCTCCTGCCCCACCGCCTCCGCGGCGGGCGCCTCATCGGAGGGGAGGTCCTCGAGCATGACCCCCTCCAGGACCTCGGCCCCCGCGGACCTCTCCCGCTCCGCCGGGACTTCCTTCACCGGGGCGGAAGGCGCGGACGTGGTCACCGCCTCCGCGGCGGGCGCCTCATCGAAGGGGAGGTCCTCGAGCATGACCCCCTCCAGGACCTCGGCCCCGCCGGAGACAGGTCTCCCGAGCGAAGGGGTGAGTCCCGCCTTCCTTTCCAACTCGTGAAGGGGTATCCTTAACGTCGAAGCGCCGTCGCCCGCCCGCGGCCCCGCCAGCCCGGCCAGGATTTCGTCCAGGCTTCTCTCGCTCATGGCGCGCAGGGACGAATCCGCGGAAGGACCGCTTTCCCCCCTCCCCACCTCTTCCTCCACGGGCGGAGCTCCGGGAGCGCCTTTCCCGACATCTCCGGGGGTCTCCGCGCGGGCCCGGAAGGCGCTCCCCAGTATCCGGGAGGGATCGATGGCCGGAGACTCCGGACCCCCGACCGTGCTCGGTTCCTGAGCCCTTTCCCCGGAGACCTTCTTGAGATGGCTATTCCACTCCTCGGGCACCTTCCCCAGCTGTTCCAGTCCCGGAACATCTTCTTCCCTGGCCAGCCGGGCTATCTTCCCGTATTTCTTCTCCAGATACGCCCTCTTGGCCGCCCGCGCCTCGGCGCTCTCCCGGGTCATGGTCTCCGTAAGCGGCGAGAGTCGTTCCCTAGGCGCCTCGGTTTCCTTCTCCGGCTCCTCCAGGGCCATCCCCTCGGGCAGCAGGGCGCTTATCTTCCTCTTGAGCTCCTCGAGCTCCGCCTCCTTGTCCTCTATATGCAGTGCTCGCTCCGCCTCCTCGATCTCCTCCAGGGCGGCTCTTTTCATCTCCTGGACGATGCGCTCCTCCCTCTTCCTCTCCTCTTCGAGGAGGCGCAGGGATGTCTGCCTGTCCGGCTCCCGCGTCGCCTCCGGCTCGGTGAGGGCCACCTCTTCGGCTTCCTCTTCGGAAACCACGGCGGCCTCTTCCTCGATGAGTATCTCCCCCTCGGAATCCCCGCCGATCTCTATCTCCACGGGCTCTAACTCCACCTCCTGGCCGAAGAGTGCTTCTTCGGCGAGCGATCCCCTTTCTCCCACCGCGGTGGTCTCCAACTCCCGGTGGACCTCGAAAAGGGCGGCCTCCTCGAAGGTCACCCCCGCCTCCACCGCTTCGGGGGCAGCGGGCGTCTCCTCAGGGACCTCCTCCGCGACCAGGCGCTCGGCGACCGTTCCCACCTCCTCCTCGGCCACGGGGACCTCCCCTGCCTGGAGGGCGGCCTCCGCCTCCAGAGCCGTGGGGGAGGGGGTCGGGCCGGACACCCCTGTCTCCGCGCCAGCCGCTTCTTCCTCGGCCACGGCCGCAGCCTCACCGGAGGCGGGTATCTCCTCCAGCTCGGGGAGTTCCTCAAGAGGCGGCACCTCCAGGACCCTTTCCTCTCCTCCCGCTTCCTCCAGCTCCTGGGCTAACCTCTCCAGCCGGCTTTCCGCCTCCCTCTCCTCCCGGTCCGGAGTCACGTTCTCCAGCAGCCCGGAACTTATCAGCCCGTAGAGGATCTTGCAGGTGTGCAGGGTGCTCATCCCGGTTAGCTCCACGATCTGGCGCACCGTCTTCTCGCCGTCCACGTGGGTCAGGACCATCCACTCCTCGGGAGTGAGGCTTATCTGGGCCGCCTCCCTGCCCTGCATGGAGGTCATCCTGAACACCGCGTCCAGGCTGGGTATCTTCTTCTCGATGCGGTTCCACTCGTCCAGGCGTCGCGAGCCCTCCATGATCAGCTCCTCGGTGCTGATGGAGAGCCCGATGTCCTCTTCAGGGAAGACCACGCCGGGCTGGAACTCGAACTCGCCGTCCGTCCATCGGAGCATCTCGAAGACGGCGTCCTGGATCTGCTCCTCCACGAAGACCTCCAGCTGTTCCTTGGTGATGTAGCCCAGCCTTATGAGGAGCTGTCCCAGGCGCTGCCCCCGGGCGGAGGTCTTCTGCAGCTCGAGGGCCTCTTCCAGCTGGGAGCGGGTGATGATGCCCGCGCCCAGGAGTTTCATGCCCAGCGACTGCCTCTTCCAGTTGGTGGTGGCGAAGAAGACCTCGCCGTTGCGGAAACATATGTAACCCCTGGCCTGCCCCCGTATCAGGTTCAGGGTGCCGTTCTTCTTCCCGAAGTTCAGGAGCTGGAACAGGTCAGGGAGGCTGAAATCCTTTAGGCTTCCCTTGAGAGCCATGGCCTCTCTCCTCTCGCCGGAAGAAACCCCCTTTCCCCGGCGACACGGTTCCGTTAACCGAACAAACCTCCAAATATAATTATTCGTATTCCGGCGCCCTTTTGATAACTCCGCTTTCCGCCCCCCGGAACCATACCCTCAAACGCCCCTCACCAAGCCAGCCCCGGACCGAGGCCCGCCCGCGCTGCCTCGCCCATGTCCGGTCATATATCCCGTCTTATAAATTACGACCGCCGTGGCTCTTTTGCTCGCTTCCCCCGTCACCCCGCGGGCGGTCCTTCCTCCGCGGATTATTCGTATTCGATGCGGAACTCGGACTTGATTATCTCGGCGATCTTCTTCGCCGCCCCCTTGACGTCGTAGAGGACCAGTCCCAACTTGCTCCCCTTCCGCACCAGGGCGGTCAACACCGCGTCCTCCCCCGCCGCCATGAGGAAGACGTAGCCCTCCTTGCCCTCCACGAAGACCTGAGCCAGCTCCCCTCGCCCCAGCTCCTCCGAGGTCCTCTCACCCAGGCTGAGCAGGGCCGCGGACATGGCGCCCAGCCGGTCCTCCTCCAGGGTGTTGGGGAGGACCGAGGCCATGACCAGGCCGTCCATGCTGACCACCGCGGCCGCGTCCACCTCCGCGGACTTGGAGACCAACTCACTCAGGGCGCTGCGCAGTTTCGCTTCCCTCGATTCCGCCAAGTAACCGACCTCCCGAAGAGATTACCGTGTGCTGTCCGGGGCCTCCGACCACGCCTTCACTGGAAGAGGGCGGAAAGCTCCTCCGCCGTGCGCTTGGCCTCCATGAAGACCACTCCCAGTTTGGCCTCTGGCCTCACCAGAAGGGAGAGCAAAGCGTCCGGGCCGCAGTGCACCAGGAGGAGATAGCCCTGGTCTCCCTTTATATAGACCTGTTCCAGAGAACCGCGCTTCAGGTCACGGGCGGCCCTCTCGCCCATGCTCAGGACCGAGGCGGAAAGGGCGCCGATCATCTCCTCGTCGGCCTCGTCGGACATGTCCGAGGCCAGGGCCATGGCATCGGAGCTTATGAGCACGGCCGCTTCTATCTCCGGCAGGTTGGACCTCAGCTGCCGGAGCACGGTGTTCATCCTCTCGATGCGGTCCGATACCAAGTCGACCTCCAGTTACGGCCAGCACCTCATCGCGGGCAAAGCCACCGCGCCGCTCACAGGGAGCTCTCGATGACGGGAAGGAACTTGCGGATGTCGTACCTCGCCTTCCCCAGGTTCGCTCCCGCGGGCAGGATGGACACCAGGATGGCGTCGGCCCCCACCGCGCTCATGAGGATGGCGCCTTTTTCGAACTCGAACATGGCCTGAGACATGGGGCCCTGGGCCAACTCCAGCCCGATGACCTCCGCGGCCCCCAGGGAGCTGGGGGCTATGGCGCCCACGGCCTCCAGGTGAGAGGCGTCTTCGCCCGCGGTCTCGATGATGAACCCGTCCCTTCCCACCACCAGCGCGGCCCGCACCGTGCCGGTGGCCACCAGCTCTTCCAGAACCTTCCTAAGATCGGGCAAACCGCACCACCTCCTGCCCCGCGAAATCCATTCAGGCGCTTGACCACCACTCGTCCGCCTTCACGGCCGTCTCTCCACCGCCTCCGAACCCATCCGCGAGTCCTCCCGGTCCGTTGATATTGTTGCTCAATTATAATAAAGTTAACTACTTACTCCAATGGTTAAGTATCGACATTTCCGGCTTTTTCTTAACGAGATATCCCTTTCACAAACCTATTCTATCGCTCTCGTGCCTGCACCCGGTTTCGCCACCGCCCGGAACGCCTTCATCGCCCCGCTCGATCCCTCCTCCGACAGCGCCGAAGGGATCGGGGCAGGCGCTCGCGGCCCACCCCCCTCGCCTCCGGCACATCGCCAGGCCTCTCCCCGCGTGCCCTCCTGTCGGCTGCCGCGCCGCTCCTCCTCAGTAGATGGCCTCCTCCTTTTTCCGGGCCCTCGGCTCCACGTAGCCCTCTCGCTCCCTGCGTCCGTCGACGCTCAGCGCCAGGGCGCGGCATGCCTCCACGCAGGTGAGGCAGGCCAGACAGCTTGCGGGATTGGCCACCCGCGGTGCCCCTTCCCCCATCTCGAAAACCGGGAACTGGGTCTCCCGCGTCTGCGGGCAGAGCTCCACACATTCCCGGCACCCGATGCAGCGTTTCTGGTCCAGGGTTATGCGGCGTTCCTCCTCCATGGCCGGTTCCTCTGCTCCTCAGTGAACCCCGCAGGGCACGCAGGGCGCGTAAGCCCTCACCACCATCTGCAGGACGTCGGCCGTCCTCCCCCCGGCCTCACCTCCGGCCCCGGTGAAGGCCTCCACCAGCGAACGCTCCAGGCTGCGCAGGTTGAACTGCAGGGGAGAGACCACGGACATCCTTTCCACCAGACCCTCCTCCCCCAGCTGCAGCCGGTAGACCATCCCCCCCTCGGGAGCCTCGATGTACACCTCGGCCTCCCCCGCTCCAGGGCTCAGTGCCCTCCCCGGGTCTCCCGCGGAGGGCTCGGAGAGGATCTCCAGCATCCTCTCCCAGGCATGGATCATCTCCAGCATCCTCAAGACGTGGGCCACCATGGGATGACGCACCGGGAAACCCCAGGTCTCCTTGACCTCCGCCAGCTCCTCATCCGCCTTCGGGGTGCCGTACCTGCCGTTCACGTTGAGGCGCGCCAGGGGACCCACCCTCAGCTCATCCGCGCCTTCCACCCAGGCGTAAACCACGTGGCTGTGGGGCGATGGCTCCTCGCGCAGCCTGCCTCCCAGATCCGGGAGGGCACGCAGCGGCTCATCCGCGGCCCCGGGATGGAAGAGGGCGGGCACCCCCGCGCATATCTCCACCCCCTCCGGGTTGTTCAGGGCCAGGTAGGAGCCTTCGGTCCCACCCGCGGCCTTCACCGTCTCCTCGCTCCTCCTCATGAGGAGCTTGACCAGCCTGGCCGTCTCCAGGAGCAAAGACTCCCCGGACCTCAGACTCTCCGCAAGCCTCTCCCGGGCCCCGGGGGGGAGGTCGCGGACCACGCCACCGGGACGGAAACTCACGCCGTGCACCGGGGAACCGCCCACCTCTCGAAGCACCTCCGTTCCCAGGGACTTCAGGCTCAAGAGCCTCCTCACCACCTCCTCGTCCACCCGGTAGATGCTCACCAGGTTGCGCAGGCCGGGGTCCGAGGAGGGGAAAAGGAGGTCCGGCAGGCTGTGCACGGATAGGGACACCGCGTGGCGCTCGAAGAACTGCGCCCAGAGGGCGAGTTCGCGCAGGGAACGCGTGGCGGAGGGCAACTCCACCCCCAGGGCACGTTCCACCCCCAGGCAGGCCGCCGCCTGGTGGAAAAGGGAATCCGGGCCGCATATACGGGAGACCATGGGCACCAGGTTGTCCACGTGCACCCCTCTGGCCATCATCTCGAAACCACGGTATCCGAAAGCGGAGAAACGGGCGCGCGGGGCCTCCCCCTCCGGGGCCTCCACCCGGAGGGAGGCATTCCCGTATATCCTGGTCAGTGGCTTTATGGTCAGCTCCGCCATGTCCTAGCCCGCGTCCTCCGCACTCCCGCCGCCTTCCCTCGTCATCCCCTTCCTGCCTGCTCTCCCCTACTCCCCCAGCCGGTGCAGGTACCTGGAGGTTCCCTCCGGACGGCGCCTGCGCAGCAACGGTTCTGCGAGGCAGAACAGATAATAGGTGTGGGCGGGGTCGGGCACCTCTGCCCGAACCTCCTCCTCCACCCTACCGGTAGCCCTGGCCAGCCTCCGCACCGTCTCCGCTTCCATCTCAACCTCTGCCCGCTCCAGCACCCGCCCCGCGGGACCCCGGCAGCCTCGACAGGGCACGCCCATCTCCGAGGGACACAGCGCCCCGCAGCCGTCCCGGGTGAGGGGACCCAGACAGAGGTAACCGGATTCGAGTAGGCATCTACCCCGCTCCACCGGTCCGTCGGTGAGGCGCCGAGGTCCGGGCTGGGGGAGAGGCGGCGAGGTGACCTCGCACTCCGAGCATACCGTGGCTCCCTCCCGCGAGGGGCGCTCTCCGGAGACCGCCGTCCGGAGAAAACCTTCCATGAGGGCCAAAGGAGGCGGGCATCCGGGGAGGTAGGCGTCCACCCTGATGAAGGAATCCAGGGGAAGCAGCCTCTTTACCCCCTGAGGAGCGCCCTCGAAGGCGGTGTCCCCGAAGCGCGAACCGAGCAGTCGGGTCTCGGGAAAGAGGTCCGCCAGGCCCTGGACCCCGCCGAAACAGGCGCAGGTCCCCAGGGCCACCACGACGTCCGCCTTCTCCCTGGCCTCGCGGGCTCTCAGAAAATGCTCCGTGTTCCTCACCGTGCCCTCCACCAGGGCCAGGTCGGCATGTTCCAGTTCCCTGCGGTCCATGATCAAGGGAGCGTATACCAGGCGGTTCTCCCCGATGAGTTCGTACAGGTACTCCCCCAGGCCCAGGAAGGCCGCCTGGCATCCCAGGCAGGAGCTCAGCGACAGGATGGCGATGTCCATCTCTCACTCCAGGGTGGTCCTGAGGACCACCAGGCAGGCACCGGGACCGGCATGCCGGGTCTGCAGGTCGACCCGGCGCCCGAAGATCTCCTGCAACATGCCGGCAGCGTAACCGTGCACCGCCTGGCAGGCCACGCCCCCCAGCGGTATACCAGAGGCCAGACAGGAGCGACGCAGGGGACACTCCTCGAAGAGGAGCCTCACCAGCATCTCCCGGTCCTCGAAAACCCAGTAGTCCTCATCTTCCTGATTTTTCCATAGAGAGACCTTCCACACCTCGTCCCGGCCCGGAAATACCCACTTCAGGGCGCGCTCCAGGTCCTCGGTGCGGTCGTGGGCCACGGACTCCTTTATGCCCAGGTCCTTTCCGGCGAAATACATGAGCTGGGCGGTGGACCTCCCGGTCACCTCGCCCCCGGCGCGGTCCAGGACGGCCAGGACCTCGCTCAGGGCCCTCCACCTGCCCGTCAGTATCTCCAGCTCCTCCTCCATCCTCTTACGTCCTCGAAAAACCCGAAGGCCCAGGCGTCCGCCTTTCCCCGGAGGCCCGGGCTGCGGAGGCCCGTCCAGCCCGCTTCGTCCCACCACGGGGCGAGCCCGCGCAAGACAACCTCTCCTTCGGAGCCCCCTAGGACCCCCGCCGTTCCCTCGCCTTCCTTCATTTATTAAACATGAAAGCCCCGGAGCGCGCCACCGAACGCCTGGTGGAAATTGCCATCCGGTTACGGGCCCTCGGAAGCCGGGAAGGCCCTTACCTGCGCTGCACCTCTTCCTTGACCCTGAGGAACTCCTGGTAGTCGGCGGTGAAGAAATGCCCTCCGTTGCCCGTGGCCACGTAATAGAGGTAATCCACGTCCGCCGGTTCCAGGGCCGCCTTTATGCTCGCCAGCCCCGGGCTGCAGATGGGCGCCGGAGGCAACCCCTTGTGCAGGTAGGTGTTGTAAGGGGAGGGGGTCTTGAGATCCTCGTAGGTGAGCACCGCCTTCCATTCCGGCAGCGCGTACTGCACGGTGGCGTCTATCTGAAGGAGCATGTCCCTCCGCAGACGGTTGTAGATCACCGCCGCCACCAGGGGCCTTTCGGCGTCCAGTGCGGCCTCCCGCTCGATGAGGGAGGCGATGATGATCACCTGGTAGGGCGTGACCCCCAACTTCTCCGCCCTGGACCAGTCCAGCCCGGCCGTCTCCGCCCGGAACTGCCGGAGGAGGACCTCCACCAGCTGCCGCGGGGTTATATCCGCGGGCAGGTCGTAGGTCTTGGGAAAGAGCAGCCCCTCCAGGTTGGTCCTCTGTTCCGCGGGAAGGATGTCCACCTCGTAGTCGCCCGCCGCGGCGGCTTCCAGAAATTCCCTCGCCTCCATCCCCGTCGCCCGGGCCGCCAGCTCCGCCGTCTGCCTCACGGTGAGGCCCTCGGGGATGGTCAACCTCACCTGGTAATTGGGCCCCTTTTCGAGGATGGAGAAGACCTCACCGTAGCGCATCCCCGGATAGAGGAGATAATGTCCGGCCCGGAACCGGCCCTGCTTCCCCTGCAGCCAGGCCAGTATCCGGAAAAGGGTGGCGGAGGTCACCACACCTTCCGCGTGCAGCTTGTGCCCGATGGAGGACGCGCTCGCCCCCTCGGCGATGACCACGCGCACCGGCGTCTCTCCGCGGGTGGGCAAGAAATAATGGCGGTAGAGGAGAACCCCGAGGACGAAGAGGACCGCCAGAAGTGCCGCTGCCACCGCGTATCTCCTGCGGCGCCGCGCCGCCCGGAGGGCCCGTCCCCCGGTTACCGCGTCCGGAAGCGCGCCCCCCGCCGCCGCGGTGGGACGTTCTACGGAGGAGGGGGCTTCCCTGTCAGGTCCCGGCGACCACTTCTCCGGCGGGAGGATGCCCGGGTCTCCCGGGACACCGTCCCCGGGGCCGGCGGGATGATCATCCATCCTCGTCCCCTCCTCCACCCGACCTCTGGGAATCCAGGTAGGACTGCAGGATGACCGCCGCCGCCTGGGCGTCCACCCTCCTGCCTTTCCGCATCCGGCCCGCCTCCCGCAGCCTCCTCTCCGCTTCGCGGGTGGAAAGCCTCTCGTCCCAGACGACCACCCGGACCCCGCTCAGGGAAGACAGGGCCTCAGCGTATGCGCGCACCCTCTTCGCCTCGCTCCCCTCCTCGCCGCGGAGGGTACGCGGATAGCCCAGGACCACGGTGCCCACGCCTTCCCCTGCCCTCGCCTCCACGTAAACGCACAGCTCCTCGGGGGACATCCCGGGGAGGACCTCCAGGGGGAAGGCGTACATCCCCAGCGGGTCGGAAAGGGCCACGCCGATGCGGCGCCTCCCGATGTCCAGACCCAGGCTACGCATGGACCTCTTCCAGCTTGCGCCTTATCTCCTCCCCCACCGCACGCAGGGCTTCCTCGGCCCTGTCCACACGGGATCCTCCTCCCACGGCCATGTCCGGGCGCCCTCCTCCGCCGCCCCCCAGAAGGGAGGCGCCCTTCCTCACGAGGTCCACGGCGCTCATACCCGCCCGCACCAGGTCTCCGGAGAGGTTCACCACCAGACCCACCTTGTCCTCCCTCACCGAGGCGATGGCCACCGCCGCGGCGCCTCGGCGGGCCAGGACCCTCTCCGCCAGCTCCCTCAAGCCCTGGGCGTCCAGGCCGGGAATCTCCGCCCACATCAGGCGCCTGCCGTTGACCTCCTCTTCGCTCCAGGCGCCGCTCCCCTCCGCCAGGGAGGAGACCTCTTCCCTCTCCCTTCTCCTCAGCTCGTTCTCCAGCTCCCTGAGGCGCTCCTTCAGCCTCTCCACCCTCTCGGGGAGCCTTTCCACCTCGGCCTTCAGGGAGTAGGCCATCTCCTCCAGGATGTCCTGACGACGGCGGAAATAGCGGTAGGCCTCGGTCCCGGTGAGGGCCTCGATCCTGCGCATGTTGGCCCCGATGCCGCTCTCGCTCACCACCGCCAGGAGCCCGATCTCCCCGGTGCGGGCCACGTGGGTGCCCCCGCACAGCTCCCGGCTCACGTCGTCCACCTCCACCACCCGAACGAACTCGCCGTACTTCTCCCCGAAGAGGGCCACGGCGTCGATGCTCACGGCGTAGTCATAGGTGGTCACGTAGGCGCGAACCGGATAGTCCTCGATGATCAGCCGGTTGGCCAGCTCCTCCACCTCCCGCAGCTCATCCCGGGTCAGGGGAGCGTGGTGAGTGAAGTCGAAACGCAGCCGGTGCGGCTCCACCAGGGACCCGGCCTGCCTGGCGTGCTCCCCCAGGACCTGGCGGAGCGCGTAGTGGAGGATGTGGGTGGCGGTGTGGTTGCGGCGCACGGCCATCCTCCAGTCCCGGTCCACCTCCGCCTCCACCGTCTGGCCCACGGAGAAGAGGCCCCGCCTGACCCTCACCCGGTGGGAGACGAGGCCTTGGGCGGGATGGTAGGTATCCACCACCTCCGCCTCTCCGGACTCGGCGCGGATCACCCCGCGGTCCCCCACTTGACCGCCCTTCTCACCGTAGAAGGGGGTGCGGTCCAGGAAGAACTCCGCCTCCTCCCCTTCCGAGGCCTCCGCCACCGCCCGGCCCTCCCGGACCACCGCCACCAGGCGGGACTTCTCGGCGAGGGTCTCGTATCCCGTGAAGAGGGTCTCGCCGTAATTGTCCAGCACCTCCGCGTAGATCTCCTGCACCTGGGCGGCGTACCCTTCCTCCACCCGGGCCGCCCGGGCCCTCTCGCGCTGTTCCTCCATGAGCGCGGCGAAACCCTCCTCGTCCAGGGAGAGCCCCTGTTCCCGGGAGAGCTCACGAGTCAGCTCCAGTGGGAAGCCCAGGGTGTCGTGGAGGTGGAAGGCCACCTCCCCGGGGATGGTGTCCCCGCCCCGGCCTCGGAGCTCCTCCACCGCCTGCTGGAAGTAGGCCAGCCCTGTGCGCAGCGTCTGGGTGAACCTCTCCTCCTCGCTGCGCACGATGGAGGAGATGAAGACCCTGTTCTTCACCAGCTCCGGATAAGCCTCCCCCATGGTCTCCACCACCACGTCCACCAGGTCGGGGAGGAAAACCCGTTCTATGCCCAGGAGCCTGCCGTGGCGCACCGCCCGCCGGATGAGCCTGCGCAGGATGTAGCCCCGGTCCTCGTTGGAGGGGAGTATGCCGTCCCCCACCATGAAGGTGAAGGCCCTGGCATGGTCGGCGACTATCTTCAGGGACACGTCGGCGGCCTCGTCCTCGCCGTACCTCGCACCGGAGAGGGAGGCCACCTCCTGGAGGACGGCGGCCAGGGTGTCGGTCTCGAAATTGTTGGGTACCCCTTGGAGCACGGAGGCCAGGCGCTCCAGTCCCAACCCGGTATCGATGTTCTTGGAGGGAAGGGGGTGCAGCTCCCCCCGGTCGTCCCTCTCGAACTGCATGAAGACCAGGTTCCACAGCTCCAGATAGCGGTCGCAGTCGCACCCCACCCGGCAATCCGGCCTTCCGCACCCGAATTCCTCGCCCTGGTCGTAGATGATCTCCGAGCAGGGTCCACAGGGTCCGGTGGTGCCCATGTCCCAGAAGTTGTCCTCCTCGCCCAGGCGGACCAGTCGTTCCTCCGGGATCCCCACCACGTCCCGCCATATCTCGTAGGCCTCGTCGTCCTCCCGGAAAACGGAGCAGTACATGCGGCCGGGGTCCAGCCCCATCTCCCCCACCAGGAACTCCCAGGCCCAGGGTATGGCCTCGCGCTTGTAGTAGTCTCCGAAGCTGAAGTTGCCCAGCATCTCGAAGAAGGTGAGATGGCGGGCCGTGTAGCCCACCTTGTCGATATCCGTGGTGCGCACGCACTTCTGGCAGGTGGTGGCCCGGGTGAACTCCGGCTTTTCCAGCCCCAGGAAATAGGGCTTGAACTGCACCATGCCCGCGTTGGTGAGGAGGAGGGTGGGGTCGTCGGGGATGAGGGACGAGCTCTTCACCACCCGGTGGCCCCTCTCCCGGAAATATTCGAGGAACCTCCTCCTTATCTCCGCGCTCTTCAAATCCTCCTCCTGTTCCCCTCCACGGCCCGCCCCCTCCTCCATCTCCCCGAAAAGGAAGGGATTCCTCTCCCCCGTCCTCGTCGTGCGGCGGCGGGCCGAACCTACATCATGATTGCATATTTTATCCGATGGAGGGACCACCCATAACCCCGACTCAAGGGCTCGCCCACCTCCGTCCGGGCGGGCATAGGGAACGGGCTCGGGTCCACGGCTCCCGGGGGCTGGCTACGAAGCGGGCCCCTCCGGCGAGGGGCCTTTCCCTCATGGGGTCGTTCCCCGGACCTTCAGCCCTCCAACCTCACTCCTTCCGGCCCTCCGAGCCCCCTTCCCCTCTGGAAGGGGTTCCCAGAGCCCGGCGGGCGCCGAAACCCAAGCTCAGGAGCCGGACCAGCGGGGAGGTGACCAGCTGCTGCACGGCGCCGGTCATGGAATCCAGGCGGGAAGCCAGGGACTCCACCGCCTCCAGGACCGCGTCCAGGTATCCCATCTCCCGGTTGACGTGGTCCATGGTGGTCTGCAGCTTGCCCAGAAGGGGGAGGGTCTCCCGCCGGATGTCGTCCAGCATGCGGTTGGTGACGGCCAGGGTGCGGGAGAGCTTCCAGGCCAGCACGGCCAGGGAGAGCATGAAGAGCGCGAATGAAACGGCGCACACCAGGGCGGCCACCCCGCTCAAGGGAGCACCTCCTTCAGCTCCCCCCGCCCCGGCCCTCGCGGCGGGAAAGATAATCCATGATGGCCGCCTTTATGCCGTCGGCGGCCAGGTTGGAGCAGTGCATCTTCTCCGGAGGAAGTCCGCCCAGCGCCTCGGCCACCTGTTCGTCGGTTATCTTCAAGGCCTCCTCGATGGTCTTTCCCTTGACCATCTCCGTTCCCATGCTCCCCGAGGCCACCGCCGCCCCGCATCCGAAGGTCCTGTACTTCACGTCCACCAGGCGGCCGTCCTCCACCTTGATGTAGACCTCCATCAGGTCCCCGCAGACCTCGCTGCCAACTTTTCCCATCCCATCGTAATCCGGGATGGTGCCCACGTTGCGGGGGTTCTGGAAGTGCTCGATCACCTTGTCGCTGTACATATCGGCGCTCCTGTCCGTCCTTCGGGCTTTTCGAGGATAGCACCGGCTCCTCCAGGGTGTCAACGAATCCCCGGCACGCCCGTCACCCCGCGGCGGCCCTTCCTGGGACCACCAGCCATCAGCGTGCGCCACACGCCCACCGCCGATCCTCTTCCCCGCGCCGGACCGGGCGGGCGGTCCACTCGGTCGCAGGGGTCATCCCCCGTTTTTCCACCGCCGGTCAGGAGGTCCATCCCCTTTCCTCGGGGGCTGCCCTGCGGTAACCAGGTCCGGCGAGACTGCCTGATCAATCCCCTTCCCCGCGGGGACCCGCTCCCTGTCTCCGCCTCCTCCATTCCTCCGCCAGCCGGGCTTCCTCCCCCGTATCCCCGGGCCGGTAGAACTCCCTGCCCTCCATCCCCTCTGGCAGATAGGCCTGTTCCACGTAACCTCCCGGGTAATGGTGGGGGTAGAGGTATCCCCTGCCGTGCCCCAGGGAGGAGGCCGCCGGATAATGTCTGTCCCTCAGGTGGGGGGGAACGGGTGGCGTGCGACCCTCCGCCACCTCCTTTTCGGCGGCGGCTATGGCCCTCAGCGCCGAGTTGCTCTTGGGGGCCAGGGCCAGGTAAAGGGCGGCGTGGGCCAGGTTCAGCCGGCACTCCGGGAGGCCCACGAACTCCACCGCCTGGGCGGCCGCGGTGGCCACCTCCAGGGCCCTGCTGTCCGCCAGCCCCACGTCCTCGGAGGCGAAGATGACCATGCGCCTGGCGATGAACCTGGGGTCCTCGCCCGCCTGGAGCATGCGGGCCAGCCAGTAGACCGCGGCGTGGGGATCCGAGCCCCGCAGGGACTTGATGAAGGCGGATATGGTGTCGTAGTGGGCGTCGCCCCACTTGTCATAGAGAAGGGCCTTGCGCTGCGCCGCCTCCTCCGCCACCCGCAGGTCCACGCGCCTCCGCCCACCCTCCGCCCGGGCCAGGAGGGCGGCCGCCTCCAGGGCGTTCAGGGCCACCCGGGCGTCCCCTCCGGAGATACGGGTTATGTGCCGGAGGGCTTCCTCCTCCACCTCGAGGTCCAGGGAACCGAGGCCCCTCTCGGTGTCCTCCAAGGCCCTTTCCAATATCTTCCGGATCTCATCCTCTCTCAGGTTACGCAGTCGGAAGACCTTGCTCCTGGATACCAGGGCGGAGTTGACCTCGAAATAGGGGTTCTCCGTGGTGGCCCCGATGAGGATGATGGTGCCGTCCTCCACGGCGGGGAGCAGAGCGTCCTGCTGCGCCTTGTTGAAACGATGGATCTCGTCGATGAAGATGATGGTGCGCTGTCCGTGCATCCCCCGCCGCTCCTCGGCCTCCCGGATGAGCCGCCGCACCTCGGCCACCCCGCTCTCCACCGCGGAGATCTGCTGGAAGTGAGCTCGGGTCATGCGGGCGATGACCGCGGCAAGGGTGGTCTTGCCCGAGCCGGGCGGACCCCAGAAGATGGCCGTCTGGAGCCGGTCCTCCTCCAGGGCGCGCCGGAGGTAGGTCCCCTCGCCCACCACCTCCTCCTGTCCCACGAACTCCTCCAGCGTCCGAGGGCGCATGCGCAGGGCCAGAGGGGCCTCGGATTCCTGCCGCTCCAGACGCGCCGCATGGAAAAGGTCCATTTCCATCCTCGCCGCACCGGGCATCCGCCCGCCGCTCCCCTCCTTCCACCCGGAAAAGGAATCGGACCCCACCCTGCCGTCAGCGCCGCCATCTTGAACCCGCACCCACGCAGGTGGGCACCTACCGCAGGTCTCCGTAGTCCCCCACCCGGGTTGGGGGCGTTACGTCCACCGGCGGAAAGCGGTTCCCTTTATCGAAGTGTTGGCTCAACGATAATCCACGGCGCAGGACGCACAAGGTCGAGCCCGATATACTCCGGTATCATTCTACCACAAGCGAGGGACCGAGATATCACCTGCGCGGGGACCGAGAGCGCCCGCCTCTTCTTATCCATGTGAGTAGACCTCCCGCACCGGCCTCGAGGCCTCGGCCTCGACCCCGGAGACGGGAACATCGGGTCCAGGGGGACCTTATGCGCATGGCGCGTAGGGGTGAAAGTCGGTCAGCGTCCGTGTCGGCTTTGAGGCAATCTGCATAGACTCCGGGACGGGAACCACGGAGCATGTGGCCTTTTCAGGTCCGCCGGGAGGACATCGCGGGGAGGGTAGCGAGCCGATCAGCGTCCGCCTGAGCCGCCGCGCGGTCTCTGCTTCCTCCTATGTCCGGGGGCGCCCGGGACCTTTTT
>FWWL01007203.1_pt1 | contig 15387 bp, 15 predicted proteins | sample 2228331 | NCBI WGS metagenome assembly FWWL01 (sample SAMEA103939775, study PRJEB20133) | metagenome
ACTCCCACTCGGAGAGCTTCAACATTCGCACGTGTGTTCGATTCTGAAACAGAGGATAATAAAATCCGCAACAGCTGTCAACCCCTTACCCTTCTAGAAGCGCCTCGACCCGGAAGAGGTGCCTAATCAGCAGAAGCCCGAGCGCTACGGCCACCATACCCACTAGGAGCGCGATCCCCCCCACCTTCGCTGGGTGGACCTCGGGCCGAATGGTGATGAACAGTAGGCTACCCATCGCGGGGGCGATGGCGAGGGCCTGCCCGAGGCTCGTGGCCGTCCCCACCCGCAGGAAGCCGAAGGAGGGAATCGCGATGGCGACGGCGGAGGCGATGAGGCACGCCCACAGGGCCATGGGGAGGGGCAGGAAGAGGGCGATCCCCGTGTAGGACCAGGGGATTTGAGGGGCTCCAAGCCAAGTGAGGCCGAGGATGGGAAGTCCGATGGCCACCGCGGTGAGAAGGGCCCACGAGAGGGCCACGAGCAGGAATACGCTTGCGAGGAACGCCGCGAAGACCTCCCGGGGGTGGTAGGGTGCGCTCAGCAGGAGCTCCAGCCCGCCCCGCGCCACCTCGCCGCTGACCGTGGCTTGGCTCAGCACGGCTCCCGCCACCGCGGCCAGGACTCCCACGAGGTAGGGCCCCTGCACCACCACAAGGGCTAAGGCCACCACGAGGGGATCGTCCGGCAGCGGCCCCACCAGTAGCTCCAGGCCCTGCCGCAGCCGCTGGAGGGTGGGGGGACTTCCCGGTAGGGAAACCGGTGCCAGCATGATGGCGAGGGCAAGGAGGCCATAGCCGACGGGCGCGAGGAGAAGCCGGCTCCGCTGGTCCCGGGTCACCCGCCACAGGAGTGCCCCCGTCAAGCGCGCCGCGCGGCTCAAGTTACGCATCCCGTGGTCCTTCTAGGGCTGCGAAGTACACCGGTTCCAGCGGACTTCCGAGGCTTGCCACCTCCCAGACCTCCACCCCTTCATGGACCAAGCACCGGACCATCCGGCCCACCTCTTCGTCTCCTTCTACCTCCACCACCCACCGGTCCCCCTGTCGGATAAACTCGAGCCCGAGCCGCGCGAGGGCCGGGCGGGGGTCCCCCGCCACCCGCAGGGCTACCCGGCGTCGGCCCGCAAACCGGGCCCGCAGGGCTTCTACCGTCCCCCGGTCCAGGATGCGTCCTCCCACCAGCAGCACCACGTCCTCCGCGAGCTCCCCCGCCTCGTGCAGGTTGTGGGTACTCGTGAGGACCACATGCCCCGAGCGGGCCAACTCCCGCATGAAGGTCCGCATGGCGTGGGCGGCTTCGGGGTCCATTCCGGCCGTGGGCTCGTCCAGGAGCAACACCTGGGCCTTTTGCAGGAGCGCCCGGGCTACGGCCACCCGCTGGGCCTGTCCCCGGCTTAAGGTGGCGGCCCGACAGTGGATGAGCTTGTGGATCCCAAGCCGGTCCATGGCCTCCCCGATCCGGGCCTTCCGGTCCTCCGGAGGGATACCGAGGACCCGGGCCCAGAACTCCAGGTTTTCCTGTACCGTGAGGCCGGGGTGTAAGGCGGGGCGGTGGGGGAGGTAGGCGACGTGGCGCTTTATGTCTGGATTCCGGTAGATCTCCGCGTCGAGGACCCGCACCTTGCCCGTGCGGGGCGGGAGGACCCCGGACGCGACCCGGAAGAGGGTGGTCTTCCCCGCGCCGTTCGGTCCCAAGACCACGTGCAGCCCTGGCCCGAAGGCTGCGGTCACCTCCCGTAGCACCAAGGAAGCCCCATACCCTGCGGACACCTGCTCCAGACTGAGCATCCCTTGCACCTTCCCGCGGGCCGGAGTATATAGGCAGATGTGCTACGCACGCGAGCCCTACCGGCTGCCCTGTGGCGGGCCCTCGTCGGCAGCCCCCTCGAGACCCAGCGTCTCCGACACGAGCGGCTCACGAAGGTCAAGGGGCTTGCCGTCTTCGGGGCCGATCCCCTTTCGAGCAACGCCTACGCCACCGAGGAGATCCTCCGCGTCCTGATCCTGATGGGGCCCGCGGCGATGGCCCTCACCATGCCCATCTCCCTGGCCATCGTGCTCCTCCTCGTGGTGGTGGCCGTTTCCTACTACCAGACCATCCATGCCTACCCCTCCGGAGGAGGCGCGTACGTGGTGGCCCGGGAGAACCTGGGCCTCCTCCCCGCCCTGGTGGCGGCCGCGGCGCTCCTTGTAGATTACATCCTCACCGTGGCCGTCAGCGTGTCCGCGGCGGTGGCCGCCATTACCTCCGCGTTCCCCAGACTGTACCCGCTCCGGGTGGAGCTGGCCCTCCTTACCGTGGCAGTGATTACCGTCATCAACCTGCGCGGGGTACGGGAATCCGGCACCATCTTCTCGATCCCCACGTACTTCTACATCCTCACCTTCGGTGGGATGCTGGGGAGTGGCCTCTGGTCGGCGCTCAGAGGCACCCTTCCGTCTGCATCCCCGCAACCGGAAGGGATTGAAGCCACCCATCCGTTCTCCCTCTTCCTGGTCCTCCGTGCTTTCGCCTCTGGAGCGACCGCGCTCACGGGGATCGAAGCTGTCAGCAACGGGGTGCCGGAGTTCTACCCTCCGGAGGCGCGCAACGCGAGTCGGGTGCTGATCGGCATGGTGACCATGCTGGCCACCTTCTTCTTGAGTGTCAGTTTCCTCGCCTCGCGCCTGGGCATTACCCCTCGGGAGACGGAAACCGTGGTCTCACAGATCGCGCGGATCGTGCTCGGCGATACCCCGATGTACTACCTGGTCCAGGCGGGTACGGCGCTGATCCTGTTCCTGGCCGCGAACACGGCCTTTGCAGGCTTCCCCCGCCTCGCCTCCATCCTGGCCCGCGACCGCTACCTGCCGCGGCAGCTCGCCAATCTCGGAGACCGGCTCGTGTTCGCCAACGGGATCCTGCTGCTGGGGGGTGCCGCCTCGGCCCTCATCGTGATCTTCCGGGCGGATACCCACGGCCTCATCCCCCTGTACATGATCGGCGTGTTCGTCACGTTTACCCTTTCCCAGTCCGGAATGGTCCACTTTTGGCTTTCCCATCGTCCGATGGGCTGGAAGTACAAGATGCTCCTCAGCGCCTTGGGCGCCCTGACCACGGGGGTTGTCACCTTTGTGGTGGCGATCGCCAAGTTCGCGGAGGGAGCCTGGATCACCGTGGCCATCATCCCTACCTTCGTCCTCTTCATGCGGGCGGTCCACCGACACTACGAGGACGTGGCCCGCCAGCTCTCCCTGGAGCATGCCAAGCCGCCCCGCCCCTTCAAGGCCCACAAGGTCATCGTGCCCGTGAACGCGGTCCACCGGGGGATCCTGGAGGCCCTGCGGTACGCTAAGGCGGTGAGCGATGACGTCACCGCGGTGTACGTGGAGATCGAGCCGGGCGCCCGGGAGGAGATCGAGCGGAAGTGGGAGCGGTGGGTTCCGGACATCCCCCTCGTCGTCCTCCCCTCCCCCTACCGGTCCGTGGTGGGCCCCATCCTCCTCTACCTGGACCAGGTGCAGCGGGAGGCGGGGCCGGATACAGCCCTCACCGTGGTCCTTCCGGAGTTCGTGCCCCGCAAGTGGTGGCACCACTTCCTCCACAACCAGACGGCCCTCATGCTGAAGTTCGCGTTGTTGTTCCGCCAGCGCCGCCTGCGGCGGTACAAGGTGCTGGCGGACGTGCCCTACTACCTCACCAAGTAGCCGCAGGGACGTCGGTCGAAGTACACTCCAGGAGGACATGAGGCATTACCTGCGGGTGCTGGGGGTCGTGGTGTGTGTGGGACTTGCGGCCTGCCGGGCGGTAGGTCCGCGGCTCGTGGAGTACCGGGATCCACAGCTGGGGGTGGCTCTGCGTCACCCCGAAGGCTGGCGGATCCTCCACGCGCCGGAGGGCAACTGGGTCCAGATCGTCCCATCTCCGTCCGGAGCGCATCCGGACCCGTTCCGGTACGCGGAGTTCATCAGCGTGCGGGTGGTCTCGGACCAGGCCGCGACCTCCGACGAGGCCCTGCGGCAGATGGCCTTCTCCCTGCTCCCCTTCCACGGGGTGGCGAAGTTCCAGCGGGAGGAGGTCCCGGGGCCCGAACGGTACCGGTTTGAGGGAACCGGAACCGCGGCCGAGACCCAGTGGGCGGGGATCGGGGTGCTGCTGGTGGAGCCCCGGCGCCTCGTGCACGTGGTGTGCGCGAAGCCCATCGATCGGTGGCGCCAGGGGCAGCGGGAGTGCGACGACGTCATCCGGAGCGTTCAGCCCCTCAGCGGGCGGTAGGGGGGAGGAGGTGCGTCTGGACGAGCTGTCCGCCGACATGCTCGACGACCCGGTCGCCCAGGACCCGCACGTGGTCCTCCAGGCGGGCAGGAGGATACGAGGCGGGTGCGAAGATCACGGCGAGGCACCGCCGCGTGCGGTCCGTGATGGCGGTGCGGACGGAGTCGTTGGTGGGGCCGCCGATGGGCCCTTCCTCGTCTGCGACCACCAGCCGTCCTTCCGCCCGGAAGAGCCCCTTGCCCAGGGACTCGTAGGCCTCGCCTGGCCGGCCAAGCCGAACTTCAACCCCTCCCCGCACGCGGTCCAGGTCGTAGAGGCCGATGGGCAGCAGGAACTCCAGGGAGCAGAGGTTGGTCACGTCCACCAGGGCGTTGATGCGGGGCAGGTCCTGGCCGCGGAGGACGCGGCGCAGCAGCGCCTCGCTCGCGGGCCGGGTCTTCGTGGGATCTTCCCCGAGCTTCCGGTACAGCTCCCGGGCCGGCTGCAGACCCTCGATCTCTGCGGGGGAGCGGGCCGCGTACCGACGTCGCAGGGCCTGGGCGAGCCGCCCCACCTCCTCCTCCAGCTCCGGAGGTGCAGGCCGGATCTCCAGGCCCTCCACGTGCACCACGCCCAGGCGCACGAACTCCCTGATCTCCACCGGGACCCTAATCTCCACACCCTCTGGCTTCGGCGGGCCCTCGGGCCCGTCCTGCTCGAGCGATGAGGTGAGGCCATGACACACCGAACCTTTGCCGTGGACGACCGCACCGTGCTCATCGACCTCTCCCTCCAGGGAGTCCCTCAGGTGCTGGGGAGTTACCTCCTCTTGGACGAGGAGCCGGCCCTAGTAGAAACCGGGCCGTCCTCGTGCCTTGCGGCCTTGGAGGCAGGACTCGCGGAGCACGGGCTACGGGTCTCTGACCTCCGCGCGGCCGTGGTCACCCACATCCATCTCGATCACGCGGGCGCCGCAGGCGTGCTGGCGCGTCAGAACCCGCACCTTCGGATCTACGTGCACCCCGTGGGCGCCCCCCACCTCGCAGACCCGGAACGTTTAGTGCGCAGCGCCCGCCGCATCTACGGAGAGCTGCTGGAGACCTTGTGGGGGGAAGTGGCTCCGGTCCCCCGAGACCAGGTCGTGGTAGTGGAAGACGGCGAGCGGATCCGGGTCGGGGGTCGGGTGCTCCGGGCGTTTGATAGTCCCGGACACGCCACGCACCACCACGTGCTCCTCGACGAGGATCGGGGCCTATTGTTTGCGGGCGACGCGGCAGGGGTGTCGCTCCCGGGATGCCCGGTGGTGCGGCCGCCGACCCCGCCCCCGGACTTCGACCCCCAGGCCTGGGAGCGTACCATTGATCGGATCCTGGGGATTATGCCCCGACGGATCGCCCTCACCCACTTCGGGGTACGGGACGACCCGGAACGGGTATTTGGAGAGCTCCGCAGGCGGCTGCGGGAGATGGAGGCGACCTTGCGGCCGGGCTGGGAGGCAGGGGAGGGGGTGGAGGCGCTCGTGGAGCGGCTTCAGAGGCTCCTGCGACCGGAGATGGAGGCGTTATGCGGTTCGGAGGCGGTGGCGCGGCAGGAGGTGGTGGCCAGCCACCGGCTCAACGTCCTGGGCTTCCTCCGGTACTTCGAGAAGACCGCCCCGCGTCCGGACGGCGCTTAAGGCCGAGCCCATGGCGGACCACACCCCCGCTTCCTGGAGGGCGGAGATCCGAGCCGGCCGGTGGACCCGGCCCACCGCGGGTCTTGTGCCCGGCTACGTGCAGGCCAACGTCGTGATCCTGCCCGAGCGGTACGCGCCGGAATTCCTGCGGTTCTGCGAGCAAAACCCGAAGCCCTGTCCGCTTTTGGACGTGACGGATCCGGGAGACCCTGTCCCTCGGCGGGCCGCTCCGGAGGCGGACCTGCGCACCGACCTCCCTCGGTACCGGGTCTACCGGGACGGACGGCTCGTGGAGGAGCGGACGGACATCCTGGACCTGTGGCAGCCGGACCTGGTGGGGTTTCTCCTGGGCTGCTCGTTCACCTTTGAGGCCGCGCTGGTGCGGGCCGGGATTCCCGTCCGGCACCTGGAGCTCGGGTGCAACGTCCCGATGTACATCACCAACCGGCCCTGCGTCCCCGCGGGGCCGTTTTCCGGACCGCTCGTGGTGAGCATGCGGCCTATCCGGAAGGAAGACGTCGCCCGGGCCGTGGCGATCACCGCCCGGTATCCCTTCGCCCACGGGGCGCCCGTCCACGTGGGAGATCCCGCGGAGCTGGGGATCCGCGACCTCACCCGGCCTGACTACGGGGACCCCGTTCCAATCCTCGCGGACGAGGTTCCGGTTTTCTGGGCATGCGGGGTGACCCCGCAGGCCGTGGCTCTAAAAGCCCGGCTCCCCCTCATGATCACCCACGCTCCGGGGCACATGTTTCTAACAGATCTGAGGGAGGAGAAGCTCATGGGGCGGTGAAGACGTTTTACGGGAGGTGAGCGGGATGCAGAAGATTTCCCGTCGCCGGTTCCTCCGGGACGCCGCGATGACCTTCGCCACCCTAACGGTGGGAGACCGGCTGGCTGCGGTTCTGGAAGCCCAGGAGGCTCCAATTTCCATCGGTGCCGTCTACCCCCTCACGGGGGCCCTCGCCCGCATCGGAGTGGTGATCCGCAACGCCATCGAGCTCGCGGTAGACATCGTGAACAACCCCTACCCGGATCTGACCCTGCCTCTGGCCCGTACCGCCGGGCTTCCCAGGCTCGGGGGCCGGCGCATCCGGGTAGTCTGGGGCGACAGCCGCGGGGATCCTGCCACGGGCCGGGCGGAGGCGGAGCGGCTCATCGAGCAGGAGCGGGTAGTGGCCCTCATCGGGTCGTACCAGAGCGCCGTGACGGCCACCGCGAGCCTCGCGGCGGAAGCACGGGGGATCCCCTTCCTCAACGCGGAGTCCAGCTCCCCCCGGCTCACGGAGCGGGGCTTCAAGTGGTTCTTCCGCACAGGCCCCCACGATGTCACCTTCACCCAGATCATGTTCGACATGGTGGAGGACCTCAAACGCCGGGGGCATCGCATCTCCCGGGTCGCCATCCTGGCGGAGGACACGGAGTTCGGGGCCACGGCCGCGGGGGTGGCGAAGGGGTTTGCCCAGACGCGTGGCTACCAGGTGGTGGCCACGGAGCTCTACACCTCTCCGCCCAGCAGCCTCACCGCGGAGCTGCTGCGGATCCGGGCCGCCAACCCGGATTTCGTGATCGGCGCCAACTACCTCGTGGACGCCATTCTCATCGTGCGGACCTTGAAGGAGCTGCGGTGGTTCCCACAGGGGTTTTTGGCCCACGCGGGGTTCACCACGGTCCCGGACTTCCTGAACGCCGTGGGGAAAGACGGGTACTACTTCCTGGCCCGAGCTCCCTGGGCTTTGGGCATCGGCCGGCGTAAGCCCCTGGTGACCCGGGTGAACGAGCTGTACCGGCGCCGGTACGGTGCGGACATGGACGAGGTGGCGGCCCGGGCCTTCACCGGGATGCTGACCCTCGCGGACGCCATTAACCGGGCAGGCTCTACCCGGCCAGAGGCGATCCGGAAGGCCCTGCAGGAGACGCGGATTCCGGGAGACCAGCTCATCATGCCGTGGCGGGGCATCGAGTTCGACGCGAAAGGTCAGAACCGGCACGCCACCGGCGTCATGGTGCAGATCCTGGACGGGGAGTACAAGGTGGTCTGGCCCTTCGAGCTCGCGGAGGCCCCCATCGTGTGGCCGGCCCCGCCGTGGGACCGGCGGTAGCGAAAGGGAGGGGTCAGGGCGGTCCGGGGCAGGCGGGCGGAGGGTGAGCGTTCCCGCCGTGGAGCTGGTGTGGCAGGCCACGATAAGCGGCCTCGTGCTGGGGCTGGTGTACGCACTCGTAGCCCTGGGCCTTTCGTTCATCTGGGGCGTGATGGACGTGGTGAACCTCGCCCACGCGGAGTACCTCATGCTGGCCATGTATGCCACCTACTGGCTGTGGGCCCTGGGGAAGGTGGACCCCTTGGCGGCGGTTCCCGTGGTGGTGCCCATGTTCTTCGCGTTCGGCTGGATGACCTACCAGGTGCTCGTGCGGAGGATCGTGCGGGCCACGGTGGCGGCTCAGATTTTCGCCACCTTCGGGCTTCTGTTCGTGCTGCGGTACGCAGCCTTCGCCGCCTTCGGCCCCAACGTGTACGGGATCTGGAGGCCCGGAGAAGGCACGGTGGCGGTGCTGGGCGTGCCGATTGCGACCTCCAAGGTGGTGGCAGCCGCGGCGTCGCTCGCCGCGTTCGCCGCCCTGGCGGCGTTCCTGCGCTACACGAAGACCGGGAAGGCGCTGCAGGCGGCCGCCCAGAACCGGGAGGTGGCCCTGGCCTTGGGGATCCCCGTGGACCGCATGTACGCGTTGAGCTGGGGGATCGGGATTGCCAGCGTGGCGCTGGCGGGCGCACTGCTGATCCCCTTCTACCAGGTCTCTCCCACCATCGGGGACGCCTTCCTCCTCATCGCCTTCGCCAGCGTGGTGCTGGGTGGGTTCGGACGGGTAGACGGGGCCCTGGTAGGCGGGGTGTGCATCGGGCTTCTGGAGAACGTCCTCGGTACCCTCCTCTCGCCCACTTTCAAGTTCCTGTTCGTGTTCGCGGCCTTCGTGGCCATGTTGCTGGTGCGACCCCAGGGGCTCCTGGGAGACCTACGGTGAGGTCGCCTGTGTTCTGGCCCCTCCTGTTCTTCGGAGGACTGGCCCTGGTGCCTCTCGTGGTGCGGGACGCCTTCTTCCTCAACGCCATGATCCACGTGTTCCTCTTCGGGGCCGCGGCCCAGGGATGGAACCTCATCGGCGGGTACGCGGGGCAGATCTCCTTCGGGCACGCGGTATTCTTTGGTCTCGGTGCCTACACCCCTTCCGTTCTCCTGAGCCGGTACGGCCTTAGCCCCTGGGTCGGCCTGTGGGCCGGAGCCGCGGTGGCGGTGCTGATCTCCCTCCTCATCGGATTCCCCACCTTCCGGCTGCGGCGACACTTCTTCGCCCTGGCCACCCTCGCCCTGGGTGAAATGGCCCGCATCTCCTTCCTCAACTGGGACTTCGTGGGCGCGGCCACGGGTCTATACCTTCCCCTCCAGTACCGGAACCGCCCGGGCTACCTCATGTGGGACACCAAGCCCCCGTACTACCTGGCGGCCCTTGTCCTCCTTGGTCTTGCCACCCTCACGGTGGCGGTAATCGACCGGCACCGGGCGGGCCGTTACCTGCGGGCCATCGACCAAGACGAGGACGCGGCGGAGATGCTGGGGATCCCTGCCCGGCGCTACAAGCTCTACGCGATGGCCCTCAGTGCGTGCCTCACCGCCCTTGCGGGTAGCCTCTACGCCTTCTACGTCCTGTACATCGATCCCTACAACGTGATGCATAGCCGGCTGTCCCTGCTCATGGTGGTGATCGCCCTCATCGGTGGCCGCGGCACCGTGTGGGGGCCGGTGCTCGGTGCGTTCGCGATCGTGTTGGTGAACGAGTACACCCGGGCGTGGTTGGGCGGGACGGCCAGCGGCATAGACTTCATCCTCTTCGGCCTCCTCGTCATCCTGCTCGCCCTCCGCCAGCCAAAGGGGCTTGCAGGGTGGCTCTTGCGGCCTGCGCCACCGGCACCGGCGCCGGTCACCGGTGCCGCTCCCGTTCCTCCAGGTCCCGCGCGGCCTGCGCAGGACGGAGAGGTCCTGCGGATCCACGGACTCCGGAAGCGGTTCGGTGGGGTGGAGGCGGTGCGGGATGTGACCCTGGCGGTACGTCGGGGCGAGGTCTTAGGGCTCATCGGGCCGAACGGTGCTGGGAAATCCACCCTGTTCGACTGCCTCACGGGGTTCGTGCGGCCGGATGGTGGCTCGGCCCTGCTCGACGGGCAAGCCCTCTCGAGGCTTGCGCCCCACCGGGTAGCCTGGGCAGGAGTGGCCCGTACCTTCCAGCTCATCCGGGTGTTCCCGGATCTTTCGGTGTGGGACAACGTGCTGTGCGGGATCGAGCACCGAGGAGAAGGGCTGCTGGAGGCCACGGTCTCGGAGGCGCAGCCTGAGGACCAGAAGCGGGCGCAGGCGCTGTTGCAGGCCTTCGGCCTCTGGCACCTCCGGGATCGGCCTGCGGGCGAGCTCTCCTACGGCCAGCAGAAGCTGCTCTCCCTCGCCATGGCGGTGGTACGGGAGCCCGCGGTGGTCCTGCTGGACGAGCCCGCCGCGGGCGTGAACCCCGTCCTGGTGGAGGAGCTGGAGCGGCACATCCGGGAGCTCAACGCGCGGGGCCTCACCTTCGTGATCATCGAGCACAACATGGAGTTCGTCATGCGCACCAGCCACCGGGTCGCCTTCATGGCGGGTGGGGAGATCGTGGCCGTGGGCCCGCCCGAGCAGATCCGGCAGGATCCCCGCGTGCTGGAGCTTTACTACGGCCGATGAGCGAACCGCTCCTCCTGGTTCAGGACCTCACGGGCGGCTACGGCACCCGCCAGGTGCTGCACGGCGTCTCCCTCACCGTACACCGGGCGGAGATCGTGGTGATCATCGGCCCTAACGGCGCCGGGAAGTCCACCCTCCTCAAGACCCTCTTCGGGTTTCTGCCTCCGACGGCGGGGGAGATCCGGTTTGCGGGCACCTCCCTCGTGGGCCTCACCCCGCCGGAGGTGCTGCGCCGGGGGATCTGCTACGTGATGCAGGGGTATAACGTCCTTCCTCATCTCACCGTCTACGACAACCTGGCCCTGGGCGCCTACATCCGGACGGACCGCCGTGCGCGGGAGGACATCGAACGGGTGCTGGAGCTCTTTCCGGTCCTGCAGCAGCGGCGGCGCCAGCCCGCCCGGGTCCTGAGCGGTGGGGAGCGCCGGATGCTGGAACTGGCGCGGGTGCTCCTGCTGGAGCCCAAGCTCGTGCTCCTCGACGAGCCTACTCTTGGGCTTGCGCCGAAGGTGATCGACCAGGTCTACGGGATCGTGCATGACCTGCGCCGGCGGGGGATCGCGTTCCTCATCGTGGAGCAGAACGCCCGCACGGCCCTGCGCAACGGCGACCGGGCCTACGTGCTCGAGCAGGGCCGGGTGCGGTTTGAAGGTCGGGGGGAGGAGATCCTCCACCATCCAGAAGTCCGGCGCGCCTACCTGGGAGGGGTCTAGCATGCGGGGGCGGCACCGACGAGGGATTCAAGCAGTCATCGTGGAGGCCCTGCGGGCGGAGATCCTCCGGCAGCGGCCCGGCGCGCGGCTTGAGCCCGTGGACGTCCTCGCGGCGCGGTTCGGGGCGAGTCCGAAGACGGTGGTGGCCGCCCTGCAGGAGCTCGCGCGGGCAGGGCTCGTGGTGATCCGGCCGCGGGTCGGGGTGTTCGTGGCGGATCAGGCCCGGAATTCGCGAACGAGCTCTTCGAGCTCCTCTTCTACCTGATGCGCGGGCTCGTAACCCAGCTCCCTGCGGGCCCGACCCTAAGCTGCCGGAGGGTTCTGCGCCGTCCGTCCGTGACGTTGTAGGCACGGCCTGCGGCTTGAGGAGCCGTGGCCGCCAGCAGGTGGGCTTTCGCCACATCCTCCACTCCCCGTAGGGGCCGCTGGGATGTGGTGGCGTGTCTTCCTCCGCACCTTCCGGCGCAGCCTCCCCGTAGACCGCCACGGAGCTCGTGAATACCACCCGCCCGACCCCTGCGGACACCGCGGCCCGCAGCACGTTCTCGGTGCCGTCCACGTTCACCCGGAACAAGGTCCGGGCATCCGCGTTCGGGCCCAAAGCCGCGGCCACGTGGAACACCACGTCTGAAGCCCGTGGATCCGGTGACGAACGCCCGCATCACGTTTCCTCTTAGTCAACCTCCTCCTGGAGCACCGTGGCCCCCAGCTGCGCGAGGGTCTCGCGGACCGTGTGGTCGAAGGTAGTCTGCCTGATGGTGCGCTCAGGGGAGACGGCCTCGAGGTCGATCTGGAGCCCGATTTCGGCTTTGTCGTCTTTCAGGGGCCTGATCACCCCGCGGAAGAAGTCCGAGACCTTGTCCCAGGGCAGCTCGACCCGCAGGTGGACCCTGGCGATGCCAGTAGGCTTAGCCACCGGCTGTGGGTGTATCCGGGTGGGGCCGGTAAGCTCTCCCGGAGAAGGTTGGGGCTCAGGAGGGGTCTCGGATGGCTTTTGGGTCACTTTCCCCGGACGTATGACGACCACGGTCTCCGGCTCCCAGGTGGCTGGAGTTTCTCGGACGTAGACCTGGTCGTTGACGCGCACGGCGAGGGACCCCCTCTGAACTCCCGCCTGCACCGCCCTGTCCACCACCTCAGGGGTGGCCAGGATCGGCAGGTGGGGGTAGCGCAGGAACCTCTCGCGGACCTCACGAAGAGGCAGTTCCTCTTCCTCGGGCTTCCAGGCTTTCTCGAGCAGCTTGGATGGATCGAGGCTCTCCGCCAGCAGGTCGGAGTCCTTCAGAAACTCCCGCACCCGACGCGCGAGGCTCCTCTTCTCCCCTACCGTCGGGATCCCCATGTCCTCCCAGTGCACGCCCTCGGCCGACGCCTTCGCCACGTGGCGGTAGGCCGAGCGCAGGTCGAACTCGATGCCGTCCTGTAAGCCCTTGATGTCCGACTCCACCTTCCGCCGGTTCTCATCCGAAAGCCGGGACCACAAGTCCTTATCGTCCCGGATGCTCCGCAGGGCCAAAAGTCGTCGGAGCTTCTGGCTCAAGGATGCTAGCTCCCCCCGGTCCGGGGCTAGGACGACGAGCGTGTTGGCGTAGGCCCGGAAGGTGGTGCCGGCCTGGGTCAGGAGCCGGTGAGCCAGCTCGTCGGCCGGCCCCGGCCGCGGGTGGCCGGGTCCGAGGATAGCCAGCTTGAGCTCCTTCGTATCCGGCACGTCCTGCGGCGCCTGCGGCCACGGGTAGACCTTCAGCTCGCTGCCGGCGGCATGCTCCACCAGCCGCCTCAGCTCCTCCGTGATCTGCTCGTCGCGCACCGCCTCTTCCCGTTCGATGCGGATGCGGTTGATGTTGGGCTGGTTGGTGAACGAGTACAGACCCCTTTCGACGTGCAGGTACCACAGCTCGTCCTCCAGCCGCTTAACGGCATCGCCCACCAGAGCCGCAGGGATGCCCGGGCTTAGGCAGGCCAGGCGTAGCCAGGGCAAGGTGACACCGCGGCGCTCGGCGCCGCTGAAGGAGCCGAAAAAGATGGCCGTGGCCAGGCCCGTGGCGATGCGGTACTTGGCGTACTCGGCTCCCATCTCCTGGTCGAGTCGGCCGGCCTTGGCGTTGGGCCCGCGGATGTCGGAGGCGATGACGCCGTTGTACTCGTTGCCGATGTGCTTCACAAGCTCCCGCCGGATGCGGTCATTGCCCAGGTCCAGGTGGGCAGGCTGTATCAGGGGCGCGGGGTGGTGGGCGTTATAGAGGCTCGCCACGGCTTCGGCCAGCAGGCGTAGCACGCCGCGGGTCCGCTGGAAGGTGGAGAAGGTGCTCCAGCGCTCGTACAGGACGTCGATGACCTCGGGGTGGAAGGGATAGGCCCGGAGCATGCGTTGCCGGTAGGCGGGCTCCCGGGCATATCCGGGCATGTCATCTCCCAGGGACTGGTACATCTCCCAGCAGGCGGCCACCGCCCGCTCGCGGTCCCCTTCGCCTCCCAGGTCCTGGAACAACCGCCGCCGTACCACCTCGTAAATTTCCTCGCCCCGTACCAGCTCGTATTGCGCTTCGGTGCGGCCGAAGATCATCTCCATCTGGTGCAACACCCGCTCTCCTTCCTCACCGTATGGGGCGCTGGAGGGGAGGGTGGCGACTAGGACGGCCCGCTCCTTGGCCTTGACCACCTGGGTCAACTCCTGCAGGGCGACCATGAGTTGATCCCGCATGCCCTTGGCCTTGACCCCGTACTCCACTAACTCGTCCATCAGGATCAAGGTGGGCGCATCGCCGATGACCTAGTGGAGCCTCTCCGTGCCCGGGGCCGTGCGGCGCTTATCGGCCTCCGCGACCATCCCGTAGGCACCGAGTTGCTCGGCGAGATCACCCCATGGGGTCTTGTCCTGCAACGGGTCGGGGCCGGTGCCCACGAACACCGCCAGCCGACAGCGGGGAACTTCGTCGAGGCCGGCCTTCCTGAGTGCCGCCTGTACCATGTCGGAGTTCCGCAGCTCGTTCCCCGCCGTGGCCAGGTGGTAAAGGGCGATGAGGGCATGGGTCTTGCCGCCGCCCAAGGGGCTCTGCAGGTTGATGACCGGGTCGCCGCCGCGTCCCCCCAGGCGCGAGAGGACGGCGGCCAGCAGGTTGGAGAGGCCGTCGGTCGGGTACGTCTTCGCGAAGAACTCCTCGGGAAAGCGGTAGTCGCTTGCGGCCCGTCCCCGCACCACGTCCTCCAGGTCGGCGGCGAAGACGGCCTCGGTTAGCTCTCCCCGCAGTACGTCCCTGTGGGGCGTAACGACCTGGGGCCAAGGCTTAACCATCGCGCTCCCCTCCCTCCTACTCCATCACAAACAGACGGCCTTGGGCGCCGACACGGCGGCCGTACAGAAGGCCCATGAGGAGCTGACGCTCCTTGTCATCTTCCGGCAGGACCTCGGCCACCGCCTGGGCGACCTGCCAGGAGGTCTCGTTGCCGCCGTAAGTCTGGGCTAAGAGCTCCTGGAGCAAGCGCTGGGCATTGCGCGAATAGAGCACACAGGCCGCCTGCAGGGCGTCAACCATGCTCTCGAAGCGGCCCCGCTGCAGGAACCAGCCGTCCCTGTTGCGCTCAAGAGGACCAAGCACCCGCACGAACTCCTTGTCTTTGACGACCAGCCCGCCCGGGCCCCACAGGGACGTGAGCTCCACGCCCACGGCCTGGGCCAGCTTCCGGGCCTCGTCGAAGGGGACCCGGGCGTGGTTCCACGTCCAGCGGTAGAGGAGGTAAAAGCGGGTGGGGGCGTCTACCCCGCCGGCCGGGGCCCGTCGCGCAGGATCCGCTCCAGGGCGAACCGGGCCACCACCTCCCGGACATGTTGGAGCAGCTCGGGGACGGTGACCGGCTCGCCCGAGAGGCGCTCGACCTGCCGGTAGCGGCCGAAGGCCTCCACGGCGGGGCCGATGGCGCTCATGAAGAAGTCGGCGCCCCGGATGCCCGCCTCCCAGAACTGCTGGAGCCGGCGGACGCTTTCTTCCATCTCCCGCCGGACCCG
>FWWL01007208.1_pt1 | contig 15377 bp, 15 predicted proteins | sample 2228331 | NCBI WGS metagenome assembly FWWL01 (sample SAMEA103939775, study PRJEB20133) | metagenome
GAGAGTTCATTTATTTTGTCAAGGATATCAAGAAGATTCCGTTCTGTATCTATGCCTGTTTTTTCAATATAAGAAAATACTTCGCTGATAACCTTCTGACGGACAGTTGCGCCTGGTTTATTTTTAAGGTTTCGCAGATATGGAATAAGCTCATTGTTAACAAAAGACATAAACGCTCCAAGAGTGCTTTCCTGTAACTCCTTTCTTTTTAACCCTTGAACCTTATCAGGTGGTGCTGCCCAGTCTCTCCAGCGGTAAGGATATTCTAAGGAGGGTTTGAAATCCACACCGAGTGCTTTTGCTTGTTCTGCTTCTTTTTCTTCGCGTTCATCCAGGATGCGAAGGAAGAGCATCCATGTTAATTCTGGCACATACTGCAGGGCACCGGTTCTTCCTGAGCGTCGCATAATATCGCAGATGCCTTTGATATAGGCATTCAGGGATTGTGGGGTTGTGATTTTGCGATTATTTTTAGTCATCTAAATCCTCCTCCGGGAACATAGCTTTAATAAATTCTTTTGCCTCCCCTAAATCTTTTTCAATATCTTCACGAGTAAGTTCAGTAGGGACAGGCATTGGGTACCTCTCAATAAGATAGTACCCGGAAACACGCTCACAAAGTGTGCGAAATTTTTCAAGCGATGGTTCGTAATTTACCGCATCGCTGAGAAGGTCATGGAGTTCATGGATTTTTCTTAGTTTCCAACCGTGTTGAAGAAGAAATCCCTTCAAATATTTTTCTAATGATTGTTGCAACCAAAAGGCTGATGCTTCAATATCGCCTTCTCTTAAATTTTTTTTAGCTCTTTCAAAATCTTTTCTTGCAATCTTTTTCCAATCCTCTGGAATAACCGAATTATTTTGGTTTTTCATAATTCCACGCCATTATTTACAATATCTTGAATGAACGGGTCTCCAATTTTTAATCTATTTTCAAATTCCACTGGAGTTAAAACAATGGGTGAAAGCGCGAGCCCATGATAAAGGTCTCTGACAATCGCCAAAACTGTTGCCCTCCTTTCAAAGAATCGTTCGTCGGTAGTTGCAATCACTAATATGTCTGTATCACTATCTTCTTGCTCTTCTCCTCTTGCATAAGAGCCATAGAGAATAACTTTTTCAGCGTGATATTCCTTTTTTAACCGCTCACTTATTTTTTTAAGCTGTTCTTGTATTTCTTGTTTCATACTTATAGTTCACCTCTAAATGCTTTTCTTAAAATTGCTTGCGGCAAAGCATTGATGGCTTCAAGTTGTTTTTCAATTGCATTGCGAAGTTTCTCTACCTCTGCCATTTTTTGTTTGAGATAGGAGACGATGCGGCGCTGCTCCGAGAGAGAGGGAATTGGGATGCAGACACTATTTACGAATTTTTGGTTTATACCACCTTGAGCAGAGCCATGAAACTCTTGTTGAATCTGTTCTTGTCCTGAAGGAGAATATAAAAACCAAAAAAGAAATTCCTGTTCCAAAGGTTCTTTTACTCTCAATCTAAAAACATGTTCATTTATCGCAGCATGAGCATAGGGGAAACTATCTCCTACAAAGGAGACTTTGCCTGTAGTGGCGCCGTCCTTCACCACTAAAACATCTCCTTTTTGAATTTTCCCTTTATTCATTCCTTCATAAAACTCTTTAGGAATGAAGCGGATGTTATCAAAATTAAATCCACCAAAAGAATTTAGATGTTCTGCCCCTATTGATGGAATTCCTTCTTTTATTTCAAAAACTCCACCTTTAGGACGACTACCACTTTCAATAATCTCTAACACCTCCGCCAAAATCTTCCTCTCCCACTTCTTTGCTTCTTCGCTTTCAAATACCTCTCGCAGGTAAGCGGCGGGGAGGGCTTTTGCTGCCTCAAGTTGCTTTTCACAGGCAGTTCTTGCTCGCTCCACCTCCTGCATTAGTTCCTGAAGTTTTGCCACAATTCGTTTCTGTTCTTCTATCGGAGGCAAAGGAAGAAGCAAATTATAAAATATCTCTTTCTCTAAATGTGGTATTGCAGAACCTCTTTTGGGAACATTTAACTCTTTAAAATTCATCTTAATAAAAAAATATACATAATCTTTAATAGCTAACTCATTCATAATTTTTAATTTTCCCATAGTTGAAGCTATTATTCCTTCATAGCCAAAAAAAACCTCTCCTGAATTTGAACCATCCGCTATTATTATGATATCCTCTTTGGTAACTCTAACAGAATTTTTATCATATATTGAACAATACTTCGGTTTAGCACCAAATCTTAAAAATTCTGCTGTCAAGTATGGCAAATAATCTTCTTTTATTTTTTCATCGTATAATGTGGGTTTCTTACCTTTAATTATCTCACACACCTCTCCCAGCCTCACCCATCGCCAGCCCTCTTTTAAGGGTTTAAGAGTTTCAGAGTTTAAGGGTTTAAGGGTTTCAGAGTTTAAGGGTTTAAGGGTTTCAGAGTTTAAGGGTTGACTCTTGAACTCTTGAACTCTTGAACCCTTGAACCTTGAACTTTGAATCCTATCTTTCATTCTGTCCCTTCCTGATTTGCTGTAATATTTCATTAATTTCTTCTGCCATAGTTTTCCTTGGTGGTCTCTTGAACTTTGAACCCTTAAACTTTGAACCCTTTAAATATGTTATTAAATTACTTATCATCCCACTTATACGCCGACAATGGTCAACAAGACTTTTGTATGTATTTTCATTAATATATTTTTGGTCAAAGGCAATCATTAATTGTGCTCTAACTTCTCCGCAAGAACCCTTCGCAATATAAAGAAATTGTATAAATTCATTATTTGTCCCTCGTTCAAAACCTTCGGCTATGTTAGACATTATAGAAACAGACGCACGGCGGATTTGATCCACCAATCCATAGTCTTTTAAGAAAGAACCCTGCCTCGTTATCTCATATATTTTATTAGTCAATTCCCTCGCTTGCTTATAAACATTCAAATCCTCAAAACTCTCTACCCTTGAACCCTTAAACCCTTGAACCCTTGAACTCTTGAACCCTTGAACCCTTGAACCCTTAAACCCTTTGTCTCTCATTTCATCAATCCTTCCTTTGCAAAACTATAATAATCATCCTGGTTTTTCCCGATTATAATATGGTCTAAAACCTTTATACCAACCAAACTGCAGGCATCAATGATAGAGTTTGTTACTTTAATATCTTCTGGTGATGGTTCTGCTTCTCCTGAGGGATGATTGTGAACTAAAATGATTGATGAAGCTGACCTTAATGTAGCCTCCTTTATAATTTCTTTCGGATCAACTATACTTGCATTGATACTTCCTTTACTCAGTTCTACATTGTGAATTGGCTTATTTTTAATATCAAGGAGAATCACATGAAAAAACTCTTTATTTGCATCCCTCAAATACGGACCATAATATTCAGCAACATATCCAATTACATCTTCTACCTTCTTAATGCGCTTCTTTTTTTCTGCTTTTTCTTTAAATAATCTTTTACCGAGTTCCAGTGCTGCTTTTATTTGCACTGCCTTTGCAAATCCTACTCCATCAATTTTACAAATCTCAGAAATCGGTGCTGAATCCAATTTCCTTAATGTTCCGAACTTATTTAGCAACCTTTTTGCAAGTTCCTCAGCACTTATACCTTCTTTCCCAGTTCTGAGTATTATTGCAAGAAGTTTGGATAATGGTAGAGATTCTGCTCCATACTTTATTAGCATTTCTCTTGGTCTTTCTTCTTTCATCCATTCCTTTATAGGACGATTCTCTCTACGGGCAGAAACCTGCTTCATTACTTCTTTTCTAATCCTTTCACAATCTTCAGCTGTTTTGATATCTAATCGTTTTATGATTTCTTGTGTTATTTCTTTAGTTAATATACCTTTTCTTGAGCTTTTCAGGAAAATCTTTCCTTTTTTACTGCACATAGGATAAATAGCATTTGCTATCATAAATTCAAATATTTCCTTCTCAGATGCATTTTTAAAACTCATGCTGCAAAAAGTCTTCTTTTAGTTTCCATAATAATATTCTTAGGTTCACCAAGAACCTTCAAAGCAGGAAGTCCACCAGCTTTCACTACTTCCGGGGCATTGAATACATGAGGGTTCTCTAATTCTTCTGTTCCACCTATTTCAAATTGTTTAAATAGAGCCTTCAGAGTATCACGGGTTTTTTGTGGCATTTTTTCAAACCAATTACGGTGCTTATAGTAAAGTGCAGAAACACGCTCTGAGCGCTCTTTTGGTGCGAGCCCATAGCCTATTTCTGCTAATACATCATAAAGGTCGTAATTCTGGCGCTTCATAAGCTCGCGAAGTAAGCGTATCCCCTGCCCATCATCAGGTAGATATGCAATGAGTTCTCTACGCTTTTTGGGGTCAATCCAGTATTCTCTGAAATCAGCAATAGTTTTGACCTTTTCAGTCAGTCGCAAGGCAATCATTTGACGATATTCTTCCACCGTTACCTTTCCCAATCTTCCTTCTACTTTTGTAACAATATATATGCCTGCAGGGTTGATGTGAACATCAAAACCTTCCACACGAATCATTTTTTCTTTTCTAACTTCTGCAGTCTCTTTAGGTTCTCGTGTTGGTAAAGGGCGGCTTACAAAACTTTTTCCTAAAAGACGAGTGGCATTTGTGTAATCATAAACCCGAAACATCAATTTATTTGTTGGAAGATGAATTCTTGAACCTCTACCCATCATCTGTTGAAATGCAATTGGTGAACGCACATATTTGAAAAAGACAACATTGCGAAGTATTGGTACATCAACACCGGTAGTTATCAAATCAACAGTGGTTGCGATAAAGTGGCTTCGCTCTGAACCACGCAAATCTGGAATATACTGACTCCCTCCAACAGAAGCAGTGCATTTAAAGGCATAAGGTTCTAATCTTTTCTCTCCGTTTTTTGCACACCAATCAGCATAAAGATTGTTCATACAAGAGGCAACAGCATCTGCGTGAGAGTCACGGACACAAAATATAACGGTCTTCTGATGCGGACCTCCAGTTTGAAGAAGCATCTCAAAAAGGTCCTGACACATTGCTTTTACCCTGTCCGGCAACTGAATAACATCTTCAAAGGATGACGCTTCATAAATTTCACGAGTTTCGTCTGGTTTGATTGGCTCACCTGTTATAGCATCTCTTGCACCTAAAACTTCAATATCTTCCCGTGTTACACCTCTTATGTCTAAATTTATATCGCGCTTTATAATTTCACAGGCAGGAAGGTAACCATCCTCAATCCCCTGTGCCATATCGTATTCATAAATGGGCTCGCCAAAATATCTGATATTATTTGCAGTAATTTCTTCATCCTGCTTTCGCTCTTCTTTTGTTCCTCCTTCAAAAGAGCGGGGAGTTGCAGTAAGTCCAATATGAATAGCATCAGGGTTCTGACGGAGAATAATGCTCCACTTTCCCCACGCACTTCTATGACATTCGTCAATAATAATGTGGCTGAAATAGTTTTTTGGATAGTTTTCAAGGAAAAATTTTGCATCCTCATTTTCTCCGGCAACATTAAGCGTTTGATAAGTTGCAATCAAGATACGCGCATTTTTCTGAGGGTTTGATGAGGTTACTTCTGCAGCATCAGCACCAAATATATTCTGGAAAGCATTGAGCGCCTGAGCACGCAGCTCATCACGGTCGCAAACAAAGAGGGCACGGCGAAGCTGCCCTGCGTCCGTAACTTTCTTTAAAAAATGAACAGCAATGAATGTTTTTCCTGAACCAGTAGCAAGATAAAGAAGTAGTCGTTTTTTACCTTTTGCTATCGCTTCAAGCATTGCACGAATGGCAGCATCTTGATAATAGCGTCTGCTTGCCTCACCGCCTGGATATGGAACCAACAGGGGCTTAGCAACTTCACTTTCTAATGAAAAACCTACTCCTTGTTCATAACGCTTGCGAAGTTCTTCAGGTGTTGGGAAGTCCTTTAAAGGAAGCGGACCCCTGGTCTTACCTGTAAATTGGTCGTATTCCACGAAAAGATAACCATTAGAAGAATAAACAAAAGGCACATGATTCAAGCGGGCATATTTCTTTGCCTGCTCAAGTCCTTTATCCGGTGGTTCATCGCTTCGTTTGGCTTCAATCAGGGCAATCGCTATAGGCTGGCTACTAATATTTACTCGCACCCGCAGAAGGTAATCTATTCTCCCCTGTTCTCTTCTTCTTGGTTTACCGTCTATAATATCAATTCCACGCTCTGTTTCTTCACGGCGGATTAGGTCTTCTGTCCACCCGCGCTGATGAAGAACAGGGTCAATAAGTTTTGCCTTTGTGTCTGCTTCGCTTAATGGCATACCCAGTCCTTCATGTCAGTATTTCTTTTTGTATTTTTTATTCCGGTTATAGATAGAGTAATTCACTTTTTGTTCAGGTGTAAGGGAATTTTTTGAACCTGTAATGAAGGGTCTACTCTGAATATTTTTATTGTTGGATTGAATTTTAAAAAAACCACTCTTTTACTTGTGAAACATAATCTAAGGATGTTTAATTTCATATATTAAAATTATAAATAATTTAATTTTGCAATATCAAATACTCGTAGAATTTCTTATATATTTCTACCCGAATATTTCCTTTTTTATCTTTTTAAATTTTCTAAAAAGTTTTCTATTAATAATTTTTTCAAATTCTAAAAGCCATTTTTTGATATATTTTTCATCAACGCTTCTGTTTTTAACCAAAATACTTTTTATATCCTCAAAATCCCTTTCCCTTCCCGCTATCATCTTATGAATAATAATATCTTCAACAGAAGCATACCTAACATAAACATCATCAATTTTTAAAACATTAACCCTTTTTAACGCTTCCCTTTCATAGGGAGAAAAAGAAAAAATAAAATCTACCCTTAATCCATTTTCTTTACTAAAACACGGCAAAACCATTGTTTTCTTTACAAACTCTAAAGGATTTTCTGGAAGAATGTTTAATCTTAAATTACTTATTACCTCTAAAATCTTTTCAAACCCCTCAATCCCTTTCCCAATAACCACATCAATATCTCTTGTTAATCTCGGCTCACCATAAATCAAAACTGCCTGACCCCCAATAATCATATAATCTATCCCTTCTTTCTCAAGCTCACTTGCTATTCCTTTCAAAAGCTCTTTTAATCCCATTTATTACCCTCGCATATTTTATATCAATCTCTATTCCCTCCATAGGATTTTGATATGGAATTTTACCCATCTCCATAGCAAACTCTAAAAGAGTTTCAAATATTTCAATATTTTTTAAATAATTAGAAGAAGTCTTAGAAAGAAAATCTCTCTCAAATTTTTCAAGAATTTCCCTGTTTTTAACCATAAACAAACTTTTCAATTTCCTCCTTCAAAATTTCCTCAGCTTTTTCAATTTCTATACTTTTTTTGAACTTGCCCTTAATATAAATTGCAGCTTTTTTTTCTCCTATTCCAGGCAAAGAAAGACCTATATCAGCAAACCTTGACTCTCCCGGACCATTCACCACACAACCCATAACAGCTACCTTTAAATTCTTATACCTTTCATCCTCCCTTGATTTCTCCCTCAAAAATAAATTTATTTTTTCCGCAAGCTCCCTAAAATAAATAGATTTTGTCCTTCCACACCCAGGACAGGAAACAACCTCAGGGCTAAACTTTCTAAGCCCAAGAACCTGCAATATCTCCCTTGCAAGCTCAACCTCTTTTGTCCTTTTCTCATTAACACGAGGTGTCAGAGAAACCCTTATTGTATCCCCTATACCCTCAAATAAAAGAAAACCTATACCTATAGAAGAAGAAACTATACCTTTTAATCCACCACCTGCTTCTGTTAAACCTAAATGAAGGGCAAAATTCGTCTTTTTTGCAAGATTCCTGTAAACATAAATAAGTTCACTAACCTCTGAAACCTTACAGGATAAAACAATTTTATTTTCCCTTAAACCAATTTCAATTGCCTTTTCTGCTGAAATTATTGCTGACTCAACCGCAGTATCAAGTAAAACTCTTTTAAAATCAAAAGGCTTTTTTCTTTTTGCATTTTCCTCCATATTTTTTGTAAGGAGTTTTTTATCAATAGAACCCCAGTTTACCCCTATACGAACAGGCTTATCATTATCAATTGCTATCTTTACCATCTCAATAAAATTTTCCTCTTTTAAAGCTGTCCCCGGATTTATTCTATATTTATCAAGAAGTTCTGCCACTTTTTTATACTTCCTTAAAATTAAATGTCCATTGAAATGAAAATCACCTATTATAGGGGTCTTGTAACCTTTATCTATTAATCTTTTAATAATTTCAGGAATACTTTTTGCTGCCTCCTCTGTATTCACTGTTATTCTCACCATTTCACTTCCAGCCTCTATAAGTTCTATAATTTGATTTAATGTATTTTCAACATCAGCAGTATCTGTATCTGTCATTGATTGAATCCGAACAGGATTATCTCCTCCTATTTTAATATCTCCAATTTGAACCTCTAAAGATTTTCTCTTTTTTTTACCTTGCATAATTTACAACTCTTACTTCTCTTATGACTATAACCTTTATCTGTCCAGGAAATTTTACCTCTTCCTCAATTTTCTTTGCAATCATTTTTGAAAGTTCAGAAGCCTCTGCATCAGAAACTTTATCTGATTCAACCATTATTCTCAGCTCCCTTCCTGCTTGGAGGGCATATGCCTTTTCAACACCATCAAAAGAAGAAGCAATCTCCTCCAGTTTTTCAATCCTTTTTATATATGCTTCCACAGTTTCTCTTCTTGCTCCTGGTCTTGAGCCTGAAATCGCGTCTGCTGCTGCAATAATTGGACCGTAAGGCGAGATAGGCTCTACATCCTCATGATGTGAAGCTATTGCGTTTGCAACAAGGTCACTTTCTCCATACCTCTTTGCAATCTGAGCACCAACAAGAGCATGAGGTCCTTCATAAGAAGGGTCAGCAACCTTTCCTATATCGTGAAGCAGTGCCACTCTTTTTGCAATCTCCACATCAAGACCAAGCTCTCCTGCCATCATTCCCGCAAGCTGAGCAACTTCTTTTGAGTGAAGAAGAAGATTTTGACCAAAAGAAGTCCTGAATTTTAATTTACCTACATATCTTAAAAGTTCAGGATGCATCCCCCTTAAACCAAGCTCAAACATCGTCTCCTCACCAATTATCCTTATATATTCATGAAACTCCTCTTCAGTCCTCTTAACAACCTCCTCAATTCTTGCAGGATGAATTCTACCATCAGCAATAAGACGTTCAAGAGCTATTCTTGCAATTTCCCTTCTCTCAGGGTCAAAAGAAGAAAGTATAACAGCACCAGGTGTATCATCAACTATAACCTCAACACCTGTAAGAGCCTCAAAAGTCCTTATATTTCTTCCCTCCCTTCCTATTATTCTTCCCTTCATTTCATCTGAAGAAAGAGGTATTACAGTAACAGAAGATTCAGAAGAAACTTGTGAAGCAATTCTCTGCATAGCAGCTACTATTATTTTTGTAGCCTCCTTATGAGCATTCTGCCTTGCTTCCTCTCTTATTCTGTGGATAAGTTGCGCCCCTTCAAGACGAGCCTCTGTTTCAATTGACTTTAAAAGCTCCTTTTTCGCCTGTTCCCTTGTCATACCTGAAATCTCTTCCAGACGCCTTATTTCCTCATTCAATACCTGAGAAACCTTTTCCATTTTCGCCTTTAAAACCCTTTCCTTTTCAGAAACCTCTTTTTCCCTTATTTTAAGTTCCTCCTCCTTTCTTAATACAAGTTCAGCCTTTCTTTCAATTTGATATTCCTTATCCTGAAGCTCCTTTTTAAATTTTTCAAGCTCCTTCCTTGATTTGGCATACTGAATATCAATCTTTTCCCTTTCCCTTTTTACCATATCCTCTACTTCTTTTTTAGCCTTAGATATAATCTCATCTCTTTCTTTCCTTGCTCTTTCAAGTATTGATTTCGCATCCTCCCCTTTTTTTCTCAAAATCCTCTCTATCTGGTTCTTTGCAATAAAATAACCAATAGAAAACCCTGCAATAATTGAGAGAACAATAGATATAGCCGCTATCATGATTCACCTCCTTCCTTTTTATATCTTTTTTTTCTTATTTCATTCAGTTTAATCAAAAATTCCTTTTCCTTCCCAATACCTTTTAAAAAAACAATGGGATAAAATCTTTCAAGATACTTCTGATAAATTGCCAAAGGGTCGGAATGAGGGTAAAGGTACCCTACCCCCCGACCCAGTTTTCTTGCAGATGAATAATGGGAATCCCTTAAATGAGAAGGGACTTCCTTAATTTTTTCTTCCTTGATAATTTTTTTTGCCCTGACCATTGACTCCAAGGTACTATTAGATTTTGACGCTAAGGCAAGATAAATTGTTTCCATCGTAAGAAAAAATTCCCCCTCAGGCATTCCCACCATTTCAAAGGCTTGTGCAAGAGAATTTATAAGCACAATTGCCTCCGGATCAGAAAGTCCAACATCTTCACATGCAAAAATAAGCATTCTTCTTAAAATGAATCTTGCGTCCTCCCCTGCCTCAAGCATTCTAAAAAGATAAAAAAGAGAAGCATCCGCATCAGAACCCCTTAAAGATTTTATATAAGCAGAAATATAATCATAATGCTCATCCCCCCTTCTATCATACCTAAAATGTAAACTTAAATTCTCAAGGTCAGAAAGAGTAATTTCACCTTTTCCAGCCTTTGCTTCAATTAGAGTCTCTAAGGTATTTAAAGCTCTTCTTGCATCACCCTCTGAATGAACAGAAATCCTTTTAAGCACCTCATCAGATATAATTATATCCTTATATTCCTTTAACCCCCTTTTAAGTATTTTAATTATCTCCTCCTCCTTTAAAGGCTTAAACTCAAAAACCCTTGTTCTTGAAAGGAGAGCCTTATCAAGCACAAAATAAGGGTTTAAAACAAGGGCTCCTATGAAAATTATTTTACCTTCCTCAACATAAGAAAGAAGTATTTCTTGTTGCAATCTATTAAATCTATGAATTTCATCAATAAAAAGAATAGGTGCCTTTTTATGTAATCTGAAATATCTCTCTGCTTCCTCAAGAACTTTCTTTACTTCCTTTACCCCTGATACCGAAGCATTTAAATGATAAAAGGGAACATCTATATAATTTGCTATAATTTTAGCAAGACCTGTTTTCCCTACACCTGGCGGACCGTAAAAAATAGAGGAAAAAAGTCTTCCTTTCTCAAGTAATTTTCTTAAAGGAGCATTTTCCCCAACAATATGCTCCTGCCCAACAAATTCTTCTAAAGTTTTGGGAGCAATCCGCCAGGCTAAAGGCGTCAAATTTTCCCTTTTTCCCTTCTCCATAAAAAGCATTTTTTATGCCCTCTGTTTTTTTCATATACTATCTGTTTTCTTAATTAAACTATAAACTTTATTCTTAACTAAATCAAGTTTTTTTTCACAAAAATAAACTCTTTCAGCAAGAGAAAGAAGTGCCATTATGCTCATACTCTCAAAATCAAAGGAAAAACCCATATTTTCACTCTCTTTAAGAGCATCATTTACAATCTTAACAATATTTTCAAGGTCTTCATCATTTAAATCTGTCTTTACCTCAAATTTTTTTCCTCTTATAATCACCTCCTTTATCCTCTCCAAGTTTAAACCTCTATATCTTTCATTTTTTCAAGCAAATTTTCTATCTTCTGCTGAAGTATATTTAATTTTTCCCTTAATTCCGCATTTTCTTTTTCCAGTTTTTCATACTTATTCTTATATTCCTCATATTCCTTAATCTTCATAATTAATTTCTCAATTTTACTTTCAAGCTGCATTAAAATTTCTTCCATTCCAATATCCTCCTCACGATTTACAAAAACCAAAAGGCGGGAATCGAACCCTATCCCCTTAACCTGTATCCTGTTTTTTCTTCTATATATTTTACTATTTTTTCCACCTCCTTATCCACATCCCTTTCAGAAAGTGTCCTTTCTTTACTGCGAAAATAAATCCTGAAGGTAAAATTCTTTTCTCCTTTTAAAAGTGGCTCACCCTTATAAACATCAATTAATGCAAATTTTTCAAGGAGCGTCTTATTTTTTAACTCTTTTAATCTTTTTATAATTTCAGAGACATTTAAATCTTCTGGACCTACAAAAGAAAGGTCCCTGGAAAGTGCAGGATAAAGAAAAAGAGGCTCATACTTTCTCTTTTCTTTAAAAGATATCTTTTCAAGAGAAATTTCAGCAAAAACCGCCTCTTTATTTAAATCATAATATTTTAAAATATCCTCTTTAACTTTACCTATAAAACCTATCTCTTTTCCCTCCAATAAAATAGATGTTCCAAAATCAAAAAAAGAAAAATTCTTTTCCTCAAAATCAAGAGAATCTTCAAAATACTCAAAAAAACTCTCAATTATTCCCTTTAATTCAAAATAAGGCTCAATTTCTTCTCTTTTAATCCAGTTTTCCTGAGAAAGATGAACAAAAAGTAATCCAAGCTTTTCTTCCTCAGAATAATCATGATAAAAAACTTTACCTATTTCAAAAAGCCTTCTTACCCTTTCACCCTTTCTTAAATTATTTCTTAATGAGGAAAAAAGAGAAGGAAGAAGGGAGGGACGCAAAATATAAAATCTCTCGGATAAAGGATTTTTTAACCTCAAATATCTATCACTTATAAGCTTTGCTTCCTTTTCCTCAATAAGAGAAAGAGAAAAGCATTCAAGAAAACCCTCCCCTTTGAAATAGTTCCTTATTTTATCCTCAAAATCCTCCCTTTTTCCTACAAAAAATCCCACCCTTTCTGCTTCTGGTTCAAACTTTTCATATCCATAAATTCTTGCTATTTCTTCAATCAAATCCTCCTCTATATCAATGTCCCTTCTGAAAGTTGGCACATTCACCTGTAACACATTACCTTCTATCTTGCAATCCATATATAACCTTTCAAGCAATTCCTTTGATTTTTCAAGACTAAATTCATTTCCAAGAATTTTCTTTATCTTTTCCTCCCTCAAGAATACCTTCTTACTTTTTATTTCTTTTTTAATAACATCTATCTTTTTATAAGCGTTTCCACCTGATATTTCAAGAATTAAATCCCTCAATCTATGTGCAGCATAATTTACCATCTCAAAATCTGCTCCTCTTTCAAATCTGTAAGAGGATTCTGTTTGAATATTAAGAAATTTTGAAGAGGTTCTTATATTTATCATGTCAAAAAAGGCACTCTCACATAAAATATCTTTTGCACCTTCATTTACACCTGAGTCTTTTCCACCTATTATACCTGCAATTGCAAGAGGTTTTTCCTTATCAGCAATAACCATAATATTTTCATTAAGATTTCTTTCTTTTCCATCCAGACAGAGTATTTTCTCTTTTCTTTTTGCATTTCTAACAATTATTTTTTCTTTTATTTTTGAGAGATCAAAAGCATGAAGGGGCTGTCCTGTTTCAAGCATAACATAATTTGTGGCATCAACAACTGAATTTATCGCCCTCAAACCACATAAATTTAATCTATATCTTATTTTACTTGGACTTTCCTTTACATTTACATCCTTTATAATAATCCCAATATATCTGTAACAGGGTGCATCTCTTTCAATTTCAATCTCAAAATTTATTTCTTCTTCCTCTATTTTTTTAATCTCAGGTAATCTAATCCTCAAATTAAGATAAGCAGACAAATCCCTTGCAACACCTATAACTGAAAGTAAATCAGGTCTATTAGGGTAAATTTCAAGGTCATATACATAATCGTCAAGTCCAAGAAGCTTTAAAGGGTCTTCGCTAAGTTTTACATTTTTATCAAGAAAAATAACTGTTTCACTTTTATCAGCAACTCCAAGTTCTTTTTCTGAGAGTATTGTTCCTAAAGATTTTTCCCCTTTTATAACTTTCACATCAACTTCAAAATCCATAAGTTTTGTTCCTGGTGGAGCATATATAACTTTTTTTCCTTTCTCAAGGTAAGGAGCACCTGAAACAACTTTAATTTCCTCATCTTTTGTTTTTAATTTCAAGAGGTACAAATTGTCACTCTTTTTATGCTTTTCAATATCAACAATTTCTGCTATTTTCAAATTCTCTTTTCCCTTTCTCAAATCAATAAATTCTTTAACTTGCATTCCCAATTTCCCGAAAATATCTATCAAATCATAGGGAGAAACATTTAAATCAATATATTCCCTTAACCAGTTATATGTAACTCTCATCTTGGTTTAAAAAGAGAATTGTTTTAGAAAGCTTCTTTCATTTTCAAAGAATAATCTTATATCTGGAATTCTATATTTTATCATAACAAGTCTTTCAACTCCCACTCCAAAGGCATATCCATTCCATTCTTCAGGGTCTATGTTGCAGTTTTTAAGTACATTTGGGTGAACCATTCCACATCCTGCAACTTCAAGATATTCTTTAGTTCCGTCCCCTTTTTCCCATAATATAGAAACCTCTGCAGAGGGTTCTGTAAAGGGGAAATAAGAGGGTTCAAATTTTATTTTAAGGTCTTTTTTTTCAAAATATTCCTTTAAAAATAATTCCATTGTTCCTTTTAAGTTTGAAAAACTAACATTTTTGTCAATATAAAGACCTTCCACCTGATGAAAAACAGGGGAATGAGAGGCATCAAAATTATCTCTTCTATAAACTCTTCCAGGAGCACATATTCTTATGGGTGGTTTTTTCTTAAGCATTACTCTTATCTGAATTGGTGAGGTATGAGTTCTAAGGAGCATTTTTTCTTTTTCAAGAAATAAAGTTGCCTGCATATCCCTTGCGGGATGCCATGGAGGTATATTAAGGGCTTCAAAATTGTTAAATTCTGTTTCTATTTCAGGCCCCTTTTCAACTTCAAAACAAAGTCCAACAAGAACTTCTTCAATTCTTTTCATTTCCTCTTTTATTATGTGAAGATAGCCTCTTTCCTTATAGAGTCCTGGTAAGGTGGGGTCAATTTCCTTTTTAACTTTTTTTTCAAATTTTTTTCTTTTTTCACTTATTTCCTTTTCAAGAAAATTTTTTAATTCATTCAAAAATTTTCCCAGTTCTTTCCTTTTTTGAAGGTCAAAATTTTTTAAATCTTCAAATAACCTTTTAAGGATTCCTTTTCTTCCTAAGTATTTAATTCTTAAATTTTCTAAATCTTCTTCAGTTTTTATCCCCTCTAAATCCTTTTCTGCTTCCCTTTTAATTTTTTCAATTTCCATCAGGAAAAGGTTTTTTTGACTATTTCTTTAAAACTTTCTGGTTCATTAACGGCAAGATAGGCAAGCATTTTTCTATTAAGTTCAATTCCTTTTTCTTTTAGTTTATGGATAAATTCATTATATTTTATTCCCATGTTTCTGCATATTGCGTTAATTCTTGTTATCCATAGTCTTCTGAAATTTCTTTTTTTCTCTTTTCTGTGTCTGTAAGCATATCTCAGGGACTTTAGAAC
>FWWL01005960.1_pt1 | contig 15372 bp, 10 predicted proteins | sample 2228331 | NCBI WGS metagenome assembly FWWL01 (sample SAMEA103939775, study PRJEB20133) | metagenome
CCCGTCTCCGGCCGGGACCCTGAGCCGGGTCCGGGCGGCGGGGGCCGCTTGGGGCGGGGCGTTCCTCCGAGGTCCTGGACCCCTCGCCGGTTGAGCGGATGCCTGGGGCTCCCAACCGCGGGGGGTCGCACCATGAAACTGTCCTACGGTCAGCGGTCGGGAGGGGTCGGGGGTTCAAGGCCGGCGAAGCCTCCCGTTCTGACCCTGCATCTTGCATCGGGCATCGGGCATCCTGTATCTTGCATCTGGCGTCGTCGGGAGGTCGGTGTACCCGTTTTTGGCCGACGTCGTGGACGTCCTGCATGCGGCGGCGATGGTCTTGTGGGTCGGGGGGGTCCCGCTGTTGGTGTGGCGGCGGTGGCCCCGGCTGACGACGTTCTACATACACTATTCTATCATTTTTATCATCATATCCCAGACCTCGGACTACTGGCTCGGGGAGTGTTTTTTGACGACTCTCGCCCGGTACCTGCGGCGCCTCGGGGGGACGGCGGAACCCGAGCCCACGTGGTTCACCGTCCGCCTGGCCGAGCAGGTCTTCCGCCTCCGTCCTTCCGAGGCCGCCGTCCGGGTCGCCACCAAGGTCCTGATTTTCATCGTATGTGTGGGTTTGCTGGTCCATATGGTACGGGGCCGTCGTATCGGCCGGGCCCCGGGGAGGTATCCACGTGGGGCGAGGGGCGAATCGCGAAGGGCCCTATGAGAAGACCATCGACCCCAGACCCTGGACTACGGACCCCCGGGACGGCGACCCAAGGTCTGTCGTCCGGGGTCCCGTCCGAGGGTATCTGACGGCCGGCCTCCTGGGTTTCCTCCTGACGTCGGGACCCCTCGACGGGCGTCTGGGGAGTAGTCGGGTCATCCGGGAAATCCAGCTTCGCGTCTGGGTCCTGACCTGCCAGGCGGCCCTGTCGCCGTCGGAGCCCGTCTGGTGGGCGACGTCCACGTCGGCCTACCGGGGCATCGTCGAGCTTCTCCTCCTGCACGGCATCCCCTTCGACGTCCGGTGGATCGACCTCCAGCCCTTGCGGCCCGAGGAGTTCACGTTCCGACGGGTCCCGGCGTCGGTCCTCTGGCTGGCCTGTCCGGCGGGGTCCGTCTCCGATGCCGACGTGCGGGTCCTCCGGCAGGCCGTCTGGGCGGGGGCGACCCTGTGGGGGCCCGTCGAGACGTGGGACGGCCGTCTGGCGGACCTCTTCGGCGTGACGGTCGACGGGCCAGCGACCCTGCGGGGCGTGCAGACCCTGGACCCCCTGGAGGACTCGGCGGCCCGTTCGTATGCCGTCGCCCCCCGGACGCTACGGCGCCTGCGGCCCCGGCCGGGCGTCCGGGTCTTGGCGACGGGAGCCGACGGGAGTCCCCTGTTGACGCTCCGGACCTACGGGGAAGGGGGGGCCGTCGCCGTCGCCGTGCCGACGGACCAGCTCTTTCTGTTGAAGCCGAAGCTGGACTACTGGGTGACCCATACGGACGGCCTGAACGGGGTCGTCCGGGACTGGCTCGTCGCCAGTTCGCCCTATGGCCTCTGGATGGCGCCCCTCCGGCGGACGGCCGTCCTGCGCATGGACGACCCCCAGACGGGTTCCAAAATTTGGCTTCGGAACCAACCCCCGCCGCCCCTGACGCGGTATCCCGAGATCACGCCGGCCGAGTGGGACCGGATCGCCGACATGCTCCGGGCCCGGCAGGCCGTCCTGAGCGTCATGTACGTGCCGGCCTTCGTCGACGACGGCGACGCCGCGAACGGGGACCTCCTCGTCCGGGGCCAGGCCGTCCCGCGCCGGTGCGGGCAGATGTTCGACAGTCGGGACGTCGTCTTCGTCGGCCGGGGCGGCGGCTGGACGGACCCGTACTACGATTTCCCCGCCGAATTCCAGGCGATCAAGCGTCTCTTCGACGCCGGCGTCCTGGACGTCGAGTCCCATGGCCTCATTCACACGACGATGTTCCTGGACGACTGGTGCCGGGACTCGGCCCGGAGTCAGAAAAATCTCTGGATGTCCGAGTTCTACGACCGGCTTCGGGGCATCGCCCCGCCGCCGACGGCCCAGGAGGCCCGTTTGCGTCAGAGCGTCGAGAAGATCCGGGCCGCCTTCGGGCAGGCCCCCGTCGTCTTCGCCCCGCCCCTGCACCAGTACACGTCGGCGACGCCCGTCGTGGCTCAGTCCCTGGGCCTCTCCCTCCTGCACGCCCTCACGATGTTTGTCCTGGACCGCCAGCCGATCGTCGAGGCCGCTGGCTTCGTCACCTACTGGGTCCATCTGCCGGACGTCCCCGACCGGATGGCCCTCGACGGGGGGTACCCCATGGCCATCGGCATGCACGACTGGGACTTCCGGCGACTCCCCTTCCCCTGGTTGGCCGGCTGGCTGGACATGTATCGGGGCTTGGGCGTCCGGCGGTTCATCGGCTTTCGGGAGCTGGTCGGCTACATGAGCGCCCGACTGGGGGTGACTTACATGGAGACCCTGGACGGTCTCCAGCAGGTCGTCGCCGAGGTCGACGTCCGTCGAACCGGGGGGCCCGGGGGGGCCGAGAGTCGATACTTTGCGAGTCGGCCGATGCCGTGGCTGGTCTACCTGCCCGACGACTCCCTGACGGCGGTCCGGACGGCGACGTACGAGGCGGTCCCCTTCGAGCGCCTGCAGACTTCCGTCTACCGCGTGGACGTCCCGGCCTTTGGCGACCGGACCGTCCAGCGGCTGGTCCTCGTCTTACGTCCCGGGGTCGAGACCTTCCGTCGGGGCGTAGGCCGGTAGGGACGACCCGGCGGGCCTCGTCCCTACTTACCGATGCAGAACTGGGCGAAGATACGGCCCAGGATGTCTTCCACGTCGGTCTCGCCGGTGACCTCGTCGAGGGCCCGGAGGGCCGCCCGCAGGTCCTCCAGGACGATGGGCTCGGGGGCCTGGGTCTGGACACCGTACCGGGCCCGCTGGAGGGCCTTGCGGGCCCGTCGCAGACACGCCTCGTGGCGGGCGTTGGTCACGACGACGGCGTGGTCCCGCCAGGTCTGCTGGACGGCCCGCACGGCGGCCCGGATGGCGTCCATGACGTCGGCGATGCCGGCGCCCGTCGCGCAGGAGATGGACCCCGCGAGGCAAGCGCCATACCGGGCGGCGAACGCCTCGGGGGTCCACGCCGTCGGCCGGTCGGCCTTGTTCCGGAAGGCCCGGAAGGTCTTTTCCCGGACGGCTTCGTACACGGCGTCGTCCTCGGCGTCCAGGGGGACCGACCCGTCCAGGACCCACAGGACGAGGTCCGCCGAGGCCGCCTGCTGGAGGGTCCGCTCGACCCCGAGTCGTTCGACGACCTCGGACGTCGGACGGACGCCAGCCGTGTCGACGAGCTCGACGGCCAGGCCGTCGACGACGAGGCGCTCCGTGATGAAGTCCCGGGTCGTGCCCGGCAGGGGCGTGACGATGGCCCGGGGCTCCCGGAGTAAGGCATTGAAGAGGGACGACTTACCGGCGTTGGGCTTGCCGACGATGATGACCCGGAGGCCCTCCCGCAAGGCCCGGCCCTGGCGGTACGTCGCCAGCAGGTCGCCGACGCGTCGGATGAGGTCGTCCAGCCGGCGTTCCGCCTCACCGGGCTCGAAGAACCGCATGTTCTCGGCTTCCCCGAAGTCGACGGCCGCCTCGTAGCGGGCGACCAGCTCGATGAGGTCCTCCTTCCAGGCCTGGAGGGTCCGGGACAGGTGACCCCGGAGGTGGTGGAGGGCCGAGCGGGCCTGCCAGAGGGTGTCGGCCTGAATCAGGTCGTTCAGGGCTTCCGCCTGGGCGAGGTCGACCTTCCCGTGGACGAAGGCCCGGTAGGTGAACTCACCGGGCTGGGCGGGCCGGGCCCCGAGCCGGACCAAGGTATCGACGACGGCCTGCAAGACGGGCGGGCTCCCGTGCAGATGGAATTCGGCGACGTCCTCCCCCGTGAAGCTCCGGGGGCCCCGGAACAGGACGAGGAAGCCCGTGTCGATGGGCTCGTCCCCGGCGGGGTCGACGAACGTCCCCAGGAGGACCCGACGGACCGGCCCGGGGACGGGCGCCTCCGACGTTCCGACGTCCCTGGACGGCGGCGACCCGGCCCAGGGACGGAACACCCGTCGGGCGAGCTCGAAGGCTCGGGGGCCGGAGAGGCGCACGATGCCGATGGCGCCCCGGCCCGGCGGCGTGCTCACGGCGACGATGGTGTCTTCCAGGGGATACATGGAGGCTCGGTCCATATGGAACCGGGCGGCCGGGACCGACTCATCCCTCCTTGGCCCAATCCCGGCGGACGGTGACGCTGACGGTCAGGGGGACCCGGAGGGGATAGACGGTCTCCATGAGGGACCGGACGGCTTCGACGACAGGGGCCTGTTCGTCGTCGGGGACCTCCAGGACGAGTTCGTCATGGACCTGTAAGAGGATCCGGCTCCGAAGGCCCTGGCGGCGGAGCCATTCCCACACCCGGACCATCGCCCGCTTCATCAGGTCGGCGGCCGTCCCCTGAATCGGCATGTTGACGGCCTGACGTTCGGCGGCCTGACGGACCTGGGGGTCCGGGCTGTGGAGCTCCGGGATGTAGCACCGGCGGCCCAGGAGGGTCTCGACGTACCCCCGGCGGCGGCCCTCCTCGAGGGTCTGGTCCAGGAAGGCCCGGACGGCCGGGTACCGTTCGAAGTACCGTCGGATGAAGTCCTGGGCCTCCTCGGGGGACATCCCCGTCTGCTGGGCCAGGCCGTAGGCACTCAGGCCATACACGATCCCGTAGTTGACGACCTTCGCCAGGCGGCGCTCCCGCTCCGTGACCCGGTCCGGGGGCAGGCCCAAGACCTCGGCGGCCGTCCGGGTGTGGATGTCCTCCCCCCGTCGGAAGGCCCCGATGAGGCCCTCGTCGCCGCTCATGTGGGCCAGGATGCGGAGCTCGATCTGCGAGTAGTCGGCGATCAGGAGATGCCATCCGTCCTCGGCGATGAAGCTCGACCGGATGGCCTTCCCCAAGTCGTCCCGGACGGGGATGTTCTGAAGGTTGGGGTCGCTACTGCTCAGGCGGCCCGTCGAGGTGACGGCCTGGTGGAAGCGGGTATGGACCCGATGGGTCCGGGGGTCGGCCCACGTCAGGAGGGCGTCGACGAAGGTCGACTTCAGCTTCGCCAGGTTCCGGTACGTCAAGATGAGACGCGGGACCTCGTGGTGTCGGGCGAGCTCCTCCAGGACGTCGGCCCGGGTCGAGTAGTGCCTGGCCTTGGGCGTCCGACGGCCCGGCTGAAGGCCCAGGTGCTCGAACAGGACCCGGGCGAGCTGTTTCTGGGAATTCAGGTTGAAGCGGAAGCCGACGACCCGGAAGATGCGCTCCTGGACCCCGTGGACCGTCTCGGAGACCTCGTGGGCCCAGCGGCGGAGCTTGGGGACGTCGACCTTGATGCCCCACCATTCCATGTCGGCCAAGACGGGGACGAGGGGGAGCTCGATCGTTTCATAGACCGACCGGGGACCGTCATGGACGGCCTTTTCGAGTTCGTCCCGGAGGACTTGCGTGACTTGAAGCGCCATGTCAGCCATCTCCCCGAGGACGTCGGCCCGGGTCTCGGGCGTCACAGTCGGCCAGTCGGCGGCGGTCTGGCGGACGACGGCCGGGTCGATCATCCGGTACAGGAGCCACTCCTGGGCCAGGCGGTAGAGGTCGTGCCGGCCACCGGAGGGGTCCAGGACGTAAGACATGAGCACGGGGTCGTCCCAGGGCGGGCCGACGTCCAGGCCCAGGCGGCGGAGACCGATCATCAGGTCCTTCCAGCCGGGGGCGACCTTCCGGACGTCGTCGGCCGTGAGGACGTCCGGCAGGTCACGCCGGAGCCGGGTCCGGACGGCCGGGTCGGTCAGGTCGAGGACGGCGGCCTCGTGGGGTTCCCAGGCGAGGGCCAGGGCCCGCCACTCCCCGCGGGCCGGATGGGGTCCGTCCCACAGGTAGCCGAAGGCGACCCGACCCCGGGCCCGGATGGCCCGGACCCACGCCGGCCACTCCCGGGCCAGGGCCTCGGCGTCCACGAGTCGATAGCGGGGCCGACGGTCGTGGATGTCCTGGAGGAACTCGGTCATCAGGCTGAAGAACTCGAGCTCCCGCAGGAGGCCGACGACGGTCGTCATCTGGGGGTTCTGCCGGCGAAGCTTCGACCAGTCCATCGTGACGGGGGCCGTACGGACCAGCTCGACGAGCTGTTTGCTCAACTGGGCCATCGGGAGGCCCCGCTCGAGACGGCTCCGGTAGCGGGGCGGCACGCGGTCGAGGTTTTTGTACACGGCCTCCAAGGAACCGAACTCCTGGATCAGCTCCCGGGCCGACTTTTCCCCGATGCCCTTGACGCCGGGGACGTCGTCGATGGGGTCGCCGACCAGGGCCAGGTAGTCGGCGATCTGGTCGGGGGCCAGGCCGTACTCCTGCCGGACCTCTTCGGGCGTGTAGACCTTGTCCCGCTGGGGGTGAAAGACCTCGATGCGGTCGCCGACGAGCTGGAGCATGTCCTTGTCGGACGTGACGATCGTCACCCGGATGCCCTCCCCGGCGGCCTTCCGGGCGAGGCCGGCGATGAGGTCGTCGGCCTCCCAGCCCTCCATCTCGAGGATGGGGATCCCGAGGGCCTCACAGACCCGTCGGATGTACGGCCACTGGACCTGCAGGTCCGGCGGCATCGGGGGCCGACTCTTCTTGTAGTCCTGGAACATGGCGTGCCGAAAGGTCGGCCCCGGGGCGTCCAGGACGACGGCGATGGCGTCGGGCGCAAACTGCTTGAGGACCTTGTTGAGCATCTGGACGAACCCGTACACGGCGTGAGTCGGCTGGCCCGTCCGGGTCGTCAGCCTCGGCAGGGCATGGAACGCCCGGTAGACGAACCCACTGCCGTCGATGAGGACCAGATGCCGGACGGGGCCGTCTCCCGACGACGGCCGCTCCGACCCACCGCCCGACGACGGCGAAAACAAAGGCGGCTGACCCTTCATCGGAGGCCCCTTAGAATGAATGCGCAATCTGCAATCTTTACTTACCGGCCTGTCCGGCCGTCCCCCGGGCCAGGGAGGCCCCGATCCCCAGGATACACAATCCCGTGAAGACGAAAAAGGCCGACCGCAGGGCCTTGAGGAAGTCGGGGACGTGCTCGGGACTCAGGCGGGCCGGCCCCATGGACAGGGCCAGCAGGAAGGTCACGATCCCCATGCTCAGGGCCTGACCGACGAGGCGCATCGTCCCCAGCGTCCCGGACGCCACCCCGTAGTGCCGGCGCTCGACGGACTGCATGACGGCGTTCGTGTTGGGCGCCGAAAAGAGGCCGAAGCCAGTCCCCAAGAGCCCCAGCCCGCCGAGGACCAGGGCCATCGGCGTCGTCGGGCCAAGCCACGCCAGCAGAAGGAGGCCCGCCGCCGAGAGGCCCATCCCGACGGAGGCCACCCGCCGGGGGGCGACCCGCTCGGAGAGCCGACCCGCCCACGGCGACCAGAGGGCCTGCAGGACGGGCTGAACGACGAGCACGGTCCCGGCGTGGGCCGGCGTCAGGCCCTTCACGCCCTGAAGGTACAGGCTCATCAGAAAGACGACGGCAAACGTGGCGCTGTAGTGGATCAGGGCCGCCAGGTTCGAAAACAGAAAGACCCGATTCGCCCCCAAGAGCCGGACGTCGAAGACGGGACTGTCGCTCCGGACCTCCCAGAGACCGAAGGCCGCCAAGCCGCCGAGGCCCAGGGCCACGAGCCCGACGCCGTCCGTCCCGGGGAGCCGGGACAGGCCGTACATGAGGCCCGCCAGGGAGCCCGTATACAGGAGCGACCCGAAGAGGTCGAACCGCTCCCCCCGGGCCTCGGCCCACTCCCCCCGGAGCCGCCACCCGATCAGGGCCGCCGCCCCGAGGCCGACGGGTACGGGCGCCAAGAAGATCGCCCGCCAGCCCCACGCCTGGGTCAGCAGGCCCCCGACGAGGGGCCCGACCGAGAGGCCCGTATAGACGGACGCCACGTGATACCCCAGGACGCGCCCCCGCTCCGGCCCGGGGAATACGGACGTCAGGATGGCGATCCCCGTCGCAAAGATCAGGGCGCTCCCCAGGCCCTGCAGGGCCCGAAGCCCGATCAGGACGTCCCCCGACGGGGCGGCGACCGACGCCAGCGAAGCCCCCGTGTGGAGGACGACGCCCCATAAAAACAGCCGCCGCCGACCGTAGATGTCGGCCAGCCGGCCGGCCGGGACCAGACAGGCCGCCGCCGAAAGGAGGAACGCCGTGGCGACCCAACTCAGGGCGACCGTGCTCATGTGGAACTCCCGGCCGATGGCCGGCAGGGCGACGTTGACCGACGAGCCGATAAAGGGCGTCAGGAAAGCGCTCATCACGACGGCCCCCAGGGCCGCCCGCCGGTCGACCGCCGACGCCTCGGACTCCACGGGTCGCCTCCCGGGTCCAGGATGCAAGAGGGTAAGATGCAGGATACGGGATACACCGGTGCCGGGGAAGGGGACTCTCCAAAATCCCCGCCCCTGGCCGAATGACCAGGGGACCGGCTCCCCCTTCCGACGGGGGCCCTCCCGTCCCTTTGCCCGTGGTTTTCCCGATGGCCGGGCCTCAGCATAGGGAGGCCGACATCCGTGGGCGTTCATCGCCGACGGCCCCGAGGCCCGGCGGTGGGCGGGCTCGACGGGAGGAGCCATGAAGGCAGTAGCCGCGGCGGTTTCCGACGTACGGACGGCGAGACCTGCTGACGCGACCGTCATCGACCTCATCCGGAGGGCCCAGGGGCGACAGGCATGGCCGAAGCCCGTCCGGTGGGTCGTCCAGCCCCTCCTGAAGGCCGTCCGGGATTGCGGGACGGTCCACTTTTACGCCGACACGGCCGACCCGACGGAGCTCCGGGACCTGCTCGTCGCCCGGGAAGACGGCGAAGCCGTCCACATGTACGGCGAAGTCGACGGGAACACGACGAACCAGCCCCTCATCGAGAAGGTCCTGGACCGGCTCCTGAGCGCCGACGAGACGGACGGCATCGTCGCCTGGGCCCGGCGTCTGCGGGAAGTCGACCCGGGCCTGACCCTCGAGGAGGGGACCGTCCTCGTTTACAGCATCCTCAACGGACGGCTCGCCTGGGAGGTCCTCGACCGCTTCGGGGCGGGTCGGACGTGGCATATCAGCCTGGAACTCCATACGGCGTTGGCGCCGGACCCGGTCGCCTCCCGCCGGGTGGCCCGGGCGCTTTCTCGGGCCGTCCCCGGCGCCCTCGTGAAGGTCGCCTTTACACCCGACCATCCCCATGCCCTCTTGATCGCTCGGGACCTGGAACGCGAGGGGGTGGCGGTGAATTTCACCGCCACCTTCTCGGCCCGCCAGGTCGTCGCCGCCGCCCTCCTGGCCAATCCCCATCGGACCAACATCTTCCTGGGCCGGCTGAACCAGGGCCTCCGCTTGGACCTCCTCGGCGAGCACGTCCTCCTCGAGGCCCAACGGCACATGCGCCGGCTCCGGCGGGACTTCGGGGTCCGGACGCTCAACATGGCCGCCAGCGTGCGGCGGTGGCAGACGATGGTCCTGACGGCCGGGTGCGACGCCTACACGGTCCCCTATCCCGTCCTCAAAGCCTTTTTGACCCAGGGGGAGGTCGGCCCGGAGGCCGTCTGCGACTGCCAGGAGATGGACTTCACCGAGGCCGTGCGGGCCCTCCCCGCCGAGGTCGTCGAGAAAGTCGGCGGCTTCGAACGGGTCGAGCGCCTGTGGAAGGTCGAGCCGGAGTTCATCGAGTTCCTCGTCGAGCTCCGGTCGGACCCGGCCTTCGACCGCCTGGACGGCGAGGGCCTCTTCCGGCGCTTCGAGGCGGCGGGTTTTGGCGACTTCTTCTACGCGCCGACGGCGGCCGAATGGAGGGAGCTCCGCAAGAACAAGCTCCCGGACCTGGACTCGCCCCTGACCCGGCGCATCGCCTTGGACACGTTGTATAGCCTCCTGGCCGTCGGCGACTTCGCCAACTTCCAGGACCAGATGGACGCCCGGATTCGGGCCATCTTGGAACCCCAGTGGGCGTCCCCGGGGGGATGACCCCCGAGAGAGGGGGCGTCGATATCGCCTCATCGGTATGGCGTCATCACCTCGGCCCTTCACATGCGGAGGCTGTCTATGACGAAAACGCCTCGTCCCATCGTGCTGGGCATCGTCGGCGATAGCGCCGCCGGGAAGACGACGATCGCCCAGGGCTTGATGACGGTCTTAGGCCCCGACCGGGTGACCGTCGTGTGCACCGACGACTACCACAAGTACGACCGCCGGGAACGGGCCCGCCTGAACATCACGCCCCTGCATCCGGACTGCAACTACATCGACATCATGGAACTCCACATGGAGCGGCTCCACTACGGTCAGCCCGTCCTGAAGCCCGTCTACGACCACTCGACGGGCTCGCTCGTCCGGCCCGAGTACGTCCAGCCCAAGGAGTTCGTCATCGTCGAGGGCCTCCTCGGGTACTACACGCCGGTCCTGCGCCAGTTTTACGACGTGAAGGTGTACCTCGACCCGCCCGAGGACCTGCGGCGGGCCTGGAAGATCAAGCGGGACACGACCGAACGGGGGTACACCGTCGAGCAGGTCCTGAAGGAGCTCGAACGGCGGGAGCCCGACTCGGCCGCCTTCATCCGGCCCCAGCGGGAGTACGCCGACATCGTCGTCCGGTTCTATCCCCCCCAGGGCGTCGCCCCAGAAGAGGCCGGGCCCGTCTTGAACGTCCAGATCATCCTGCGGCCGACCATCCCCCATCCCGACCTGAGTTACCTTTACGACGGCGAGGCGCCCCCGGGGATCCGGCTGACCCTGGGCCGGGACAACGGGCGCCCCGTCGACATCCTCGAAATCGACGGGGCCGTCGCCTCCGAGCACGCCCACGAGCTGGCCGACGTCATCTGGAGCCACCTGCCCGACCTGTCGCCCGTCGAGGAGGAACGGCTCGGTAACTACCAAGACCTCCTCCAGGTCCGCCACAGTCATCCCCTGGCCCTGACCCAGCTCCTGCTGGCCTATCACATGCTTCGCGTGTACACCGACTTCTCTCGGATGCCCTTCGCACCGCCGATCGCCGCCCTGAGCCGACTCCGGTTTCGGGAAGGTCGAACCGCCTTTGCGACCCCGGGGAAGGACTGAGATGGGTACACCGACCCGCCCGTTCGTCGAAGCGACCCGAGAGGCCGTCGCCGTGCCCGACAGCCTCCTCCGCCGGACGGCCCACGTCGTCCGGGGCCTGGCGATGGACGCCGTCCAGAAGGCCAACTCCGGACACCCCGGCATGCCGATGGGCATGGCCGACGCCGCCGTCGTCCTGTGGACGAAGTTCCTCAAGCATAACCCCCGGGACCCGGCCTGGCCGGACCGGGACCGGTTCGTCCTGTCGGCCGGCCACGGGAGTATGCTCCTGTATGCCCTGCTCTTCCTGACGGGCTACGACGTGACGTTAGAGGACCTGCGGGCCTTCCGCCAGTGGGAGAGCAAGACGCCGGGTCACCCCGAGTACGGCCTGACGCCGGGCGTCGAGACGACGACGGGTCCCCTCGGCCAGGGCATCGCCAACGCCGTCGGGATGGCCATCGCCGAGCGCTGGCTGGCCGAGCGCTTCAACCGACCCGGCTTCCCCATCGTCGACCACTTCACCTACGTCATCGCCAGCGACGGGGACCTCATGGAGGGCGTCTCCCACGAGGCCTGCGCCCTGGCCGGCCACCTGGGCCTGGGGAAACTCGTCGTCCTCTACGACGACAACGGGATCACCATCGACGGCCCGACGGCCTTGGCCTTTACGGAAGACGTCCTCCGGCGCTTCGAGGCCTACGGCTGGCACACCCAGCGCGTGGACGGCCACGACATGGTCGCCGTCGAGGCGGCCCTCTGGGCGGCCCGGGCCGAGACGAAACGGCCCTCCCTGATCGCCTGCCGGACGCACATCGGCTTCGGGAGCCCCAACCGTCAGGACACGGCCAAGGCCCACGGGGAGCCCCTCGGGGCCGACGAGGTCCGCCGGGCCAAGGAGCGGCTGGGCCTACCGCCGGACGAGGCCTTCCACGTGCCCGACGACGTCTGGGACTTCATGCGCCTGTGCGGTCGAGTCGGCGCCCGCCGGCAGGCCGAGTGGGAGGAACTCTTCGCCCGCTACGAGGGGGTCTACCCCGACCTGGCGGCCGCCTTCCGGAGTTTCCTCGACGGGGAACTCCCGCCCGACTGGGACCGGGACCTCCCGACGTTTCCGACCGAAAAGCCCATCGCCACGCGGTCGGCCTCGGGGGCCGTCCTGAACGCCGTCGCCCCCCGGGTCCCGAACCTCCTCGGCGGGTCGGCCGACCTGACGGGGTCCAACCACACCCTGCCGAAGGGCGAAAAGCCCCTGACCCGGGAGGACTTCAGCGGGCGCTACATCCACTTTGGCGTCCGGGAACACGCCATGGGCGCCATCCTCAACGGCCTGGCCCTCCACGGCGGGGTCCGGCCCTACGGCGGGACGTTCTTGGTCTTCTCCGACTACATGCGGCCCTCGATCCGCCTGGCCGCCATGATGGGCCTGCCCGTGGTCTACGTCTTCACCCACGACAGCATCGGCCTCGGCGAGGACGGCCCGACGCATCAGCCCATCGAGCACCTGACGAGTCTCCGGGCGATCCCGAACCTGTGGGTCTTCCGGCCGGCCGACGCCGCCGAGACCGTCGTCGGCTGGCAGGTCGCCCTCGAACGCCGGGACGGCCCGACGGCCCTCGTCCTGACCCGGCAGGCCGTCCCCGTCATCGACCGGAGCCGTTATGCGCCCGCCGACGGGGCCCGGCGCGGGGCCTACGTCCTGTCCGACGCCGAAGACCCCCAGGTCGTCCTGGTCGCCACGGGCTCGGAGGTCGTCATCGCCCTGGAGGCCCAGAAGCGCTTGGCCGACCGGGGCATCCCGGCCCGGGTCGTTTCGATGCCCTGCCGGGAGCTGTTTCGGCGTCAGCCGGCCGAGTACCGGGAGGCCGTCCTGCCCTCGGACTTGCGGGCCCGCGTGGTCGTCGAGGCCGGGGCGACCCTCGGGTGGGGCCATGAGGTCGGCCTCGACGGGGCCGTCGTCGGCCTGGACCGCTTCGGGGCGTCGGCCCCGTATGAGGTCTTATATCAAAAGCTGGGCCTCACGCCGGAGGCCGTGGCCGAGGCGGCCGTCGGGGTCCTCGAGGGTCTGACCGCCCCCCGTCCCGTCCCGGTACGGGTCCGGTCGAAACCCGTCATGAAATGAAAACCGTCTAACGGAAACCGTCTTCGGAGGATGGGATATGGACCTGGGGACTCCGACTTCCCGATACGCAGGTGCGGACTCTCGGTATGCACGGGCCGGGGTCAAGGAATACCGGGAGATGGGGTACTACGACCCCCACTACGAGCCCAAGGATACCGACACCCTGGCCCTGTTTCGGGTCACCCCCCAGCCGGGCGTGGACCCCGAGGAGGCGGCGGCGGCCGTCGCCGGGGAGTCCAGCACGGCGACGTGGACGGTCGTGTGGACGGACCGGTTGACGCACCTGGAACGCTACCAGGCCCGGGCCTACCGCGTGGAACCCGTGCCGGGGAATCCCGAGCAGTACTTTGCCTGGATCGCTTACGACCTGGCCCTCTTTGAGGAGGGGAGCATCGCCAACATGGCGTCCTCGATCATCGGGAACGTCTTCGGGTTTAAGGCCCTGCGGGCCTTGCGATTGGAGGACCTGCGCATCCCCGTGGCCTACCTGAAGACCTTCAAGGGGGCGCCCCACGGGATCCCCGTCGAACGGGACCTCCTGAACAAGTACGGCCGCCCCCTACTGGGCTGTACCGTCAAGCCCAAGCTGGGCCTGTCGGGCCGCAACTACGGACGGGTCGTCTTCGAGGCCCTGGCCGGGGGCTTGGACTTCACGAAAGACGACGAGAACATCAACTCCCAGCCCTTCATGCGCTGGCGGGACCGATTCCTCTACGCCATGGAGGCCGTCATCAAGGCCGAGCAGGTCACCGGCGAACGGAAGGGTCACTACATGAACGTCACGGCCCCGACGATGGAGGAGGTCTACAAGCGGGCCGAGTTCGCCAAGGAGATCGGCTCGGTCATCATCATGGCCGACCTCACGATGGGCTACACGGCCCTCCAGTCGCTGTCCAACTGGTGCCACGACCACGGGATGATCCTCCACCTCCACCGGGCCAGCCACGCCACCTTTACCCGTCAGAAGAACCACGGGCTGTCCTTCCGGGTCCTGGCCAAGTGGATGCGGATGCTGGGCGTCGACCACATCCACGCCGGGACGGCCGTCGGTAAACTCGAGGGCGACCCCAACCTCGTCCAGGGCTACTACACGATCCTCCGGGAGCAATACGTGAAGGCCGACCCCGTGAAGGGCATCTTCTTCGACCAGGACTGGGCTTACCTCCCGGCGGTCTTCCCGGTGGCCAGCGGGGGCATCCACGCCGGACAGATGCACTTGCTCCTCGACCTCTTCGGCGACGACGTCGTGCTCCAGTTCGGCGGCGGGACGATCGGCCATCCGATGGGCATCCAGGCCGGGGCGACGGCCAACCGCGTGGCCCTGGAGGCGATGGTCAAGGCCCGGAACGAGGGCCGGGACATCCGGCGGGAGGGCCCCGACATCCTTCGGGAGGCCGCCCGCCACTGCAAAGAGCTGGCGGCCGCCCTCGAAGTCTGGAAGGACGTGACCTTCGACTTCACGCCGACGGACACGCCCGACGTCCTGACCACGGTCACCCTCTGAGGAGGCGCGTCATGCGGATTCGACAGGGTACGTTTTCTTACCTGCCGGACCTGACGGACGAGGAGATCGAGCGGCAGATCGCCTACATCGTCCGCCAGGGCTGGGCCGTCGCCATCGAATACACCGACGACCCCCACCCCTACAACGTCTACTGGAACATGTGGGGCCTCCCGATGTTCGACCTGGAGGACCCCGCCCCGGCCATGTACGAGTTCAAGAAGTGCCGGGAGGCCTTCCCCCACTGCTACATCAAGGTCAACGGCTACGACCCCAGCCCCATGTGGCAGGCCCAGCGGGTCTCGTTCATCGCCTACCGGCCGCCGACGGAAGAACCCGGCTTTCGGCTCCGGCGGACCCTGTGGTCCGACGGACGGGTCCAAAAGTACGGACTCGAGCCCTACGTCGAGGACTACCCGCCGGGTCAGCGGTACCGAAAGCCCTAACCGGGGAGTCACCCGATGATGCTTCCCGAAGCCCCGACGGCCGCCGTCGACCTCCGCCACCTGTTGGAGCAGACGGGCGTCCTCCAGGTCCTGGACGAGATGGACCGGGAGTTGGTCGGGCTTCGTCCCGTCAAGCAACGGATCCGGGAGATCGCCGCCTTCCTCGTCGTCGACCGCGTTCGGCGCG
>FWWL01007210.1_pt1 | contig 15371 bp, 11 predicted proteins | sample 2228331 | NCBI WGS metagenome assembly FWWL01 (sample SAMEA103939775, study PRJEB20133) | metagenome
CCCTTCTCCCCGCCTTCGTCCGCGGCTTCGGGGGAGGACTCTTCGGAAAGAGGGAGAGAAACTTTGTGCTGGTGGGGCTGAAGGAAACGGGGTACGCCCTGGCCTTCCTGCTCCTCCTTCTCTGGGTCCTCAAAAAATCCTAGCGGGCGGCCCGGCCGGCGCCGGATCGCGGCTACCGCCAGGAAACGGTCGCGGCAGGCGCAGCCGTGTGCACCGCCACGCTCCGCATCCCAAGCCGCCCCCGGGTCCCGGCACAAGGCCCCGTTCCTTTCCGGCCCCCACCTCCGGGCAGTTCCGCGCCCCGCCTCTGACACTCGCCCGGAAGGAGCGCGAGTTTAAACCTCTCGCCGGCCCGGGATAAAATCGAGAGGGATGATCTCCAACCACCCGCCGGTAGGGTTTTCGCTCCTCCGGGAGATGCCTCCCCTCCTCTGGGCGGAGTTCAGAAAATTGGCCCGGGAACAGACCCTGCCCCCGCGCCAGGTCCTCTTCCGGGAGGGGGAAGAGGTGCACACCTTCTACTTCGTCGAGCACGGCCGCATCCGCATGAGCGTGGTATTGGAAGACGGGGAGGAGCACACCATCAACATCCTGCGGGAAGGCGACCTCTTTCCCCACCTGGGGCTTTTGCGGGGCGGCATCTACCCCGCCACCGCGGAGACCCTGATCGAGGCCTCCCTCCTCTCCATCAGCCGGCAGGACCTGGTGGATCTCATCCACCGTCACCCCGAACTCGCCCTCCTGCTCCTGGCGGAGATGGGACGGCGGATAGAGATATTGCAGTCCCGGGTCAAGGAACTGATCCAGAAGGACCTCCGCTTCCGGGTGATGCATATCCTCCTCCGCCTGGCCCGGGAGGCGCGGGCCAGGAGAGGGAAAAACGATGACCAAAAGGAGGGGGAAACGAAACTGGACTTCCACCTCACCCACGAGGAGCTGGCCCGGCTGGCCGGGGCGGCGCGGGAGAGCGTGACCCGCATCCTGAGCGAAATGCGCCGCCAGGGTCTGATCGCGGCGGGACCGGGGGGGGAGATGATCATCCGGGAGTCGGAACTGGAAAAGTGCATATCCTCCTCGTAGAGGACGAAAAGAAGCTGGCCTTTTTAGTGCAGAAGGCCCTTTCCCGGGAGGGCCACGTGGTGGAAGTGGCCGGAGACGGGGTGGAGGGGCTGGACCTGGCCCTGAGCGGCTCCTTCGACCTGATCATCCTGGACATCATGCTTCCCCGCAAAGACGGCCTGGCCGTCCTGCGGGAGATCCGGGCCGAGGGCCAGACCACCCCCGTCCTCCTCCTCACCGCCCGGGACGCCGTGTCGGACAAGGTGAAGGGGTTGGATGCGGGCGCGGACGACTACCTGACCAAACCGTTCGCCCTGGAGGAGCTGCTGGCCCGGGTGCGCGCCCTCTCCCGCCGGGTCCCCACCGTCACCACTCCGGATCTCCTGCGGGTGCGGGATCTGGAACTGGACCGGAGTTCCCGCACGGTGAGAAGGGGAGGCGAAACCATTGATCTCTCCAGCCGGGAGTTCGCGCTCCTCGAATTCTTCATGCGGCACAAAAACCAGGTCCTCACCCGCGACCAGATCCTGGAGAGGGTGTGGGGGCTGGAGTCAGAGGTAATGCCCGGAAGCGTGGACACCTACGTCCACTTTCTCCGCCGGAAGATAGAGCGGCGGGGGGAGAAGCCCCTGATCAAGAGCATCCGGGGCATAGGCTACAAGATGGAGGAGTAGTTGCTCCGGCGGATCCGCCTCCGCCTCGCTCTCTGGTACGCCTTTTTTCTGGGCTCCACCCTGGTGGTGCTGGGAGGTTCCCTCTACCTGGCCATGGCCAGGGAGATCTACCAGTCGGTTGACCAGCAGCTCCGGAGCGCGGCGGAAACGGTGGTGGAACTCCTGGGCACCCCCGCGGAGTACGAGATCACCGAGCAGCACCCCGAAGAGGTGGAAAAAGTTCTGGGAACGGACACCATATGGGTTTACCTGGAAGCAAAAGGCCGTTCCCCTCTCCGCCGCTCTCCCGCCTGGGCCCGCTTCTTCCCTCACCGGGAGATGCTGGCCCAGGTGGTGCAGGACGGCCGCCCCCGTTACCTGACGCTCGCCGTCCCCGAGGGCAGGGTGTACCGCTTCTATGCCGCCCTTTTTTCCTCCCGCCTCGGCCCGGAACCCCGGCTGGAAGGCGTCATCCAAACTGCCCGGGACATAACGGAACCCCTCATCACCATCCGCCGCCTCCTTCTCACCCTGCTGGTCACCGGGGCCGGGGCGGTGGTGCTCGCCGCCCTGGGGGGCTCGTTCATGGCCGGAAGAGCCATGCAGCCCATCCTGGCCGCCCTGCGGAGGCAGAGGGAATTCGCCGCCGACGCCTCCCACGAGCTGAGGACTCCCCTTTCCATCATCCGCACCTCGGCCGAACTCCTGAGAGATGAGGTGGGGGCGCGGGAGGAGGCCCGGGAACTCGTGGAAAACATTGTTTCCGAATCCCGGCGGATGACCGCGCTGGTGGAAGACCTCCTCACCCTGGCGCGGGCCGACTCAGGGGAGCTGGAGCTGGAGATAGCCCCCACTGATCTCGCCCGCCTAGCCCGGGAAGCGGTGGACCGCATAGGCCCGCTGGCCCGGGAGAAGGGGGTGGCGGTGGAAGCTTTCCTCCCTTCCTCCCTTCCCCTGGCCGGGGACTCCCGCCGACTGGAGCAGCTGCTCCTCATCCTCCTCGACAACGCGGTGAAATACACCCCCCGGGGCGGCCGGGTGACGGTGAACGGGGAGAAGAAAAACCACCGGGTGGAGATCAGGGTCCGGGACACCGGCCCGGGGATCCCCCCCGGGGAGCGGGAAAAGGTTTTTGAACGCTTCTACCGGGGAGACAAAGCCCGCTCCCGCCGGGAGGGAGGAGCCGGGCTCGGGCTGGCCATCGCCCGCTGGATAGTGGAAGCTCACCGCGGACATATCAGGCTGGAAAGCGAGCCGGGAAAGGGAACCCTGGTGGTCGTCTCCCTGCCGGCCCAGCCGTAGTCCTCCCGCCAGGCCCGTGCCGGACGCGCCGGTCTTAAGCCCCCGGCTTGGCCGCTTAACGCCGGGGCCGGCGCCAGCTCCGTCCTCGGCCCGTCCGAGGAAACCCCCGCCGCTTCGTCCCGCCGGATCCCCGCCCCGCATGAGCTCAAAGCCGGAGCCTTTTTTTAAGAGGCTTTTAATCTTCCCCGCCGACACTGGAGAGCGGAAGGAGGTTGGAGCATGCAGGCCAAGACGATAGCGGCGGTGATCTCCCTGGTGACCATGGTAGGCGCGGCCTACGCCGCCGGCACCTCGGTGGCCGATAACCTCCTGCGGGCACGAACAAAGGAACAGGTTCTCTCCGCCGAAACGTTCAAGACAAGCCAGGACCCGGCGGCGGAGTGGAACATAAACCCGGAACAGAAGGGAGCGGATAACGGTGACGCGCTTCCTCCGGCGACGGAACAGGATGCTGCAGCGGGAGATATGACGGTGGACCGCGACCCGGCCTCCGAGCGGGAAGCGGGCCGGGCGCAGGACCTTCCCATGACCCCTGAAGTCCAGGTGCTCACCGCAAAGCCCGCGGCTCCCGCGGTCGAGTCTCCGGAGCTGCGGTCGCTCATGAGCGGAGGAAGCGAAGAAGAAGGTTTCTTCTTCCGCTCCCGGAGCGGGCGAGAGGACGAGGGTGAAGACGAAGAAGAACACGAAAAATACGAGGACGAAGAAGAACACGAATACAAAGAAAAGTATGAAAAGAAAAATCGCGAGGCCCGCTTCCGCCTCTTCGAAGGCTATCGCGCCTTCGAAGACGACTGAACCCAGCCACCCCCTTACCCGTTTCCGCACCCCCATCCCTTGAGCCCGGGGAATCCTCCCCGGGCTCCTCTTTTTTCGCCCCCCTCATTGAACGGAACTTGCCGAGGCGAAACGGTGGCCCGGTCTTGACCGGGGTCTTGGCCGTGTTGCCATCCGCGTACCACCATAAGCAGCCGGGCGGGGCAGGCGGAGCTTCCTACGAGGGCCGCATCGCTTCCTTCCCGCCGGGAGAGAAGGTGCCGAAGCCGCGGCCTCTTAAGAAGGCGCTCCGGAAGCTTGCCCGCAGCGGGAGCTGGCGCGCCGGCAACCGGGGAGCCAGAACCGCGAAGAGACCCGGAGGAAAAACGTCAACAGTCGCAAACCCCCCGGGCCGAAGGGCAAAGAAGGGAAAGGGGACAGTCCGGGCAGCGGGGGCTCCGGGCCCGGCAGAAAAGGCGGCCGTGCCAGATCAGGAGGTGGTGGAGCAGCGACCACCGGGAGGAGGGGAAGGCTCGCTTCAGTTCCTCCTCCACCCTCCGGGGGGTGGAACCCGAAGCCAGCCCCAGCCTCCTGGCCACCCGGAAGACGTGGGTGTCCACGGCCAGGGCGGGGAGGCCGAAGGCGCTGGCCAGGACCACCTGGGCCGTTTTCCTGCCCACCCCCGGGAGGCGCAAAAGGGAAGCCAGATCGGCCGGCACCTCTCCTCCGTGACGCTCCACCAGGGCCCGGGCCAGCCCCACCAGATGCCGGGCCTTGGCCCGATAAAGCCCCACCTTCCGGATAAGGGGTTCCAGCTCCTCGGGCCGGGCCCGGGCCAAGTCCTCCGGCCGGGGGTAGCGGGAAAAGAGAAGCGGCGTGACCCGGTTCACCGCCGCGTCAGTGGAATGGGCGGAGAGCACCGCCGCCACCAGAAGCTGAAAGGGGCTCTGGAAACGGAGGGCGCACCTGGCGTGGGGGTGGGTGCGCCGGAGAAGGCGGTATATGATCTCCTCCCTCGAGGCCCCAGAGGACTCCCCGCCTAAAGCTCCGGGTGCTGGTGAAGGGCCTTGAGCCTCCGCCAGCGCCTCTCCACCTCGGCCTCGAACTCGGCCAGCGCCTCCCGGTACTCGGGCCGCAAGAGGTGGCGGGTCTTGCCCATCAGCTTCAGCCACTCGCTTACCGGAACCCTCTTCCCCGCCTCCTCGGGGTCGTAGGTGAGGCGGGTCTTCCCCTTCTCCACCTCGTAGAGGGGGAAGAAGCAGCTCTCCACCGCCTTCCTCACCACCTCCGTCCCCAACCGCTCCTCCGACCGCCAGTTGAGGGGACAGGCGATCAAAAGCTTACCGTAGACCGTCCCCTGGCGGGAGTACCACTGGGCCTTGGCCGCCTTTCTCAGGAGATCGGCGGGATAAGCCTCGCACCCGGTGAAGACGTAGGGCAGATGGCAGGCAGCCATGATCTGAGGGGTATCCCGGTGATGGAATATCTTCCCGGGAGCGCGGGGACCCACGTGGCTGGTGGAGGTCAGGTGCCCGTAGGGAGTGCTGTAGGAAAGCTGGCTTCCGGTGTTCATGTAACCCTGGTTGTCATACTCCAGCATGATCAGGCGGTGGTTGCGCACCGCGGTGCCCAGGGCCTGGCCCAGCCCTATGTCCATCCCCCCGTCCCCGGTGACCATGACGAAGGTGAGGTCGAGATCCGCGGGTAGCTCCCCCCGCCTCTTCCGCTCCTCGAACATCTCCCTGAGCCCGGCCAGGGCGGAGGCGCCGTTTTGGAAGAGGTTGTGGATGTAGGTCACCCGGTGGGCGGTGTAGGGGTAGGCGGTGGTGACCACCATGGCACAGCCGGTCTGGTAGAGCACCACCACGTAGCCGTCCAGAGCGGCGAAGAAGAGGTTCAGGGCGGGGAAGATGCCGCAGCCTGGGCAGGCCCCGTGACCCGGGGCCACCAGCTTGGGCCGGGCGGTAACCGCCCAGAGCGGCGGGACCTTCACCTCCAGCTCCCCCGTCCGGGGGTTCTCCCGCACCTCGCACACCCCCCGGAGCTCCTCCCGGCTGAGGGGGGGCAGGAGAGGAACCGGAACCCGCTCCGGCCGCCCCGGGGTCACCCCGTGGTAGTCGAAGGCCACCTGCACCCGGCCCTCCCGCGCCGCCTGGAGAGCCAGGCGGAAAAACTCCTCCGCGTCCGAATCCCGGAAATCCCTCCCCCCCAGCCCGTAGATGCGGGTCAGACATAAAGTCCGGTTCTCCGGGTCCTCCTGCAAAGCCGCCTTTACCTCGTGGGTGAGGTTGCCTCCCCGGGCCCCGTAGGAATCGGCCCGCTCCCCGATGAGGCAGGCCCTCACTCCTCTCAGCGCCCGGCGGATCTCCTCGGCCGGGAAAGGCCGGAGCACGTTGGGGCTCACCACCCCCACCCGCCACCCCTCCTTCCGCAGCCGGTCGGCCACGTCCTTGGCCGTCTCGGCCGCCGAGTTAAGAAGGAAAAGGCAGGCCTCGGCATCCTCCATCCGGTAGGTGTCGAGAAGGGGGTAGTGGCGGCCGGAGAGGCGGCCGTACTCCGCGAATACTTCGGGCAGCACCCGGTAGGCGGCCTCCATGGCCAGGTGCAGCTGGTACTTGTTGTTGATGAGGTCGGGCTCGTTCATGTAAGGGCCGATGGTCACCGGGCGCTGGGGATCCAGGGCGTGGAAGGGGGGGCGCGGGGGGCCGAGGAAGGAGCGGACCGCCTCGGCGGAGGCGAAGAACTTCACCCGCCGCTTCTGGTGGCTGGTGAAAAAGCCGTCCGAGGCCACGATCACCGGCAGCCTCACCTCGGGATGCTCCCCCACCTTCACCGCCACGATGTTCATGTCGTAGACCGCCTGGGGATCCCGGGCCAGAAGCACGATCCAGCCCGTGTTCAGGGTGAAGTAGAGATCGGAGTGGTCGCCTTTTATATCCAGAGGCCCGCTCACCGAACGGGTCACCAGATTGAGGACCATGGGGAAGCGGGTGCCGGACTGGACGGGGAGCTGCTCGAGGGAATAAAGAAGCCCCTGAGCGCTGGTGGCGTTGAGCACCCTTCCTCCCCCGGTCGCTGCTCCGTAGCAAATTCCCGCCGCCCCGTGCTCCCCGTCGGCGGGAATCATCACTATCTCGTGCCGCCCCTCCGCCCGCATCTCGTCCAGGATCTCGGCGATCTCGGTGGAGGGGGTGATGGGGTAGTAGCCCATGAGGTGGAAGTTGATCTGGGAAGCGGCCAGGGCGGCCATCTCGTTTCCGGAATGGAAACCCTCCACCTGCTGAAAGGGAGAGACCAGAGCCTCGCTTTTCACCGCCACTTAAGCTCCCTCCTCCGCCCCCGAGGCCAGGGCCACGGGCACGGCCAGCTCGAAGCGGGGAACGCGGTGGGCCTCGGCGTAGCCCTCCACCTCCCGCACCGACTCCAAAGCCCCGGTGGGACAGACTTCCACGCACTTGAGGCAACCCTTACAGTACTGGTAATCCACCCCCCGCAGGCGCTGCACCTTACCCCGCGCCCCCTGAACCGTTTCCCAGACAAAGCACATGTCCGGGCAGACGGCGTCGCAAAGGCCGCAGTCCACGCACCTTTCCCGGTCGAAAGCGGGCAGAAACCCCTGGCGGGAAGCGGAAAGGTCGTTCAGCACCGTGTTGCCCGGGCAGAGAAGGGCCCCTCCCGGAGGAGCGGTGAGATACCCGAGAAGCGGCTCCACCTCCGCCGGGGGAGGAAGGACAACCTCTTCTCCCGGAGCGGGGGGAAGAAGCTTCACCTCCTCGTATCCCCGCTCGAAGGTGCGGAGATTGGCCTCCACCAGGTGGGGGTATTTGCGCCGGAAAGTGCGGGAGATGGCCTCCTTCACCGCGGCGGGGGGCAGAAATTCGAGCGCCCGGGTCACCGCCCCCAGGAGGGCCGTGTTCACCCGGGTCTTCTCCTCCACCGCGATCCCCAGGGCATCCACCGTCCCCACCCCCGCCCCCTTTATCCCCAGCCGCTCCTTCCAGGCGGAAGGAGAATCGGGGCTGTTGATCAGCACCATCCCTCCCGGACGGAGGCCGGAAAGGACGTTCTCCGTGCGAAAAAGCCGGGAGTGGAAAACGGCCACCAGATGAGGCCGGGTCACCGGGCTCGTGGTGCGCACCTCCTGCTCCCGGGAACAGAAGCGCACGTAGGAGCGGACCGGGGTCCCCTTCTTCTCCGATCCGTAGGAAGAAAAGTGAGCCCCGTTCAGGCCGGCCCCCAGCACCCCCGCCTCGGCCAGCATCTGGCCCGCCAGGTGAGCCCCTAACCCGCCTATGGACTCAAACCGGATCTCGTAAAACCCTTCTTCTAACACTTCACCGCCTCCCGGGAAGAGTATGCGCCCTTTTGCATAAATATTCAACCGCCCGGGTCAGCCGCCCCGGGCTCCGCCGGGCGCGCCGCAGGGCCACCGGGGCAGTACGGCAGGAACATCGCCCGGGCACACCCGCATACCCTCGGTGGCATGGGCCAGGGCCGTTCGGCTCCGGCCCGTATGGCCCTTCCCGCTCCGGCCAGTATACCAAGGGGGGGAGGGAGGGTCAAAAAGGGGGAAATAATTCCCCGCCGCCGAAGACATGCTTTTTCCCGGAGTGGACCGGCGCATCGGGGAGCTCGGAGCGGAGATTCGCCGGCGGGTGGAGCGGGTGGGTATTATCATCCAGGGTCCGCCCCCGGGCCGCGCCTTCCTCCGGGAGCTGGAGAGGCTCAGGGGCGACGCCGATGCCGTCTTCCGCAGCCTCCGCCTCCCCTCCGGGCAGGTGGCCCAGGTGGTTTATCTCGACGGTTTAGTGAACGCCGATGAGGTGGAGGAGCGGTTGATAAAACCGCTTCTCCTCTGGGCTCCCCAAAAGAAGGTGGATATCCGGTTCCTGGCCCAGAAAGTGCTCACCGCCGCCGACCTCGAGGAGGTGACCTTCCCCCCGGATCTATTGAGCGGGGTGCTGGAAGGGAAGACCGCCCTCTTTCTCGAAGACGCCCCCGGCGCGCTTTTAAGCGAGCATTTCGGACCCGCCCAGCGCAAGGTGGAGAAGCCGGCGGTGGAGTTCTCCATCCGCGGTCCCCGGGACGCCTTCACCGAAACCCTCTCCTGGAATCTAGCCCTCATCCGGCGGCGGATCCGGGATCCGGCTCTCCGGGTGCGGCCGCTCCAGGTGGGGGAGCGGAGCAAGACCACCGTCTGCCTGGTCTACCTGGAAAACGTGGCCTCTCCTCAGGTGGTGCAAGAGGTGGAGAAGAGGATCAAAAAAATCCGCATCGACGCCATTTTGGACTCTGGCTACCTCGAACAGCTGATCGAGGATTACTGGTGGTCCCCTTTCCCCACCGTCAACGGCTCGGAACGCCCGGACGCGGTGGCGGCAGGCATCCTGGAAGGGCGGGTGGCCATCGTCCCCGACAACACCTCCTACATCCTCCTCGTCCCGGTCACCTTCGACGGAATGTTTCACTCCCCGGAGGACAGCTATGAGCGCTGGCTGCCGGTCACCGTCATCCGCTGGATCCGCTTCCTGGCTGCTTTCCTGTCTATCGCCACCCCCTCCCTCTACCTCGCCCTCACCGCCTACAACCCCGGACTCCTCCCTCGCCGCCTGGCCCTGAAGGCGGCCGCCGCCCGGGAAGGGGTGGTGTTCCCGGTTTTCATGGAGGTGCTCCTCATCCAGATAGCGCTGGAAATCATAAAAGAGGCCGGCTTCCGCACCCCCGCCCCCATCGGCCAGATCTTCGGCGTGGTGGGAGGGCTGGTGCTGGGAGAGATAGGGGTGCGGGCGGGGATTTTCTCCGAGCTTATGGTCATCGTCATCGCCATCACCGCCCTGGCCTCCTTCTCCCTCCCCACCTTCCCCCTCGCCACCACGGTGCGGCTTTTGGGCTTCGCCCTTCTTCCCTTCGCCGCGCTTTTCGGGGCTTACGGTTTCCTTTTGGGGATGTTCCTTCTAGGAGTCCACCTCGCTTCCCTTTCCAGCTTCGGCGTGCCCTACCTCACTCCCTACACCCTTTTCCCCTTCTCCGACTGGAAGGACAGCCTCTTCAAGCTGCCCCTGGCCCTTTTCCAGAAAAGGCCCACCTTCCTTTCCCCCCGGGACCAAACCATGCAAAAGCCGCATCCTCCCCTGCCCCTCCGCGAAGACCAGAGCGGCCGTGCGGGTTCAAAATAAGCTCCCCCCCTCCGCCGCCCTCTTCCTCCCCTCCCTGACTTCCAGCGTTTTTCTCCTGGCCGAGCCGCGTAAAGTGGCCGAGATGGCCGGGGACGCCGTGTTCCTGGCCTCCCTCCTGGGCTTCACCGGGGCTACGGCTTTCATGCTCCTTTCGGCCTGGATAGCCTCCCGTCACTTTCCCGCCTCGCCGGTAGAGCTCTTCCGGGGGCTCTTGGGAAGATACGCCGGCTCGGCCTTTCTCTTCTCTTACGCCCTTTTCTTCAACGGCTTCGCCTTCTTCACCCTCCGCTCCACCACCGAGCTCGTCTCCCAGAACCTCCTCCGCCACACCCCCCAGGTGGCCCTGGCCCTCCCTCTCCTGCTCATCGCCGCCTATCTGGCCGTGGGGGGGATAGAGCCCATCACCCGCCTGGCCGCCTTCTCCCTCCCCGTCCTCTTCCCTCTCATCTCCCTGTTTTACCTTTTCAGTCTCTCCCAGGCCGATCTCTCCAACCTCCTCCCCCTCTGGGGGGAGTCCTCCCCCGGCCGGGTGCTCTTCGCCGCCTACTTCCTGGCCTCCGAGCACGCCCGCACTGGCATACCCATCATGCTCCTCCCCTACCTCCTTAACCCCCGAGGGCTGGTGCCCCTGACCGGGGCGGGGATGGCCGTTGCCATGACCCCTTTCCTGCTCTCCCAATTGGCCAGCCTTGCCCACCTAACGGCCAGGGGAGTGCTCCTTTACAACTGGCCGGAGCTGGTGGCCGTCCAGATGGCCCTGCCCCCGGGATTTCTGCTGGAGAAACTGGATTTCCTTTTCTTGCTTGCCTGGACATTCATACCTTTCATGGCTTTGGGCTGGTTTTTGCACTGGGCCGGGGAGGGCTGGCGGCAGCTTTTCGGGCTCCGGGACCGGCGCCTGACGGTGGGGATAGCCTCTCTTCTCGCCTCCCTCTCCCTCCTTCCCCTCTCCTACCACCACTTCACCGAGATGTACCACTATTTCATCCTCATCCCCGGAGGGGTGTTCTCCCTGGGCTTCCTTCTTCCCCTCCTCCTCGCTTCTCTCGTCCGCGGGCCCGGAAACCCCGGCCGCCGCCCGGGCCGCCTCCTCGGGAAAGCCACCCGCCAAGGCCTCGAGAGCGCCGTCGCCAAACCGCGGCGGACCCTCCTCGGGCTTCTCCTCTTCGTCCTCCTGCTTTTGAGCGGAGGGTGCTGGGACTACCGGGATATAGAGGAGCGGGCTCAGGTGATGGGGCTGGGGGTGGACCACGGACCCCGGGGACACCGGGTGGCGGTGGACATCGGGCTTCCCCCGCCGGGGGGAGCGGCGGGAGGGACACGGGGGGGCGGGGGCCAGGGCATGCCCCCCCGGAGCTTCATCCTCACCGCCGACGGACCTGGCATCCCGGACGCCCTTTCCCTGGCCCGCGCCAGGTGGAACAAACCCCTCGACTTCGGCCACCTCGGGGTGTTGGTCATCGGGGAGGAAGCGGCCCGGGAGGGGGTCAAGGAGTACCTCCGCTGCGGAGGCTGCCACCCCGAAATCTCCACCGGCATCCTCCTCGCGGTGGCCGAGGGGAAGGCCGAGGATTTCCTGCGCTACCCCCCTCCCACCCAGGAGCTAGTCTCCGATTACTACATGTTCCTCCTGAGAACCGCCGCCTCCACCAACCTGGTCCCCGCCGAGGCCCGCCTGGCAACGGCCGCGGCCCGGGGGGAAGCGGCGGGGGTCTTCCTCCTCCCCCGCCTCACCCGGGGCCGGGGCCTTCCCCGGGCGGAGGGAGCGGCGGTGTTCGAGGGATACAGGCTCAAAGGCTGGCTTTCCGCCCGCGAATCCCAGGGAGTGGCTCTCCTCGCCCACCGGAAGGGGAGGTTGGTTTTCGCTTTCCCCTGCCCTGCGGGCCGGGAGGAGCAACCGGTAAGCTTTTCGGTGCACAAGAGAAAACTCGAGCGAAAGGTGAGGTTCCGAGGCGAGATTCCCTCCTTCGAGGTGCGGATCCACCTCCAGGGGTGGGCCATAGACGCCGGCTGCCAGCTCCCTTTCCCCATCGCCCCGCCCAGCTACAAAGAGAAGATCGAGCGGGCGGCCTCCCAGAAAGCCCTCGCCCTCGCCCACCTCGCCCTCCGCCGCCAAAAGGAGCTGGGGGTGGATTTTCTGGGTTTCGGGGAGGAGATCCGGAAAAGGCATCCCTCCCGCTGGCGGAAGCTGAAGGGGCGGTGGAAGGAGATGGTACCCCGCCTGGCCGTGGAGGTGAAGGTCAAAACCACCCTCGAGCGCTCGGGCATTCTACGGTGAAGTGCCGGAGCAAAACCGGCCACCGGTCACGGAAACGGTAGCAGTTCAAACAGGCGGTCCAATCTTGGGGTGCCTTTCGTATCCCTTAGGAGAGGCGGCTCACCTCCCGCAGAGCCTCGATGAGCCTCCGGTTTTCCTCCTCCGTCCGCACCGCTACCCGGAAATATCCCGGCCCCAACCCGGGGGTGGAGGATAGATCCCGCACCAGGATCCCCCGCCGCCCGAGAAGGACGAAAAGGGGAACCCGGAGACCCGAGGCCGAAGCGGGCACCGGCTTAGAACTCAGCTCTCGCCCGAGCAAAAAATTGGCTTCCGAAGGAAAAAAGTGGAAATAGTATCCCAGTTCCCGATCCCCGTAAAACCTCCCTTTTTCCCGCTTGAGAAGCGCGAGGGTTCGCTCCAGGTATCCTCGCTTCACCGCCTGGATGCAGGGCGGGATCAGGACCTGGGCCAGCCCGTTCACGCTCCAGGCGGGCTGGAGCTTCTGCATCCGCCCGATGATCTCCGGCCGGGCCACCACGTATCCCACCCGCACCCCGGGGAGGGCAAAGGCCTTGGTGAGGGAGCCCACCACCCAGAGATTCTCCCTTTTTACCGCCTTCCAGGCCAGGCTCCGGAAAAACCTTCTCCCGGCCCAGGCCTTCTCCGCCAGCCAGAGGAAGGCTTCATCCACCACCACCCCCGCTCCCGGGGGGAGGGAGTCGCAGAGGGCGAGAACTTCCCCCTCCTCCACCCAGGCCCCGGTGGGACTGTGGGGGCAGCAGAGGAAGAAGAGAGCCCCCGGCCGACCCAGGGGAAGAAGCGCAGAAGGGGAGGGTATCGCTTCCGCTTCCCCCGGCCCCGTTACCTTCGGCACCTTTTCCGGCCTCCCCCCTGGCTCCCGTACCGCCTCCGTTCCCTCCAGCCGCAGAAATACCCGTCCTACCGGCATCCGGAGAGCGCGGGCCGCCTGCTCGTATTCCCCGAAAGCCGGAGCCCAGGTGAAGAGGGAGGGCACCCATCCCCTCTCCGCGCTCACCTCCCTCCAGAGGAGCACCGCCAGGCGGATGGCCTCTGTCCCCCCGTTGGTGAGGAGCACCGCCTCCTCCGGCACACCCAGGAAACCGGCCAGAGCCCGGCGTGCCTCCCGGGCCTCGGGGTCGGGGTAGGTAGTGAGGGAGCGGAAAGCCGGGGCATCCGGACCCAGCTCCCTCAAGAACTCCTTCACTTCCGAAGGGGGGCCGAGGGGATTCAAGCTGGAGCTAAAGTCGAGGAAATCGCCGGGCGGCCGGCCGAAAAACTCGGCCGCCCAGCGGAGATCTCCCCCGTGCTCGGGATACTCCCCCCACCCAGGATGCTCCTTCACCACCATCTCTACTTCGGGATACTCCCGAACCCGGCAGGCACTAGAGCACCCCTCCCAGGTAGACCAGGGCCGCCGTCTCCGCCATCTCCAGAACGGCGCCGTGCACGTCTCCGGTCAGTCCCCCGAAGGCCCGGTAGGCGAGGAAAGCCATCCCCAGGGCGGTGAGCAGGGAAAGAGTGTAGAGCGTGGCCGCCGCACCGGGAGAAAGACCGCCCCGGTAAGCGGCGGCGAAGACCAAAAAAAGGAGGGTGGCGGTGGCAAAAAGCACCGCTCCCCAGGTAAGGCCGCGGTGGAAGCGGTAGCCCAGCCCCTCCGGCCGGGCGGAGGGGAAAAATCCCATAGGGAAGAGGCAGCTCCAGCGGGCGGCGGAAGCAGCCAGGGTCAGGGCCAGCGGCAAGCGGGCGGGATGGAGGCCGGAGAGAGCTTCCACCTTGAGCAAAAGGACCAGAAAAAGCACCGTCACCCCGGTGGCCCCCACCCGGGGATCCTTCATCGCCCGCATCCGCTCCTCCCGGGAACCCCGTCGCGCTAGGCCGTCCCAGGTATCGGCCAAACCGTCGAGGTGCAGTCCCCCGGTGAGAAGGGCTAAAGCAGCCACTCCGAGCGGGGCTCCCAGCCCAGGCCAAAGGAGGGAGGGAAGGCCGCTCAAAAAGCCGAGCAGCGCCCCGGCCAGAGGATACCAGCCGATGGCCTTCTCCGGAGCCTCCTCCCGCCCGGGGAGGGGGAGGATACTCAGAAAGGCCAGCGCGGAAAATAAACCCTTCACCTGCCTACCGCCCCTTCCACCGGCTCCGGTTCAGCCCCGCTCTCCAAACCCTCTTCCCCCTCACTCCGGGGCCGGCCGCCAGACCCGGGTGGCGGAGAGGGGGAAGCATGGTCCATACAGAACCCGGGCACACCGGGCTCAAAAGCGCCTTTCCCCTTCGCGGGTTCAAAAAAACGCCTCTCCCCCTGACCGGCTCAAAAAAACGCCAAGCGCCGCTCCCAGGAGGAGAAATCCCAGCCAGGAGGCCCGGTTGACGAGGGCCAGGGCCCGGGAAACATCCCCGGCCCCCGGGGGCCGACCGGAGGGCCAGAGCAGGGCCCGCTCCTCCACCCGCCCCCCGTAGGAGTTCAACCCTCCCAACCTCACTCCCAGGCAGCCGGCGGTCACCGCCTCGGGTATCCCCGCGTTGGGGCTGGGATGGGAAAAGGCGAAGAGCCGCCAGGCCGCCAGGCCGGACCGCCAGGCCAGCTTCCCGCTCCAGGCGGCGGCGAGCAGAAGCGCCCCTCCCAGGCGGGCGGGCAGAAAATTAAAGAGATCGTCACACCGGGCCGCCGCCCAGCCGAAGTGCCGGTACCTCTCATTCCGGTAGCCGAAGAGCGAGTCCAGGGTGTTGGCCGCCCGGTAGGCCAGAGCCAGGGCCGGCCCGCCCAGGAAAGCGTAAAAGAGAGGGGCCACCACCGCGTCCACAAAATTTTCACTCACCGACTCCACCGCCGCCCGGGCTACCTCCTCCGGCGGGAGATGGGCGGTGTCCCTCCCCACTAGCTCGGACACCCTGGTCCGGGCGGCGGAAAGATTCCCTTCCTCCAGATACCTCCCCACCTCCCCCGCCACGCGAAGAAGCTCCTTCCGGGCCAGGGAGCAGAAAACCATCCACCCCCCGAGGAGCAAAGCCAGCCAGGGGGAGAAATCCTCGGCCGCCTCAAGGACAAGAAAGCCCGCCGCCCATACCCCTCCCACCAGGAAAACCACCAGGGCTGCCCCTGCCAGGCGGAGGTAGAGGGGGGAAGAGCCCCGGGAACGGAGGATGCTTTCCCCT
>FWWL01007211.1_pt1 | contig 15371 bp, 14 predicted proteins | sample 2228331 | NCBI WGS metagenome assembly FWWL01 (sample SAMEA103939775, study PRJEB20133) | metagenome
GCTTAAGAAGAAAGAAGGAAGCCTTCCCAAGCAAAAAATTCTTAAGTTCATAGAGGATGAAGTCGAAGGTGCCTTCATCCCTTCTTTTTACGAGTGGATTTACGATAAAAATGGAACCTTAAGAGAAATTAAGAAGGTCGACGGAAATCCGAATAAATACAAAATTAGAAGATCTTTTCTCTCAGACCTGAGTGAGCTTAATGATATGTCGAAACAGCTTGTTCCTCTTGTTTCTATCAGCCATGAGAGAGCTCAACTTGAGATTGCTCGTGGATGCCGCAGAGGATGTCGCTTTTGCCAGGCAGGCTTCATTTACAGACCGGTTAGAGAATCAGGAGTTGAGGAATTAGCGAAAAAGGCTCAGAATCTTTTGCTTCACACAGGTTATGAGGAACTCAGCCTGGTTTCTTTATCAACTTCAGATTATTCAGATATTGAAAGACTCTTGAAAATGCTTAAGGAATTTTGCACAAGAAGAAGGATAACAATATCGCTACCGTCTCTTCGGATGGATGGTTTTTCAGTAAAATTAGCCGGCCTTGTTTCGACAGGCAGAAAAGCAACGATTACCTTTGCCCCGGAAGGTGGAACGGAAAGAATTCGCGCGGTGATAAATAAGAATTTAAAGGAAGAAGAAATCCGAAATGCCCTTGAAGCGGCTTTTTCTTCAGGCTATCAGAAGATAAAGCTCTACTTTATGATCGGACTTCCGACCGAGCGAGATGAGGACTTGATTGGTATCGCGGATATAATCAATACAGCTTACGAGACTGGCAGGAGATTGCTTCCATCTCGTCTTAGAGGAAAACTGAGAATTAACGTGTCTGTATCTACATTCGTTCCTAAATCTCACACTCCTTTTCAATGGGAAAGACAGATAGACGAAGAGGAAGCAAGGAGAAAAGCAGATCTGATAAGAAGCGCGATTAACTTCAGAAATATAAAGATATCATTTCACGATCACAGACAGGCAGTTCTGGAAGGTCTCATAGCAAGAGGCGATACGAGAGTTGGAGATTTGATTGAAGAAGCTTACTTTAAAGGGGCTATCTTTGATGGCTGGGATGACAGGTTTAAATTTGAAATTTGGAAATCTGTGGTTCCAGACTTCAGACTGTACCTCAGAGAAAGAGACATAGATGAGCTTTTACCCTGGGATCCTGTTGATTGCGGGGTCGATACTCAGTTTCTGAAACGCGAAAGAGAAAGAGCCTACTTAACTGTTCAAACAGAACCGTGCAGACAAGGATGTTTGAAATGCGGGATCTGTAAAGAGGTGAAAATTATTGAATCAAAAAGCCTGTAGTGATTCTGAGAAACACCTATACAGAATTAAATATGCGATTTACGGAAACGCCTCATTTATTTCTCACGCTGACCAGGCGAGAGCTCTTGAGAGAGCATTCAGACGTGCTGATTTGCCAATGGTTTATTCGAAGGGTTTTCATCCAAAGCCTCAGTTTTCTTACGGAGTGGCGAGGCCTACGGGTTTCAGCAGCTTTAGCGAGATTACAGATTTTGCTCTGGAAGATGGCATCCTGCCTGAAGAAATCAAAAACAACCTGGAGCCTCATCTGCCTTCAGGATTTCGCGCTTTGGGGGTATTTAGGATTTCAAATCGAGAGTACGGAAGTTTTCAGAAAAAAATATCTGCGGTCTTAATTGCGCTGGTTTTTTCCGAAAAGGGAGATTTTATCAGGGAAGTTGAAGAAAAGCTTCTTTCTGAAACAGAAGCTACAGTTATTAAGGATGATATGGCTGCCGAAGAATTTCTGAAAGTTTTTTCAGAAATTACGAGTAATGATAAAATTAGAGTTAAAGATAACGAAGGGAGTGTTTGTTTAGTAGAAGCTCCTGTTCAGAAGGGGAAAGGGGTATTCAGAATTGACAGGAGATTGCTCCTTCTACCTTCAGGCTCAAAGCTAAGGGACGCTCTCAAAAGCATAATCATTTTTAAGTACAGGTTGACTGACTGAACTGAGGGGAAAAATGGATCTTACGAAAGAAGCATCAGATAAAAATCTTTTACTTATCTCTATAGATGATTGGGAATCCAGAGCGGTCCTTATTGAGAAGAAGAGGGTCGTCGAGTTTTACGCCGAAAGACGAAACTCGGGAATTCCTGTTAATTCAGTTCTGCTTGGTGTTATAAAGGACATCAAACATTCTCTCAATTGCGCATTCATAAATGTTGGGTTCGAGAAAAATGCGTTTATGAACTGCGAGTTTGATAAGATTGAAAGAGAGGACTACGGCTACCAGATTCCAAAAATTGAGAAGGGCAGGGAAATTCTGGTTCAGCTTGTGAAACCGGCTCATAGAACCAAAGGTGCGCGTGTGGATTTCAGGATCAGTATACCCGGGAGATACCTGGTGTATCTTCCTCTCGTGAAAAAGAAAAGTATTCACATTTCGCGGAAAGTTCATCCGGAGGCAGCGCTCGATCTCAAGAAAAAGCTCGAGCAGATCCTTGACGATAGGTGCGGTATCATTATAAGAACCGCAGCAATAAACGCACCCTTTGAAATTATTAAGAAGGAATACGAAGTACTGAGAGAGAGATGGGAGCTCATTAAAAGAATTGTGGCGAAAAAGTCTGCGCCGTGCGTAGTTCTTACAGATGAGTCTTTTCCTGTAAGGGTGCTCAGAGAAGTATACAGTTCCGAGCAGGATTTTATAGTAGTTGATAACGAGAGCGCGTATAACGACATGATCAGATATGCCGAAGAATTTGTCCCTGATGCTGTGTCAAAGATAGTACTTTATAGGGAAGAAAAACCACTTTTTGAAAAATTCGGCGTTGAAAGCAAGCTTCGAAAGATGTTTGACAGAGTGATTTCGCTTCAGAGCGGCGGTTATATAGTGATTGACAGGCGTGAAGCTCTTACCGTTATTGATGTGAACTCCGGGAAATTTACTGACGATGTTGATCACGAAAGCATGGCATACAGGACGAATATGGATGCTCTTCCGGAGATCATCAATCAGATTAGGCTCAGAAATATAAGCGGCATAATTCTTGTAGATTTCATAGATATAAAAGATTCTGAAAAGAAACAGGCATTATTCGATTACGCGTCTTTGATTCTGGAAAGCGATAGAGCTGCCGCAGCAGTCGAATTTATACCTTCGATGACTGCTGTAATCTTTACGAGAAAATCGATGGCAAATGTTTCTTATTCTTTTTATGAAGAGGAGTGTGCACGCTGTCACGGTTCGGGCTGGGTTCCATCTATTGAAGCAGTCTCGGTGATGGTGCTTCGAAAAATAAGAAAATATTTGATGAAGATGAAAGAAGAAGCTGCTGTCATAAGCGTCAACGAGAAAGTGTGCGAGTATCTCAAAAGAGAGATGAAAAGCGATTTGAATGGTTTAATGGCGTCGTTTAAGAAAAAAATCTATCTTAATGCCTCACCTCTGCTTGAGAACGATGAGTTAGAAGTAAATTTAGTGGGACCTGATGAACTTGTAAAAAAACATTTTGGGATAAAATAGAGTTTACAAAATCTCAGATTAATGCGATAATACTTGACTGCAACTTTTTTGAGGTCTTTAAGGTCCTTTCTTAAAGCACAAAGGGAGGTTTTACATAATGTATGCAGTAATCAGAGTGGGTGGAAAACAGTATAAGGTAAGCGAAGGCGAAGAAATTCTGATCGAAAAAATTGCCGACCAGAATGAAGGAAAACTCAAATTCGAAGATGTTCTTATTGTCAAAGACGAGAACGGAATTCATCTCGGAGAAGAGCTTGCCGGGGCTTATGTAGAAGCTGAAATAGTCGGCATTGATAAGGGTCCGAAAGTCATCGTTTTTAAGTACCGTCCGAAGAAGAGATATCGTAGAAAAACCGGACACAGACAGAAGTATTTAAGAGTTAAGATAACAAAGATTGCTTTCGGAAAAGCAAAGAAAGAAAAGAAAGAAACTGCTGAAGAAGCTATTGCATAAAACTGCTATAATATAGCTATAGCGAGGTGATGATTTATGGCTCATAAAAAAGCTGGTGGTTCAACAAAAAATGGGCGAGATAGCAATTCAAAAAGACTTGGCGTAAAGGCTTACGGCGGAGAGTTTGTATCAGCCGGCAGCATAATAGTGAGACAGAGAGGCACAAAGATCAAACCTGGCAAAAATGTTGGAGTAGGCCGTGATTATACACTCTTTGCTTTAGTTGATGGTTATGTTCAGTTTGCGGGCGGAAGAGTAAACGTCATTTCCGAGTAACTTACAGGGAGAATCCAATCCGGTTGGAAGCGTCGGCTTAAGCTATTAGGTCGGCGCTTTTTTTATTTTTTGAGTTCAGGAGATTATTATATAGATTATGAAAACCCATTTTATTGATGAAGCAAAAATATATGTTGAAGGCGGTCGCGGCGGAGACGGATGCGTCAGTTTCAGGCGCGAGAAGTATGTACCGAGGGGCGGTCCTGATGGTGGAAATGGTGGCAGAGGTGGCCATGTTCTTCTCAGAGGATCAGATTCAGTGCGAACTCTGATCGATTATCACTTTAAGCGTCATTACAAAGCTGAGAGAGGAGAACACGGTAAGGGTAAATTACAGCACGGAAGAAACGGTGAAAATATCGTTCTTCCAGTCCCGGTAGGTACAGTGGTTTATGATGAAGCGGGCGATGTAATCGGTGAGATTTTGCAGGTTGGTCAGGAGCTTGTAGTTGCCAGAGGTGGGCGAGGCGGATATGGTAATGCACATTTTGTGAATTCAGTCCGTCAGGCACCGACATTAAGGGAACTCGGGGAGCCCGGTGAAGCCAGGTGGATAAGGCTTGAGCTGAGGTTGCTTTCTGATGTGGGTCTTGTTGGGTTTCCGAATGCCGGAAAATCCACTTTGATTTCGAGAATTTCAAAGGCAAAACCGAAGATTGCCGATTATCCTTTTACGACTCTTTCGCCGCATCTTGGGACAGTAAGGCTTGAGGATGGCCGCAGCTTTGTAGTATGCGATTTGCCTGGAATTATTGAGGGAGCCAGTGAAGGGAGAGGGCTTGGAATCAAATTCTTAAAGCATATCTCTCGTTCTGCCGTGATTGTTATCGTTCTTGATCTGGCTGATCCGCAGATTGAACCTGAGGAAGCCTACGAAAAACTTTTAAATGAGCTCTGGAAATACGATCCTTCTCTTGTTAAACGGGTGAGAGTGGTTGCTGGAAACAAGATAGATATACCGGAGGCAAGAGAAAAGGTAGAGAGCTTGAAGCAATTTTTCGAAAAAGAGAAGACTCTCTTCTACCCGATTTCTGCAGTTACCGGTGAAGGACTGAATGATCTCTTATATGCGCTGGCTGATATTGTCTACTCTACAGAGAGGGAGATTGTTCCGCTTGAAACTCAGACTGTAATTCCGAAGGTAGAAGGTTTTGAAGTGGAAGCTTATGAAGATTATTTTGAGGTTAAAGGCAGAGAAATAGAGAGGGCGGTTGCAATGACAGACTTCGAGAACGAGGAATCAGTTCTCAACCTTCAGAAAAAACTTAAAAAATGGGGTGTAGAGGAGGCTCTGAGGAGAGCGGGCGCAAAGAGAGGCGACACTGTAGTTATAAGAGGCATTGAATTTGATTTTATGCCCGAAGAAAAAGAAGAATAGCAGTCTGATTTTTTTAAGCCCGATACAGCAAATTCATTTAGAATATCTTATTAATAATGGCAGACAGAGTCGTTGTCATAAAGATCGGTTCCAATATACTGGCAAGAAAGGGATACGGTCTTAATGCGCGCGTTCTTAAAAAAATAGTCGATATTGTCAGCGAAGTTCATTCTAAAGGGTTTAAACCGCTTATCGTATCTTCCGGAGCAATCGCCTGCGGCATGCAGCTTCTGGGTTTTAAAGAGCGTCCCAAGGATATTACCGGACTTCAGGCGGCAGCGTCAGTCGGTCAGTCGCATCTGGTAGAGAGCTATGCAGTAAGGTTCAGGAAAAAGGGGCTCAATGTTGGTCAGGTTCTTCTGACCCGATCCGATTTTCTTTCAAGAGATACGTACACAAGAGCAAGGAAAACGCTTGAGCGACTGTTAAAACTTGATGTAATTCCAATCATCAACGAAAACGATGCTGTGGCAATCGAAGAAATTAAGTTCGGAGACAATGACACACTTGCTGCGTTGGTTGCTGCCGCTCTTTCTGCAGAATATCTTTTTCTGCTCTCAAATGTTGACGGCTTGCTCAAAGACCCAAGAAATCCTGGGACTCTGATAGAAAGGCTTGATGGGGTTGATGAAGAAACTCTTGCTCTGGCAAAACCGGAAAAAAGCGAGTACGGAAGCGGTGGAATGCAGAGCAAGCTCAGAGCGGCGATGATTGCAGGTTGCGCTGGCGTAAGCACGCTGATTGTTAATGGATTCAAACCGGAACGAATAGTTGAGTTTCTGGATTCAGGTAAAACGAGATGCACTTTTATTCCTGCGATCTCTAAAGTCAGCAGTAAAAAACACTGGATTGCATTTGTGCTCGAGCCTCAGGGTGAAATAACCATTGATGAAGGTGCAGCAAAAGCTCTGATTGAAAAAAATAAAAGCCTTCTTGCAGCCGGCATTACAGATGTTAAAGGGAAGTTCTCAGCAGGTGATGCGGTTGATATAAGAACAGCAAACAACCAGCTGATTGCCAAGGGAATCAGCGAATTTTCAGATGAAGAGATAAAAAAGATAAAAGGCTTATCAACTGCTGAGATAAGGAAAATTATGGGCGAAGATGTCCCTGAAGAAGTCGTTCACAGGGACAGGATGATTATTTACTCTAAGATTCTAAAAGGAGGGATAAGGAATGGCTCAGGAGATTTCAGATGTGATGATTGAGATAGGGAAGAGGGCTAAAGAAGCAGCAAGAAAACTTGCCACAGTTCCTGAAGGCGTCAAAAATGAGGCGCTCTATGCTATGGCAGATGCTCTTGAGGCAAACATCGAGCTCATAGTTGAGGAAAATAAAAAGGATCTTGAGGAAGGTGACCGGCAGGGGGTTTCTGCAGCCCTGAGGGACCGACTTTTCCTGGACGAAAAGAGAGTGCGCGAGATGGCACAGGGCTTAAGAGAAGTTGCCGCACTTAAAGACCCTGTAGGTGAAGTGATAGAAGGCTGGAAAAGACCCAACGGGCTTACCATACTGAAAGTTCGAGTGCCGATTGGAGTTATAGGTATGATTTACGAGGCGCGACCGAATGTTACCGTTGATGCTGCCGGCCTATGCATAAAGAGTGGCAATGCGGTGATTTTAAGGGGCAGTTCAATTGCTTTTAATTCAAACATGATTCTTACGAGGATAATTTCTGAAGCTGCCGAAAAAGCAGGTTTGCCTGAGGGCTCTATCCAGCAGATTCCTGATACAAGCAGGCAGAGCGCCGAAGAGCTCATGAAAATGGTCGGTTACGTGGACTGCCTGATTCCGCGTGGAGGCGCAGGGCTGATCCGCTCGGTGGTTGAGAATGCGAAGGTTCCGACGATTGAAACTGGCGTTGGAAATGATCATATTTATATTGATAGAGCAGCTGATTTTGAGAAAGCATATCCAATCGTAATAAATGCAAAATGCCAGAGACCTGGTGTATGTAATGCTGCAGAGACCATGCTTGTGCATGCTGAAATAGCGGAACAGTTTTTGCCCGAGATGCTCAAACGTCTTAAGGATAACGGGGTTACCATCTATGGATGTTCCCGCACAAAAGAAATAGTCGCATGGGTTGAAGAAGCAACTGAAGCTGACTGGGAAACAGAGTATCTCGATCTTAAGATGGCAGTTAAAGTTGTTGATAGCATTGATGAAGCGATAGATCATATTGCAAAGTACGGAACAAAGCATACTGAGGCGATCGTCACAGAAGATTACTCAGCGGCACAGAAATTTGTAAACGAAGTTGATGCTTCCCTTGTGCTCGTAAACGCATCAACAAGGTTTAATGACGGGGGCCAGTTTGGTTTTGGCGCTGAAATAGGTATTTCTACCCAGAAACTTCATGCTCGAGGCCCTATGGCACTCAGAGAGCTTACGACATACAAGTATATTGCATACGGTAACGGGCAGATAAGGGGGTAAGAGATTTAAGGAGGTGGTTTTTTGCGGGTAATCTGGAATATTTCGCACCGCGAATTTACAATTTCCGACTTTTATTACTTCTCTAAGTTAGAAAATTACTTAAAGATTAGATTTGAAGTTATTGAAAACGCAGAACCGCTTGAAAGCATAAATGAAGAAGGAAATTCAATTCTTGTAATAAACTATCCTGAAGTGCCGTTTACAGAAAAAGAGAAGCAATCTGTAAGTGAGTTCGTAAAGTATGGCGGCAGACTCATTGTAGCGGCCTATTATCAGGACGAGGATAGGGTAGCTGAAGTATGCGCTGATCTTATCTCTTTTTCCGGTGCAAAGTTTAATACAGATTCAATTTTTCATCCGGAGGAATACCTTCTAACGACAGCTGAAACTACCCGGGAATTCAGGAAGCGGTTTCAGAATGCCGGTTTTAGAACTGTTTATTTTCCCTGTTCCTGCAGTATTGAGGGCAGCAATATACTTCCTGTTTTAAGCATTGAGGGAAAGACGTGTGCAGCATACGTCCCTTTTGGAGAAGGGGAGATTATTGCACTCGGAACAGCAGTATTCTGGGATAATTTTGCTATCGACAGACAGGATAACTGGAAGTTTGTAGACTGGCTTTTCAATATTTAAGAAAAAATTATTGACAGCAAGGAAGCATCTACTTACAATAATGAGAATGATTATCATTATCAATGTAGATTAGATTGGAGGTAACATGCACGAGCACGGAACAGCACATACTGAACTCGATACAGGAAAAAAGAAAGTATTTCTTGTCGGTCAGGCAAACGTTGGTAAGAGTCTTGTATTTTCGAGTCTTACGGGCAAGTACGTAACAGTTTCAAACTATCCGGGCACAACCGTTGAAGTGCTTACAGGTAAAATAGGCGACGAATTTGTTGCTATTGATACTCCGGGAATATCTGGAGTTATCCCGAAGAGTGAAGATGAAAGGATAGCTTTTGAGTCCATCATAAATGCCAACGACGAAGATGTTATTCTCCATGTAGGTGATGCAAAGAATCTTAAACGAACTCTTCTTCTTGCTCTGACACTTGCTGAGTCATCACTGTCTTTTGTTATTGATCTAAACATGGTCGACGAAGCTGAGAAAAGAGGAATATACATAGATGAGAAAAAAATTTCTGAGATTTTAGGTGTGCCGGTTGTAAAAACAGTTGCCACAACCGGCGCAGGAATTGATGACCTAAAGAGTGCTTTGCGATTTGCCCGAAAACCTGAGTTTAAGGTTGTGTATGATCCGAAGATAGAGGCTGCAATAGAAGAGGTTTCCAGATTGCTGCCAGATAAATATCAAAAAAGAAAGCGATTTGTCTCAATTCTGCTTTTGAGCTCGAACCTGAGCTTCGTAGATGAATTCTTAAAGGAAGAAAGCGCTGAAACAAGAAGAGCTATAAAAAGTGTGATACTGAAGACCCAATCTCAGTTTGCTGAGCCGATTTCGATGGTAATAGTTCAGACAAAAACAGAAATAGTAGAAAGAATTTTTAATGAGGCAGTTAAGCTGAAAGCAGGTCTGCGCCAAAAAGCAGTAAATATCCTTACCGATCCAGCCCTTCATCCGTTTGCCGGCTTTATCCTAATTCTTTTCGTGCTTTATCTTTTATATGAGTTTGTTGGAGTCTTTGCTGCAGGAACCGTTGTTGACTTTATTGAATCAACCATCTTTGGTGAATATGTTCTGCCATTCTTTGAGAGAATCTTTTCGGCAATTCCTTCGAAATTTGTTTATGACCTGTTTATGGGGGATTACGGCCTTATTTCGATGGGGCTTACTTATGCGATTGCCATAGTCTTTCCGATTGTAACTGCATTCTTTATATCCTTTTCAATACTTGAAGACTCCGGTTATCTCCCGCGGCTTGCAGTGCTGCTTAACAGGAGCTTTCAGAAGCTCGGACTGAACGGAAAAGCTGTGGTGCCAATCGTTCTCGGTCTTGGTTGCGGCACTATGGCAACAATGGTTACGAGAGTTCTCGATACGAGGCGCGAGAAAATTATTGCTACCTTGCTGCTTGCTCTCGGAATTCCGTGTTCAGCGCAGCTCGGAGTCATCCTCGGCTTCTTTTCCGTAATTGGCTTCAATGCCTTCTTGCTGTTTATCCTCATAATTGCTGTTCAGCTTTTAATTGTCGGTTATCTTGCTGCAAGAATCATTCCTGGCAGATCATCTGCGTTTGTTACTGAAATACCGCCTTACAGAATCCCGCAGGTTACAAACATAGCCAGGAAAACCTACTATCGTGCAAAGTGGTACGTGAAAGAAGCCGTTCCGCTCTTTCTGATCGGAACTCTAATACTCTTTGTTTTTGATCGGATCGGAGTTTTGCAGATAATTGAAAGCATTGCTTCTCCAGTTGTCAAAGGTTTCTTAGGGCTTCCTCCTAAAGCCGCAGAGACCTTTATTCTTGGTTTCCTGCGTCGTGATTATGGCGCAGCCGGGCTCTTCACGCTTTTTGAGAAGGGCATGATGGACAAGCTTCAGGCTTTTGTGAGCATGGTTGTTATCACTCTTTTTATTCCATGTCTTGCCAATCTTCTTATGATTATCAAAGAAAGAGGACCAAAAATTGCGGCTGCAATAACTGTCTTTGTCTTCAGCTATGCATTTTTTGCTGGTGGAGTAATTAATTATCTGTTAAGGCTGCTTAATGTAAACTTTTAAAGGAGTTGTTGAAGGGTATGAGCAGAGAAATGTATGGAAAGAAAAACAACTTCAAAATGCATTCATGTAGCAGTGAAGAGTCAAGCAGGCTTGATGAGGTTTTAGAAAAAATTTGGGAGATATCCGAGGAAAAAGGGGAGGAGCTTTCGAAAGAACTGTTGATTGATGAGCTGCAGAACGAAGAGCTGTTAAAAGAACTTGTAGATATGAATTATGTGAGAGAAGTTAATGGAAATTACTTTCTTACTGAAGAAGGTGTGACAAGGGCAAGGCATCTTATCAGATCTCACAGACTTGCTGAGCGGTTGCTTTCTGATGTGCTTAATTTTTCTGAGGATGATATCGAAGAAGCAGCGTGCCACTACGAACACATCTTAGACAAAGATGCTGTTGATTCAGTCTGTACTCTACTTGGCCATCCACGAACTTGTCCGCATGGAAGACCGATTCCAACCGGACGGTGTTGCGAGCTAGGAACTAAAAAGTTCAGACCGCTCGTAGTCCCTCTTACTGAACTCGAACCTATGGAGGAAGCTACAGTTGAGTATATTGGAACCAGAGACAATGCTCAGCTTGCGCATCTTACATCGCTTGGATTTTTACCCGGTAGAAAGTTAACCCTTGTAAGAAAAAAACCCGCTTTCCTTGTTTCTGTTGAAGAGTCTGTAATCGGCCTTGATTACGCAGTAGCCAGAGAGATATTCGTTCGTCCTGAAGCAGGCACTTTGCCGCCACGAAAGCGCCACAGGGGGAGGGGATTTTTCTGGTCAGCAAGAAAAGAATAAAAAAAGACAGAGGCCTTACAAAAAAAAGAGAGCTTATTTTGAGGTTGCTTAAAGAAAATCCTCATCTGGATGCCTACGACATTTATGAGCTGGCATCAGAAGAAGATTCTTCAATTGGACTTGCAACTGTCTACAGATCACTGAAATACCTCAAAGATAATGGCTACATTATTGAGCATCGGTTCAACGAAAATCACTCTCATTATGAACCTGTTGATACAGAAGAAAGAGCTCTCAATCACGCACATTTCATCTGTAAGATATGCGGGAAGATTGAAGAGAGAGATATTCCTGAAAAAGTTAAGATATTTGAAAGCGACGAAAGCGGCTTTGAGATTGACTTTGCACACGTCACTTTTTACGGAAAATGCGGTGACTGCAAAATAGAGTAATTTTTTTGTAACATTTCCAGGTTTGCTGCCGTTTCTATATCATAGAAGAACCCTTAGAAGAGGAGGGATCGGCAGGATGAAGAGATTGCTCAAAATACTGTTTGTTTCTTTTGTGGTTATTGCTCTGATGATGCCAACTGTTATTTCCTACGCAGCTCCACAAAATCGAGAGCGAGAAAGAAATGCTGTTGTACAGAATGGAAGCTCTGGGTTTGCTCCAATTGTGGCAAAAGAAAGAATCAGAGATCGAATTCGCCTGAGAACTTCTGAAGCCGTTCAAGAAATCAGAAAACGCAGGCAGTTTGTTGTGAGTGGAAGAGTGGTATCTTTAAGCGAAAGCTCAATTACATTGATAGTTACCGCGACAGGAAAGAAATCAGGATTCAAAAAAGGTGATACTGCAGCATTTACAATAACTGAAAGCACAAAGATTATAGGATTGAAAAAAATATCTGAACTTACAGGAGAGCTTCTTCCAGGAACGAGAGCAACAGTGATAGCTGCTTTTGACCAGAATTCATATGTAGCAAAGACTGTTAAAATTCATCCTCCAAAGCAGATAGTTCTCACAGGAAGGATAGTAAAAGTTTCAGACTCAGAAATTTCTGTTCTTGTAAAGACTTCAAGTCAGAAGAATCTTTATTCAGGAAAGGAAATTAAAGTTGTTATCAAGCCTGCTACACGCATTACTTATCCTGCATCTGTAGAGCCAGTTCTGAAAGAAGGTCTTTACGTAACCGTTATCGGCTATTCTCTTAATGACTCTGTGCTTGCAAAGAAAATAGTTGTTAAAGCAAAACCGACGAATCAGACAACAGAAACCACTACACCACCTGCTGGCAACGATACAATAGAAACCACATCAGTCACAACTCAGACTCCTGAGACAACTGAAACAAGCGGAACAACTCAGATGAATCAAAGCGCATCTGACGGCATAGCGCAGAGTGTTGTGACTTTCATCGAAAGCCTGTTCGCTGGAGTTATCAACTTTATAAAGTCTTTTCTGTAGAATCTTTCAGGCGCCTCTGCTAGTTTTACGGGTTGCAAACTTTGCAGGGGCGCCTTCCTGAATTAAGAGCGTCTTCACGTGTCGGAAATTTGATCAGATTGTACGGACTAATTTTCTTTGCCCAGATGCAGTCAGGGTAATGAAATACATCTGATTTCTTGCTCGCAACATAGTAGTTGCTATTACCGTTCTCCTTCGAAACACTATTTTCGCTTTCAATACCCCACAAACCGAGATTTTTATCTCTCGCTTCCTGCTGCAATTTGAGAAAGTAATCGGAGTATTTGACATCAGGCGGATAAGTGTAAACCATTGCATATCCATGTCGTACGAGCTCTGCATTCACAAACAGGCCACCAGCATAAACATACCTTAGCAGGCGACCATATTTATCGCGCTCGCTGACATCTTTCTCTAACTTCACTTCTTTCCCAAGGACAAGTTCAGCAGTTTTCCTAGTCGCTTCATAAAAGTAAGGGCGACCTTTTTCTGGCGTATCGATTCCGATTAACCTGACTTTTTCTTCTCTGCCGTCAAGCAGAACAACTATAGTATCACCATCTATTACCCGGGTAACGAGAGCTTTTTCATATCTTCCTGCTTCCTCTTCGAGCTGTTCTTCTTCAGGCTGGTAGTCTGGTTTTGTTTCATTTGGACTTTGTGTTTTTCGTTCAGTCGAATTGAAGCCTTTACGTTCTGTATCAGCAGTGTTAGTAACAGGCTTGGCGCAGCCTGAAAAAAATACCAGTAGTAGAACGAAGAAAATTATTGAAATTACAGCTATAGCTTTCAACCTTCTTGAAAAAAAGTCTTTCATAAATCAATTATAGATAGAGAGTATGATAGTTCAGCATTATCCGAGACAGCTACGGGTAAAGAAAACCGCTTTTTCGATGATTTTTTCGATTTCATTCTCCGGTAAAAGAGAAAAATCTATCTCCAGTACAAGATGGAGCTCTTCTTGCGTGTCTTCTGTACTAATTTTCTTAAGCAGAGTTTCTATGTCAATACAGCCTTTGTCAGGCGGATTGTGCTGATCTATAGAACACTCGTGGGTGTTGTTCAAATGAATTGTTTTAATTACCTCTTTGCCGTATTCGTAGACTTCTACGGGTTCTAACCCCCAGGAGCTTACATGAGAGCAATCCAGTGCTATATACAATCCTTTCTGCCTTGCGAAATCAATAAGGCGATATGGATGGTTGAAACCTGCAATGGCAGTTCTTTTTGAAAGGGTCTCCATAACCAGTGCGATATCAAATTTTTTAAGTTCCTTTATCAGGTTTCCATAAATGAAGCTCTGATAATAGTGCGGCTGGAAAAACGGTATATGTGGCGGATGAAAAACAACTCTTTTTATTCCGGCTTCCTGACCAATCTTTGCTGTCTCAATTATTTCTGAAGCGAGGTTCTTTCCTAAGGCACCAATAAGATGATACGGTGCATGAAGACTGAGAACAGGCACTTCAGTGTTTTCAAAAATTTCAGAGCGGTACCGAGAGAGATTTCTAGCGACCTTTCCGTTCACTACAACTTCGAGTCCGTCCAGACCGGTTGCGGCAGCTATCTTTGAAATCGTTGTGAAAGAGAATCGATTTGTAAGTGCGCCCGTCGAAAGTGTAATCTTAATCATGTCCAGTATGTCCACTCCAATCTTTTCTTGAGTTTTTCAACCTTGCTCACACATTGTTTTAAAAGCTGTAACTCATCGCGGTTGAAGTATTTCAGATTGAAGAAGTCTGACAGTTCTTCTCCAGCTTTTCGCTGTCTTCTCTGATGGGTAAGCCTTAGGTAGAAAGCGTTTTCGAGCAGACGGGTTAATTCATCGGCTTCCTTCTTGGTTATTGACCCTCTTTCGGCAAGAAAGCGAATTCTGCGTCTTGTGCTGGCAACCGTAATACCTTTGTCCCATGAAAGTATTCTTATATAGCCGGTCAAGGGATAAAGGCACGCAAATTTAAAGTTAAAAAGGCCCTTTCTGTCGTGTCTCGTTTCCAGAGCAAGCTGTCTGAAAAAAGTAAGATAAGGGGGAATGTCCATAATATCTTTTGCAAGCCTTCGCTTAAAAAGATTTGTGTTTCTGAATGCATCCTGCATGGTAAGAAGCATTTGTTCATAGAATTCTTTGTTTCCAGCCACAAAATCGATATCCAGAAGCACCGTTGCTCTTCGCAGTTCTTCTTCACTGCAGAGATCTGATATCGTCTCATAAATTCTTCTTTTCCAGGCAAGTGCATCCCCTGACCAGTTCGGGTTTGATGCCATCACACCACCTTCACACTTTGCCATTTTCATCCATGCAAGTCTGTCAACCATCTCTTCGGCAAAATCCCTGTAAACAGGTTTATCTTCTCTAAAGACGATCCCGTTGTCCTGGTCGAACTTAAGAGTTACTTCCCGCCTTGCTTCTCCTCCGAAGCTGAGCCAGGCAAAATCCTCAAGGGCAATCTT
>FWWL01007214.1_pt1 | contig 15367 bp, 11 predicted proteins | sample 2228331 | NCBI WGS metagenome assembly FWWL01 (sample SAMEA103939775, study PRJEB20133) | metagenome
CCCTGGTCCCAGCAGGATCCGAGCCACGGTCGCCAGGACAACTACGCCCCCGAGGACGCCTGTCCCCGGCCAATCATTGTCCCACCCCACCCGTAGGCATATGCCGCACCTCCAAAAGAGGTCGTGCCCGGCGCCAAAAGGGCGTGCTTGCACCGAGGAGCGGTAGGAAATCCTAGTCCCACGGGAGGCATCGCCACAGGGACATTTTGGCTCTTGGGAACTCGATGCGCGATGGTTGGGATTCAAGCGAGTTGCCGCCTTAACGGATGCCTTGGCGCGTCAGCCCACCTGCTACCGCCAGGGTGCCAGCTGTCGGTAGCGCTCTGGCCAGGCCGCTAACCTGCTTAGGGTTCTGGGCAGCTGCTTCGTGCCAGGCACGTCCATGGCCCAGAGCATCCCTTGGCATCAAGCTCAACCCAGCTCATCGGCCGGCAGGGACAGCACAGGACCCCTCGACAGCTGAAAGGCCTTGAAACCTTCTCACCCACCTCCTCCGTCAGCCACGGCAAGACACCGTGGCCACCACCGCGCTCCTCCCGCACCAGTACGCTAAGGGGTTCGCAGCCGGAACAACCGCCCTACCACAAAAGCACGAAAGCCAGACACAGTTAGGCATGCCCTTGACAGAAGCGTTCGGACGGAATATTATTTAGTAGTTCAAAATGCAGGTGAGGCATGTCGGCCTTCGATCCGCGCTATCGGCAGGAGAACAGGGCGGGGCGCACGGCGGTGGCCCTCTACAGGGTCTCCCAGGCCATTGGGCTCATGCTTCGGCGCGCGGCCGAACCTAGGGGGCTGAGCCCCTCTCAGCTTCAGGCCCTCTTGTTCCTGGCCCACGCTCGCCACGGGGTGCGCACCATAGGCGGCCTGGCGGACAGGCTGTTGTGCACGCCTGCCACCGCCAGCGTCCTGGTGGACGCCCTGGAGCGGAAGGGCCTGGCGCGCAGGTCTCCTTCTCCGGAGGACCGGCGTCGCATCACCCTGGCCCTGACCGACGAAGGTCGCGAGCTGGCCGCAGGGCTCGAGGGGGTGCTGGACGAGCTGGAGGCGTTGGTGGCCGGCCTCGATCCCCATGTGCAGGAGGAGCTACACCGCGGCCTCCAGCAGCTGGTGCGCCGTTTGGCCGAGAGTGGACACGTGCGCATCTACGAGATGTGCTGGAACTGCGGCTTCTTCAGGCCGTACGCCCATCCCGACAGGCCCGATGCCCCCCACCACTGCGCCTTCATGGACGCCCCGCTGCCGGAGCCCCACACCTACACCGAGTGCCCAGACTTCGTCCCCAAAGAGGTGGATCGATGAAACCCCAGCAGGGAACCATCGTCATGTACTGCCGCGAGGGATGCGAGGACAGCGAGCTGGCACGTGCTGTCCTCGCCTCGAAGGGCGTGCCCTTCCGCGAAGTGGACATCGACCGCGACCCCCAGGGCCTGGCCTTCGTGCGGAAGGTTAACGGCGGCTTCGAGAGCACGCCCACCATCCTTCTGCCCAACGGGCAGATCCTGGTGGAGCCCTCGGAAGCCCAACTGCTCGCGGCCCTGGAACGGCTGAGCCTGCTGACGGAGAGGAGGTGATGCCCTTAGCAACATGCCCCGATGCTCAACGTGAGGCCGATCAACACACTGTGTTCCTAGGAGGTGGGAAGATGACGCAGGTCCAGATACCAGGATATACCTACGGAAGGCCGGAAGTGCCGCGCTCGCCCGTATCCCAGCAGGACTTCGAGCTCCTGAAGAAGTCGGTGCTCTTCACCGACGAGGACGTCCGCTATCTCCGCATGGCTGGGGAGGTGCTTAAGGACCAGGTGGAGGAGGTCCTCGACCTCTGGTACGGCTTCGTGGGATCCAACCCCCACCTGGTGTACTATTTTACAGGCCCCGATGGCCAGCCCTTGGGCGACTACCTGGCCGCCGTGAGGAAGCGGTTTGGCCAGTGGATACTGGACACCTGCCGGGCCGAGTACGACCAGGCCTGGCTGGACTATCAGCACGAGATCGGCCTGAGGCACCACCGCACCAAGAAGAACCGGACCGATGGTGTGGCCTCGGTGCCCCATATTCCCCTGCGCTACCTCATAGCCTTTATCTATCCCATCACTGCCACCATCCGGCCCTTCCTGGCAAAGAAGGGCCACAGCGCCGAGGAGGTGGACAAGATGCATCAGGCCTGGTTCAAGTCGGTGACCCTCCAAGTGGCTCTGTGGGCCCATCCCTACGCCCAGCAGGCCGACTGGTAAGGCGTCAAGGGGGGCCGGGGCCTGAAAGGCCCCGGCCCCCAGCCCTTACACCTTGACCAGCTTTACCTTGGTGTCGTAGAAGACAGCGCTTCCGCCCACCAGGTCCGACAGGGTCACGTTCTTGAGGTGTGGGTCCACCCGCATGGCGGCGTTGCCGTGTAGCGGGACCGCACGCCTGGGGTCTCCCCTGACCACCTGGCCGTCCACCACTATGTCCCGCGCGCCGGTCGCGAAGTGGCCGAAGCCGAGAGGGAAGGCCACCACGCCCGGCCTGATGCCCTGGACGATCCTCACCTTGCCCACCATGGGCAGGCGTGTGCCGTCCTTAAGGTCCCACTCCCCCTGGGGGTTGGAGGCCGATACGATCTTGACCCGATCCCCGGGCCTCAGGCCCAACCGCTTGGCGTCGGCCTCGTTGATCAGGACGAACCCCTCGTTCAGGACCCCCAGGAGCCAGTAGTCCGCTATGGTCCGGGACTTGGTCATGGTGATCTCGCGGTAGGTGATCAGGTGCAGGTCGTAGCCTTCATCGGCTATGGGCTCGCCCAAGGAGGAGACGGCAGGCGGCACATAGATGGGGTAGCCCGCGAAGGGCTTGCCAGTCATGGTGTTGATGCTGGTGGCCACCTTCTCCTGGTACAGGTTTATAAGCCTGCCGTAGCGATTGGCCACCTTGTCGTCCTTGTAGCCCTTGGCGAAGTCCTGATAGCGGCCTCCGCGGTTAAGGACATAGATCACACGCCGCCAGAGCCGCTCGTCGCCGCCAACCGCCGCCTTCCACCTCTCCGGGTCGAAGACCGACTTAGGAAGGAACCTGCGGCTTTCCAAGAAGATGCGAACCTCCTCGTCGCTGGCCTCCGGCACGGCGTCGGTGCCGTCCTCCTTCTCTCCGAAGGCGATGTTGGCCACCTGTTTGAGGTACAGGTGCTCAGGCCTGGTGAAGGGCACGCCCTTGCCGAAGCCGTCCGGTCCGAAGCCGGGCAGGCCGAGCCGCTCGGCGATGGCCAACACCAGGGCCTCGAAGGACAACGGTATCTCCTCGCCGAAGACCTTCACGGTAGGCCAGTTGGGCATGGCCACGGCAGGCTGGCGCACATTTTCCACCTTCCAGGGGACGCTGGGGTGGGAGCCGTGCAGTTCCCAGCGCTCCAAGTAGGACACGTCGGGGAAGATATAGTCGGCGTATTTGGAGGTCGATCCCACAAGGATGTCACAACTTATGACCAGCGGTATCTTCTTGGGGTCGCTGAGGACATCGATGACTGTATGGGCCGCGGGCAGGCTGTAGGCCATGCCGTTCATGTACAGCATCAGCACCTTTATCGGGTAGGGGTAGGCATCGCCGATGGAGGGGGCCGCTTCCTGATAGACGTCGGTGGCTATGGGGAACCAGGGACGCTTGGCCGGGTAGCCGGCGAAGAGGGTGCTGCTCTCGTAGGGCGTGTTGGTCCGGATAGCATCGATGCCGAAGGGCACCATCTTCTTGCCGCCCCACATGCCGGCGATGGGGAAGGGCTGGCCCTTGGCGGCCCCCATGCGGTTGTAGGTCGAAGCCCTGATGAGGCCGCCCTTATAGTCGTAGTTCCCTATCAGGAGGTTGACCACGTACCACGCCATGTTGTTGTAGAAGCCGTTGGTGTGCTGGGAGGGGCCGCGGTGGATGTCGGCCACTGACCGGCGACCATGCGAGGTAAACTCGCGGGCCAGCACCACGATGTCCTCCTCGCCGACCCCGCATATGTCGGCCCATTGGGACACGGTGTACTTCGAGGCCTCCTCCAACAGCACCTGCAGCGCACTCTTCACCTGGACACCTGCCACGGCCCTGGACACCAGCAGGTCGCCTTTCACGGGCACCGCCTTCGGATCCGCAGGATCGAAGGGCACGGGCGTGCCGGCCACCATGGCAACGGGAGGGTCGAAGGCGAACTTCTGCCCCTCTTGGGTGATGTAAACAGTTACGTCCTTTCCTTCCTTGTCCTTCTCGGTGGCCTTGGCCACAAGGCCCAGCTCACTGGCACGCACGAACCTGCCAGGCTGGCCGTTGGCGACCTTTACGAGCCAGGCGGCATTGCAGTAGTTTGGCTCGCCGCTGGCCTCGGCGGCGGCTTGGTTGGCTATAGACAGGTAATCGGCGTTGTACCGCTTATTCTCCAGGATCCAGCGGATCATGCCCATGGCGAAGGCACCGTCGGTACCCGGCTTCAGGGGCACCCAACGCCAGGCTTTGGCCGCGGCCTTGGAGAAACGGGGATCGAGCACTGCGTACTTCAGAGAGCCATCGGACAGGCCCTCGGTGATCTTGGGCACCCTCAGTGGAGGGCCGTAGTTGCCCTCGAACACGTTGGCTCCCACAAATATGACGAATTCGCTGTTCCCTATATCCCCCTGCCAGTAGAACTTGTCACCCCAATCGAAGCCGCCCGTGGCCTGGTTCCACCTGCTGCTCATGGCCTTCCCCGTGAAGTAAAGGGAACCCTGGCACACGGTGGTGTGTCCGTGGGCGTTCACGGACCCAAAAGCGTCCTTCACGAAACGCACTGCCAGGTCCTCCCTTCCACCCTTCATGCGGCCCCATATGAAGTAGAACTGGTTGTTCTTGGGACCGAGGTCCGGATGGTCAGGATCTATGAGGAGGTTAAGGCTGTCCTTGAACTTCGCTTTGAACCCCTCTACCAAGGCCTTCTTCTTGGCAGGGTCCTTCTCGGCCAGGATCTTCTTCACCTCTGCGGCCATGGCAGTGGCCAGATCCGGGTCCTTGAGGGCATACAGCTCCCTCAGGCCTGTGACGGGACCCTCGCCGAAGAGATCCCCTCCGTTGACAATCTCGTCGATGGCCTGGTCGAAGGGGATCGTTACCCACTGGCCCTCGCCGCGCTTGGTGCCGGGCTTGCGCTTGAGCACCTGGGTTATGCGGTAAGGATCGTAGGTCGTCTGGATGCCCGCCTGGCCCTTGGGGCAGATGGGGCCGTCTATCTTGGCGGCCTGCTTTAGGTCGGTGTTGTAAGGCAGGTGGGGCCAGAGGGCCCAAGGGCTGTAGGGATTGCCGTCAATCTTCGCCACTACACCGTCCCACAGCTTCACCTTTATGCCGCAGCCTGTGTTGCACTGCAGACAGACCGAGTAGATGATGTTCTCCGGCTTGCTGAGCGGATACGAGCCTTGGGCCTCCGAAGCTGGCCTCGGCGCCTCGGCATCCCTCGCATTTAGGGCAGAGAAGCCGCTGGCCAGGAGGGCTGTACTGCCCAGGAAGGCCGCACCCTTGGCAAACTCTCTCCTGGAGATCTTCTTTCCACTCATGCCTTAGCCTCCTCCCTGTAAGGTAGAACCGGCAGCAGCCTGAAGCCAAGGTAAAAGAGCAGCATGCTGAGCGCCACCGAGAAGGAGAGGATTGCCCACTCTACGGCCGAGGGAAAGTACTGGGTGGTGAGCCTGAGGTCAGAGAAGGCCTCGGCAAGGCCCGGAAGGGGAGGTGTAACCAGGGCCGGTATCACGACGTTCAGGCGCACCGCCAGGAAGCTCAAGGCTATCAGGAGGCCGGCAATCCCCACCAAGTTGGCTTTCCTCGGCCATGCCGCCAGGATCGCCAGGGGCACCAGGCTGCCCAGAAGCAGATGGACCGCCCAGAAGGTCCAGCTGAAGGGTCCGCCCAGAACCACCCAGAAGCTCAGCGCCTCCTCGGGCCCCTTCTGGTAGATAACCATGTTGTAAAGGCCGATGCTGAACTCGGCCCACTCCAGCAGCAGGTACAGCAGAAGCAGTCCCAGGGTGTACCTGGCCAGGGTGCCTATCATGGCACGGAAGCCCTCGCTCTGCCGATCGGGCCAGAAGTAGCCCACCAGGACCAGAAAGAGGGCCGTGCCGGAAAGCAGGGCCCCCACCAGGAAGGCGATAGGATACAGGGGCTGGTTCCAGTAGGGCCTCGCCATGACCACACCGAAGAGGGCTCCCACACCTCCGTGGAAAGCTACAGCTAGGGGCACACCGATGGTGCCCAGCACCTTCACCACCCGATCATCCCTGCGGAGGCTGGCCTCGTCGGTGCCCGTGACGCCCAGGGTCAGCACGCGGCTCAGAGCCCCTACAAACCCTGGCCTTCGGCCCCACACCACCAGGTCGTAGCGGATGGCGAACCAGAACTCCACGAGCAGCAACAGGAAGTAGGCGGTGTAGAGCCAGACCATCCATGCCATCATGGAGAAGGGGTTGCCCCTGGTGTAGATCTCCCAGAAACGGCCCATGTGGCCTATATCCATCCAGATGGTCACCAGGGCCGCCAACAGCGTCACCAAGGCAGAGAGCAGAGCCGCCTTGCCCAGCGGCTTGAGCTTTTGCAGGCCGAAGACGTAGATCAACGAGGAGAGCAAGAAGGACCCGGCAGACAGGCCTATAAACCAGATGTAGGCCGAGACCAGCAGGCCCCAAAACACGAAGTTGCCTGTCGCTTCAAGGGTATGGCCGGTCGTAAGCCTCAGGTAGACACCCACCAGTCCGACGGCCATCAGCACAAGCCACACCAGTCCCAGCAGCACCACGGCGATCCTTCTCATCCTTCATACCCCTTTACACCAAGTAATAGACCTTGGGCTCGGTGCCCAGTTCCTCCTTTAGCCGCATCACCCTCGGGCTGGCTATCAGTTCGGAGACCAGGCTTTGCGGATCGTTGGCATCTCCAAAGTAGGTAGCTCCGCCTATGCATGTGGTGACGCAGGCGGGCAGCATGCCCTCGTCCAATCTGTGGATGCAGAAGTGACACTTGCGCACGTTGCCTATGGGCGATTCGTCGGCCCTGCGCACCCGGTTCTCCTTGTATTCGGGCGAGGGCATAGTCTCGTAAGGCTGCAAGGCCGGAGTGTTGCCCTTGGTGTAGTAGTCACCGTAGTCGAAGTAGCGGGCCCCGTAGGGGCACGCCGCCATGCAGTAGCGGCAGCCGATGCACACATCGTAGGCCACCACCACAATGCCGTCCGGCCGCTTCCAGGTGGCGTTCACGGGGCACACGGGCACGCAGGGCGGGTTATCGCACTGCATGCAGGGCCTGGGCACGAACCTCCGGGAAACGTTGGGATACTGTCCGATCTCCTGCTCTATAACCGGCCTGTAAACCACGCCGGGAGGCAGTTGGTTCTCGGCTTTGCAAGCTATGGTGCAGGCATGGCAGCCAACGCATTTGCGCAGGTCGATCACCATGACCCAGCGTCGCTGCTCCATGGGCTTCTTTAAGGCCCTCTCCAGGTCCGCCTGCATGCGGAGGAGGATGTGCTCCTCGGGCACCCGCTCCTTGGCTGGCGCAGGCGGCGCCTCGGCCGTTGCCACCGGCAGCCGCTGAAGGTCAAGCTTCGCCTCTAGACCTCGCACAGCTGCCTGATCCAGCAGCTCAGGTGGAGCCTTGGAGGCTGCAGCCTCTCTGAGATTGAGGGAACGCCTAGCCTCCATGGAGCCCGCAGCAACGGCCTCGGCTACCTTCTCCAGCGCTGCCTCCACCGTGATGGTGCCTGCCGCTGCCACAGCGGCCGTTCCCGCCAGCTTCAGGAACCCTCGACGGGAAGTCCCTCGTCCTAGAACCTTGGAGTCCCTCTCCTCTCCCACTCGCATCACCCCTCCATGGGCTTCTGCTACCATTGTGGAGAGAAAAGGGGCGCGGGTGAGTCGGCAGATCTCTGCAGACTGGGAAGGGCCGTGTCCGTAAAATTGTGCAATCTCCGCGCAAGCGCCTGGCCCCCACGACAGGCCTGTGCGCCGAAGCAGTCACGCCCCATTCTCCTTCTCCATCCCGCGCCAACGAGCGTCTCGACCAAGAAGCAGCCTTCGCCCGTTGCCGAAGGCGGAAATATTACTGGCTCTGCCACGTCCTAGGCCTACCGAAGCCGGTTCAAGGCACGGTGTCATTGGTGGCACAAGTGTCCCCGAGACCTCCCGTACTTCTCTCCGGCCAGAGGTTTCGAGGAGAAGCAAGGTTTCCAGCCTTGGCACCTACGGACGCCCAGAAGCATTAAAAGGCCCGTGGCCACCAGCGGGGACATAGACGAAGAGCTTCAGCCGGCCCTCCAAGATTGCGTCCGTTCCGTCAGGGGCGATGGGTGCGGCACCCATCGCCCTTTCGGCCAAGGTGTGGAGTTTGGGGCCCTGGGCCCAGGCCCTTATGCCAATCCATTTCAACACCCAACCCGCCGGACCTGCCCCATCTCCGAGGCGGACCCGCCCGCCTTTCCCCCCCAGTGGGGTCGCTCCCGGCCTTCTCGCCAACGTTGCCGTCAGCGCCACAGGAAGCCCCTCTGCAGGCCACGATACAGCGGCAGCGCAAGGCCGAGCGGCCCAAAAGGCCCGAGCCACGATCTGGGACAGCACCTAGGCCCAAGGAGCTAACAAACGGTTCCTGGCAATGCGAGGCGGGAGGTGAGGCTTCCTTAGGCAGAGGAGGAAGTGGCTTGCTCTCGCGACAGGAATATACAAACGTCCGGGGCACTATTCTTCGAGGTTGGAATCCAGCAGGCCGTTCTCGATGGCGTAGCGCACAAGGGCGGCCCTTCCCTTTATGCCCAGCTTCTCGGACAGGCGTTCCTTGTATGTTTCGACCGTACGCACGCCGATGGCCAAGGCCTTGGAGATCTCCTGGGAGGTCATGCCCAGGGCAAGGCACCGCAGTACCTGCCGCTCGCGCTTGCTCAGCAGTTCTCCAGGCATAGCGGGCGGGCTCGGCTCCCGCCGCAGGCCCCTCACGAGGTAGGAGGCCACCGAGGGGTCCAGATAGACTCCCCCGTCGCGGATGGACCGTATGGCCTGGAGAAGTTCCAGTCCCCCTCCCAGCTTCAGCAGATACCCGGACGCGCCGCAGGCCAGGGCTCGCCTCACGTAATCTGGGTCGTCGTACTGGCTGAGCACCAGCACCTTCACTTGGGGCAGGCGGCCTTTGATGTCGGCTAGGGCCCTGAGGCCATCCCCCGGCATGCGCACATCCAGGACCACCAGCTCTGGAACCAACCTCACTGTCAGGTCCACGGCCTCGGCCGCATCGGCGGCCTGGCCCACTACCTCCATGTCTGGCTGGTTGGCCAAGAAGGCAGCCAGTCCTTCCCGGAGGACACCGTGGTCGTCAGCTATAACTATCCTTACCGTCTTCTGCGGTACGCGGTGTGTTTCCATATAGGGGCACCCTCAGGTACACAGTAGTTCCGGACCCTGGCCACGACTCTACCGTCAGAGAGGCGCCGATAAGCTTGGCCCTCTCCTCCATGCCCAAGATGCCAAGCCTCCGTTCCACGGGGGCCCTAGTCACCTCCTGAACGTCGAAGCCAACGCCGTCGTCCTCCACTATCACCCTCAGCTCCTCGGCTCGCCGCTCCATAAGCACGCTCACACTGCTCGCCCTAGCGTGGCGCACTACATTGAGACAGGCTTCCTGCACGATCCTGTAGACAGTTATCTCCACCGGAGGTATCAGGCGTAGGTCGTCCGTGCCTAGGGTATGGAAGTCCACGGACAGGCCGGTGCGTTCCCGCAGGCCTTCGAGGTATCGCGCCACGGCCGGCACGAGGCCCACCTCGTCCAGCACGCTGGGCCGCAGTTCTACCGCCAAATTGCGCAGTTGGCTCAGGGCAGATACGGCCAGCTCCCTGACCTGCAGAATCGATCCCTGGTTGCTGTCCGAGAGCATAATCCTGTCGACCTCCAACAGCAGGCGGCTAAGTGACTGGCTGGTCTCATCGTGGAGCTCCCTGGCTATGCGCCTGCGCTCCTCCTCCTGGGCGGCAATGGCCCTGGCCAACAGATGCCTCCGGGCGGACTCCCTCTCTTCCAGGTCCTTCCACAGCCTGGCGTTGGAGAGGGAAAGGGCAGCCTGCTGTCCCAAAAGGTCGGCAAGGGACAGATCGTCAGGGGTGGGCTCGTTGGCCACCTCGAACTCCAGAAGGCCCATTATCTGGTCTTCCAAGGTCAGGGGGACAAGCACGAGGCCCTTCCCCGAGGGCGATGCCGTGTACAGCGATCTCCCGTGCGCCCATGCCTTCTCGGCGTCGATGGGAGTTTCGTCTTCGATCCTGCCCACAGTCAAGTTGGGCTCCAGGCCTCCATTGGAGGCGATCCACAGGCGGCCGCCGTGGGCTCCCAACAAGCCCATGCCGGCGCGGAGCACCGAAACCGATAGGGACGCCGCATCCTTCTCACCGATCAGGCGCATGCCCAATCGGTTGAGGAGCGCCAACTGCTGGTTGCGGCGGTTCAGGGCGTCGTAGGCGCTGGCCAGCCTCTCGCTCATGGCGTTGAAGGACATGGCCAGTTTGCCAAGCTCATCCTGAGCCCAGACCTGTGCCCGCTGGCCTAGCTGGCCGGCTGTCACAGCCTGGGTGACAGCCACCAGCTCCCGAACTGCCCTGGTTGGCAGGCCCGTCACAAAGAAGGCCACCAGCAGGGCAAGGGCAGCCACCAGGCCAGTAGCGGCCATGTGCCGGACCGTGGCCTCGTTGGCAATGGCCTGCAGGGAACTTGGGCTCACGCCCACGTGAACCACGGCCCCGCCGTCCGGCAGCACGGGCACGGCCACGTCCCATATGGGGCCCTCATTGGTTTCCAGTTTCAACCAGCGGACGTCGGCCCCGGCAGGTAGTGGATTGACCAGGGACAGCCCTCTGGGAAAACCGTTCCCAAAGGTATGGTCGATTATGCGCCCATTTCTACTTATAAGGTATATGTAGCGCACCGATGGCTCGCTCGCTATGGTTTCAGAGAGGAGTCTGTGGAGGGCAACAGCGTTTTCGGTGAGCACCAGCTCCTGACTGCCGCCGGCCACCCAGCGGGCCACTGCCCTCCCCTGCCGCACGAGGGTCTCGTCGGTGATCTGCTGCATCACCTGCTGCATGTGCAGGGTGACCCCCAAGCCCAGCACCAGCACGCTGCCCACAGCGATGCCCATCACCTTGACCCTGAAGCTGACCCTGCCCACGAACCGCCACAGGGCCTGCAGCCCACCCTGAAGGTACGTCATTGGCCCCACTTTACTGCTCGCGCCATGGCGCGCACCTGTTGGTACAGAGCCGGCTCGACGCTCACGAAGCGGTCTATGCCCAGCTTCAGAAGGACTCGGCTGCCTTCTGGGTCCTCGGCCATCTGCAGAAGGGCTTGGCGCACAGCGGCCACTACCTCCGGATCGGCCCTGGGCGAGGCCACCACCGGCGGTATGCCGTAGGGACCGTACCTTTCGAGCACCTTCACCTTAGCCCCCAAAGCAGGGTCCTCATCCACCAATGCCTCATATACCAGGCTGTCTACGGCGGCGGCATCCACGGACCCCTCAACAACCGCCATGATGGAGTTGTCGTGGCTGTAGGTGAAGAAAAAGCGGCTGAAGAACTGGGCCGGAGACGTGCCCATCCGTGCCAGCTGGTAGGTAGGCACCAGGTATCCCGTGTTGGAGAGGGGATCAGTGAAAGCGAAGCTATGCCCCCGAAGGTCTGCCAGGCTCCGGAAGGGGCTGTCCTTGCGCGCTATGAGCAGCGAATAGTACACCGTCTCGCCCCGCACCTGGGGGGCCGCCACCAGCATGAGGCCAAAGTCCCTCTCCCCCTCCACATAGGCGCCGCTACAGACCATAGCCACATCTACCCGCCCAGTGCGCACCAGCTCATTGGTCTCGGCGTAGCTGGCCCTCTGCACCATCTCCACGGGCCTCCCGAGCTTGCGGGCCAGGTAGTCCACTAGTGCCTGGTAGGTCCTGAAGCCCCTGGCCGGCGTCACAACGCTGGCAACCGCCACACGCACGGGCGCCGTTTGCGGCACCTGCACGTCCACCGGCTCTAGCTGAGACAGGTCCACGAAGGGCCCGTGCTGTGCGCAGGCTGTCACCAGGACGACCAGCAAAGCCGCCGCTATCCGTACCACAAGGAGATCTCCTGGGCTCATGGTGCCTCACTTTCATTGTGGGTCACGGACCAAGTAAACCTTCAGGCATGCAGTATAATTCCTTTGCCTCAGGCTGAGCAGTTCGGTTTAACAAGAGGTGGCCCTGGCATGGCGCTGGTACGCACGCTGGTTAGGCCCAGCTCCTACTTCGACTCGGTCACCCTCATGCAGGTGCAGAAGGAGCTGGCCGCCATGGAGGGGGTGGACGAGGCCGGCGTTGTCATGGGCACCGAAGCCAACAAAGAACTGCTCGCCCAGAGCGGGCTACTCAGCCCTGAGGCCCAGCAGGCGAGGGCCGATGACCTGATCATCGCCGTGAGGGGCACCGACCCCCAGCTCCTGGAGGCCGCTCTGAGGCAGGCCGAGGGCCTGCTACAGCGCAGGTCCAGCGGCTCGGCGGCCGAGGAGGGCTACAGGCCCAGAAGAGTGACCACAGCCCTGTCCATTATGCCCGACGCCAACCTGGCCCTCATCTCCGTACCGGGCCGCTTTGCCGCCTCTGTGGCCCACCAGGCCCTCGACCACGGCCTGCACGTCTTCCTATTCAGCGACAACGTGGAGGTCCACGACGAGATAGAGCTGAAGACCAAGGCCCTCCGGAAGGGGTTGCTGGTGATGGGGCCGGACTGCGGGACAGCCATAGTGGCAGGGGTGGGCCTGGGTTTCGCCAACGCGGTGCGGCGGGGCAGCGTAGGCATAGTGGCTGCCTCCGGGACAGGCCTGCAGGAGGTGGCCTCCATGGTCCACCGCATGGGAGCGGGCGTCAGCCACGCCCTGGGCACGGGCAGCCGCGACCTCACCGACCAGGTGGGAGGCATCGCTGCCCTTCAGGCCCTGTCCGCCCTCAGGGACGATCCGGACACCCAGGTGTTGGTCCTCATCTCCAAACCGCCTTCCCCCCAGGTGGCCCACCGCGTCCTCCGGGCGGCCATTGCCTCGGGCAAGCCGGCCGTGGTGGACTTCATTGGGGCCGACCCCCAGTCCCTACCCAGACACCCCAGGCTACATTATGTAACCACCTTGGCCGAGGCGGCCGGGAGGGCCGTGGAGCTCGCCCGTCGGGCGCCGCCATCGCCCGCACTCCAGTGGGTCCGACAGCAGGCCGCCAGGTTCGCGCCGGGCCAGCGTTACCTGAGGGCCCTCTACAGCGGCGGCACCTTCTGCTATGAGGCCCTTCTCCTCCTGCGCCCATACCTGGGGGATGTCCGCTCCAACGCGCCCCTCCGTCCGGACCTTCGCCTCGACAACCCCATGGCGAGCGTTGGCCACACGGCGGTGGACCTGGGCGCCGACGAGTTCACCGTAGGCCGACTTCACCCCATGATCGACATGGACCTGCGTGCCCGCAGGCTCTTGCAGGAGGCCACAGACCCCGAGACGGCCGTGATCCTCCTGGACGTCGTACTTGGATATGCCTCCCACCCGGATCCAGCCGCAGAACTGGCGCCCTTCATAGAGCGGGCTGTGGCATCCGCCAGGCAGGCCGGCAGACACCTGGCCGTCATAGCCTTCGTCTGCGGCACGGAGGCAGACCCCCAGAGCTACCAGCGCCAGAGGCAGATCCTAGAGGGGGCCGGGGCCTACGTGGCCGACAATAACGCCGAGGCCGTGGAGCTGGCCGGCATGCTGGCCAGCCTTTTGGAGGAGAGGGCCGCCCATCCGCCCCTCCAGGCGGAGAAGCTGCTCAACAGCCCCCTCAGGGCCCTCAACTTCGGCCTCGAGGCCTTCGCCCAGAGCCTGGCACTGCAGGGTGCCACGGTCCTGCAGATGGACTGGCGGCCCCCGGCCGGAGGCGACCCACGCCTGGCGTCTCTGCTTGCCAAGCTGAAGGGATAGCCGCCGTGAGGCACGATAGGTCGAACCCGCACAATCTACTTCTAGGAGCATAGCCATGAAGCCGCCTCCCTTTGAGTACCATGCGCCCGTCACCTCCGAGGAGGCCCTGGAGCTTCTGGCCCAGCTCGGGGACGAGGCCAAGCTCCTGGCCGGCGGTCAGAGCCTGGTGCCACTCCTGAACTTCCGCCTGGCCAGGCCCAGACACCTCATAGACCTGAACGGCATCTCGGAGCTGGCCTACATCCAGGTCAGGGACGGAGCCCTGCACCTCGGAGCCATGGTCCGCCAGAGGGCCCTGGAAAGGTCGGAGATAGTGGCAGAGGGCTGGCCCCTGCTCCATGCCTGCATCCCCTTCATCGGCCACCCCCAGATCCGCAACAGGGGCACCGTGGGCGGCAGCGTGGCCCACGCCGATCCCGCCGCAGAGCTCCCCGCAGTCCTCACAGCCCTGGACGCCCGCTTCCTGGTGCGCTCCAGGTCAGCAGACAGGCTCCTGTCCCCCGAGGAGCTCTTCCTCACCTACCTGACCACCAGCCTCTCCCCCGATGAGATGCTCGTGGAGATAAGGGTCCCCCCTCAGCCCAGAGACGCCGGCTGGGCCTTCCAGGAGGTGAGCCGCAGGCACGGGGACTTCGCCCTGGTGGGCGTGGCCGCCCTCCTGCAGCTGCAGGAGGGGGTGTGCAGGAACTGCAGGATCGTGCTCACAGGCGTGGGAGGCACCCCCGTGAGGGCCACCTCGGTGGAGGGCGCGCTGATGGGCCAGAGGGTGGACGAGCCCCTCATAGCCTCAGCCTCGGCCCTGGTGGCTGGGGACATAGACCCTCCCTCGGACGTGCACGCCACCTCGGAGTACCGCAGGCGGGTGGCTGCCGTGCTGGTACAAAGGACCCTTAGAGAGGCCCTTTCAAGGGCGAAAGGAGGCTTGGCATGAGGGTGACCCTCAGGATCAACGGCGTCCCCTACAGCGGGGATGTGGAGCCCAGGACCCTCCTCTCGGACTTCATCCGCCAGGAGGCCGGGCTCACAGGGACCCACGTGGGCTGCGAGCACGGGGTCTGCGGGGCCTGCACCGTGCTCCTGGACGGGGAGCCCGTGAGGAGCTGCCTGATCTTCGCCGTGCAGGCCCAGGGCCACGAGATCACCACAGTGGAGGGGCTGGCCCCCTCGGAGGGAGCCCTCCACCCCGTGCAGGAGGCCTTCTGGGAGGCCCACGGCCTCCAGTGCGGCTTCTGCACCCCAGGCTTCCTGATGACCACCGTCGCCTTCCTGAGGGAGAACCCCGACCCCACGGAGGAGCAGATCCGCCTGGCCCTCTCGGGCAACCTCTGCCGATGCACAGGCTACCAGAACATCGTGGAGGCCGTCAGGCTCGCCGCCCACAAGCTCAGGCTAGCACAGACC
>FWWL01003643.1_pt1 | contig 15361 bp, 9 predicted proteins | sample 2228331 | NCBI WGS metagenome assembly FWWL01 (sample SAMEA103939775, study PRJEB20133) | metagenome
AGCTTCGCCAGAACCTGGGGGACAACACCGTCACTCTGGTCGAGTAGCGCGTAGAGCAGGTGTTCCGGTTGAACTTCCGCATTGCCGAGCCGCTCGGCTGCTGCCTGCGCTGCGGCAATAGCCTCGTATGATTTTTGCGTAAAGCGATTTGTATTGAAGGACATACGTCCACCTCCTTAACAGTTTGTGCTGATGTTACTGTAGCATTGCGGTATCTGTCGTGCGATAGTGCAATGTTAACGTTCTATTGGAAATCTCAGAATTGTGCGTTACTTTTGCCACTGATTCACGGTTTCATATATGACGACACGTACAGAGCAAAGGGGGCAACCGTGGACGAGCAATATATTCCTGCGTTACCGTGGTATCGCCGACCGCAACGGTTGATCGCGCTTGTATGCGCGGTCATTGGGGGATTGTTAATTGCCTTTGGCCCAGAGATGCGCGCAAGCATCGTGTCTGATGAAGCACCTGTTGTCCTCGATGATCAGATGCTGACACTACCAACCCCTACCGTCGCTTTAGCAGTCGTCTATGTTTCAGGTGCAGTCGCCGCGCCGGATGTCTACCGGCTACCGCTCAATGCACGGGTGATTGACGTGCTGCAAGCAGCGGGTGGTCTGACCGATCAGGCAGACATCAGCGGTCTCAATTTAGCTGCTCTCGTTCGTGACGGCGAGCATATCCGGGTGCCGTTTGCGGGTGAAGCTGTTGCGTTACCGGCAGCCGATGCGCAACAGCCAGGATTACTTGACCTTAATCGCGCAAGTGCTGCCGATCTCGAAGAGCTGCCCGGTGTTGGGGCGACGCTAGCGGCTCGCATTATCGCAAGGCGTGAAACGCAAGGCCCTTACCGCAGTGTGGAAGAACTGCGGGAAGTGAGCGGCATTGGTGAGAAACTCTTTGCCCAGATTGCGCCGCTTGTCACAATCGGCCCGTAAGCAACTATTGCGTTTACAACCTTGCACAAAATAGCATAGTAGCATATACTCGCAGTGGCACACAGGTGATGGGCGGCAACGCCGGGCATACCCTCTGCCGGCAGGATGGCGGTGCAAGTGCTTGTTGAAGCGCTGAGTGGATCGGCTAAAGGTTCTGATGCGAATGTCTTTACTATGCGCTACTCGCTCTGACCTCTACTCATCGTACCGATGATTGCAAAGGGTATCTATGAACCCGGCAACTGCTCAATTGTACCTGTGAAGCAGATGAAAGAAGCCGGTACAGGCATATAGCGTCAAATGCGGAGGTATATGCGTCGCACAAAGATTGTTGCCACTCTAGGGCCGGCGACCAGCACCCCTGAACGGATCGCCGGACTGATTCGGGCCGGTATGAACGTCGCTCGGCTCAACTTCTCGCATGGTACCCATGCCGAGCACGCAGCACGGATTGCAATGGTGCGACGGGCAGCGGCGGAGGCTGGACGGCATGTAGCGATTCTGCAGGACTTGCAAGGCCCGAAGATTCGTACCGGGCCACTTGAAAATGGGCAACCGGTTGAACTGGTTGCCGGACAGCGGTTTGTGATTACGACTGAGCCGATCGTTGGCGATGCGCATCGAGTCAGTACCACCTATCGTGCGTTGCCACTCGATGTTCGTCCGCGGGATCGGATTCTTCTCTCAGATGGCCTGATCGAGCTGGTTGTGACCGGCCATACCGACACCGAAGTGGAGACGGAAGTCGTTCACGGTGGTCGGCTCCGCGAACATCAAGGGATTAACCTGCCGGGAGTGCGGGTCAGTGCTCCGGCTGCAACCGAGAAAGACCTGGCCGATCTGGCGTTTGGTCTCGAACAGGGAGTAGATTATGTCGCGCTCTCGTTTGTTCGGCGCGCCAGTGATGTGCGTGAGGTGAAAGAGTTTATCCGGCGGGCAGGTAAACAAACACCGGTCATCGCCAAGATCGAGCGTCCGGAGGCGCTTGACGTGTTGCCGGAGATTCTGGCTGAAGCTGACGGGATCATGGTGGCGCGTGGTGATCTGGGCGTCGAGATGCCACCGGAGCGGGTGCCGATTGTGCAGAAACAGATTATTGCCGCCGCCAATCAGGCGCTGCTTCCGGTCATTACGGCGACCCAGATGCTCGAGTCGATGATCCACAACCCGCGACCGACACGGGCTGAGGCCAGTGATGTGGCGAATGCCATCATTGACGGCACTGATGCCGTTATGCTCAGTGGCGAAACCGCTGCTGGGGCCTATCCGATTGAAGCGGTGCAGATGATGGCATTAATTGCTGATGCGGTCGAGGCTTCATATACCGGTGGTCAGCATTCGACAACGCCGCGTTGGTCGATTGCGCCAGCGCAATCGACACCGCGGGCCATTGCCGCAGCAGCATGCACAATTGCCAACTCATTACCGGTACGTTTCATTGTCGTTCTCACTCAAAGCGGTGCGAGTGCACGTCTGGTTTCGCACTACCGGCCTGATGTACCAATTCTGGCCTTCTGTCCCAGCGAAGAAACCGCCCGCCGTACCAGTCTCTACTGGGGTGTCACCCCCATTGTGATCGAGGCTCGTGATCGACTCGACGAACTTGAACAGCAGATTGTGCGCATGATGCGCGAAACCGGAATGATTCGCAAAGGTGATTTGATTGTACTGAGCGGTGGCCATCCGGTGTACCGCTACGGGCCGACCAATTTCCTAAAGGTGATCACGATAGAGTAGGGTGCGTTGCGGAAACCCTGCAAGACCGGGCAATGATGCCCGGTGCCCACAATGACTATCGAGAACAAAAAGCCCGGCCACGAAGGGATCTGCACGCCCCGTAATCTGGTCAAAGGGCACTTGGCGGACGGCCACAACCGAAGGACAGTGAGTGCGGAAGCCCGGCTTCCGCACTCCAAACGCACCATATGTGTGTTCAGGGCGCAAAAGGGGATTAGCGAGGAAACACCTGCTGTTTCTCTACCTATCTCCTATTTCCTATTTCCTATCTTCTCTCTTCTGCTCATCATGCATCTTTCCGACCAGTATTACGTCATTATGTGTCACAAAACAATCAAAGCGTACATCCTTGACAGTCATCATATCGGGTGTTACGCTGTAGCAAAGAACAGACCATGTCAGGCGTGAAGACCATGCGGATTGTCTCGCTGCTACCAGGAACAACCGAAATTGTCTGTGCGTTAGGTCTCGGTGACCATCTGGTGGGTGTGACCCACGAATGTGATTATCCGCCGGAGGTGAAAGGACTACCGGTTGTAACACGGAGCCTGCTCGACGAAACAGAAACCGCTTCCTCGTCCGAGATTGATGCGGCTGTACGTGAACGCGCTCGCAATGAACTATCAATCTATGAGCTTGACATGGAGCTGTTATCATCGTTACAGCCTGACATTATCTTGACCCAGGCGTTATGTGATGTCTGTGCTGTACCGCTGCATCAGGTCGAGGCCAGTCTGGCGAATCCGGCGATCCAGGTGCTTTCATTTGAACCGGTTGATCTGGCCGGTGTTTTTGGTTCGATCAAAGCGATTGGGCGTGCGTTGGGTGTAGCCGAACGAGCTGAATACCTCGTCAACGAACTCACAGCGAGGGTTGAGCGAGTGAAGACACTGGCGGCGCAGGCAACTTCACGACCACGAGTTGTTTGTATCGAATGGCTTGATCCAGTCTTCGGTCCTGGCCACTGGGTGCCAGAAATGGTAGCTATTGCAGGTGGTCAGCCACTCCTTGGCACTGCCGGCGGGCGCTCGCAACGGATCATCTGGACTGATGTAATTGCAAGTGCGCCTGAAGTATTGATTGTGATGCCGTGCGGATTTACCCTTGAGCGAACGATTGCTGAAGCGCGCGCTATTCTTCCTCAACGAGCCGGTTGGGATGCGCTACCGGCGGTACGAATGGGAAGAGTCTTTGCGGTGGATGGCAACGCCTACTTTAGCCGACCTGGGCCACGGATTGTTGATAGTCTGGAATTACTGGCTTCTATGATCCATCCCGAACTGTTTGCCGGTTGGGGACCGATAGGAGCGAGTGCTGCTATACAGTGAGTCATGATCGATCCATCACATATACAAACCACGACGAGAGGGGATTATGGAATCACCAAAAATCACAATTGCGCAAGCCTTGCGAATACTGGCAACAGAAGTAGATAAACCAATGCGCGTTGCGCAACTCTGTGATTTGATTAATGAGCGATGGTCGATCCGTTTTGCAGCCGACTCGGTACGTTCCTATCTCAAGAATGATTATGCCCATCTTGGATGGTTACGAATAAACCAGAGTCAATACCTGCCGCTGCGGGTAGCGCTTGAAGGAATACAGTTTCGTTGCTGGCCAAACCAGCAACATATTGCAAGTGGTTCGATACCGCTCATACTCTTATATCCTTTCGTGTCTCGTGTTGAGGATTCAATAACATGTATCTACGATGAGGAAAAGAAGACGCTGGCGGTTATCAGCCTTCGGGACGATGTCGATAGTTATCGTGTTGTTAAACTTCAGAAATGGTTCCAAAAGCGACATTTTGCCCCAGGCGATAGTATTATTGTGAAGATACACTATCAACAGATCGGTGTTCGACTCGAACAACATTTGTACTTTACCCATGAACGAGCGGCTGACTTCCGCGCTCAGGCAGTCATTAACCAGGAGCGTGAATTGATCGAGGCGGCGGTTGAACAGTACCGAAAACTCGGTCGTAACCAAATCACACCCTCTGATCAAATTGTATTATCGGCTATTGCCGGTAAGCCATGGCGAACATCGTACCCTGGTCGACCGTGGCAATATTTGTTGCATGCAGATGGTCGTCTGGCATTGATCTCCGATGGCCTGCTTGTTCAGTCTACCGGATTGCAGGTTTCTTCAGGAGGGGCTTTACATCAGCCAGCAACCATAAATAGTGACACTACTGCACAATGGTCTCAGCCACCGGTTGACTCAAAACCGACTATTCCTTCATCTGCTTCGGCGTCACGGAAGGCGACAGTCTCATCACCTGCTGATCAGCGTGCAAAAATACTGGCAGAAATTACTGCATTACAACAAGAGATTCAGCGTTCGCGTGAACAGGACAGGCAATCCGGAATCTGGAACGGCATGTTGACCAGCCGTTCACGGGAAGCAGATCGGGAAGAGGAAGCGAATCAGGAAGATGAGTTCCTGATGGATGATTTGGACGATCTTGTCAATTACTTCTTCTTCAACTGGCAGTATGCCGTGCTGCGTGAAGCTGATCGGATCAGTGCGCGATTGAATGAAGTGCTACCGTCAGAGGTAAAACAGAGACTGGCTAAAGCTGAACCGGAAGAAGTGGAAGGTATCTTGAGTAGCCAACTGCCTTATCTGTTTCAAAAGGCGCCTGATCTCTTTCCCAGGATAGACTTGCCGACATCTTCGTTGCCCAAGTCTCTCGATACATCATTCAATCAACAGCAAAACCTTGAGGAAGTGGGCTTTGAGATAAGCGATGATTGGGATGACGATTTTTGGGATACAGAACTTGATGAAGATGATATAGAAGATGAGATGGAAGACGATAGATACTTTCAATTGATTGATCAAAGTATGACACTGATTAATCTTTATATAGACTATTTGCAAGAGACTGGTAAAAAATTATCGACTGCTCGCAACTATGCAAGACCTCCGCGACTTTATGCCGATTTTCTGGCATCATTCTACGAACGTTCTCTGGATCAAGGTGATTACGCAACGCTCGATGAGTTTTTGTTTTATTATTATCCTTACCATTACGCTTACAGCTCAGGGAGCGAGGTGCGTGAGCTTTGCATAGCACTTAGAAGGTTCTATGCTTTTCTTAAAGAACGCGGTCTGATTGACAGTGACCAGTTTGCCGAGGCGATGTGGCAACGGCGATTTCAGGCAGCAAAACTCGCTAACCTTTACAGGCAACTGGTAGATAAATATGCCGATCAGACCGATCTGGTAGAGCAACTGTTTGCGCCCTATTTCTACAAACATTGACACGTGTTGAGTATCAATACTCTTGTCTGTGTCTTCGCGCAAACATCCAATTGCCTTTCTGTCAATTACAGAAGGAAAGTTTAACGTTCGTTAGTCGGGCAGCTCTCCTTTGCCGGACTACAACAATTGTGCCGGAAGAAGCCGAAACGAAGATCATTCCCCTCGCTGAAGTTATTGAACGTACATGATAGCTCACCACCCATGCCGCGCTGGTGGCATCATCAGTGTGGATTGCCATCCGTATCCCGCACCCGCCGCGTTGTCGGCGTGGGCCATAGCGTGCAGGGCAGCCGCTGCCTCGTCAGCGTGGGCTGCGGCGCGGATCAGTGCCCCAGCACCGCCAGGAACGAAGGGCAGCACGGTGGACGCGGTGTCGGCAGCGAGCGCAGCCCAAGTCCAGGGGTCGCTGGGGTTTTGCCAGACGGCAGCGGCGCTCAGGACCAGATTGGCAAGGTCCCACGCCGTCTCAACCCAATGCCCCGTCGGGTCGGTGTATGTCAGTGGATGGTTCAGCGCATCGGCGGAGCGGTTCAGGTCCTGCGGGTTGACCGGGCCGCTGCCGGCGCTGCGCCCCATCCCCTGCGCCGTTGCATCGCTCGGCCAGACGGTGAGCGGCCCCGCGCCGACGACGCTGCTGTCCGGCGTAATGAACTGCCCGCTAGCCGGATCATCGTACCGGGCATGATACTCCAGCAACCCCCTGGCATCCAGGTGCTGTCCGGTGTCGGTGAACGCAGGTGAACGCAGTCTGACCGATACCCCCGCTGCGCACCGCGCCTCAGGAGGATGGTCTGGGACGTGCCTCCGTCGTTTCCGTTGGCGCCGTGGGTGTCTGCTCCCACCCCAGTTTTGCTCATCAGATTGCCCGGCGCGTCGTAGGGAGATATCTCCGCCCTGGGTGGCGTTTCGTCGTTGAGCGTGAACGTAGCTCGCGTGGGTAAGCATTGCCTGTATCGCCAGGGCACTGCTCCCACTCTCGCCTCGGACGTGGGCGCAGCGGCGACCGCCCTAGGCGTGGCGCACGTGCGCCCAGGCGCACGCTCCACGTCCCGGCGGCTCGTGCGCTACCCGCTAGTCTTCTGACTGTGGCGGCGGCGCCTGGCGAGCGGCGAGCTGCTCCAGGCGGGCCAACGCGTCACGGGCTTCGCGGCGCAACTGCTCCTCGGAGATCTCGAACGGAGTTTCCTCGCCTGGAGCACAGCCAGGCCAGTAGCAGTCGACTGCCGCGAAGAGGGCATCCAGGATCAAGAACAGTTCTTTGTCCATACCTCCCGGTTCGGCTAGGAAAGCCGCCATGTACCGTTCCTCGAACTCTGCTGCAGAGATCTCGTGCGTGAGAAAGGCTTCGATCAGGCGCTTATATTCCGTCAGGGTCATCGCTATCCTCCGCCAAGTGAGCCAGTGGTCGTCAGATGCTGGATCTGTTCCGGGCTGAGCTTCCACCCGCTAAGAAACGTGCCGTTGAGATCGGTCATGACATTCAATCCTGTGGCAGAGTCGTAGTAATGGATCACGTCTTGACCACGATAGGTGCCGCGAATGACCTGGGTTGTTGGAGCCGTCGGCACAGCAGGTCCTTACTTCGTGTATCAAGTTGCGTGCTTTGTCCTGTTGTAGGGCACCGACTTTGGAGATCGTCTGACATATGCAGACACTCCCATGGTAAAGCGGGGTAACGGAACGTGCAATATGGTTTTGCTGACATCCTGTCGTTCTATCACTCTGCTACCGGGTGTTGGACGAACTCAGTTGTCCGCTCCAGGCATTCTCTCGAACGATTCCCAACATCCTCGAACAGGATCATTACCGCAATTGCAATACTATCTGGCAGGACATGCCGCTCTCGCCGGGAGGGAGGTCTTTGGGGAATCCCTGAAATTGTCCATCCTTGGGAGGACGCGAATACATATAAAGGATGTCGTCATCAGGAAGATCATCGATAAACTCATTCCCACTCCGTGCCGCCGCCTGCGCCGCGCCCGCCGCCTCATCGGCGTGGGCTGCGGCGCGGATCAGTGCCCCTCCGCCGCCAGGAACGACGGGCAGCACGGTGGATGCGGTGTCGGCAGCGAGCGCGGCCCAATTCCAGGGGTCGCTGGGATGTTGCCAGACGGCAGCGGCGCTCAGGGCCAGATTGGCAAGGTCCCACGCGCTCTCAACCCAATGCCCCGTCAGGTCGGTGGATGTCAGCGGGGTGTTCAGCGCATCAGCGCGCTGTGCTCGCCATCACCCGGAACGTACTGTTCGAGACGGGGTGATGGGGGAGCGGGAAGCGATGACCATGTTGGGCGATGTACCGGCCTCAGACTGCGACCACAGTGATAGGATACCTGCTTTCCTCCCGCGCTGGGGGACCGGTGACATCGTGTTAGCGCGACTTCCTGCCCCGCCGTGCTGCCCAGGTTGCCTGTGCGCCCCTTCTGGGGCAGGCTTCACCGTTCTGCCTCGGGGTCCTCGGGATAGAGCGGTGGATACCCGTTCTCGAATGTGAGTCCGGCGAGGGCCTTGGCCGGGTCGGCCACCGGCGTTGCGGCGCCTAGTGCGATCCACGGTATCTCCACTCGCGCCAGAAGGCCGGTCTTGGTGATACCAACAAAGGCGTCACGCCCAAAGCCGGCGTGCGACGGTCGCGGTTCTCGTCGCAGGGTGATATACAGTAACCCATCGTCGTTGACTTCGACATTCTCAAAGCCGTGCAATTGATGCTGGAGCGTGGCAAGGGCGATCTCCGGCTCTTCATATATCAACAATTCGATGCCAAAGAGACGGCCATCGGCATCGGTGTCACATAGGGCGGTGACGTTATACCATCGTCGAGGTTCGGCGGGGGCGAATACCAGGATCAGATTACTGCCACCATTATAGATAGGGATATCAAACCACATCAGGACGCTCCTTTCGCCGCTATAACAGCCACTCCAGTACTTACTGAATAATCCCAAGCTCCTTAGCGATTTCGATAAGTTTAGGCTTAAACTCACTCCGGGGGTAGGCAGTGACTACCCGCCCTGCCCGGTCGATGACATACGCACCTTCGCTGGTGATACAGAGGAAGCGCTGACCATTGTGTTGGGCGAGCACCGCTTTGGGAAGCTGCTGCCAGGCCTCGACCATCTCCCGCGTTACCTGGTGCTGTTTGGTAGCATGATACGTAAGGAGTGTGATCGATATCCCTGGGTCCTCAACGAGCGTGCCATACTGACCGAAAGACCGGCCGAGCGGAAGCAGGGACCCCGCCCCCTTGCTCCCCCCGATGATTCCAAGCCGCAGCAAGTCATCGAGGGGCAAGCCAACCGGCAGCAGGTCATCAGGTTCGGCCGCTTCCAGCGTGGCGGTCAGCGCCAGATTGGCAGCCGCCGCGCGTCGTTCCTCCACCGACGCCTGCGGATCGGCCAGCGTGCGGGTGGCTTGGAAGGCATCCCACGCCGTCCAGCCGTAGTCAATCGCCTTCAGCAGCGCAATCCCGCCAACGAGCAGCACCGGCAGCAGCGGCAAATGCCCCGTCGGGTCAGTGTATTTCAGTGGATTGTTCAGCGCATAGGCGTAGCGGTTCAGGTCCTGCGGATTGACCGGGCCGCTGCCGGCGCTGCGCCACATCCCCTGCGCGGTCGCATCACTCGGCCAGACGGTGAGCGGCGGGCTGCCGGGGATGATGGTGTCGGCGGAGAGAAACCGCCCGATGTCGGGATCGTAGTATCGTGCATTATAATACAACAATCCACTGGCGTCACGCGCTTGCCCGGTATACGCTCGATTCGTCGCCGTGATCGGGACGTGGCCGGCCTGGACGGCCGGTACCCGTAGGGCACCCCACGGGTCATACTCCTGCCGGATGACGCTCCCCTGGGCCGTGGTGGCAACGCTGATACTGCCCAGGTGATCCAGGTGGAGGAAGGTGCACGTGCCACTGGTGACGTCACGCACGCCGACCAGTCGCTGCCCAAGGGTATAGACATGGCGAATGCTGCTGCCGTGCTGTTCCCAGAGGCCTCCGACGACGCGCTGGCGGACCCCGTTGCTGATGACCGTGACCCGCGCGCCGGTCGCATCATAGCCATATTGCTCACTGACCCCGGCTGTGCTCACGCTGGCCGGTAACCCGTGGGCGTTCCAGACAATCTGCCGCCCATTCACCGCCGTGAGATTGCCTGCCGCGTCGGCCCGCACCTCCTGCCCACCGATGGTCGTCGGTCGGTGCGGGCCATTCCCGGCGGTGCCATAGGTGATCGGCAGGTCTGCTTTCCGGGTCAGATTGCCCACGCTGTCATACGTATACTGCTCGGTAAGCCGGAGTGCGCCCTGCCAGTGGAGCGCGCCGGTGCTGGCGTACACGTCGCGCCCATCAAGTGCCCCCCGGTCATAGCTGACTCCCCGCTGGCCGGCATGAATGACCTGGGAGCCGATCTGAATGGTGTCGATGAAGAGATTGCGGTCGTCGTTCCCCACCACACCATCGTTCTCGAAGAGTAGATCAATGGTCTGATCAGCGTCGAGGGGGGTTGGGTGGGTATAGGTATAGGTCTGGAAGGTCGTGCTGGTGACCGTCCAGCGCTGGACGATGGCGCCGTTGATCCGCAGGGCCATGCTCGGCCAGACCCCGCCGGCTGCGGTGCCCCGTGCCCGGATGGTCAGGGTCGGACTGCGGGTGGTGGCATCAAGCACACTGGCGCGGATCAGGCGATCCCGATCGTCGTAGGCAAAGGTCTGAATGGCGCTTCCTTCGGCAATTCGCGTCAGATTGTGATGACCGTCATAAGCATAGCTCCGATCAACGATACTCCCCGGCGCACTGGCCGTTCCCAGCAGCCAGCGGGTGGGCCGGGCTGCTGCGTCGTAGTCCCAGCGTTCACGTAGCCCGTTCGGGTAGTGGAGATCGGTCAACAGGTTATGCGCATTGTATCGGCCATGACTGACAATAACCCCATCGAGCGAGCTGGTAAGCTGAGTCGGTTGCCAGCCGGCGTTGTAGCTCGTGGTGACGATCTCACTTGTGCCATTCGTGTCCGGATATGTCACGCTCTGCACAAGGTCGTTGGCGTAATAGCTCCAACTGATGGTGAGCATTGGCTGCGCCGGCAGGCTCTGACTCATACTAAGGCGCCGATTCCGCGCATCATAGTTCCAGCGTACCGTGACACCATCCCTGACGGCATGCTCGATCAGGCGTCCAGCATTGTCGTAGCGGTAAACGTATTGATCGTGTACCGGATCGGCTGGACAGCCATCATCAAGTCGCTCGTGGACACCGATGAGGCGATCGACAACATCGTAGCGGTAGCAAAGTCGCTGACCGCGGGGATCAATCTGCCGGATGAGATTACCATTGATGTCGTAGACGTACAACCAGGTGCCGACATCGGGATCATTGAGCTGGGTTTTTCGCCCAAGACCATCATATGTAATGGTTGTTATGCTCCCATCGCTCCGCACAACTTCCCGTAGCAGGTCCAGGGCTGAGTAACGATACCGGGTGACCCTTGCTGTACCGCTAAAGGGGTATTCCAGAACTTCCACTAATCGATCTTGGGCGTCAAGTCGGTAATCAGTCCGCACACCGCGTGGTGTCAAGACAGTCTTTATGGTATACCGGTCGCTCCCTGTTCCTCCTACCCCGTAGGTTATGGTCGTGGTATGTCCCAGAGGATCAATGACCTGACGTTCGCGATCTAGCGCATCATACGTTGTGATCGTCCAACGTACCTGAGCATCAGGTGGCTGGTAGGTTGCCCCCATGCCATTGACAAGCCATGGCTGACTCTGCTGAATGACCCGCCCTAGAGCGTCGTAGCGCTTCTCTCGAATAATCCGTTGGATGGCTGTCCCATCGCTCGTTTCCTGGGCAGTCTGGATCAAGCGGCCAAATCCATCGTAAAAGTGATGGGTTGTCCGGTAGGGATCGCTGCTGCTCAATCCGTCGCGTTCCTGGAGGGTATAGCGAACTGGCAGTTCAGCATCGGCATACCATATCCGCAGCGACGGCTCCACCCGCCGATCTCCCGGCCTGGTGATTGACGTCGTGCGCCCGAAAACGTCATATGTTGCACACACCACATCGTCTGTCAGTGTGGGAATGATTGTCTCTGGCGCACTGGTCGTACAACTGTAGCTGTTGTCACCATTTAGCGGCCCATCAACCTCAATCAGTGTGCCCAGGCGGAGATCGTACACTGCCCGACTGGTAGCGCCACTTGGATCGGTATACTGCACCGGCAACCAGCGATAGACCTGATGATAGACGGTCGTTGCAGTTCGTGCAGGACTGCCACCTCCCGGTGCGCTCACTACCCACGTACCGTTCTGGTAGGTGGCGGTAGCTGCTCCACTGTAGGTACTACTGGTGACCTGCTGTCCGCTCGCATCATAGGTAAAGGTGTGATCCCGTCCACTGATCGTCATCCCGTTGGGGATAGTTGTTGTGCCCGGTGGCACATTGAACGTGATCTCACGGGTCAGCAAGCCGCGTGTCCCAATGCCGGCCTGGGTCGTGGCACCATCGTAAAAACGCAGGCTGAAACCGATGCGTTGCCCCTGTCCATCGGTGACCACTGTTACCCACACTCGATTGGTTAGATACACTGTCCCCTGGTCAACGATGGTATGATGCTGTCGTGTCGTGCGTATCAGTACCCCATTGGCGATAAGATCGCGACGCGTGACATTGCCGTAAGGTTGTTGATTGCTGTTAGTGTTGTGACCAGGGGAAAGGTCGTAAAACGTGACCGTGCAACGCTCAACACTTGACCCATTGGCCGGTAGATTGACGCACTGTTGCTGCTCACCGCTAAAAGCACGCCACAACCCGGCTCGCCGATAATTGTTACTGAGCGTTGCTGAATTTGGCACCTGTGGATCTGCGCCAAAGAAGGGGAGTGGAACGTGGAGATAGCTAAAGGTCGTCTGCTGGAGGAGTGTCCCTTGTTCATCAGTGATCTCAACCCGATATGGTCGCCCTTTCCAGGCTTCATACACGACCATCCGCTGAAAACAGGGATCACTCTCGTTGACTGCCAGGCGATTGTTCGGGAGGGTAACCAGCGCTGGATTGCAGGTCTGAAATGCGTCAAGATTGGGACCACCGTTCCCCTGGTAGAAATATTCAACCACACGTTTGAGTAACGGTGTGGACGTAGTATTCCCTGCATAGACGTGAGTAATGACCCGACCATGACCACGAAATTCCCGCGCTTCGGGGCGGGCCATAAATTGGCGGCTATCCCCGTTGCCACTCGGTGGATACATAGCAAACACGACGGTTGCCGCATGGGTTCGTGTATTGAGCGCCGGGGCGCTATAGCTGTACGTGGTAAGGGTCTGGGTTGACCTGCCGGGAATTGCCGTCTCGCTGCGCAGCACGCTGGCAACCCGATGATAGTTTATTTCCAGCCAGCTACTGTTCGCTGGGAATGTCTTTTCATAGGTGATGGTGAGGCTACCACCCTGACCGTTTGTGATCGTCGCCAAACGATTCGCGCCGGGATTGGGTGCATTGACGGAGGTGTCTCGTGGATGGTAGGTAAAGGTTGTTGCCGGTAATGCCTGTATTCCATCGCTCCCAACGAGTTGGACTGCCTTGAGCGTTAACACGCGCTGGCCGTTGCGGGCATCGCTGAAAACACTCTCGTTCAGCGAGGCATACGATAAAACGAGACGCCGTACCAGTTCGTAGTTTGCTCCCGGCCTACTCCAGACGCTAATGCTATCAACCCGGTATTTTTGGTGAGGTGTGATCTGCCGCCAGTATGCATTCCCTGGGTAGGGGTGTTCATAGTTTGCATCTACTCCCGCACTGATCCCGGTTGCGCGATCGGCCGTCTCGAAGGTAATCCGATAGCGTGGGGTGCCGGTGCCAGGTGTTGCTCCGTCAAACCCCCACCGAATCTCGGCCAGATACCAGGTTGGGGTAAAAACTGTTCCCGGGACGACATCAATGTGGTACAGGTATTCGATCCGGTTCCCGTGTACATCAACGACCTGGGTCAGCAGCCATCCGTATATCTCCGGTGTATTGACATCCGTATCGGGACGATTCCAGAGAGGTTGCGTAAAATCATATCGGGTACCATCGGTTGTCCAGGCACGCCAGATATATGTTCCGTTCGACTGCTCAGCCCGAACCCGCACAAAATGCTCATCGACCGCATGCCAGCTCCAACACTCAAGTGCGGCTCCATTTTGATAGTCAGTACATGGGCTGAGCAGTTGTCCGCGCACGATGTCGAATGAACGACCCTCAAATACCAGTGAGAAGTGATCCCAGTTACTACCGGCCAGGCTCTTGTTGCGCATGACCGATCCGCCTGCATTAAGCGACCATCCTTTGCCGACCGGACCGGCCTGCCAGAGTTCACGCAATCCACCAGGTCCATCTGAGGCTGCACTGGAATACGAGAGGCTGACAACCGGTTTCAATCCGCCTGGCCCTGCCGGAACCTCGATCTGGATGCCGTAGCTCATTGCACCGCTAAAGGTGCCGACCTGAAAGCCTTGCAATGAAGGAACATACGTGGTTGATATCGTCGATCCATCGCCGAGTGTGAAGGGAGTAAAGTGATCGACGGTTGCCCAGGCTATCCCTGTTGCCGGCTCCACGGTTGTCGGCAGCGGTATCCAACGGCTCTGTTCTTCATCGAAGTAGAAGAGTGTCAGGTCTGACTCGGCAATCCCGCGTGCAGCAAGTTGTTCGGGTGTATACCGCACCCGAATGGTCAGCGGTGCATCGAAGGTTCTGACCGATTTGCCTTGCTCGTCGAAGGCCTCCAGGTAAAAAGTACCCAGATGTGGTCGTCCATGGATCTCTGGTGGAGGTACAACGCTTCTCCTGTCAGATTGCGTGGTATACCGTACAGTGAGACGACGACGACTCAGCGTTGCCGGCATCTCAACGGTTACAGGTGCATCAGGTAGGTTGAGCGTTGCTGTACGTCCTGGATCAAAGGTTGTTTCGGTCGTGAGTGGTTTGGTATCGATCAGTGCGCCACCACGCACGAACCATGGTTCTGCAACACCGGCGGCTTGAATCTGGCCCTGGAGGACAATCGCCTGCCCCGCTAACGGCTGATCAACCTGTATGGTTCCGGTAAGCACGGCCGTTCCATACGGTGCCAGTTCAGCGATTGACCATTGCCAGGTATGGTCAGCAGGTGAGACGACTGCTACTGCCTTTGTGGCAGGGTCAGCAGACTCGGCGGGAAGTCCGGCCAATATCCCTTTTGGCCCTGCAAGCGTAACAGTAACATCACGGGCGACGTAAGGTGAACGATTCCAGATGGTAACGTTGATGAGAGCAGGGGTTCCAGGTGAAAGGGGATCGGGTGAAACGGTAACAGCTCCGGCCAGGGTTGGTATACCCGGATCAGGAGGCTGTGGAGCAAGCTGTAAGGAAGCTACCGCTGCGGGGGGGGGGGGGGGGGGGG
>FWWL01006078.1_pt1 | contig 15358 bp, 10 predicted proteins | sample 2228331 | NCBI WGS metagenome assembly FWWL01 (sample SAMEA103939775, study PRJEB20133) | metagenome
GTCGGACAAGGGCAAGGCCTTCTCGCCGCGCGCGGGCCCACAACCCCATCACGGCTTGCCGGGCCCATTGGGCCCCGTGGGTGGCGGATTCCCGGGCCTGGAGCCACGGTGCCCGCACCCGCCAGGTGGGCGGCTCGGCCAACGCCCGCAGGAAGCCATCCATGCGGAACCAGAAGACGGCGAATCGGTAGACAGGCATGGCCAGAGCAACCCAAGCACAGCCCCGCACCCGCTGCCGCGTCGTCCCATCCCCCAGAAGGTAGCAGACAGCGGTCCAGGCCACCTCCACCAGGGCGTAAAAGAGGTAGAGCATGGCAAAGGCCCAGACGATGAGGAGCCAGGGGTATACCCCAAACCAGCCCAGGGCAGGGAAGAGGCAAGTCCATGCAAGGAGTGGGAAGGCCAGTGTGTGGTCTACCAGCAAGATCCGCGCCCCAGCAAACCCCCGGACCTTCCAAGGGGCGCGCTGGCTCAGGCGGGGGTAGAGGCTGGAGACCTCCAGTTCCCCTCGTTGCCAACGGGTCCGCTGGGCGTGCAGGGTGGTGAGCGAAGGCGTCGGCTCCACATAGGCGACCGCCTCCGGCACGCAGGCCACCTTCCAGCGGTGCCCCACCCGCTCCCGGAGGGCGAAAGTGAGGTCCGTATCCTCGCTGACCGTCCGCTTGGAGTAGAGGAACGTCTCCAACAAGGCCTCCCGGCGGAAGGCCGAGAACGCGCCCGCCAACGTGTAGAGGGAATCGGAAAGGGTCTGGAAGCGGCGGCCTACGACGAAGGCCGAGAGGTACTCCAGGTATTCACACGCTGCCAGAAGCCGGCGCCAGCCCGAGGTTTCCTGAGAAGGTTGGCGGACGATGACCGCGCCCGTCGCCGCGCCCAGGGGCTCCTCCTGGAAGCGCTCCACCATCCTCCGCACGGCCGAGCGGTGCAGCACCACGTCCGAATCCACGTTCATGAGGATCTGCCCTGTGGCGACGTGGATGCCGGCGTTCAGGGCCCAGGCCTTGCCCGACCGTCCTGTCTGCATCCAGACCAGGCGGCCAGGCCAGGGGCGGCTCTGGACAGCCGAGAAGACCTCAAAGGAGCGGTCCGTGGTCCCGTTGCTGACGGCGATGATCTCCAGGCGGTCCGGGGGATAGTCCTGTCGGAGGAGCGAGCGCAGACAGGGCCCCAATGTGGCCTCGCTGTTGTGCACAGGCACGATGATGGAGACGTACGGAAGCCACCCCTCCCTCCGGGCTCCCCGGCAAGCACGCTGTTCTCGGGCCGCGGCCAGCCACACGCCCACCAGGTTGACCAGAGCAGCCATACCGTCCACCAGGATGGGGACGAGGAGCCACGCGCCCCAGAAAACCAAGAAGGCCACCGCGCTCATGCCCCCTCCTCCCCCAGAGCGCGCAGCACCCTCCCCCGCAGGACCTCAAGGGAGGTGCGGGTCATGAGGTACCAGTAGATGGCCACGGTCACGGCGAAGAAGAAGGCCCGACCCAGGAAGGTGTGGGCGAAGAGGAGCGAATCCTTGCCAGCGAAGTGGAGCACGACGACGATGAGGAGGACCCGCAGGACGTTGGCGACATAGGTGGCGACGCTCAAGGACCTCCGCAGGAAGGGCATGCCGGGGTAGAAGAGCAAGAGCCCGCTCAGGACCGAAAGCTCCAGCAGCCCAGAAGACTCCAGCCCCACCTGGAGGGCCGTCCAGCCGGACTCCTGGGCGATGACCAGCACGAGAAGCAGCCCTGGTGCCGAACGGAAGACGCGGGTGGGGACGCCCAAGAGACCCGCCAGGTAGTGGGTGTTGTAGGCCGTGGCCATGGCCAGCGCGGCTTCCCCCGGCAGGAGTTCCCGCAGGAGGACCACCAGCCCGAAACACCACCCCACGGCCGCCACCAGGTAGTAGAAAAGCCAGATGCGGCTGCGGCGCAGCGCGAGGACCAGGGCAAGCCACACCAGGGCACCCCAGAGCGCCTGAGCCCAGGTCGTCGGATCGGCGTGGCCGCGCCAAAGGCCCATCGCGCCTCACCTCCCTGCCCTGTTGCCGGAGCGGGCGAGGACCGGCGCCGTCCTCCTCTCCCAGGCTCGCCGGGTGAGGGCCAGGAGGACCACCCCACCCCCGAGGAGCGCGGCCAGGAGCCCGTAGCCCAGCGCGTCCACCGGTGACCACTGGACGTCCCCCGCATCGGGGGCTCGGTCAGAAGTCAAGTGGCTCTGGTTGCTCGGAGCCGACTCCACGAACATGCGGATGGCCTGCCCCGCGCGGATGCCCAGGTCCTCAAACGAGACGCCGAACTCGCAGCGGGTGCCGCTCTCCTCAAGGCTATCGCCCCAGTCGCCACCGTAGGAACTGACACGCTGCCCTGTGCCCGTGAAGACTTCCACCTGCACCTCGCTATGGCCATTCCGGGCGCGGTACAACACTGCAACCAGGCGGTCCTGCGGCTCGCCGTACTGGCCGTTGTTGTCCGTGTCCACCCACAGGCGGTAGACGACTCCGCGCGGCTGGTGCTCCTCGGCGCGCTGGAGCATGAAGTAGGCCGTCCCATCGCCAGGGTTGGTGCCCCAGTAGAAGCGCACGATGTCGGTGGACGGGAGGCGGGCGTCCCCGAGGGGGTCGTCCAGGTAGGCCTGCCCATCCCAGTCGCCGAACTGCCCGTCCACCACGATGGGCCCGGCGGCAAGGGCCGGTGAGGCCACGGGGCCGGCCAGGGCCAACGCCACGAGCACCAAGACCGCACCCCGGCGCAAGGTTCCCCGGCGGGCGGCCCAGAGGCTGGCCAGGAACACAGCCGCCAACGTGATGCCCATCCCCGCCAGGCGGCCGGGCGGGAGGCGGCTCCCCACCTCCAGGATGCCATCGCCTGCAGGCAGGTGAACCCAAATCAAGTCGTTCATGGGCACGACCCCCACTTCTGCGCCGTTCCAGCGCACCTGTACATTGTCCCGCCACGAGACCGGCACCAGGACCCACCCGCCCGGCAACCCCTGCAGGTGGAACCGATGCCCCTCCGGGCCGGCAGAATAGCCTGCCGCGTGGATGGGCTGCCGCTCGGGCCGCGCTCCTTCCTCCAGGCCGAGCACGCGCCCCAGGAGGGCCCGGGACGCCGGGTCACCAGTGGAGCGGGCGTGCCAGGGGAGGTTCAGGCCCACGAACCAGACCGTCCCCCGGCCGAGCCTCAGCCGGCCAACCGCTGTGGCCTCTTCCCCCAGGTATGAGAAGGTCCACACGGGCTCCAACCCTGGGCCCTGGGGTGTGTGGGCAAGCCATGGTCCTCCTTCCTGGGGAGGGAAGGGCGCAAGGGACACCTCCCCCTCCGGCCCATGCAGGACTTGAGGCCCCTCCAGCCAGACCGGCTCGGCATAGACCCCCAGGAACTTGGGGACGCGCGCCCAGACGTCCTGGGGCGAGCCGGTGAGGTCCACCACCACCGTGCCCCCGGCCTCCGCATAGGCCCGCACCAGAGCCTCGGCTGCCTCCCGGTCCCGCCACAAGGCCCGGGAGAGGAAAAGGGTTCGGAACTCCTGAAGTTCCTCCAGGCGGTAATCGTCCAAGGGGCGCTCGCCGCCCACCCCCATCTGAGGCCACAGGGGAGCCACGTTGTAGGCTCCTGTGCCGATGCCCAGCACGGGGTACGAGGCGCGGAAGACCCTGGGGCCGGAGCCGTCCCGGTGCAGCCACATTTGTGAGCCGGACGCGGAGATGGTGCGGAACCCCGCGGCCTCCAGGTCCCGCAGGACGCTCGGGTGGGCCGGTGGCGTGTCCAGCCAGAGGACGTCGTCCACGCCCATCTCCTCCAGGCGGTCCACCACATAGGCCCCCAGGCCCGCGGTGAGAGCCTCGTTCAGGCTGGCCACGGCCCGCGCGTTGGGCGCACCCTGGTAGGCCCAGCCGTAGACCTGCTCCCTCCGCAGGAACCAGGTCGGCTTGGAGCCCATGCGGGAGAGGTCCAGTGCCGCCACGCGCCAGCCAGGCAGGGCCTCTATCTGGGCGGCAACCCCCTCCAGCCACACAGGATAAGCCTGGGGGTGGGCCAGAGGGATCGTCCCCCAGGCGTCCACCACCAGGACGAGGCCCAAGGCTCCCATGCCAACATGTCGCGCGGGCCCGCGGAGTTCCCGGAGGACAGCCGCCAGGGCCAGGGGCAGGAACGTCCCGGCGAGAGAGGTGAAGCGGATGGGCCACAGGAGATGGGAGCCAGGCAGGGCGCTCCAAAAACTCCGCACGGGCGAAAGGGGCATCAGACCCGCCAGGAGGCCTGTGAGCATCGCCCCGCGCTCCAAGGGGCGCATGCGCTTCCAAGAGGCCAGGGCGAAGAGGCCCACCAGGAAGGAGAGGCCGAGGTAAAACGCCTCTGGGTTGGTGAACCGCGAGAAGGGGTCCAGGGCTTCCACAGGAGGGAACGAAGCCTGCGCCTCACTCATGGCCGCTGCGCTGAGCCCTGTGATGCCTCCCCGGAGGCTCGGGAGCAGCCACCAGGCGGCCCACGCAAGGCCCAGGGCCAGGGAGCACGCAAGGTACACCAGGCCCTGAGCCCGCTGCCGTGCCCAGAGAAGGTACAGGACGCCGAAGGCCAAGAGCACCGCCACGGCGATGGCCGCCGCCATGGCGTGGCAGAGGACCATCCAGGCCATCAGGCCCCCCAGCCCCAGGATGTGGCGCACAGGGCTCTTCCCTTCGGCCTGGAGGAGTTCGGAAGCGAGCCACGCGGCAAGGGGCAACAGGGCCACGACGGCCAAGCGGGGGAGTTTCCCCTCGGCGAACGCCACACGCCAATGGTCAGGGTAGAATAGAAAGAGCAATCCGGCAAGGCTCGCTTCCGCGAGCCCCAGGCGCTTGCGGAAAAGGAGGAAAGAACTGCCCCCGAGGCCCAGCGCCAGGACCACATACCACTGGGCGGCCCGGGCAGGGTCGCCCAGCGCAGCGATGAGCAGGGCCAGGAAGTAGTAAGGCACGGGCGCGTAGTACCGGAACAGGTCGTGGCCCAGGTACCAGTCGGGGTAGATGGTGGGGAACAGGACGCCCTCTTTCCAGCACCGGAGGAGGTACTCCGCCTTGGCCACATGCCCCCAGGCATCGGAGGACCACGGTCCCACCCAGCCGGGCGCGAGGGTCACCCTCCAGGTGGCCGCCAGAAGGCCTCCCCACAGCAACAGCAAAGCCGCCCCTGTCGTCAGGGGCTCCCTCCACGGCCGTCCCCCTGCCATGTTCAGCACTCCGACAGGCGCACAAAATGGGTCGGGTTCTCCCAGATGGTCACCGAGGCCAGACGGACCGGCAACCCGGCCAAGGCGTGGCGCACCGCCCGGTGCAGGCGCAGAGCCGCGTTCTCCACGGTGGGCTGGATTCCCCGGAAGGCCGGCAGGTCGTTCAGCACTCGGCCATCCCAGGCCCTGGCGACGGCCTGGACCCGTTCCCGCACCACGGCGAACTCCACCAGGACGTCCTCGCAGGCCTCGCCAGGCGTCGCCTGACAGACCACCTCAATCCGCCACGAGTGGTCGTGGAGCGGCCCCGTGCGTCCGCCGATCTCCACGTAGTGGCGGATGTTCACGAAGACGTCCACCCCCATCTCCATGAGGAGCCGGGGTTCTGGCTTCCCCGCTTCGGACGCGGGCAGAACCTGCTCCTGGGCTTCGTGGAGCGCCGCATCCATCGTGTACACCCTCTCGCCCGCGCCATACTCACGGCACGGCGTGGGCATGCGCCTGCTTGTCCTTGTGGGGATGTGGCTCGGCTCTGCCGGAACAGGGGGCTGCTTTCGCGGCGGGTAGACCGCTTCTTCTGCTTCTCTCAGGAGGTTCCGTCGTCCCCCGGAATGCCTACCTGAACAGGTACTGGCGCCAGAGGCTCCAATACCCTTCCGAAGGCGGCGGGCTGGCCGCTTGAGGCTGCGAGGGAGCCTTGTCAGGAACCTCTCCCCTCCCCCCAAGCGCAGCCTGGGCCGGCACGTAGGGGACCCAGCGTTCCTCCCCTGGGAAGCCCATCATCATCTGATCGTGCCCAATCCGCCTCATATGCTCCGGGCTCCGCACCACATCCAGCCACCTCTTCAGTTCGTCCCGCTGCGCCCTCAAGTCCGCCACCTGCGCTTGGAGAGACCGCAAGGTCTCCTCCTTCTGGCGGATGGCCACGGCCTCTCGGCTGAAACTGACCGCCAGGAACAGGATGGCCAGGACAAGGACCAGCGTCACAGACCGAGAGCGGATGCTCGTCGCGGGTTTGGTGTTCTGCGCAATGTCGCCGGCCTGTCTCGGTGGTTGGCCCAACGGTTCCTCCCCTTGCCCGAAGCACTTGAGCCGGATTATGTCGTGTTACCAACAGTATACCCCACTTCCTCAGGCGTGTCAAGCCGGGCAAAACGGAACACGGGCCACCCCCCTTCTCCCCCTTATGTTAAGGCTCAAAAGGCGCAGCGTCCATAGTACCTTTGGCCCAGGGGGACACCAAGCCCTGCCCGAGGGATTTGACAGTTTCCCCATCCGATGCTACTATGCCCGTGCCCCAACACCCGGTCCCTCCAGCCTACGAGGGTGGTGGCTTGGTTCCAACTCGTTGTTGACCGCAGGCTGTTAGGGCGTCTTGGCCGCCGATTTTGAGAAGCCAACCCACGTTGCACCCGCAACGGGGTGGCCGACCATTGACGCGTGGGCAGCGAAGGTGGCGTCAGTCCGAAAGCGACCCAGACTCCTGGTGGTGGATGACGAAGCCGACATCCGCGGCCTGGTCCAGGACGCCCTGAGAGCCGCGGGCTACCAGGCCGACGCGGCCCGGGACGGCCTCCAGGCCCTGGACCTCCTCGCCTCCGTCCGGCACGACCTGGTCCTCACCGACCTCAAAATGCCAGGTCTGGACGGGCTGGAACTCCTCTCCCGCATCAAGGAACTGTACCCCCAGACCGATGTCATCCTCTTCACCGGCTACGCCACCATCCGCACCTCGGTGGAGGCGATGCGGGGCGGGGCTTACGACTACCTGCCCAAGCCTTTTGACCCAGCAGACCTGATCCGCGCCGTCCAGCGCTGTCTGGAACACCGCGCCCTCCTCCAGGAAAAGGAACATCTCTCGGAACTCGTCGGCCTTCTGGAACTGGGCCGCACCTTGACCTCCAACCTGGACCTGGACACCCTGGCCAAGGAGATTGCGGAACAGGCAGGCCGTATCTTCGCCGCCGACTGGGTCTCGCTCCTCCTGCGGCGGGAGGCAGCGCACGTCCTGTGCCTTTCGGCTGCCTGGCGAGCAGGCTCCGCCGGAGTGACAGGGACCCTGTGCCCCAGCCCCGCGTTCCTGGAAAGAGTAGTGGGCCAGGTCAGGAACGACACCGCCTTCGGAGGAGCGGAGGAAGCCTACCTGGATGTGGGGGAGGAGCGGGTACGGCCCCAATCCATCATGGGGCAGGTTCTGCGCACAGCAGGCCGCGAGATCGGCGCCCTCTTCTGTGCGCGCCGAGGAGATGGGATGCCACGGTACACCGGGCAGGACGGGCAACTCTTCGCCGTGTTCGCATCCCAGGCCGCTATCGCCCTGGACAACGCCCTCCGCTATGCGGAACTCAGGGCGTTGGACGCCTTTGAGCGGCGGCTGGCCGCAGTCCTGGACGTGGAACCCCTGGTGGAAGAAGCCCTGGCCGCGGCCATGCAGATCGTCTCCCCCGAGAGCGCCGCCATTTGGGTGCGCCGTCCCGGACCCCTGGCCAGGCGCATCCACGTGGCCCTGCGGGAGGACGCGCCCCCAGAAATGGGGGAGAGATGGACAGAAGTGCTCCAAGAGCACGGCCTTGAGATCGCCGAGACCGCCGTGCGGCGCGTCCAGATGGGGCCCCCGGGCCTCCGGTTCCGCCTGCAGGCCAGCGAGAGAGAGAGCCAGCACCTCTGCTCGGTGCTCGTCCACCCCTTGGAAAGGGAAGGAGAACTCCTGGGCCTCCTGGGCGTGGGCGGGCGGGATCCAGAGGTCTTCACCGAAGGGCACCGGCGGGTCCTTTCCACCCTGGCCAGCAGCGTGGCCGTGGCCCTGAGCAACGCGGAGACCTACCGTGAACTCCGCGAACTGAACATCCAGACCATTGCTGCCCTGGTCAACACGGTGGAGGCGCGTGACCCCTACACCCGGGGCCACTCGGAGCGGGTGGCCTGGTACGCCGCGGCCATCGCTCGGAAGATGGGCCTCCCCTCCACCCAGGTGGAAGCGTGCCAGGTAGGAGGGCTCTTGCACGACATCGGCAAGATCGGCATCCGGGACGCCATCCTGTACAAGCCAGGCCAGTTGACCGACGACGAGCACGAATCTATGGAGGAACACCCGGCCATCGGCGCGCGGATCGTCAGTGGCATCGCAAGGCTGGCCCACATCGTGCCCATCATCTACGCCCACCAGGAGAGGTACGACGGCTCGGGCTACCCCCAGGGCCTAAAGGGGGATGCCATCCCCCTGGAAGCGCGCATCGTGGCCGTGGCCGACGCCTTTGAAGCCATGACCGCGGAACGCCCCTACAAGCCAGCCATCTCACCAGAGGATGCCCTGCGGGCGCTCCAAGTGGGGGCGGGCACGCGCTGGGATCCCTGCGTGGTGGACGCGCTGGTGCAGGTCATGCGCGAGGAGGGGGAGGCTCTGCCCCCTACCCCGGCCCTGGCTGAGACCACCGCGAAGCCGAGGAACGGCTGAGCGCAGTGAGGAGGGAACCATGCCTGTCGCGGTGAACCCCGACATCTTTCGGGAGTACGACATCCGTGGAGTGGTGGGGAGGGACCTGACGCCCGAGGTGGTGCGGCTGCTGGGACGCGGCTACGCCGCCTACCTCCGGAAGGAGGGCGGGCGGCGGGTCTCCCTGGGCTACGACGCCCGGCCCAGTTCGCCCGCGTTCCGAGATGCCATCACCCAGGGAATGGTGGAAAGCGGCCTGGAGGTAGTGGATATCGGCCTCGTCCCCACGCCTGTCCTGTACTTCTCCCTCTTCCACCTGGACGTGGATGGAGGCGTGATGATCACCGGCAGCCACAACCCGCCGGAGTTCAACGGCTTCAAATTGGGCGTGGGCAAGACCACCATCTACGGCGCGCAGATCCAGGAAGTGCGCCGCATCATGGAGGAAGGGGCCTTCGTGCAGGGGTCCGGGAGCCTGCAACAGACGGACATCCTGCCAGCCTACCTGCAGGCAGTGAAGGAGCGGGTCGGCCCCTTCGCCCGCCGCCTCAAGGTGGTCGTGGATGCGGGAAACGGCACCGGCGGCCTCACCGGACCGCGGCTTCTGCGGGACCTGGGGGCCGACGTGGTGGAACTGTACTGCGAGGTGGACGGCACCTTCCCCAACCACCACCCCGACCCCACCGTGCCTGCCTACCTGCAGGACCTCATCGCCACAGTGCGGCGCGAGGGAGCCGACGTAGGCGTGGCCTACGATGGCGACGCCGACCGCCTCGGCGTGGTGGACGGAGAAGGGAACATCATCTGGGGAGATCAGTTGCTCATCCTCTTCGGGCGGGAGATCCTGGCCCGGCAGCCCGGGGCGACCATCATCTTTGAGGTGAAGTGCTCCCAGGCCCTGCCGGAGGCCATCGCCAAGGCCGGGGGCCGCCCGCTCATGTGGAAGACAGGCCACTCCCTCATCAAGAACAAGATGAAGGAGGAAGGCGCGCCCCTGGCCGGCGAGATGAGCGGACACCTCTTCTTCGCCGATGAGTATTTCGGCTACGACGACGCCGTGTACGCCTCCTGCCGCCTGGTGCGGCTCCTCGCCCGGTCGGAGAAGAGCCTCCACGCCTTGCTGGCCGATGTGCCCAAGTACCACTCCACCCCGGAGATGCGCCTGGACTGCCCGGACGAAGAGAAGTTCCGGGTGGTGGCGGAGGTGGCGGCCCACTTCCGCGAGCGGTACGAGACGATAGAGGTGGACGGCGTGCGCGTCCTCTTCGGAGATGGGTGGGGGTTGGTGCGGGCCTCCAACACCCAGCCGGTCTTGGTGGTGCGCTTTGAAGCGCGCACTCCGGAGCGCCTGCAAGCGATCCAGCGCGAAATCTTCGCCAAATTGCGGGAGTACCCCTTCGTGACCCTGCCGTCAGAAGGGTGAGGGCAACGACGGGAGGAAGCCCGATGGTGCAACTGCCCAGCAAGGGCAAATCCCGCGAGGAGGTGCTGGCCGCACTGCAGGCTGCCCGAGAGCACGATGCCCGGTGGCACGAGGGACGGACCTGGTGCCTGGTCTACCACGCCGGCGACGACATCCTGGACCTCCTCAGAGAAGCCTACACCCTCTTCTTCTCCGAGAACGCCCTCAACCCCATGGCCTTCCCCAGCCTGCGCAAGTTTGAGGCGGAAGTCGTGGCCATGACCGCTAGCCTCCTGGGAGGCGATGAGAAGACGGCCGGCACCATGACCTCCGGGGGCACCGAAAGCATCCTCATGGCCGTCAAGACCGCCCGGGATTGGGCACGGGCCCACCGCCCCGAAGTGGACGTGCCGGAGATAGTCCTGCCGGTCACAGCACACCCGGCCTTCCACAAGGCGGCACACTACTTCGGTGTGCGGCCCGTGGTCATCCCCGTGGACCAGGCCTTCCGGGCTGACGTGGAAGCCGCCCGCAGGGCCATCACGCCCCGAACCATCCTCCTAGTGGGCTCGGCGCCCACCTACCCCCACGGCATCGTGGACCCCATTGCCGACCTCGCCGCCCTGGCCCAGGAGCACGGCTGCCTCTTCCACGTGGATGCCTGTGTCGGCGGGTTCGTGCTCCCCTTTGTGCGGAAACTGGGCTACCCGGTGCCAGACTTTGACTTCCGGGTGCCGGGGGTCACTTCTATATCAGTGGATCTGCACAAGTATGCCTACGCCGCCAAGGGGGCGTCGGTGGTCCTCTACCGGGATAGAGCGCTGCGGCGGCACCAGTTCTCCGTCTACACCGACTGGCCCGGTGGGGTCTACGCCTCGCCAGCCATGGCCGGGACGCGGCCAGGCGGGCCCATCGCCGCAGCCTGGGCCGTCCTGCACTACCTGGGCGAGGAGGGGTACCTGGCCCTGACCGACACGGTGATGCGGACGACCCAGCGGCTCCGGGAGGGGATCGGGGCCATCCCCGGCCTCCGCATCCTGGGGGAGCCGGCTATGAGCATCCTGGCCATCGCCTCGGACCGAGTGGACGTGTACGAGGTGGCGGACGAACTCCACCTGCGAGGCTGGCACCTGGACCGGGGCCAGTTCCCTCCGAGCCTGCACCTCACGGTGACGCCCGCCCATGCGCCCGTGGTGGACGCATTCCTCTCGGACCTGGCCCAGGCGGTGGCCGCCGCCCGCCGGCTCACCTGGCACCGCGTTTGGAACGCGCTCCAGGTCGGGGTGGCCCGGGCCTTGGTGCGGGCGCTGCCGGAGAAGATGGTCCGCACGCTCATGGCCAGGGCCTCGGCGCTGGCAGGGGGCGCAGTGGGGGGCGAGGGCGGACGGTCCGCAGCGGTCTACGGCATGCTGGCGACGCTCCCCAACCGCGGTGACCTGGAGAACCTCGTGCTGGACCTCCTGGATAGCCTGACCCAAGTGTGAGAGGGCTCTGGCGCCGCCCTCCATCCCCGGACATCCGCATCCCATCAAGAACCTGTGTGGTGCAGGAGCGGCCGCTGGCGGCGTCCGCATGGCCACCAATACAAGGGGCACCGAGCCCTTCTGCGCAGCGCGAGCGAGCGTTGACAACGGCAGAGGGGGTGTGGTATAATCCCTGCGAAATAAAATTTCACTTGGTGCAACAAAGGCCGGCCCTCCCTGGAGAGTTTCGCCGCGCCAGGAAGGTACAGCGTGGAGACACCTTCTGATTCCTGGAGGTGGAGGCTGTGAAAGTCATCGTCCACGTGCACGGAGGGCTCTTGCGTTACTGCAGCGGAGTCTCCCCCTTGGAACTTGACCTGCCGGAAGGGACCACCGTGGCCGAGGTCATGGCCCGGCTTGGCATCCCTTCCAACGAGGTCTTCACCACGGTGGTGAACCGCCAGTTCGCTTCGGAAGACACCCCTCTCCGGGATGGGGACCGTCTGGACCTGGTCCCGCCGATCCCAGGCGGATGACGGGCGCACCCCGTCCTGTAACGCACCCACAATATGGAGGAAGACATGGCTTCCGGATGCTTCCGCGGCCGCATCTTGGTGGTGGACCTGACGGCAGGGAGGGTGGAAGTGCAACCCCTCCCCGAACATGTGGCACGGCAGTACCTCGGCGGCGCGGCCCTGGGCCTCTGGTGGCTCCTGCGGCAGATGCCAGCGGGTGTCAACCCCCTGGGCCCCGCCAACCAACTGGTCTTCGCTCCTGGCCTCCTGGGAGGGGTGCCAGTCTCCGGTACGAACCGGTTCAACATCTCGGCCAAGTCGCCCCTCACGGGGGGCCTGGCCGAGGCCCAGGCCGGAGGGTGGTGGGCTCCGGAACTGCGCCAGGCCGGGTACGACGCCCTAGTGGTCCAGGGAGTGGCCCCCAAGCCAGTCTACCTGTGGATCCACGGTGACCGGGTGGAGGTGCGCGAGGCTTCCCACCTCTGGGGCCTGGAGACAGGGCCAGCCCAGGAAGCCATCCGTCATGAGGTGGGGGACCCTCGGGCGCGGGTCGCCCTTATCGGCCCGGCTGGCGAACGAGGAGTCCGTTACGCCTGCATCCTGAACGAACTGCGCCACGTCAACGGCCGTACCGGCCTGGGCGCGGTCATGGGCTCCAAGCACCTGAAAGCGGTAGCGGTGCGAGGGGAGGACACCCTCCCCCTCCACGACCCTCAGAAAGGGCGGGACCTGGCCCGCACCGCTGCCGGGCGCATCCCGCGGGAACCAGGCTCCTTCCACGACCTGGGCACAGCCCGCGGTGTGGTGCCCCTCAGCCTGGGCGGCATGCTGCCCACACGGAACTTCCAGACCAGCACCTTTGAGGGCGCGGAGCGCATCTCCGGGGAGCGGCTGCGGGATACCTACCTGGTGGGCCGGGGCACCTGTTGGGCCTGCGCCGTGGCCTGCAAGCGGGAGGTCCGCATTGAGGAAGGCCCCTACCAGGTAGACCCCAGGTACGGTGGGCCGGAGTACGAGACCATCGCTGCCCTGGGCTCCTGCTGCGGGGTGGACGACCTGGCGGCAGTCTGCAAGGCCCACGAACTGTGCCAACGGTTGGGCCTGGATACCATCTCCACGGGGGTCACCATTGCCTTCGCCATGGAATGCTACGAACGCGGCCTCATCGGGCCGGAGCAGACCGGCGGTCTGGAACTGCGCTTCGGGAACGCCGAGGCCATGGTCACGCTCGTGGAGCAGATCGGCCGGCGCGAGGGATTCGGCCGGCTCCTGGGCGAGGGTGTGGCACGCCTCGCGCACCGCATCGGTCCAGAGGCCGAAGCCTTCGCCATGCACGCCCGGGGCCAGGAGTTCCCCATGCACGAGCCCCGCGTCCGGGCGAGCCTGGCCCTGGCCTTCGGCCTCTCGCCCACGGGGGCCGAACACGTGGAAGCCCCCCACGACGTCCAACTGGAAAAGGTCACCGATGCCTTTGCAACCTTCCGCCTGTTGGGCGTCCACGAGACCATGCCAGTGGACGAACTCAGCCAGCGCAAAGCCAGGGCCTTCCACCGCCTCCAGCGGCTGTGGGGCCTCTTCAACTCCCTGGGGATGTGCATCTTCTGCGCCCAGCCCATCGGCCCCCTGACGCTCTCGGAACTGGTGGACCTGGTCCAGGCGAGCACCGGCTGGGACCTGAGCCTGGAGGACCTCCTCAGGGTCAAGGACCGCCACACGGCCCTGAGCCGCCTCTTCAACCTGCGGGAGGGGATGACCCGGGCCGATGACTTCCTCCCGCAGCGGATGTTCCAGCCCATCGCCTCGGGGCCACGGCAGGGGAACCGCCTCTCGCCCGAGGAATTCCGCCAGGCGGTGCAGGTGTACTACCACGAAGCCGGTTGGGACGAGGACGGCCTCCCAAAGGAAGAGACACTGCGGGCCCTGGATCTGGACTGGGCCCTGCCCATCCTCGCCACGGTGAGGAGAAGGCGCTAGCGTTGCGCTACATAGGTTTCTTGGCGGTATGCCATACCCCCTAAATCAGGGAATGCTCTACCGAACTTGATGGAGGAGGATGAGAGTCCAAGATGAAAAAGCGGTTGAAAGGAGCACTGGTGGTGGGCCAGTCAGGAGGGCCGACGGCCGTCATCAACGCCAGCCTGGCCGGCGTGGCCGAGACAGCCTTGCACCAGGCCGAGTTTGACGCCGTCCTGGGCCTCTGGCACGGCATTGAGGGAGCCCTGAAGGAAGAACTGGTGAACCTTGCCCAGGAGGACCCCCACGCGCTTCAAGGCCTGGTGGGGACTCCCGCCGCGGCCCTCGGGTCCTGCCGCCATAAACTGGGGCCAGCCCAGTACGAGCGCATCCTGGAGGTCTTCCGGGCCCACAACGTGCGGTACTTCGCCTACATCGGCGGCAACGACTCCATGGATACCGCCTACCAGGTGGCCAAACTGGCAGCGGAGACGGGGTACGAACTCCGGGTCATGGGTGTCCCTAAGACCATTGACAACGACCTGGCCCTGACGGACCACACGCCCGGTTATGGCACTGCAGCGCGCTACGTGGCCATCTCCACCATGGATGCCGGCCGGGACCTGGCCTCTATGGAGACCTTTGAGGACGTCTCCATCCTGGAGACGATGGGACGGCACGCCGGGTGGCTGGCTGCTGCTTCCGTCCTGGGCAAGCGGGACGAGGTGGACCCACCCCACCTGGTCTACTTGCCGGAGCGCCCCTTCAGCGAAGCGAAGTTCCTGGAGGACGTCCAGCGGGTCCACGAGGCGGTCGGGCACGTGATGGTGGTAGTCTCGGAGGGGATCCAGGACGCCGAAGGGAACCTCATCGCCGCCAAGGTCAGCCGCCTGCAGACCGATGCCTTCGGCCACCAGACGGTGGCCCTGGGCCTCGGGGTGGGCGTGTACCTGCAAGACCTGGTGACGCGGGAACTGGGCTTCAGGGCCCGCGTCAACCGACCAGGGACGCTCCAACGCTCCTCCAGCCTCTCGCCCTCCCGGGTGGACCTGGAGGAGGCTTACCTGGTGGGCCGCGTGGCCGTGGAGAAGATGCTGGCCGGCGAAAGCGGCTTCATGGTCACCTTGGAACGCCTGGAGGGGCCAGGCTACCGCTGCACCACGGGCCTGGCCCGGCTGGAGGATGTAGCCAACGCCGAGAAGCGCATGCCACAGGAGTTCATCAACGAGGAGGGGAACCTGCCCACGCGGGCCTTCGTGGAGTACGCTCTGCCGCTTGTGGGCGACCCGCTCCCGGAACACGTGCGCCTGAAGAGGGTCATGGTGGCGAAGAAGGCCCCGGCGTGGGGATAGGGGGGTCTCGCCCCTCTTCCCCCTGGCCCGGGGGCAGGGAGAAG
>FWWL01007215.1_pt1 | contig 15358 bp, 10 predicted proteins | sample 2228331 | NCBI WGS metagenome assembly FWWL01 (sample SAMEA103939775, study PRJEB20133) | metagenome
TAGCAGCGTGGTATAGTGAGTTCTCTGGATTCAAGGCGTAGGGACAATTTTCTCCGTTTTGAAAATTTATGTGTTCGTTGGTTATGAATTTATGTGGCTCCAGGTGTCAAAGTCGGGAAAGGAAATCTTTTCAAAACTGTGGTCGGGAAATGGCTGTTTCTTTTTTGCAGTTTTTGAAGTGAAAGGGGAGGCTGTGGAATGGAAATAGCCAGTTTATCCCGACTCGCTCTCTCCTTGTTTCAGTAAAATACGAGATCTTTGCACGAATCACAGAAAAAGGAAAAATCTCTTCCAATGGTTTGGGGAAGAGAAGGCAATGATTTTTTTTTGCAGTTTTGGAAAGCAAAAAGGAGGCTGTAAAAAGCTAGCATCATAGATAGCTGTGAGTACGAACCTTATCTAGGGATAGGTTATTGGGAAGTTTTGGAAATAGGCTATTACTTTATTTCAGTTTTTTATTGTCCCTTTTGTTGATTTTTAGGTTTTTTGAGACTGTGAAAGGGAAATAGTTATTCGTGCAAAGGTCTCAATACTATCGCCTGGTGCCACAAAAGAGCAAGTGGCGATACCCTTTCTTTAGCCAGAGGGGACAAAAGAGACTTTTGCCTCTCATCAGACTGTCAAAAAGTCATAGCTCTTGCTGGGAGGGGCTTCCAGGCATCCTCATGTAACCTATCCTTCTGGGGAAGGGAAGAAATTTTCCTCCAGGGCTATTATCCTATTTCAGTTTTTTGCTATCTCTTGCACTGATTTTTGGTTTGTTGGAATTGTGACAGGGAAAGAGCTTTCGTGCAAAGATCTCACCATATCTTTTTGTGTTTTCCTAGGAGGGTTTTCGTTATTTCCTGAGTTGCAAAAAAAGCGCTTTTGTGCCATACTATATACGCTAAGAAAAGTGATTTGACAGGGAGTGCTTATGGAAAAAAAATGGTTTCTCTTTTTTTTCTTGTTGCCTTTTATTCTCTTTGCTCAAACCAGGGATGTGGAACGTTTTTTCCTCTCTGGGAAAGCGGCTTACTCTGACCGTGCTTATACGATAGCTATACGCCTGTTTGATCGGGTTCTCAATCTTGATCCCTTCGGAGAGTATGCTGATGATGCGGCTTATTACCGTGCCCTCTCCTACTATGAAGATGAACGCTACCAGCGTGCCATTCAGCTTTTCAATCAGTTTTTAAGCTTTTATCCCCACTCCCCTTACAGGGAACATGTGGCCTACCTCATCGTGGAGGCTCATTATTATACCCGCAATTGGGACAAGGTGATTCAGCAAGGCACCCTCTTTCTACGGAACTATCCTCAGGGAGAATATACAGATGACGCGCACTACCTGATGGGGTCGGTTTATCTGTTACAGGGAAAGTATGGGTCTGCTATAGAAGAATTTCGCGCCGTGATAGCGATGACAAATTCTCCTCTGCGAGAGATGGCTTTTTATCGTGTGGCACTCTCTTACTTCTATGACGGAAACTATCGTCAGGCAAAAGAACAGGGACAACATTTTCTCGCTAGCTATCCCCGTTCCCCACTGCTTCCTCAAACAAAGATGCTTCTGGCTAAATGTGCCTTTGCAGAAAAAAACTATTCGGAAGCCAAAAATATGATTATGCAGTTGCTTTCTAATGCACCACCTTCGCTTGTAGCGGAAGGCATCTACTATCGTGCCATGATAGATATTGAGACGCAAAACTATTCTATGGCGATCAACTATCTTGAAACACTTGTGAAATACGATAGGTTTGGTTCTTTTCCAAATGACTATAAAGAAGACGGTCTATACAAACTAGCTCTCCTTTACAAGATGCAAAGGCGATACAACGAAGCCAAAACAACCCTTGAGCAACTCCTCAAACTCACCAGGAGCAAAGACATCCAGTTAAAGGCATCTCTTGAGCTGGCTTCATTGGCAGTTCTTTTGTCCGACTATGACTATGCGAAAAATGCCTACACACGACTGGCCAATCTCGATCCTCATTATCTCCCCCTCTCCAGGCAAAAACTGGGGGAGCTTGCTTTTCTCCTCGGAAGATTTTCTGAGGCTGAAGAGTCTTTTTCTGAAATAGTGGAGAAATACAATGATACGCCGCAATTTCCCGATGCTCTCTACTGGCGGGCTCGTTCCCGTATTGAGCAGGGAAAATACGAAGAAGCGGTGCGCGATCTCGACCAATTTCGCAAACTCTTTCCCACAGCAAGCCGAATCGAAGAAACCATCATGTACACGGGTAATAGCTATGCTTCGATGAAAAAGTGGGATGACGCCTTATATAATTACAACTATCTTCTCCGCAATTATCCCAACAGTCGGTTTGCGGATAGTGCGTATCTCGCCATAGCCTGGGTGTATCTCCAGAGGGGACTGATTCCTAGAGCTGAGGAGACCTATCAGCGTATGGCGAACTCCTACCCCAATAGCCCGAGAGCCGCACTTGCTCTCTATAGTCTCGCTTCTCTCCAGTACAACCAGCGTCGGTATGGGGAAGCACTCACCAATTTTGAGCAGGTGTATCGTCGATATCGGACTTCGCTGTATGCGGGCGAGTCTCTCATTAAGATGGCATGGGTTTATCTGCGTCAGGAGCGTTTCAAAGACATGATCCGTTTCTATGAAGGAGCTGATACAGCGTATCTCTCCCAGGAGCAAAAAGCTGCCTTTTACAATCTCCTTGGGTGGGCGTATTTTCGGGATGGGCGTTATGAAGAAGCCATCAAAAATTATGACCGTTCCTCCAGGACGGCCTCCAACATTACTACGGTCTTAGAAAACCAGCTCTACATCGCCAAAGCCTATTACAACATGGAAAAATATGATGACGCTATAAAGACTTATGAAGCCTATATCCAGCAGGCCATGCAGGCCAATATGCTCCAGGAGGTTCCTGTTGCCTATGCTGAGATGGCGTGGTGTTATCTCAAAAAAGGAGAAAAAGCCACTGCAGAATCCATCTATCAACAGCTCCTCCAGGAATTCCCCAATAGCCCGGCTACGGCAGAGGCTATCTTTCGGATGGGAGAGCTTGCTTTTAGTGCCCAGAAATACGACGAGGCCATCCAGCACTATCAGAAACTTCTCCTTCTTCCCCCAAGCGAATATCAGTCTGCCGCTTACTACTGGCTTGCCCGCACGTATCTCCGCCTGGACAAAAAGCTCGACGCTCTTCGTATGTTTGAAACCTATGCAAACAAATACCCGACGGGGGATTATCTTCCCGATAGCCTTCTTCAACTGGGGAATCTCTATTTTGCACTGAATAATTATGAAAAAGCTCGAAATGCCTACAATACTCTGATAGGCAAATTCCCCAAAACCCCTGATGCCGATATGGCTCGTGTCCAGTTAAAGGAACTCCAGATGGTTCAAGAGGCAAAGGGGGATCCGGAAAAACTCTACAAGATCATGGTACGCGAAAGCAAGACCAAAGAGGCTCGTTCTCTTGCCCTTTCTAAACTCGCCCAGTTTTATGAAGACAATGACAAGATCAAAGAGGCCATCCAGACCTACACAGAGATTGAATCTCTGGGTGTTTCTCCGGATGCTGCCCAGGCAGCCCTACATATTGGAAAATTACTGTACAATCAGAAGCAATACATTCAGGCTGTTCAGGCCTATAGTCGCATTCTCACCAAGTATGAAGAGGATTCCCTCTATCCAGATGCCCTTTATGGGATTGGGGCTGCCTATTTTTCTAACGAACAGTGGGAATTTGCCCGACGTTATCTGCAGCAGGTTGTGGAGAGGTATCCTTCTTCTGATCAGGCGACGATGGCAAAACAGCTGTTGAACCGTATCCCTAAAAGCCAGTAGCATGGAAGGGGAAATCTGCAAAAAGCAGAGGCTTTTCCGTGAAGCTGGAACCCTGTTTCAGTTTTTTTGGGGTTTTTATTGACGTAAGGTTGTGGGGATGCTTTGTAGGGTTCTAGTGACTAAAGAGGGAGATAGCTCGTGGGTGCGAGGGTTTTAGAGATTGAGACCTTTGTACGAATCATAAACAAGGAGAAATTCTTTTCCAAAACTTTCGGGTAGAGACAGCTATTACTTTGTTGCAGTTTTTTGGAGAGAAGGGGAGGCTGTAAAAGGGTAATAGCTACCCTGTGGAAAGCTTTCGATAGGTAAACATGCGGCGGGACTGAAACATGGAAATAGCCATCCGTGGAAAGCTCTTAAATTGAGACCTTTGCACAAGTAATAGAAGGGTAAATTTCTTCTCAAACTTTTGAAAGAGGAGACGGCTATGGCGTTTTTGCAGTTTTTTTGAGAGCGGAAGCAAGCTGTAAAAAGGAAATAGCATAGGTGACTGTAAATACCAACCTTATCCAGGGATAGATTATTGAGCGGATCAGAAGTACGCTATTACCATGTTTCAGTTTTTTGTTGGCTTTTTTGCTGATTTTGGGGTTTGTTGTGGCAGAGAAAAGGAAACAGCTATTTGTGTAAAGGTCATTTTTTTTGTACGGTATATTTTCTTGGGGCTTTTTTACAATCCGCAAGACAAACGATAGCCTCCCTTTTTTTGACAAAAAGCTCTTTTCCCTTTACACTATTTTCTTATTGTAGAGACATGTCTACGGTAAAGACAAGGGGGAATGATGCGTCATTTCAAACATCTTATACGCTGGGAGTTTTTAGCACTTTTTCTCACAGTGATGCTTGTATTTAACTTTGCCTATGAGCCAAACCAGAGAGCCCTGATAGAATCCCTCTTTGAACAGCATTATGCCGATCTGCAGAAGTTCTATCAGGTGTATCAGGCTGTGGAAACCAAGCCAAAACTTACCAAAAATGATCTGATTTATGCCCATAAAGTCCTCTCCAATCTTATCGATGGTGGTTTTATCCTCAAACCGGAGGCGTATCATACCCTTGGCAAACTCTATGAGCGGGAAAACAAATTGTCCTCGGCCTTGAAATCGTATCAGGCGATGTATGCCCTGACAGCGGGTGAAAGTTTCTTGAAACGGGAAGCTCTGCTCGGGATGTTCCGTGTCTATACGAGAGAGAAAAGTCTTGCCAAGGCTAAGAAATCCCTCGAGGAAGCCTGGAATCTTCCCACGATGTATCGACAGTTTGAGACGGGGTTTGCTCTTCTCGATATCTATAGCCAAACAGGAGAGAGAAGAAAACAGAAACAGATTCTTTTATCCCTGCCTGCACCTTCGGCTTCTCAGGCAAAAACCTACACCTCTTTTGTGAAGAAATTGTGGGGCGATCTCTCTGCAGAAGAGCAACTCCATATTCTTGAAAAGAGCTTTACACCAGCGCTTGTCCCTCTTTTGCTTGAACAGGGCAAGCTCTACATTGCCAGAATTCATCCTACTCCCGAATGGGTTGAAAAATGGGGAATATTTCTGGCATCCTCCCTTGACGATGTGACTCTCAAGCAGGTAGAGAATTTTCTGAAGCAGAAGGGATACCTCGAGCTGGCTGAAGAACTTTCGGCGTATCGTACGATGAGTCAGATCTCCCTTCCGAAGGGGAGTTCTCTTGCTCAGGCTGCGTATGCGTACCGTGGACTTCGAACCCTGAATCGAAAGGCGAATTACAACCCCTCTCGGGCAGAGAAGTACTATGAAACTTTTCTCACCAAAGGTTTTCACCAGGAATACCTGGCCAAAAACCTCGAACTCCTCATTCGCAATCTGCTTGCCTACAAACAGTTTGACCGTATTTTTTATTGGGTCGGTCAAACCTATGAGAGGATGGGCTCCCCATCAAATACGCCTGTGATCTCTGAAGGAGTGGCGTTCTGGTATGGTTATAGTGCCTGGCAGATAGGGGATCTTGATCTTGCTCTCCAGGAGTGGGGGAAAACCATCGGCATCGCTCCCGCCGGCTACTATGGATTCTGGGCGAGAAGTTATATCCGCGAGGTGATACCCTCGCCAGAGCTCAAAGAATACCTGAAAGACATCGAAAAAAACCGACAGAATACCAAAAACCCTTTAGACAGGCTTTTTTATGACAAGATCCTTTATGGGCTCTCGGATGGCATGACACAGCAAAACTACAAACAAAGGGTTTCTCGATCACTTGGTGAACTCTATCCAGATCTTTTTAGCTCTTCGCTGGTTTCGCTTGAGAAACTTCCTATAGAAAAATATTTCCGCTGGCTGGTGTACAGCCGCTTTGGGTTTGCTGACTATGCCCGTCAGATTCTCTACGAATCCGGCATTCAGAATGAAACTGTCGCTGATCTTGCTATCCTCAGGGTTCTCGTATACTACAAAAACTTCCAGCGGGCACGCGAGCTGTTTAGTCGTATAGAACAAAATCCTGTTATCAAAAACCATCTTGCCTTTCTTCCTGAGGAGTTTTTGAGGGTTTTGTATCCCTTACCTTATATGCAAGAGACGAAACTCGCACTCTCGTTTCAGACGAATAACCTTGTTGATCCCTACCTTGTCCACGCGGTTATTAAGGGAGAAAGCCTCTTCTATCCCAGGGCAAAATCGCGGGCGGGTGCTATGGGTCTCATGCAGCTTATGCCCCAGACAGCTCGTCTGATTATTCCTTCTGTATTTGATGAGGAACGAGGTTTTTGGCGAGTTCCCTGGAGGCGTATGGGCTTATTGGGGCACTGGCTGCCTATAACGGTGGGCCTCGGGCACTGGAAAGTACGAGAAACCGTTTCCATCCCGGGGATGATGTGGTGCTGGCAGAGATCCATCCCTATACCGAAACACGCCTCTATATCCGAAAGGTGTTGGGATATTATCAGATGTACCTTTTCACGTATGAAAACCGTCTGGTGCCCGTTTCTTCTTTTTCTCGATTATTAACGAAAAAGTAGATAAGATATTATTCAAGACATCTTATGGAGGTTGTATGAAGAATACACAAGACATGACAGAGGGACGTATTTCATCGGCTATCATACGGTTTTCTATCCCCCTTTTTTTGGGGAGTGTCTTTCAACAACTTTACAATGTGGTGGATAGTATTATCGTTGGACAGTTTGTTGGCAAGGAGGCGATGGCGGCGGTAGGGGTGAGTTTCCCTATTATGTTTCTCTTGATTGCTCTGGTGATGGGACTTACCATGGGAAGTATGGTGTTGATCTCTCAATACTACGGGGCAAAAAATGTACAGAAGGTCAAGCTCACCATCAGTACGACAACGATTGTTCTTCTCTGGACGGTGATAGTGGTGACGTTCCTTGGTGTTCTCTTTGGTGGATGGATCCTTCGTTTGATGAGAACGCCGGGGGATATCTTTTTTATGGCTCATCGGTATACCACCATCATGTTTCTCGGGATGTTTGCCCTTTTTGGGTATAATGGGCTGAGTGCCATTCTTCGTGGTATGGGTGATTCCAGTACGCCTCTGTACCTTCTTATTCTCTCCACTTTTGTAAATATCGCGCTTGATCTTCTCTTTGTTCTTGTGTGGAAATGGGGAGTAGAAGGGGTGGCCGTGGCGACCGTCATAGCTCAGGCGGTTTCCTTTGTTGTGGGACTTCTTTTTCTTTTTGAGAAAAGCGAGTTTTTTCGTTTTCAACCACAAGAGTTTCGATTTGATAGAGATATTATGAAAAAAAGTCTCGCTATTGGTATGCCTTCTGGTGTTCAACAGGTGATGGTGGCTATCGGGAGTATGGTGCTGGTAGGGCTGGTCAATGCCTTTGGTACCGATGCGATTGCTGCTTTTACAGCGGCGGGGAGGATTGAGTCGTTTGCCATGATGCCAGCGATGAATATAAGTATGGCTATTTCGACCTTTGTTGGACAGAATATAGGAGCAGGACGTGAGGATAGGGTGAAGAGTGGGGTCGGGGTTACCCTGGGAATGGGGGTTGTTCTCGCCATTGTTCTCTCCTTGCTTTTGGTGGTATTTGCTGAACCACTGGTGATGATCTTTAATCGGGACCCTTCGGTGGTACGCATCGGTCGTGAATATATGTGGATTGTGGCACCTTTTTATCTTGCCTTTATGGTGATGTTTGTATTCAATGGGGCTTTGAGAGGTGCGGGAGATACCTTTATCCCCATGATTATTACGATTCTTTCCCTGTGGGGTCTCCGTATTCCTGTGTCGGTTTTCTTCTCTCGGTATTGGGGAACGAACGGGATCTGGTGGGGGATTCCTGTTGCCTGGCTCTTTGGAATGACTTTTTCAGCGTTGTACTTTCTCACGGGGCGATGGAAACGCAAGGTTGTTGTCAGCCAACATCAGATACCCTCTGAGGCCATGGCAGCCGTTGCTGCTGTTGAGTGCGAGGAACATGAACGAAAAGAGTGTATTCCCTGATATGTGTCGGGAGGGTTGTGCAGCCTGTTGTATTGTACCCTCTATTACTACTCCTTTGCCTGGGATGCCTGAGGGGAAACCTGCGGGTGTTCCCTGTGTTCATCTCGATGAAAACCTTCGCTGTCGTCTCTATGGCAAACCAGAGCGCCCTGCTTTTTGTGCCTCTTTGAAACCATCCAGGGAGATGTGTGGGCAGAGTCGTGAGGAGGCATGGGAGTATCTTAGCCTTCTCGAAGAAAAAACTCAACCCCACCGGTAAAGGTCCTACCGAAAGAACTTGGCAAACCTATCCCCTTGCCTTATAATATAAGGGAAGCAGTATGAGAACACGTGTTTTTCGTCCTCCGTTCCAGAACCATGAGCTGGAAACGGCCGCCAGTATCCTCAGAGAGGGGGGGCTGGTTGTTTTTCCCACGGAAACGGTCTATGGGCTCGGGGCAAATGCCCTGAGTGTAGAGGCTGTTCAGAAGATCTTTTCTGCTAAGGGGAGACCTTCTGATAATCCTCTTATCGTTCATGTCTCGGATATGTCTATGATTTCTCTGGTCACGAACGCTGTACCAGAGGAGGTGTATCGCCTTTTTTCTCTGTTTTCTCCTGGTCCACTGACAGTGGTTTGTCCCAAGTCTTTAGATCTTCCTGATGTTGTGACGGCAGGGCTTTCGACCGTTGGGATTCGTATACCTGCCCATCCCCTGGCACGGGAGATTATCAGGTTGGCTGGTGTTCCTGTGGCAGCACCTTCGGCGAATCTCTCGGGTCGTCCCAGTCCCACAACCTGTGATATGGTAATTCGGGACATGGATGGCCGTGTCGATGTCATCATTGATGGAGGGGAATGCGAACATGGACTTGAGTCTACAGTGGTCATGATCCAGGACCATGAGGTGCTGATTCTTCGGCCTGGGGCTATTACTGAGGAGATGTTTTCTCAGCATGGTTTTTTGGTACGACAGGGTCATGAAACCTCTTCTACGCCTCTTGCCCCGGGTATGAAATATACCCACTACAAACCCCATGCCGAGGTATGGCTGACAGGGAGGTTTGAGGGTTCTACTCTCCTTTCTCGTTTTTCAGGGAAAAAACTTGCCCTTGTGGGGCTTAACGTTCCTCCAGGACCATGGAAGGTTGTGCGTTACCCTGATGTTACTCACTATGCGAGGGGGCTTTTTGCTACCTTTGCTCGTCTGGAGCAGGAGGGTATTGAGGTGATTGTCCTTGAGGCGGTGGTAGAAAAGGGGCTTGGTAAAGCCTTGATGAATCGCATGAGAAAAGCCAGTGGAAATCGGTGGCTGGAGGAGAGGGGTGATGATTGCCCTTGCTGAGCTGTACGATGTTCTTTTTCAGGCCTTTGGTCCCCAGAACTGGTGGCCTATCGTAGAGAATGGCACATCCTTGTATCTTCCTGAATATACCCGGCGGGAGAGAACACGAGAAGAGATTGTTGAGATCTGGATAGGGGCGATTCTCACCCAGAACACAGCCTGGAAAAATGTCGAAAAAGCCCTCATTGCCCTAAAAGCCGAGCTTCCCATGTCACCAGAGGCGATCCTGGCCTGTCCTGAGGAGAGACTGGCATCTCTCATTTGTTCGGCTGGTTATTACACCCAGAAGGCAAAAAAGATTCGTATCTCTATGGAGTATATTCTTACCAAACTTGCTGGTACACCATCACGACTCAAATCTATGCCTCTTATTCAAGCGAGAGGTGAGCTTCTTTCCCTCTGGGGTATAGGGCCAGAAACGGCTGATTCTATCCTCCTCTATGGGCTTCGTTTTCCTGTATTTGTGATTGATGCCTATACCAGGCGTATTCTCACCAGGGTAGGGTATGCTGTGGAGGGTGCTTCCTATGATGATCTCCAGGGGCTTTTTCACGAGGCGCTTCCACGTGATCCCCATCTCTATGAAGAGTATCACGCCCTCTTGGTTGCTACGGGCAAGCTCTGTACGAGAAAACCTCTTTGTTTTCAGTGTCCGCTTGTTTCTCTCTGTCGGGAAGCACAGCCCAGTTTCAAGTGATGTTCAAACGATGCACAGCGTTTCGCACATTTTGCACAGAATTTTGCACAAAACATAAGCATTATTAGTGTGCATGCTATGGGGACGGGGTGAGTCAGTTGTTAGAGCTTACCGTCTTCCTGCAGGAGGGTTTTGAGACGGTATGAGGCTATGGCTACGAGATGACACACCATATCAAGTTCTGTTTGGGTAAATATGCTTGCATTTTCCTTTTCTGTGAGGTTGATCACTCCCAGGGCTTCGTGTTGGTAGGTTGTGATGGGGATAATGAGAAAAGAATGAGAGGCATAACCTATGCGGTTTGGTCGGGCAATCTCTGGATGGGTTTCAATTTCGGTGACAAAGAGTCTCTTTTGCCTCTGAAACATTTGAAACGCCAGATCCTTATGGGCAAGTTTTTGTCCTACCCTTGCATCAGGGAGACCCATGGATTTTTCAAGGACGACATCATCATCCCTTTTGACAAAGACGGAGATTCTCCTTGCGCCGCAGAGAACAAAACACCCCTCGATGAGCTGGATAGCCCATTCTGCTGGGGTGCTTGCTCGAAGAGGACGGAGGAGCATCTCGAGTTTTCTCACATCAAACTCATCGGTTTTGGGTTGCTGGAGTTGAAAATCCTTTCTATCCAGTAAGAGGGAGAGGCGTTTGACCTCTCTGGCAAGCTCTTGGGAATTTTCGGTTTTTTGTTGTTCGGTATTCCATGTCCAGAGTACCACAATGCCCGAAGCTATCAGAAAAAAGGTGAAAATCCATAGTTCAACGATAAAGTAGATATATGAGAGATTTTCTCCTCTCGGAAGGGATTGAAATGTCATGGAAAGCCTGTATACCCAGATTCCAACGATGATTACAATCACCAGTGTCAGAAGAAAATCAAAGAGTTTTTTCATTCTCTACTCCTTAGGATTAGTTCAACAGGAAACTACTGATATCTTCACAGTGAAGATACTGCAGTTTCTTGTTGGTTTCCAGGAAGCGTTCCGCCTCTGGAGAAAGGGAAGATGTCCCTACCATAACGATACGCTCAACCTCAAACTCTTTGGCTGCTGAGAGGAGGTTGGTGAGGTAGATAGATCCTATGGGTTCTGTCCATCGTCTCATACAAAAAAGCACCCTGGAGCGCTTGTCTGTCTTTTCCTCACAGAGGAGATCAAATCCCTTGGCTTCACCGTAGGCGTGAGGGTCTATCTTGACTACCTGACTGAGCACCCTGTACCCCATATCTGAGGCCAGTTCTCTCACAATGATCGTAAACGAGGGAAAGTCCACTGAGAGGAGAGAGCCACAGGGGTTGTTGGGATTGAGTCCGAGAGCTTCGTATTTTCCTTGTTTGGCTGACAGGGAGGAGCGTTCGGCGCTTTCTCCACTCTTTTTGAGTTTTTCTTTGGGGACGAGGTATTTCTCCAGGATAGGAACGGGGTCAAAGGTCAGGGCTACCTTGGGACGGAAATTTGCCCAGAGTTCTTCCTTGGAGATGAAGTTAGCGAGCCACTGCTGATACACTTGCTCAAGTTTTACCAGGGCATCTTTGGCTTCGTTTTCCAGTCTTGCGTAGTCCAGGGTCTGTTTCACAGAGCTTCCCATGTAGGCTTCTTTTTCCTGTTCCTTTTTGTAGCGATGGAGGACTGCAAGAAGCTTGTAGAGGAAACTCTGGTTTTGTTTACTCTCTAGCGTGGTTCCACCGCCAGCATCTCCCGATGCAATCTCTTTTTGAAAGTTGGCCTTTAACTCTTCCATGGCATTCTCGTAGTATCCCTGCTTCGCACGGAGCATGATGAGAGCCATGGAGAGTTCTCGTTGTCGCTCTCCCTCGTCTGTGTAATTTAACGCAAGATTTTTGAGCTGATCCCAGAGTTGTTTGGCTACCTCATAGTTTTTGGCATAGAGGTAACAGACAAAGAGGATCTTAATCCCAAAATACATCATGCTGACGGAGGGGTTAAGGTTGCTATTGAGGGCGATTTCTATCACTTCTCTAGCACGCTGGTAGGCAGCCGTCTTGAAATAGGCGAAACTCAATAAAAACAAAAACTCAAGATCGTGAGAAAATGTCTTTTCGAGGGCTTCAAGCATGGGGAGTGCCATTTCTATCTTGTCTGTCATGATGAGACAGAAGGCGTACTGTTTGATAAAAGGTGCCTCATCCTTGAGAAAGGCAGCCCCTTTTTCAAAAAAGCTTAATGCTCTGAAAAAAGACTTCTGAGAGAAGAGGATATCGGCGATTTCACGGATGATATCTTTGGCTGAGGGAATGATCTGGTATGCCTGCAACAGATAATCCAGGGCGTCGTTGTCTCTTCCGAGTCGACGATACAAAAGCCCGACACGGCGATAGAGTTCAAACATGGTAAAAAGCTTGGATTCTTTTCCGATTTCGATGAGCTTGACATAGTATCCGATGGCTTCGGGGATTAGCCCCTTTTCCTCGTTGATGTTGCCGAGGTGCCACAGCGCATCAATGTTGTCAGGATCGTGACGAAGCGATTCCATAAAAATAGAGAGGGCTGTATCAAGATCTCCACTCTCTACAGCCCTCTGTGCTTGCTTCGTTTTCCCCTCTTGCATGGTTGCATAGAGAAGGTAGGCAGTAAGTCCAGCCAGAATAACCGCCACAGTAAACCAGAACATGATGTATCCTCTGTGAGGATTTACAGGTTCTTGAGACGGCTATCAAGTTCCTCTTGGGGTAAGCCTGCCTGGACAGCCATGAGGGCATATTCTTTTGCTTTGTCCCTTTGTCCAAGCTGGAGGTAGGTCAACGCAACTTGCTCATAAATCCGTGCATCTCTTTTGGCATCGAGGGCCATGAGGTAGAGGTTGACACGGGCCTGAAGATTGTCTGCCCGTTGAGCCTGAGAAACAAAGCTTGCGAACGTTTGTTCAGCATCGTAAGTGAGTTTGACCTTGAACTGCTGAGCAAGGATCTCTCTTGCTTCCTGAGCGGCTTCTCCCATCGGATAGAGATTGTGAGCGTAGACAAAGCAGTTCTTTGCCTTGCTGTACTTTTTCACCTGTAGGTATGCCTTGCCTGTGAGAAGCCAATCATTAGCCAGTGTCTTGCGAGCATCAGGAGAATACATCGAGTAATCCTGAGCAAACACCCAAGAAACCAACAGCATCCCAACAACAATAAACCACGAGAAACGACTCATTTTCATAAAATCCCTCCTTGCGACTCAGTACTTTTCCTCTATGATTATAACAGAAGATCAAAAGAAAATCAAGCCTTTACAGATATTTTTTTGACTTTTCTTTTTTATGGATGTATAATGTTATAGAGAAAAGGAGAGGAAAACGATGAAGAAATATTTGATGATTTTTTTGATCATAGTGTCTTCGCGAGTATTTTCGCAGGAGCTTTCGCTGACGGTGGTTTCGTATGTTGGGAAGCTTGAATTTGCCACGATGGATTTTGGTCCGTGGCGGGAACTCCATGTTGAAGACAACGTTCCTCCTCAGGGGTTTCTGAGACTCTCAGGGGAAAAGGACAGTGCCGAACTGGAACGAAGTGATGGTACGATCATTCGCCTCGTTGGGAAAACAGTTGTCCCCGTGAGTCGTCTTCTTGAGGCGCCAAAACCCAAAAAGGGATTGGCTGGGCTTTTTCGGAAGAAAAAAGCCCTTATCGAAATCCAGAATGAAGTTGCCGTGGCGGCTGTCAGGGGAAGCGTACAGGGAGGTTCAGCGACGCCACCCGAGTCAAAAAAACGTGAACCCCGTGGGATAACGGTTGGTGCTGGAGGGGTTATAAGTGGTGAAAAAAGTGGATTTCTCTTTTGTATGGGATACTCAAATGCTTTGGTTGATGTTTCGGTTGCTCTTCCCTTGCTATGGGATACGAACCGTTTTGAGGACTCACAGTGGCGATCTCTTGATGGATGGTTAGCTCTTCTCGAGAACCTGAGGGTAGGATCGCCTGAGGAGTTTTTCTTTGTTCAGTGGGGGGAGGGAGTGCTTCAGTATGGGGAAGGTGCCCTGGTTGAGGGAAGTATCAAACGCTACCATCCCTATTCCTGGTCTGAGAATATCCTCCAGGTTCAGATGAACTTTGGCGATGTTGGGGTACGGGGGTTTGTGGACAAGCCTTCTGATATAGACCGTTGGGGAGCGGAAGCCTTTATCCATCCTTTCTGGGGAGGGGGGTCATTTCTTGAAACGACACGCATCAAGGCTTTTGTGATCAACGAACGTGATGCGTCTACCTCGTTTTTCCCTGGGGTTTTTCAGGTGACTAATGGTGAGCGCTCGTACGTTACCGGGTATGGGATCAGTGCCTTTTTGCCTGTGGTGAATGTGAACCAGTGGACGGTAGGGATACTCGGAGAAATTGGTGGATTGAATGAAAAGGCTGGTTATATGGGAGGGGCTTCTCTTGAGTATAGGAAGCTTTTTTCTATCCGGGGAAGGTTTGCCTGGGGTAAGGAAGGGTATGTGCCGTGGTATTTTGGTTCTCTTTATCGGTACACAAGACCTGAGCGGCGAATGCTTTTGGGGACGAATGAATTTGTAGGCTGGTCGATTGATGGTGCCATTGGGGAGAAGAAATTTGCCTCGTTCCAGTGGAGTATCAAGAACCGAAACACTTCATGGTGGGCTATCGAGAGTGGTCTTTTGTTAGGGCAGAATCTTCTTCCGTTTACTACTTTTGAGCTTGGTGTTTCTACCGAGGGAGAATTGGCAAAGAATATCTCTGTCAATCAGTTTGCGGAGCAGAGCTTTTCTCTGGTGCGTGTGTATACGGAGGTGGGTCGTTTTCTTGTAACACTGGAGTATAGCCGGGCACTTCAAAAATGGGAAAGGGGATACGCTACTCTGGTGGCGGGAGTAAGGTTTTAGTTGTAAAGAGAGCGGTGTACGAATCCATAGAGGGAAAGCCTTGCTAAGATGAGGGGAGAAGAGACGCTATTACTTTTCTACAGTTTTTTGGAGCGGAAGGGGGCTGTGAAAGGGAAATAGCAGGATCGTTGTAACTACCGACGTTATCTAAGAGGGAGACATTGCTAGGTTCTGGAAATAGGCTATTACTCTTTTTCAGTTTTTTGGTGTCCCTTTTGTTGATTTTTTGTGTTGGTTAGGACTGAAACAAGG
>FWWL01007218.1_pt1 | contig 15357 bp, 15 predicted proteins | sample 2228331 | NCBI WGS metagenome assembly FWWL01 (sample SAMEA103939775, study PRJEB20133) | metagenome
AAAATGATCCCAGGATTACACCAATAGGTAGAATTTTAAGGAGATTTTCTTTGGATGAATTACCCCAACTATTTAATGTTTTAAAAGGTGATATGTCAATTGTAGGTCCAAGACCTTATCAAATCTCTGAGTTGGATGAAACGGGTGAATATAAAGATATAATTCTCTCAACAAAGCCAGGTCTTACAGGATTATGGCAAATATCTGGAAGAAGTGATTTAAGTTTTACTTCAAAGTTGAAAATTGAAACTTGGTATGTTCTAAATTGGAATTTATGGCTTGATATTTTCATAATCATTAGAACAGTTCCAATTGTAATTAGTGGTAAGGGTGCTTATTAAACCTACTTTAAAATTTTGAAAATGCAAAAAAATACATTTTCAAATAAAATTTTTAATGGTAAATATCTCCTAAAGGAGGAAATTGCAACAAGTCCTTTGTTCCATGTGTATAGAGCTGTCCACCAGTTTTTGAATAAGGATGTTGTAGTAAAAATTTTTAGAATTGATTTGATTAGGGATCAAAGAGATGTTCAGATCATGAAAGAAATAGCAATTGAGGTAATTGAGCAGTTAAGACAGGTTGCTAGTCTTGAAGGTCATCCGAATATAAATTGGATACTTGATATTGATAAGGAAATGGATGGCAAAATTTTGTATTTTGTAGTAGATTATTTATATGAAGATTTAGAAAGTTTAGTTAAGAAAAAGGGTATTCTATCAGTTGAAGAAGCATTTAATATAACTGAGGATATTTTGATGGCTTTGGACTATGCACATTCACATGGTATTGCACATAAGAATTTGAAACCCGAAAATATACGATTTAAAGATAATAATGTTGTGATTACAGATTTTGGGCTTGGTTATATTGCACAAAAGGCAATAAGAAGGCTTAAACTATCAGGTTTTCTATCCGCTCCTGTCTATACATCTCCAAGGATTATAAGAGGTATTGATATTACACCTTATGAGGCGGATTTATATAGTGTTGGTGCTATTTTATATTATATGTTAACAGGTAAGCCCCCTTATGATCAAGAAGATGTTGCAAAAACACATGCGGATAAATTGGCTAACAAATTGGAACTACCAAGTTCTATAAATCCAAATATACCAAAGAAAGTTGAAAAGTTTATTTTAAAAGCTATGGAAATGGAAGATGAATTGTTTAAAAATTCAAAGGAAATGCTTGAAGAGTTATATTTGGCATTTTCAGAAGTTCAAAATTTTTCATTATTCACAATTGATGAAATTAGGAATGGCAAAAGAATAAAAAGAGATGTTTATATGAATGAAACATTTACATCCAAATTATTGGAAATACTAGCACCAATTTATATATCATCGGGAAGTGATGGTGAAATAATATTGAAGTTTTCTGATAGCTTTGATTATGTAATTGATGTTAATTTTAATCCACAACATAGATTTGAAGCTAGTTATTTGAATAATAAAAGGGCTTATTTAATAAAATTTTTTACTGAAAGGAGTTTTTATGGAACATTAAATATCAAAATTCAAGTAAAAGATAAGCTATCAAATCACTTATTGAAGCAACCAATTGAAATTCCAATTTTGATCCTCCCTACTCAGGAACTTGAGAAGGAGGTTAGTTTTTAATGCAGAATAGTATATTAAAAAATTTTTTTCTTTACCTTTCTCAAAGGAGAGATTTTGAGAAATTTATCGTAAATTTCAGATTAACTAAACCACTTGTAAATAGGTTTATAGCAGGATATGATTTAAGTAGTGCTTTGGAAATTCTAAAGAAACTTAATAATTTAAATATAAGAATTACGCTTGATTATTTAGGAGAAAGTGTTTTGAATAAGGAGGAGATTGAAGCAACATTTTTAGAATATAAAAAAATCCTTGAAAGTATAAATGATGATAATTCAATTGCAGTTAAACTTACAAGTATAGGACTTGATATTAGCAAAGAATTAGCATATGAATATGTTGAGAAGCTTGTTCAAATCTCAAATTTCATTGAAATAGACATGGAAAGCTCACACTACACTGATGCAACAATTGAGATTTATAAGAAACTAAAAACAACTTTTCCAAACAAAAAAATTGCTCTTGCTATTCAATCATATCTTAAAAGAAGTCTAGATGATGTTAAGGAACTACTAAAATATAATCCTATGATTCGCCTTGTAAAAGGTGCATATAAAGAACCAAAAGAGATTGCCTTTGAAAAGAAAAGTGATGTTGATAGAAATTATATTGAAATTCTAAAAATTTTGCTTGAAAATTGCAGTTATACTCTCATTGCAACACACGATGAAAAAATTATAAACTTTGTAAGAAGTTTAAATATTGATAAAAATAAGTTTGAGTTTCAGCTGCTCTATGGTGTAAGATTTGATCTACTACTCAAATTAAGAAATGAAGGTTATAGGACAGCCATCTATCTTCCATACGGTAGTCAATGGTATCCATATTTCATGAGAAGACTTGCTGAAAGACCTGCCAATGTAGTATTTATTTTAAGCAATCTATTTAAATCTCCCAAAAGTTAGTCTTTAATTTCCAAATAGTTTCTTTCTTATCTTTATTTACTAAAATAGTTTCTTTTTTAGGGATTGAAGCTACTATATTTAGCAAATCTTTTAAGGGTTCTTTTGGCTTATATTCAAACTTTTCTGTAAATTTTGTAGAATATGTGCCATCTTTAAATTCTTTACTCTTAAAAATTTCAATTAAGTAATCTATATTCGTTTGAATACCAAAAATTTTATATTCACTTAAAGCACATATCATTCTATTTATTGCCTCCTCTCTACTATTTCCATAAACTATAAGTTTGCTAATCATAGGGTCATAATGAATTGGTATTTCATATCCTGAATAAACACCACTATCTACCCTAACATATGGACCACCTGGTTCAATCAGAAATTCTATCTTTCCAGGACTTGGTGTAAAATTGTTTAAAGGATCTTCAGCATAGATCCTTGCTTCAATGCAATGACCTTTTGGATTTAAATTTGTTAGTTCTAATTTTTCACCACTTGCTACTCTTATTTGAAGCTCAACCAAATCTATTCCATATCTCAATTCTGTAACTGGATGTTCTACTTGAAGCCTTGTATTCATTTCCAAAAAATAAAAATTCTTATTCTCGTCCAATATAAATTCGACAGTTCCTGCATTGTAATAGTTTATACTTTTTGCAAAGCTTATTGCACTTTCAAATAGCTTTTGCCTTATTTCGTCGTTAATAGATGGGCTTGGAGATTCCTCTATAATTTTTTGATGTCTCCTTTGAATGGAACATTCTCTTTCTCCTAATGTAAATACATTGCCATATTTATCTCCTATAATCTGAACTTCTACATGTTTTGGATTTGCTATATACTTTTCAAAATAGATAGTTCCATCTCCAAATGCACTTTCTGCTTCCCTAGTTGCAATTTCATAATTTTCCAATAGTTCATCTTCACTAAATACAATTCTCATACCCTTTCCACCACCACCCTTTGCAGCTTTTATCATAAGAGGATAACCTATTTCCCTTGCATATTTTTTTGCATCACTATATGAATTTATACCAGGAGAGCTTGCTAGAATTGGAACATTAATTTTCTTTGCAATTTCCTTTGATGCAATTTTATCACCTGCAAGTTCCATACTATAATAACTAGGACCAATAAAAATTAAACCTGCTTCTTCGACTTCCCTTGCAAACATCGGATTTTCAGATAGGAATCCATAACCAGGATGAATAGCATCGCACTTAGATTCAATTGCAACCTCAATAATTTTATCCATATTTAGATAACTTTTGATACTCTCAGAAGATCCTATATGATAAGCCTCATCAGATAATAATACATGTAGAGATGTTTTATCAGCATCTGAATAGATCACTACACCTTTTAAATTTAGTTTTTTTAATGTTCTTAAAATTCTAACTGCAATCTCACCTCTATTTGCTATAAGAACTTTTTTTATCATCCCCTAATTAACCACTTTATTATGAAAATTATAAAAGCTGCTATTATGAGATTTATTATCGTTAGAATGATAATTAACTTTTGGGCTTTTTCTATTATATCAATTGCTTTTAAAATTTTGTCAGCGGACTTATAGTAGTTCTGAATTTCATTCCTAATATCTATCCACATTTCCTCAACCTCTTTTAGAACCAAATATAATGTTTTTAAATCTTCTTCTTTATTTGGCTTTTCTTCCATAGTCTGAAATTTTAAAGTAGAACATTTATTAAAATAAAATAAATAGGGATATTTACAATTAAACTGTCAATTCTATCCAAAACACCACCATGACCTGGTAAAAATATACCTGAATCTTTAATATTTGCCTCCCTTTTCATTACAGATTCGCTTAAATCACCAATAGTTCCCATTATTGAAAGTATTATTGAAAATATAATGTATTTTAAAACTGAAAAGTCCATCATGTGTGCAAAAATAATACCAAAAATTGTAGAGAATATAAGACCACCCGCAAAACCTTCAACTGTTTTATTAGGGCTTATGCTTTGTGAAAGTCTATGTTTCCCTAAGAATTTGCCTACAAGAAATGCAAATACATCATTTATCCAAGTTACTCCAAGAATATATATTACATGTTCAAGACCTATATTTCTCAAATTTACGAAAACTGCAGATGGAATTGAAAGATATAGAAATCCATAAATTGAAATTGCTCCGTCTTCAAAACTTCTACCAGAGTTATAGTAAAATGGAATAGCCAAAATAAATATAATAAAAAGAGCAATAAAAACAATTAGTGTAATTTTTATAAATTGCTTATTTGATGAAAGTAATATCAGAACAATTGAAGCCAAAATTGTAACAAGCTTATATGGTCTAAAACCTAACTTTTTGCAGATATTGAAGTATTCGAACAGACCCAAAACTGCTAATATAATAACTGGAATCGTAAGGAAAACTCCTCCAAGATAAGTAAATAGTATAAATAAACCTGCCCCAATTAGACCCGATATTATCCTTAATCCTAAACTTTCTTGTATATTCTCCAAATTTCTCTCCAATCCCTATCTGATAGTCCGTATCGCTTGGCAAGTTCATAAACCTCTCTTGCAGATGATGTTATGAAAAATGGAATATTCTTATAGTGAGCAGAAATTCTTGCATATTCAATATCCTTTGCCATGAGAGTTGTTGTAAATGATACTTCGACATCATTACCATAGTATTTGCCATATCTCCTTGCCATATTGATAATTGGTCTATCACCTTGAATTTCATATATTTCCTTTTCAATATCAAACTCTTTAATAAATGTGTTGAATTCTAAGCTTAAAACATAGAAAGCACCATGTATAAAATTTGAGGCAAGTTTAATAGCACTCGCCTTTATACTGTCATTTACAAAATAAACCTTACCAAGATAATTTATAAAATCTAAATTATTTTTCTTAAAGAATTCTTCACTCTCACCAAAAATTATTCTAGCATTACCCTCCTCTATATCCTTCGGTCCTGCAAATACAGGGCTTGCTACATAGTTCTTATATTCTTTTTTAATCTCCTCAACCGCGATGGGGTGCAGTGTTGAGAAATCTACTATAAGCTTACTATTTGGAATGTATTTTAGAATGCTCTTTACAGCATTTTCATCTGTTAACATCAAAAGAACAACGTCGCTCTCTTGAACAAAGCTTTCTAATTTTTCAAATATTTTGGCATTTTCAAACTTTTCAAATTCTTTGAGTTTTTCCTTCGTTCTATTGTAGAGATTAAGTTTTAAATTACGATTTAATAAGTTTATTGCAATACCTCTCCCCATCCTACCAAGTCCAACAATCCCAAGCATAATCAGTCTTCCTCGAAGAAGAACTTTAGCTCTCTTATAGCATTTTCAAATGAGTCAGATGCATGGACAGCATTTCTTGTAATGCTTTCGCCAAACAAATTTCTAATTGTCCCTTTTTCTGCCCTTTTAGGGTCAGTTGCTCCTATAAAGCTTCTCATTCTATCTACAATATTTTCACCCTCAATTCTAATACCTACGACAGGACCACTGATTATGAATTCTACTAGTTCATTAAAAAATGGCTTTTCTCTATGAACTTCGTAAAATTTTTCTGCTTCTTCCCTATTAAATGTTTTCATCCTAATCCCTGTAATTTCAAAACCATTCTCTTCAAGAAGTGATATGATTTTACCAATAACTTTTTTACTAGCTACATCGGGCTTTATCATTAAGAGAGTTTTCATATGCGGGGGGAGGGACTTGAACCCTCACACCCTTGCGGGCACTAGACCCTCAATCTAGCGCGTCTGCCAATTCCGCCACCCCCGCAATTATTATTTTGAAAATTTTAAAGGATAATACCTGCACCTACTAAATAATTATCTATATATATTGCACCAATTTGACCTCTTGCTGGTGAAAATTGTGGTGTTTCAAATTCAACCTCTGCTAAATCTCCCAAAATTCTAATAAGAGCCTTTGCAGGCTTATGAACATTTCTAATTTTAACGAATCCTTCAAATTCACTTTCAAGCTCTACAAATAAATTTAAATTTCTTAATTTGATAAGTGAGCTATGTGCATCTTCATCAAATCCAACAACAACTGTATTAGTTTCCGGTATCACATCAATTACATATGCCCTCTTGCCAAGTGCCAAATTAAGTCCTCTTCTCTGACCAATTGTATAAAGTGCATATCCATTATGCTTTCCAATAATATTGCCATACTTATCCACAAAATAGCCTTCAACAGGTTTGTAATCTCCCTTATTAACTAAAAATTCTCTATAATCATCATCTACAAAGCAAATGTCCATTGAATCATTTCTTCTTGCATTTATAAGTCCAATTTCTTCTGCAATTTTCCTAATTTGCTCTTTTGTATAGTCTCCAACAGGTAAAATTAAATGTTCTACCATTTCCCCTGTTAGATAACTTAAAAAATATGATTGATCTTTATTCTCATCAACTCCTCTCATTATTACTTTCCTTCTTCTAAAATTTCCTATTCTTGCATGATGACCTGTTGCGAAATAGCCATTTACTCTTTTAGCATAATCATACAAAACTTTCATTTTATAATCTCTATTGCAAAATACACAAACATTGGGAACATTTCCCTTTAAATACTCATCTATGAACATTCTTACAATACTATTTTTGAACTCCTTTGAATAATTTATTACTTTAAATTCTATGTTAAACCTTTTGGCAACTTTATATGCAAGTCTTAGTGCTTCAATTGAACAACATGTTCTTGGATTTTTACTTTCGTCATACAAAACAACATTTATTCCTATTACTTCATAACCCATATTCTTTAAAAGATAAATTGCGACTGAACTATCAACCCCTCCTGAAATGCCCAAAACTACTTTTTTCATATTTATTTATAATTTTAAAGCCAAAGTAAATTACTAAAATAATGCAAATTAGATAGTTGGAATATACAAATCTAAAATGGCTAATTGTAGATATGAAAAACATAATAAAGCTATTAAAAAGCGAAGGTATTGTAATAATTCTTAATTCCTTATTGAATAAGAAGATGAATATAAGAAAGTAGAAGTAAATAGGAGGCTTGTAGAAGAGTAATATAAATTTGAATAATTTCTCTTTTGTTGGTAAATCTGTAATTTTTTCAATGATGTTTTGGATTTGAGGGAGCTTAAAATCAGGATAGAGCTTCGCAATTTCAAGTTCTATAAAATCACCACTATAGTTTATAACAAAAACTCTTGAAAATATATTATAAATATAGGACGAAGATTGAAGTATATGCTCAATAAATGGTCTAACATCTTTTATAATACTTCTTACTATAATTCTTCTTATCCGATCTTTATCCTTATCAAACGCAATCCAATTGAAGTATCCATACCAAAGTAGAGATGTTATACCCCTCCTCTCTCTTAAATCCTCAAAGGATATTGTTTTCCTTATTAAATCTCTCTCTTCCTCACTGAATTTAAAGTTATTGGCTACATAACTAGATAAGATGAGTAAATCTTTTTGATAGAATACAGGTGTTCTTTCTACCCTTAAAACCTTATAAAAAAATAACTCAAGAATGATAAAGCTTGAAATTGCCAAAAGAGATATAACCAAAACCCTCTTTAACTGTCTTCTTAATAAGAATAGCATTGCTACAATACACAAGATAGAAAGTAAAATTCCATTGTGCCTGAATAACATTATAAACACCAAAGATAGAACGAAACTAATGATATTCAATTTACTTTTTAGATAATTATCATCATTGTAAGCAAAGTGTAAAAGGAAGGAAAACCAAACAATTGATAATGAAAAGTAAGTATCTTTCCAAGCGGATATTAAAAATATGGCTGTTAAAGGAAATGAAAATAGCAAAGCAATTATAAGACTATTCTTTACATTTAGTTTTTTAAGTATCCAAGCAAACAAAACAGAAGCAAAAAATATTTGAATTAAAACATAAGCTCCAATATGATGGAAAATTTTTAGAATCACTGCGATTGTTAATGTATGAAACGGAGTGTGCCAATCAGATACTCTTGAATAAACCTGATACAGCTCATTCCAAACATCAAAATCATAAATTCCTGGAAAGTAGGATAAGTAATAAATTAAAAGAATTGTGAAAATAACTGAAAAATTCTTTAAAAATATAGAATGAGAATAAATTAGAATATATGAGAAGGTGAGTGCATACAGTAGTGTAATTAGACAATTTAACATAATTTTAAAATAGTCAGGTTTTAATTTTATTAAAATTCTTTGATTTTTCATATTCTCCTTAAATTTCACTATAATTTCTTGACTTTCAGGTGATATGTGAAATTTATATGAATTTTTGGGGGAACGAAGGTTTATATCGTAAAATTGATTATTCCTGTAAGGTAATTCAAACTTGTAATAGTTTTCATCTATTTTTAGATTGAATGTTGTATTATTTCTTGTAAAAAAGGCTATATAGTCTCTTGCTTTTATTTTAAATGATAGAGTTTCTACTATATTCTCATTATTTAAATATAGTATAAAAAATGAATGAGCATATAAACTCCTGTAAGTTTTTAAATGTCCTAAATTTTCAATTTTAGGAATTTCAACATCGCTGAAAACTTTAAATGCTGCAATTTTTTCTTTAAATGAATAAATAGTTATGTTATATTCTTTTACCTGATTTACACTTCTTACTGCATCCTTAACTAATGTTCTAATTGGAAAACCATGATAATAGTAGACACTATCAACTAAGACTGGTCTTAGAAATTCAATCTCAACACTTCTTTTAAGAAATAATGGTCTGAAAAATACTAAGCCTATTATAGAAATAACAAGAAAATTAACTAGAAATTTCTTTGACAAACACATAAGATTTTAAAGTTGTTGAAAAGTATAAAATTATGATTATGGAAATAAGATAATTCGGATAAAGATATCTAAAATCGTTATCTACACTTATAAGAATTAGTATTAACGTGTTTATAAAAGAAGGTATAGTAAGGATTCTCAAATTTTTGCTATAAAGAAAGATAAATAGTAGAAAATATAAATAAATAGGTGGTTTATAAAAAATAAGTATTGGTTTAAGCAATTTTTCCTTTGTTGGTAAATCTGTGATTTTTTCAATAATGTTTTGGATTTGAGGGAGTTTAAAATCAGGATAGAGCTTTACAAAATCAACATTTATCTCTATAAAATCTATATCTCTATAATTTACAACATAAACTCTTGTAAAGGGATTGTATATGTAAGAAGATGAACAAGCAATATGTTTGATAAGTGGTCTAATATCCTTAAATATACTATTAATTAGAATTTTTCTAATTTGACTCCCATTCTTCTGAAATTCTTCCCAATTGAAGTATCCATGCCATACCAAGCCTACTAAATTCTTGCAATTATATCTTCTTTTAAATTCGCTAATAGGCATTATCCTCTCTATTAATTCCCTTTCATTTTGACTAAAAGGGAAATTTTGAGCGATATAGGATGCTAATGCATAAATATCCTTTTGATATGTATATGGTGTTTTTTCAATTTTCATCATTTTATAAAAAACTATTTGAAAAAATACGAAAATTAGGATAGTTGAAATAACTATTAGGATAATTCTTTTTAGATGTTCTTTAAATAGAAAGCACATCAGAATTAAGCAAATGAAAATTAGTGGAATGCCATTGTATCTTAAAAGGATTGTTAAAGAAGCAGATATGATAAAAGCTATTATGATAAAATTATTTTTTAGATAATTTCTATCAATGTAAGCGAAGTATAATAGTGATGAAAACCAAATAAGAGATAATGAGAAGTAAGTATCTTTCCAAGCACATATGAGCATTAGTGATGTTATTGGAAATGAAAATAAAATTGTAATTAAAATCTCATTTTTTATTTGCAATTTACTTAATATCCAAGCGAATAAAATTGATGTAAAAATAATTTGAATGAGAACATAAGCTCCTATATGTTGAAATAACTTTAAGGTAATAAGAATTGTTAAGGTATGAAATGGTGTATACCAATCACTTATTTTTGAGTATGCTTCTAGAATCTGATGCCAAACATCATAACTATAAATACCAGGGAAATATGATAAATAGTAAATTAGAAAAATTGTAAATATAATTGAAAACACTCTCAAAAAATGTAAATTTATTGCCAATACAATTGATAGCAATAAGGAATATATAATTACAACGAACGCATTTGAAAGTAATCTAAAATAATCAAAACCTAAATTCTTTATTAAAATTTTTTTAGAATCCAAAATCTCATAATTATAGTTTTTAATTCTTAGATTTTTAACATCCTCTTTAAGTTTTAGAACAATTTCATTGCTTTCAGGTGATATTTGTAATTTGTATAAGCTTTTAGGTTTCCTTAGATCTATTGAATATCTATTTATATAGAATAGAGGAAATTTATAGGATTTTCCACTAATTTTTAAACTTAAAGTATCTCCAAGCCCACTTCTTGAAAGAAGATATATATAATCTCTTGCTTTTACTTTAAATTCAAGTCCCTTATTATTTTGGCCTTTTGATAAGAACATAATATAAAATCCATGTAAATTCTTCCAGTCACCCTCAAACCTTACCTCATAATTCTTAACCAAATCAACATCACTCCAAACCCTAAAAATACCAAAACTACCTTTGACAGGTTCAACAACTATATTATATTCTTTTATTCCATTTACATTTCTTATAACATCCTTAACTAATGTTCTAATTGGAAAGCCATGATAATAATAAACACTATCAATTAGAACCGGTTTTGATAGTTCAATTTCAACTTCCCTTTTCAAGAGCAAAGGTCTAAAAAATAGTAATCCCAAAATAGAAGAAATTAAAAACCTAATTAAAAAATTCCCCATCTTTTTACTTTTTGTTTATACTCTTTATATTCATCTTTAAACGCTGTTTCAAGAACATGCTCTTCTACTGGAATTACAATTTTATGTATTATTAAGAAGAATAAAAGAGCAAAAATTAAGCCTATAAACGTCTTAAAATACAAGGAGAAACCAATAATTAAAAATGTATCTCCAAGATAAATAGGATTTCTCACAAACCTAAAAATCCCATTCTTAACTAATCTATTTGGTTTATCACCTGGAATAATAGTTGTTTTGTTTAAAATAAGCGTTAAAAGTCCTAATGTGATAATGATTAATGAGAAAATTATTATAAAAACTGCAATGATTTTTGGGAAGTTGAGATTTAAATAGTTCCTAAACGCATATGTCAAAATTAAAAAAATTATCAAAGAACCAATAGGAATAATTTTAATCATTTGTATTAAGGTGAAATTTTAAAGCAGTATATTAAAACTATTCAAGATTGATCAATAATCAGATTCCCCTTTACTGAACATTCCTTAACAATTAAACAAGCATTTTTAAGAGTTATCTAACACGTCAAAAATCGTTTTTAAAAACAAATAAAACTATCGAACGCAGATAAAGCTCTTGAAAACCCATTCCTCTTTAATTTATTTGACAAATTTAAGAATTATTGAACAATTATTAAAAAGGCGAAATGCTTTAAACGATTTTTTAACTAAGTTCATTCCTCTTTAATTTGTTTGACAAGAGGATCGCATGCAGGAACCTTTGCTAGATTTTAAGCTATTTAGAATGTCTTCCTTTTTAATAGCATAAGTTCCAATATGTTTAATTACAATACTTGCACATAAGTTTGCAAATTTGAGAATATCTTCCATATCCAAATTACAAAGGACACCAAATGCTAAAGCTGCAACGACAGTATCACCTGCACCTGAAACATCAAAAACTTCCTGAGCATAAGTTGGAATATGAAAAACCTTTTCCTTATCTATATAACTTAATCCCCTTTCAGACCTTGTAATTAAAATACTTTTGAAATTAAATATTGAAATCGCCATTTCCCCAGCATTTTCTAAAACATTATCTTCATTATCCAAAACTACATTTAATCCCTCTGAAAGCTCTCTAACATTTGGTGTTATTATATTTGCATTTCTATATTTGTACCAGTTTTTCCCTTTTGGATCAACAATAGTAAATTTTGCATTATTTATCACAAACTGAGAGATATTTTCAGAAATTAAACCCTTATTGTAATCCGAAACTATTACAATCTCATAATTTTTAACAATGCCTCGGAGTAAGCTCAAAACTTTATTTTCTAACTCAACTTTTAGGTTCTTAACATCTTCAAAATCAATTCTAATCAAATGTTGATTTCTTGAAATTACTCTTATTTTCGTCGTTGTAGTATTATTTGATGTTAGAATAGAATCTGTTCTAAAACCATTCACTTTTAGCATATTTATAAGTTCCTTGCCATATTCATCATCTCCAACTATTCCCAAAATATCAACATCAATTCCCAAATTCCTTAAATTCAATGCAGTATTACCTGCACCTCCTAATCTATTTTCAATTCTCTTTACACAGACAACAGGAACAGGAGCTTCTGGTGAAATCCTTTCAACATCTCCAAAATAGTATTTATCAAGCATAATATCACCAACTACTAAAACTTTTGCCTTAGGTGACGTCTCTAAAAATTTTATAATCCTATTCATTGCCTACTTCCAGGCTTTTCAATAGGTATATTATTTTTGCATAACTCACATTCATAAGCTTTATATGTTTTTACTTTAATTTTAAGAAGACTAAAAACTGGATATTCAGAAATCAAATTTTCGCTTCTATCGATCAAAGAACCAATCCCTACAATCTTACCACTATACTCTTTAACAACCTTTACAACCTCATTTGTAGAAAGTCCTGTTGTTATAACATCTTCAACAATTAGAACATTTTCGTTCTCTTTAATATAAAATCCTCTTCTTAATTTCATAATTCCATTTTCCCTTTCAGCAAAAATTGCCCTACAATTCAAAAATTTTGCAGTTTCATACGCTACAATAATTGCTCCAAGAGCAGGTCCTATTACAACATCAACATTAAAATTCCTGAAATAATTTGCAATTTCTTTACATAACATCTGGGCATATTTTGGATATTGCAAGACCAATGCACTTTGAAAGTATATATCAGAATGTAATCCAGATGATAATAAGAAGTGCCCCCTTCTTATTGCTCCAACCTCTTCATAAATTTTTAAAACTTCACTACTGCTCATTTATCCATCTTTTGATCTCTTCAAGCCTTGATTTTAAATAATCGCTATCCTTCTCTATTAAAAGAGCTTTTTCAATCCAGCTTATAGCTTCCTTATAATTTCCAATAGATTCATAGCATTTTGCAATTGTATCCATTATATTTACATCCTTTGGTAGCATTTTGTTTGCTCTAAGTGAAAATTCAAGACCAATTTCAGGATATAGATTTTTAATACAAAGTTCCCATGCGACATTATTATAACTATCAGCAGATATGTTTCTTGAAATTCTCATATTTTGCAACAAATACTTTATATTCCTTTCAAACCTCCTATCATAAAGTCTTATATAAGAAGTTAGCATGTATTCGTATTGCCAAATATCATAGATTCTTTTAAGTTCCTTAATTGGCTCTTTACTATCATCAACTCTAATATCAACAAGCCTATCATCTATACCTTCATATCCACCATTCTTTAACTTCACAATTACTGCAGCTGACTGTTTACCCCTTCTATCTCCACCAACTCTCTCACCTGCCTCAATTGCTAAAATTAATCGTTCTGCTAATGGTTTATCGCTATTATTCAAAAATGCCTTCTCCATTTCCTTTAATACTTTATCTGATTTTAATAGATTCCCAAGAACGACATAGCCCTTACCTATTATATGACCTGCATAAGGAAAATTTTTTGAACCTGTGAACGCAAAGCCCTCACCCCTTGTATCCAAAATTCCTACTTGTCTAAGTTCAATCAAACTGTCACTTGCCTTTAAGATATTAAAAACTTCATTTACATTATATCCTAACCTCAATAGTTCAAGTCCAAGCTTACCAATTTTAACATTTAAAAAACTTTGTGTAGCAATTGCTCCATAATCTGGATCAATCCAAGGAACTAAGAATCCAACTGCTAGAACTTTTGAAGATGTAGCAATACCTATTTCATTTGTAGTTGTATCAACAGCAATAATGCTAAATGTTGAAACTAAAAAATTTATCATAAAGGATAAACAATCCTTGTATCAGTATCTCTTACCATTCCAGTAGCGTAAATATCTTCAATAATTTTCTTGATCTCCTCAAATGAGTTAAATTCTGCAATAGCTATAATATCTATATTACCAAAAACTCCGTCTGCACTTGTTACTCCATTAACTAACCTTATTTGCTCAACTGCCTTCTTCATATCCTCCCTATAAAATGAAGTCAATCTTATAAATATGTAAGCTTTCATAGTGTTTAAAGTTTAAAGGTAAATGGAAATAAAATTTAACTTTGTTCAAAACTAATTAAATCCCTTAATCCTATACCACACCTCGCAGGATTGGGCTTTAATTTTATACAAGGCTCTATCTTATAATTCTATAGCTCCCTTCTACATAAATCCGGAATATCACTAAACCCCATCATCATTAATAACTTTATCGCTACACCCTCTGCCATCTTATAAAAATACTATTTGTTCAATAGGATAAAAGCCTTGCTTACTCTGTCCAATTTATCTTCATAACCTAAATTCCAAACTCCAATCTCCCTAATAACATGAATTATTGGACAATTAAATACTAGCCAATTATTTTTTGAATAATCTTTTTCTTCATACTTAATTACAAAAATCCCTTTTTCTCAAATAAATTCTAAACTTTAACAAGACCGTCTATAAATGCATTTTCAAGTCCATCCCTAAGGATGAAATGTTTACAGATAAAGCTTTAATTCACTTAGCAAATTGAGTAGAATAATTTTTTGGTTTAAAATCCTTCTTTCCATCCTTATG
>FWWL01005380.1_pt1 | contig 15354 bp, 8 predicted proteins | sample 2228331 | NCBI WGS metagenome assembly FWWL01 (sample SAMEA103939775, study PRJEB20133) | metagenome
GCCGTCCACGGCCACGCCCAGCGGTTTTTCAAAGAGGCCCGGGCCTTCGCCCCGGCCGCCCCACCGCCCCAGGACCTTGCCCACGCGGTCCACTACGGCCACGGTGGCTGGCTCCGGCTCCGTCAGGTAGATCTCGCCCAGAGGTCCCCAGGCCAGGCTGGGGTGGTCCACGGTGTTGGCCCCGGGGATGGCCCACTCCCCTGCATAGTTCCCGCCCGGGTCCAGTACCTGCACCCGGTGGTTGGCCGTATCCACCACGTAAAGGTATCCGCTCGTATCCGCCAGGGCCTCCGTGGGCTGATCCAACTGGCCCGGGCCAGACCCCTTTAGGCCGTACTGCCGCACCACGGCTCCCTGCCGGTCCAGTTCCACCACCCGGGAGCCGCCGGTATCCACCACCAGGAGCGTGCCCCTCGGCGAGAGGGCCAGGCCCCGCGGGTGGAAGAAGGCCATCTGCGGCCCGCCGAGCCGGGCGATCGGCGTCCCATCGGGCGCAAAGCCGAAGTCCCACCCCGTCTCCGAATCCAGGACCCAGAGGTTGCCCGCGCCGTCCACCTCCAGGGCCGTGGGCTCCACGAAGGCTTCCCGCCCGTCCCCCGTGAGGACGGCCACGGGCTCCCCCTCGGCGGTCCATTTCTGCACCCGGCGGTTGCCGGTGTCGGAGACGTAGACGTACCCCTGTGGGTCCACAGCCACGTCCCGCGGCAGGCGCAACTGGCCAGGGGCCTCGCCTTCTCCGCCGAAGACCGCGTCCAACCGGGCCGAGAAGGTGCCGGAGACCTCCGGGGCGGCCGGCGCGGGGACCTGGGGGGCCACAGGCTTGGGCACTTCAATCAACTCGTAACTCCCCTGGGGCGGGAAGAGGACCTGTGGGGGAACGATCTCCCGGCCGCCGCCGGGCGGGGTCCAGTAGAAGTTGATGTGGGTGTGGCTGGTGCGGTCGGCGAAGCGGATACGCACGTCGTGCAGGCCGGCCGTGAGGTGGATGGCCCCCTCGCCGTACTGGTTGGGCAGGGGGCTTTCGGCCACCAGCACACCGTCAATGTAGACCTGGGATTCGTCTATGGATTCCAGGCCGAAGCGGTAGTCGCCCTCCACCGGGGCCAGGATCTTGCCGATCCACTCCACCGTGTAGGGCCGCGGCAGGGGGATGATGTGGAAGTAGAGGGCGATGCGCGGGTCAATCTGGGCGAAGGCTACCGGTTCCCGCCACTCGCCGTTGGGGTAGTACTTGCCCAGGAGGCCGTGGTTGTCCACCGGCGGGACGTACAGGGCCTCGGGTGGCACCGTCTGGGGGCCCTGACCGGGCGGCTGCCACAGGAGTTCCAGATGCCCCTCCGCCCCCACGGCCCGCACGCGGAAGGCGTGGTTCCCCTTGGCCAGGGTGGCCGGGGCCTGGGCCTGGCCACCCTCCGGCCCCACCGCGAGGAGGAGCGTTTCGTCCAGATACACTTCTGCCGCGGCCGGGGCAGCGAGGGCCAGGGTGTACTCCCCGTAGTGGGCGACGGAGAGGACGCCCCGCCATTCCGCCACGAAGGGCAGGGGCAGCGGTGCGTCGGCGGGCCAGTCAAAGCGGAGCACGAGGTCCTTGCGTTCCACAGCGGGCGTGCCCTCCCAGGCATCCCCGGCGTAGTAGGTCCCCACCAGCCCCTGGATGGAGGCGATGTCGGCTGGCGTCAGGCGGCAGGTGTAGAGGACCGGCGGTCCGTCAAAGGGTGGGCGGATCTCCCGGCAGTCGGCATGGGGGTAGTACTGCTTCAACTGCAGGTAGTAGGAGTGTCGGTCTGGGTCCAGGATCTGGACGATGTCCCGCTGGGGCGTCCGTCGGATGGGGAGGGTGTCGGTGGTGTCCAGGCGGCGGTAGTTCGGGACGTTGCGGGCCAGGAAGCGCAGCACTGGATGCCCGTGGTAGAAGGAGATGACCTCAAAGTCCACCGTGTCGCCCAGGGAGGCCATCAGGCGCGCCGCGAGGGTCTCCGAGGTGGAGTAGGCGTTCCACGAGGCGAAGTCCCGGGCCTGGCGGTGGAAGTAGGTGTCGTAGTTGGCGTAGCCGATGTAGGCCAGGAGCGCGGCCAACGCCACGGCGAAGGCCTCCTTGGCCCGGCGTTTGCCGCCCCAGGCCCATTCCATCTCCTGGCCCAGCCGCTCCAGGGCCACGGCTGCCAGGAGGTGCGCCGGAGGCAGGGAGCCAATGGCCCGCAGGGCCTGCGGGGCTTCAAAGTCCAGGGAGAAGACCCCGCCGGCCAGCATGACCAGGAGCCAGTAGGTGGAGAGGAACTCCCGCGGCCGCCGCCACTGGGCCAGCGCGTACCCCATCCCCAGGACGGCGAAGACGGAGGTGGCGTAGTCCAACATCGGCTCGCCGGGCAGGTTGTGGCGGCCGTTGGGGTCACCCCGGCAATTGAACATGAGGAGGTGCTTGCGCAAGTTGCTCTGGACCGCTTTCCATCCCTCCTCACGGGTCTTGCCGGCGAAGACGCTGGTCTTGCGGGTGCGGTCCAGGAAGAGGTCCGTGTGCTTGAAGGCGAACTGCGCCACCGGTGCCACGGCCAGGAGCGCGGCCATCCCGAAGAGGAGGAGGTTGACGCGCTGCGCCCGCCAGAAGCCCCGCTCCGTGGCCAGCAGGTGGGCGAGGAAGAGGAGGACGACGAAGGGGAAGAGGCGGAAGGGCGCGTAGAAGCAGAGCCCCAGCCCAAGGCTCAGCCCGGCGAGGGCGAAGTCGGCGGGCTCCCGGGTCCGCAGGCCCCGCAGGAGGAACCAGACCGTGGCCAACTCAAAGAAGGGGGTGGAGATGCCGTGCAGGCCGATGCGGCTGAAGTTCAGGTCCCAGCGGGAGACGGCCAGGAGAAAGGCCGCCACAAGGCCCAGCCGCCGGCCGCCCAGTTCCCGGCCCACGCCCCAGGCGGCAGGGACCGTGAGGATCCCGAAGAGGATGCTCACGTAGCGGATGGGGATGGTCTCCACCCCGAAGAGGCGGAAGGAAAGGGCCACCAGGTAGAGGTAGTGGGCGGGCAGGTTGGTGGATTCCACGTAGACCGGCCGCCACGTGGGGTCTTCCAGCATGTGGAGGGCGTGGAGGCCGTTGTCCGCCTCGTCGTACCAGGTGCCGAAGGGGAACTCGTCCAGGCGGTACAGGCGCAGGAAGCACCCCAGGGCCACGAGGAGCGCGAGGAGGACCCACTCCCACAGGAGGTAGGCAGGGGCCTGGCCGCCCTCTGTCCCCTTCCGGCGGCCCAGGACGGCGAAGGCGAGGAGGAAGGCCCCCAGGCTCGCCAGGTGCAGGTTCCAGGCCGGGGCGAGCATCGTTTCCCTGTCAAAGCGGCGCAGGGCAAGGACGGCGAGAAGGGCCGAGAGGATGAGGAGGGCGAGCGCCCCCCGCAGCCGCCAGAGGGGATAGGCCCCGCCCTCGGCTCGCTCCATCCTGGGGAATCGGGAAGCCCGGAGCGCCCAGGCGAAGAGGGCCGCCGCCACAGCATAGAGGAGCACCGCGTCCGTCACGTGGTCTTGGGCGAAGCGGCCCTGGGCGAGAAACCCCAGAACCACGGCCGCGAGGGCCAATACGCTGGGACCGATGGAACGCAGTTCCCGCGGCCTTTCCATGCGACCTCCCACAGGGTGAAGTTCGGTCAAGCGGTGCCGTTGCCTTTCCGCATCGGTCGCTTGCGAGGTGAGGGGGCGGTTTGAACCTCCGTATCCGATTCGCGACTCACCCACACAAGGCGGGACCGGACCAGGCGTGTGCAGTCCGCCCGGCTCAGGGCCGGGGCAAGGCCCCGAGGGCGTCCGCAGGCCCATTGTAACCCAAGTCACGGGACAATTGCAACCCGCGCTGGCGTTGCTCCGCGCGCAGCCGTAGGCCCCGAGGGGGCCTCAGGGAATCGGCCGATGAGGGACGTCGTCACGTCAGATCTCATCCCCCGCCCCTGGGGCCCTTTCCCTCTCCATGTCGGAGAGGGAAAGGTGGTTGGGGGGAGAGGTCCTCCCCACTCGGTCACGGCTCTGGCGGAGTGCCCACACCGCGGATCCACTGGTTGTAGAGGGGGGTCAGGTCCTGGCCAGCCACCTCGTTGAAAACGGCCATCAGCCGCTCCGGGGTGGCCAGGTCGTAGCGGTACCGGGTCAGGTACTGGTGCAGGGCCTTCTGGAAACGCGCGTCGCCCATCTCCTCCCGCAGGCGGTGGAAGAAGAGGGCCGCCTTGCCGTAGACCAGGGCTTCGTAGTTCCGCGCGAAGTGGAAGACTGGCTGGTTGACCGGCGCATCCTCCCCCTGGGCCACCAGGTACCGATACGGGAGCACCCATCGTTCCTGCCGCAGGGCCTCGGCCCTCTTGCGCCCGTAGACCTGGTCAAAGTAGAGGTAGGCCGAGTACTCCGCCAGCCCCTCATCCAGCCAGGGGAAGCGGACTTGATCGTTGCCCACCTGGTTGTACCACCACTGGTGGGCGATCTCGTGGGCCACCAGGTACTCCAGTTCGTCCCGGTGCTCGCGGTAGAGGTCCAGGCCGATGAGGCTCATGGTGGGGAACTCCATCCCGTGGACGCCCAGAGGGGCCTCCACCACGGCCAGGTGGGGGAAGGGGTAGGGGCCGAACCAGTCCTCGTAGACCCGCAAGGCGGCTGCCGCGTGGTGCAGCGCGGCGAGGCCGGCCTCCCGGTCCTCCGGCAGGAACCAGGACTGCACTCGTACGTCCCCGACGGCCTCCTCGGCCTTCTGGAACCGGGGGCTGGCCACCACCGCGAATTCTCGGATAGGCCCGGAGACGAACTCCCAGGTGGCCAGGCCATCCGCCCCCACAGTCTGGCTGACGAGCACGCCCGGGGCCACGACCTGCAGGTCCGGCGGCGCGCTGAAGGTGACTTGATACAGGGCCGTCGCGCAATTGGAGGCGTCGCCGTAGGGGGGAGGGAGATACCGTTGCCACCCTTGGGCGTCCCGCAGGGCCAGGATGGGGTAGAAGTAGGGCAGGCTCACGATCTCCGCCGAGCGTCCGAAGAGGACGTAGGGAACCTCCTGGCTCGGGATGCGCAGGGCGTAGACCAGTTCCACTTCGGCGACCTCCCCGGGAGGGAGGGGGCGTTCCAACTGGACCTCCAGCACCGTGTCGGAGGTGGTCTGGGAGAAGAGGACGTCCGTTCCGTTGACCTTCACCGCCTGGACGTCCATCCGCCCGGCGAACTGGGGCAGGTTCGGGTAGAGGCGGAAGACGACCTCTGGCAGGGTGTCGGCACTGGGGTTGGGAAAGCGCACCATCTGGAAGCCGACCAGGCGTTCTCCCTGCCCCTCCAGCGTGGCGTGGATGCGGTAGAGGGGGACCGGGCCAAGGGCATCCAACTGACCTTGGGTGGAGGGGCGCATCGCCTGGCGGTAGGGGGCCCAGGGATCCGGGGGTGGGGTGGAGCCGCGGCACCCCCCGACCATGGCCATCAGGAGGGTCAGGACGGCGACGGCCGCCCACACGGCGTAACCGTTGGCAAAGCCAGCGGCCCGGTCACGACGGTCCAACGTCCGAACGGAAGGCTTCGTCATGGCTCCTCAGGGGTGGTCCTTGCTCGGCCCGCATCGCCTGCGGTTCGCTTCTCCCTCGCGTTCGCCGTGATTATACCACACCCCACCGGGCCAAACCAGCCGGCAACGCGGCTCTTCGCCGCCTGCCATCCCCCTGTGGGGACGGACCGGCCGCTGGACCCGGGATCTGCAGGGTCACCAGCACGGGATGGAACTGAGCCAGCGTTGGCGCGCCGCTGCCGGCTGCATGGGGCACGCCGCAAACGTGTTCTACGTCTGGATTCCGTCCAGGCTTCGGAACAGGCGCAGGTAGTCCCGCAGGTGGTGGACGCTGAGGAAGTTCCGCCGCACGTGCTCCCGGCCGGCCTGCCCCATGGCGCGGGCGCGCCCGGGGTCGCGCAGGAGCTCCAGGCACCGATGGGCGCACTCCTCTACCGAGTCCACCAGGTAACCGGTCTCGCCGTGGAGGACCTGGAGGCGGATGCCGCCCACGTTTCCGCCCACCACGGGCGTCCCTTTCCACAGGGCTTCGGACACCACCAGACCGAACCCCTCCCGCAGGGATTTCTGGATGACCACGTCTGCGGCGGCCTGAAAGGCAGCCACCTCCCGGTCACCCACCCCGTGGAAGTTGTGGAGGACGACGATGTCCAAGTCCTCCCCTGCATGGCGCAGCGTCCGGTCGTAGTACGTCCAGCCCTCTGGATCGTCCGCGGCCATGGAGCCCACCAGGGCCAACTGCACCTCTGGGATTTCTTTCTTGACCAGGCGGTAGGCGTCGATGACGCCCAGGGGGTCCTTCCAGGGGTCAAAGCGGCTCACCTGGCACAGGAGCGGGCGCGCCGGGTCCACCCCAAACCGCTTCAGGGTAGCCCTCTGTTCCGCTTCGGACACAGGGAGGTTCTTGGGGCTGAGGGGGTCAATCTTGGGCGGGATGATGGACACCTTCCCGCGGTCCAGCCCGGGGCCGACGTACTCGGCCATGGTGAAGATGTAGGCATCGTAAGGGGCCAGGTAGGGGACCAGGAAGTCCCAGAAGGCTGGATTGGGCGTGGAGGTGTCAATGTGGCAGCGCCAGATCCAATGGCGGCCCCCCTCCCGCCCGTGGAAGGGCAGGAGCCCGGCGGGCTGGGGGTCGTGGACGACGAGGAAGTCGTAGTCTCCCTCCAGGGCGCGGGCGTTGGCCTCGTTGGTGCGGCACCACAGGTCCTGCATCTCCGGCGAGAAGGGGAGGTCCATCCCCTGCAAGCCGTTGTGCATGGCTTTGGTGACCTCAAAGAACTCGTCGCTCCCCTCTATGACCCTCCATTCTGCCTCCAGACCGACGTCCTGCATCAACGGGACCAGCCAGTGGAGGATCTCGGCCACGCCTCCGCCGTAGGCGGTGGCGTTGACATGGAGGACGCGGGCCCCGCGGAGGGGCGCGGCCAGCGTTCGGACGGTTTCTACCATCTCCTCGCCGACGACGAGGCTGTACTGATCCAGGTGGCGGGCTTTCACTTCTACGGAGTTGAGCACGTTCTTCACCCCTTTACCGAGCCGGCTAGGATGCCGCGCACGAAATATCGCTGAAGGGACAGGAATACCACAAGGGGCAGGACCATGGTGACAAAGGCTGCCGCAGTGAGCAGGTGCCATTGCTGCCCCAGCGAGTTCACCAGGAGGCTCACCTTGACCGTCAGGGGAGCCACCGTCTCCGTACCGCCCAGGTACACGAGGGCCACCAAGAGGTCGTTCCACACCCAGACGAACTGGAAGATGGCCAGGGAGGCCAGCGCGGGCACCGAAAGGGGCAGCGCCAAACGCAAGAAGGCCGTGAGCGGCGAAGCCCCGTCCAGGTAGGCCGACTCAAACAGGTCCCTGGGCAGAGAGCCGAAGAAGTTGCGCAAGAGGTAGATGGAGAAAGGCAGGCCGTATCCGGTGTGGGCCAGCCAGATGCCCACGAAGGTCCCCGAGAGGCCCAGGCGGTTGTAGAGGCGCAGGAGCGGGATGAGGGTCATCTGCAGGGGGACCACCAGGAGCCCCACCACCACGGCGAAGAGGACCTGCCGGCCGGGGAACTTCATCCAGGCGAAGGCATAGGCGGCGAAGGCGGCGATGGTGATGGGGATCACCGTGGCCGGGATGGTAATGGTGAGGCTGTTGAGGAACGCCCGCCCCATGCCCTGCGCCGTGAGGACGTCCACGTAGTTGCCCAGGTGGAACTGGGAGAGGTCTGTCAGGTGGGCGAAGACCGTCCACCACCCCGTGGAGAGGACGGCGTTCTTGGGGCGCAGGGAACTGATGAACAGGCCCAGGGAGGGCAGGAGCCAGGCCAGGCTCAGGCCCACGAGGACTCCGTGCAGGGGGAGGCGGGGCACGGTCTTGCGCAGCCACGTGCTCATCGCCGGGCCTCCTCTTCTTGGAAGACGCGGATGTTCCGCACCATGAAGGGCACGATGGCCAGCAAGAGGATGACGGCGATGGCGCTGGCCCGTCCGAAATTCTGGAAGTGGAACATCTCCTTGTACATGCGGTTGGCGATGACCTCGGTGTCAAACGCGCCGTTGGTCATCACGTAGACGATGTCAAAGACCTTGAGGACGTTGATGACCATGGTCGTGGTGACCACGGTGATGGTGGGCATGATGACCGGGACCGTGATGTGCCAGAAGACCTGCCACTCGTTGGCGCCATCCACGCGGGCCGCCTCCAAGATCTCCGCGGGAACGCCCTTGAGGGCCGCCGAGAGGATGACCAGGCAGAAGCCGGTCCAGATCCAGGTGTTGGAGGAGATGAGGGCGAAGTTGTTGAGGGGCTTCTCAATGAGCCAGCCGACCGGCTCGCCGCCGAAGGCCGTCACCAGCCCGTTCAGGAGGCCGATCTGGTCGGCCGACGCGGGCTTGTAAGCGTAGACGAACTTCCAGATAACCCCCGCGCTCGTCGCCGAGATGGCCATGGGCAGGAAGATGATCGTCTTGACCGCCGGTTCGTACCGCACTCGGTCGGCCAGGACGGCGACGAGAAGTCCAAGCGTCACCACGAGTCCTGTGAAGAAGACCAGCCAGAGGAGGTTGTTGCGGATGGCAATGCGCATGACTGGGTCGGTGAGGGCATAGCGGTAGTTCTCCAGGATGCCCCAACAAGCTCTTCCGGCCACGCACTCGGCGCTGGCTGGGAGTTGGGAACGCCGGTCCAGGAAACTCAGGTAGAGGGTGCTGGCCACCGGATAGACCAGGTAGATGAGCAGGATGACGAGGGTGGGGCCGATGTAGATCCACGGACGGATGCGGGACTGGGCTTTGTCGGGCAGGAAGCGGAGGAGGAACTCCGCGCCCAGGAAGAAGGCCAACACCCCCCCGATGCCCGCGGCGATGGCCAGGAGCATCTGGCCGATAGGGGAAAGCCAACTGACGGCACCTTGCATGGCGCGCCTCCTGGCAGGTCAGGGGGCGGGAGGCAACTGACAGAGGGGGTTGCCTCCCGCCCTCTACCGCGGAGGCCTCAATGGTCGCGAGGACGGTGTCCAGGTCCTCGCCGGCCACGTAGTCCAGGGTCCCCTTCCAGAAGGAGCCAGCGCCCACGGCGGCGGGCATCAGGTCCGAGGCGTCAAACCGGAACACCTCCGCGCTGACCAACGCCTGGGCGATGGCCTTGGTGGTGGCGTCCGGGTAGACGTCCAGGCTGACCCGCTTGTTGGGCGAGAGGAAGCCGCCCTTGGCCGCCCAGATCTCCTGGGCTTCCGGCGAGGCCAGGTACTTCATCAGTTCGCGGGCCTCCGGCGTGTCGTTGAGCATGACGATGAGGTCCGCCCCGCCCAGGGCTGGCGTGCCCCACTTGGGGTCAATCTGTGGGAAGGGGAAGAAGGCGTAGTCCTCTTCCGTCACCCCCTCGGGGAAGAAGCCGGTGATGAAGGAGGCCTGGCGGTGCATGTAGCAGCCTGGCGGATCGTCAAAGAGCGGCGCTGGCGAGTCGCCGAAGTTGATGGTCAGGACGCCGGTGGTCCCACCGTAGACGTACTTCTCGTTGCGGGCGATCTGGCCGAAGTACTCCCAGGCCGTCTTGACCGCGGGGTCGGTCCAGGGGATCTCGTGGGCCACCCACTTGTCGTAGACCTCCGGGCCGGCCGTTCGGAGCATGATGTCCTCAATCCAGTCGGTGGCCGGCCAGCCGCTGGCGGCACCGCTCTCAATCCCCAGGCACCACGGCACCCCACCGTCGGCCACGATCTGGTCCGAGAGGGCGATCAGTTCGTCCCAGGTGGTGGGGACCTTGTACCCTTTGGCGGCGAAGGCCTTGGGGTTGTACCAGACGAGGCTCTTGTCGGCGGCCTTGTAGAAGATGCCGTAGAGTTTGCCCTCGTAACTGGCCAGGTCCAGCCAGGACTGGGCGTAGTCCTCTTTGAGGGTGTCCATGTCCATGAAGGCGCTGATGTCCACCAGTTTGCCCTGCTTGGCGAGTTCCGCCATCTGGCCAGGGTTGGGCAAGATGGCCAGGTCCGGCGGGTTGCCGGCCTGAACGCGGGTGGTCAGCACGGCGGCCAGGTCGCGGGTCCCCTCAAAGGCCATGCCGATGCCGGTCTTCTCGGTGAAGGGGTAGACCACTTCGCGGAAGTTGTCCAGTTCCTCGCCGCCCCAGACCCCAAGGACAGTGACCACGCCGCGGGAGACAGGCTTTTCCACGACTTTCTCTTTCTCCACGACCACGGTCTGGACGACAGGCTTCTCCACAACCTTCTCTTTCTCCACGACCACGGTCTGGACGACGGGCTTCTCCACGACCTTTTCCTTCTCCACGACCACGGGCGTGGGGGCGGCACACGCAGCCAGGACCAGGCTCAGCACCGCCAGAAGCCCCAGGGCTTTCCAACCTTGCTTCATCGCTCCACCTCCTTAGAGGAATGAAATTCGCGGGGATCCTCCCCCCTTTGACCAACCGACCGAGCAGGACGACCTGGGACGGAACGTCGCTCTGGGCACATCACCTCCTTTCTCACGGGGCAGGGAGGACCTCCCTCGCCCTTCTTCCCTTCCTAGGCCAGTGGGTGGCTGCGGTGGGACTGGGAACGGCTTCCGGGGGCACGATGTCCTGGCGCAGGGACCGGTCATTCGTTCTCCCGCCTGCGCAAGCGTGCGCCGCAGGAGTCTCGCACCATGAGTTCCGTGGGCAGCAACACCGACAGAGGCTCCTTGGGATTCCCATTGGCGATGATCTCAATGAGCAGGGCCCCTGCCCGGGCCCCCAACTCCCAGGCCGGGAGGCGGATGGTCGTCAGGGGTGGGTCCACGTAGCGGGCCAGGGGCACGTCGTCAAACCCCACCAGTGCGATGTCGTCGGGGATGCGCAGCCCGCGGTCTTTGATCGCGGACATGGCTCCGAAGGCCACGACATCGCTGGCGGCGAAAACCGCAGTGGGCGGCTCGGGTAGGTCCAGGAGGGACTGCATGGCTGCGTAGCCGCTTTCGCTGCGGAAGTCGCCCAGGCGGATGAGGTGCTCGTCCACCGGGAGGCCACGGGCCGTGAGGGCCTCGCGGTACCCCTGGAGGCGGTCCCGGCTGGCGGTGTAGTGCAGGGGAGCGTTGGTGATGAGGCCGATGCGGGTGTGCCCCAGGTCCAGGAGGTGCTCCACAGCGCGCCGGGCGCCGGCTACGTTGTCCACGTCCACAAAGGGGGCCTGGACCCCCTGCAACTGGCCCAAGAGGACCAGGGGGAAGCCATCGGCGATGAGGCGTGGGAGCTGGGCGTCGTCGGAACGGGGGCCGGAGAGGACGATGCCGTCTATGCGCCGTTCCTGGACCAGGGCGATGTAGGCATCAGGGCGGGAGACGTCCTCCACGGATTCCAGGAGGACCTTGAAGCCGTGGACCTGGGCGCTGTGGCTGAGGCCGCGGATGACCTCCGGCAGGAAGGCGTCGGCGGAGACGCGGTCGTGGCTTTGGCAGAGGACCAGGCCGATGATGCGGGTTTCGCGGCGGGCGAGGGCGCGGGCTGCCGCGTCTGGCCGGTAGCCCAGCCTACGGGCCACCTCCAGGACGCGCTGGCGGGTCTCCTCGGAGATGTTGGTGTTGGGGGTGTTGTTGAGGACGAAGGAGACGGTGGTGCGGGAGACGCCGGCCTCGCGGGCCACAGCCTCGCTGGTCACCTTCTTGGCCACAACACAGCCCTCCGGTGGGCGCACGGAAAAAGGTAGATGACGCGGTTTACTAACACGCGTTACCATCCTTAGTATACCCGAAAAAAGGCGACTTGTCAAGAGGAATTGGACATAATAACAACGCCATCCGCGAATCAACGGGTGGATGACCTCTTCCTCCCCCCCGCACCGGCGAGGAGGGAGGCCGCCCCAGGCAGCGGGGGCGGGGTCTGGTCACGGCGTGTTGGCCCACCTACGCGACCGTTGACTCCTCTCCGGGTTATGATACAATGGAACTGGCGGCTTCCCCCACGCCATCAGGAGGACAGCCATGGGCACTTCGCTGGAGATCCAGAAGGTCACCACGCCCAAGGACCGCAAGGCCTTCGTCCTCTTCCCCTGGAAGGTCTACCGAGGCGACCGCAACTGGGTCCCGCCCCTGATCTCGGAGGCCCTCAGGGAGATCTCCCCAGAGCACAACCCCTTCTTCCAACGGGCGGACGTGGACCTCTTCCTGGCCCGCCGTGGCCGGGACGTGGTGGGGACCCTCGCCGTCTACGTGGACCCCTACCGCGTCCAGATGATCGGAGAGCAGGAGGCCGACTTCGGCTTCTTTGAGGTGTTGGAGGACTACGAGGCCGCCCAGGCCCTGCTGGATACGGCCCGGGACTGGGCCAAGGCGCGGGGCATGCAACACCTGGTGGGCCCCTACAACTTCAACGAGAGCAACCGGCCGGGGGTCCTGGTGGAAGGGGCCGACTGTCCCCCCGTCATCCTCGCCGGCCACACCCCGCCCTACTACAAGGACTTCCTGGAGCGCTACGGCTTCCAGAAGCACCACGACGTCTACGCCTGGCGGGCCTTCCGCGAGCAGATCGGCGAGGAAATGCGGAACCTCCCCCCTTCCATCGTGGAAGTGGCCGAGGCGGCCCGCCGCCGGGAACGCATCACCCTCCGCAAGGTGGACCTTTCCCGCTGGGATGAGGAGATCGCCATCGCCCACCACCTGTTCACCGAGACCCTCAAGGGGATGCACTACTACGCGCCCGTGCCGCGGGAGGACTTTGAGCGCCTGGCCCGGGGCGTGCGCCCCCTCCTGGACCCGGCACTCATCGTCTTCGCCGAGGTGGATGGGGAGGTGGTGGGGTTCGCGGGCGCCATCCCCGACCCCAACCGCGTCCTCATCCACCTCAATGGCCGCCTGTTCCCCTTCGGCTGGGCCAAGATGCTCTGGTACGCCCGCCGCATTGACGTGGTGACCTTCAAACTGATGGGCGTCCTGCCGGCCTACCGCCGCCGCGGCATAGACGCGCTCCTGTACCTGGAGGTCATCCGCGCCGTGTACGAGCGGGGGTACAAGTGGCTGGACGGCTCCGTGACCTCCGAGTTCAACACCATCGTCAACTTCCTAGCCGGGCGGTTGGGGGCCGAGCGCTACAAGACCTACCGCATCTACACCCTGCCCCTCGCCGGAGGATGAAAGCCATGCTCAACACCCAGATGACCATGTTCCAAGCCTTTGACGAAGTGGCGGCCTCGCGGCCGCGCAACCTGGCCCTGATCTGCAGGGGGGAGAGGCTCACTTACGGGGCCCTGCGGGAGCGGGTCCTGCGCGCGGCCCACGCCCTGGCCGCCCGGGGCATCGGCAAGGGGGACCGCGTCGCCACCCTCTTGCCGCCAAGCGTCTCTTTCGTCGTCCTCTTCTTCGCCCTGGCCCGGCTGGGAGGCGTCATCGTCCCCCTCAACCCCCAATCCCGCCCTCGGCTCCTGCGTCACATCCTGGGGGACTGCCAGCCGTGCCTCCTGGTGGCCGAGCGGGAGGCCCTGCCCCGGGATAGCCAGGAGTTCCTGGAAGGCCCGGAGGCGGCCTCGCTCCTCCCGGGGGGCATCCTGTGGGCCGGCCCGGAGGTGGAATCCCTGTGGGCAGCGCCCGGGGAGCCGCCCGCTGTGGAGGTCGCCCCTACAGACCTCCTGTGCATCCTCTACACCTCTGGCACCACGGGGATGCCCAAAGGGACGCTCCACACCCATCGCAGCCTCATCGCCCCGGTGGTGGCCAGCCTGCGCCTGCGGCAGGCCTGGTTGCACCGACCGTCCCCCAAGACCCTTCCCCGCATGGCCAAGGCCCTGGCCCGCTATGGGGAACGCCTGCTGCGCGCGGCCGGGCGGCCGCAGGTCTTCCTCACCAGCATCGGCCCCTTCGCCATCGCCGGCCTGGAGTTCATGCTCCAGGCCCTCCTCTTGGGCGATGCCCTCATCTGGCACCGCCGTTTTGACCCCCGGGAGACCCTGCAGACTGTCCAGGACGAGAAGGTGACGGTGCTCCTCGCCGTCCCCACGGCGCTGGCCGTCCTCCTGCGGGTGGAGGACCTGGACCGCTACGACCTCTCGTCCCTCCTCATCTGCGCGACGGGCTCCGCCCCCTGTCCCCCCGAAGTGGCGAGGCAGGTCCGGGAGCGGTTTGGGTGTGCCGTGCACATCGGCTTCGGCACCACGGAACTGGCCGGAGGCATTGCGGCGACGGAACTGGACGACCCCGATGAGGCCCAGGTGGAGACGGTGGGCCGCCCCATGCCGGGGATAGAGGTGCGCATCGTGGACGACGAGGGCCGCCCCCTGCCGCCTGGGCAGGTGGGCGAACTGGTCTGCCGCAGCGAAGGGCTGATGGTAGGGTACCTCAACGCCCCGGAGCAGACGGCCCAGGTCGTGGATGCGGAGGGCTGGTACCACACCGGGGACCTGGCCCTCATGGACGAGCGGGGGTACCTCCGCATCGTGGGGCGTAAGAAGGACCTTATCCTGCGGGCCGGGCAGAACGTCTACCCGGCGGAGATTGAGGCCTACCTGGTCACCCACCCGGCCATCCGGGAAGCGGCGGTGGTGGGCGTGCCGGGCGAACTGGGCCGGGAGGAGATCTGGGCTTTCGTCCTCCGGGAGCCAGGAGCGAACCTGACGGAGCAGGAAGTCATCGCCTACTGCCGCGAGGCCCTGGAGGCCTACAAGATCCCTGATGAGGTGCGGTTCGTGGAGGACTTCCCCCGCTCGGCCCTGGGCAAGCCCCAGAAGTTCGCCCTGCGGGAGCAGGCGCTGCGGGAAAAGGGTACATCACAGGCTGGATAGCCTCTCACGGCTCGGTGCCAACTTCTGTCGGCGGACTTGCGACGGGCCCACGCAGCCCTCAGGACCGCCTTCGGTGGAGGGCTCCACAAAACCTGCCCCCTGTGCTTCGCTGCGTTCTCTGGGGGTTAGAAAGCCGTGATGTCGCCCGGCACATACACCCGGATGGCCGCCTCGCCCGCGACCGGGCACTGGTACTCGCAGATGCCGCAGCCGATGCAGCGGCTGCGGTCCACGTGGGGCCGCTGGACCCTCACCATTTCCCCCGCCGCGTCCTGCACCTCCACCTCTTCCAGCCAGATGGCCTTCTGGGGCACGGGGCACATCTCCTCGCAGACGATGCAGGGCGCTAGATCCGCCCAGGGGAGGCAGCGGCTGAGATCTATGTACGCCAGGCCGATGACCTGCTGCCGCTTGGCCTCCAGGCTGAGGGGCGGGATGGCCCCCACCGGGCAGACCTGCCCGCAGGCGTGGCAGGAGTAGTCGCAGTACCCCAGGCGCGGCACCAGGACCGGCGTCCACAGCCCCTCCAGGCCGGCCTCCGTCAGGGCCGGCTGGATGGCCCCCGTGGGGCAGGCGCGGCTGCATTCCCCGCAGCGGATGCACTGGGCCAGGAGGT
>FWWL01007224.1_pt1 | contig 15344 bp, 11 predicted proteins | sample 2228331 | NCBI WGS metagenome assembly FWWL01 (sample SAMEA103939775, study PRJEB20133) | metagenome
GATAGAGAACCTCTTTCTGGAACCTATCCGCCTTCTCGCCAGCAATCCGCTGAAGGATAGCCTCTAACTCCATAGGTGTAAACATAGTCATACTCGCTGCACCTCCTAATTGATTACGATAGCCAACGCGTTTGGACTCGTCCCTGAGGCTTGTCTTCCAGCATGATTAGACGGTGAAAACCTTCCTGAGGTTGCTATCGAAATTTTTCCAGCGCAGCCACTCACTGCGTAGCCAGCAGGAAAAACTTCTGAAGACCCAAACGCGGGGCTTCCACATATAATTATACGGAGTTCGTCTCGAAAATTGCACCCCTTTGGGGAACCGAACACCACTCCAAAGCGTTTTTATAACGGGTGACCTCTTATGAAGACGAATGTCGGTGGTATAGACCGTACGATTCGGATTGCTTTAGGAATTGCGCTTATTGGGTGGGGCATCTACGCTCAAAACTGGTGGGGATTGCTGGGCATCCCCTTGCTGATTTCTGGGCTAACAGGGGTATGCTTCCTGTATCGTTTAGTGGGCATTAACACCTGTCGGGTGCGGTAGTAGGCTCGGCTATCCCTATTCACCTGATAGAACTCGGTGGTAGCACTCGAGGGTGCGTTGTGCAACTACCTTCCACTCATAGTTGCTCAGGAGATGCTCCCGTTGGGCGTGAGTATCGAGAGGAGTCTCCCATGCTTGCAGAATAGCGTTTCGAATAGCGCTTACCGAGGAAGGCTCTGGGTAGAGCGCGTAATCCCCAAAATATTCCTTTGCCCCTCCATAAGGTGTCACGACTACTCTTGCCCCTGCAACTCCCGCTTCTAAGGCAGACAGTCCTGGGGTCTCATAGAGCGATGGGAGAGCAAACACACGACACGCAGAGTAGGCACTTGCCAACAGAGGCGACTCGTGGGGAAGAGCAGGAAGAAAGCAAACCGACTTGTCAGCTATTTCCTTGCAAAGTATATAGTATCCTTGGTCTATCACTTTGCCGATAATCACCAAAGGGATTTTAGTTCCCTTTAGGGCTTGGATTAAACGGTGCTGGTTTTTTCTGGGTTCAATACGCCCTACATTTAGCACGAATGGCTCCCGAATCCCTACCTCTTGATGGAATAAAGACGGGTCTGCCTCTGCAAAGCGCGCCTCAACACCGTTGGGCACAACTTGTATCTTGTTCGCAGGAATGCGAAACAAGCTACACACCTGCCTGGCTTCAGTTTGCGTGTTAGGTAGCAGAAGGTCTGAGCCTGCCAACAGGGGGCGTACACGGCGCATCTGTCGGTTTAACCATCGACACTTTGAGTATAGCCAGAGGCGCAGCCGAAGGTAAGCGTTCGATTCATCTTTGTAAAATATTGGAGATAATATAAATATTCTATTTTTATTTTTACAATAATTTTGAACTGAATAATAAAAATGATAACTACCAAAAGCGTGAACTATGTCGCCCACCTCTTGAGAAAAGGGATGCAGAAACTCAACAGAAACCCCTAATTCCTGTAGGGCGGAAGCGGTTTTGAGCGCTTGAACCTCCGCACCGCCGAAGTGAAGTCCTCCATCGAATCGAGTTAGGAATGTAATGCGCATAGGTGGGTTCTCCCTTGCTCATTTGCTCCATATCTCTACCTGCTGGGGGCGTTCGTGCGCCTCTATCAGTTGGAAAACTGCTCGAATCACCTCTTCTGGAGATATAGAGCGCATGCAGAGGCGGTTCTTCCTATGGCAAGTACGGAAATTACATCGTGATGAACACAGGTGGGAACGGTCGATTGCAATACACGGTGACATAAAAGGTGCATAGTGAACTGCCTTTGTAGGTCCAAAGAGAAGCACGGTGGGCGTGCCGACGGCACTGGCGACATGGGCGGGGCCTGAGTCGTTGCTCACCAGGGCACTCAACTTTTTAGAGCAAAAGACCAGCTCATCCAAGTCCAGCTTCCCTGTCAACACGAAGGGAGTGCCTTGCATGGACTCCAAGATTTGCTGGACCGCTTCTTGCTCGCCCGTGCCTCCCATTAGCAGAACCTGAACCCCTTGCTTCAGGAGAGCATCGGCTACTACCGCAAACCCCTCGGGGAACCACTCTTTGTTTGGAGCGGTTTTTCCTGCACCAGGATGAATGCCTACAAGGGGAAGTTCAGGACGCCATCCGACCTCTTGGAGCTTTGCCTCTGCAGTTAGTTGGGCTTCAGGACGAGCGAAGAGCTCAAATCGCCACTCCGACACATCGCAACCTGCTTTCTCCACTACTTTTTTGAACAAATCATTGATCTGATGCGAATTGTGAGGCATCTCTACTGGGTCGGTTAAGAACAGACGCGAAAGGAAGTTTTTGACCCCTCCTATCCGACGCGGGATACCCGCCAGCCATGTATAAAATGCTTTGCCTTCGCTGTTGCCGAGCATGAGCGCCGTATCGTAACGCGCTTGGCGTAGATGGCGAATGAGCAGTTTTTTGCTTTCCCAGCCGCGCTTGACGCGCAGTAAGAACGCACTTTTGTAAGGACAGCGCTCCAGCATTCGATGGGCGAAAGAGTGCTCGCGAACCACTACTTCTATCTCGGCTTCGGGATACCGTGTACGTAGGGCACGGAGAGCGGGAATCACATATACCGCATCCCCAAGTCCACTTCGAATCAGCACCGCCATCCTTCGGGGTTCGTTGTGGTACGCTCCCTTTCCCCTCATCGTCCATCCCTAACGGAGCGCGTTATGCTCAGCAAGCCATTCGAAACCGCAAGCACGCGCTCGACAATCTGGCGAACATGATAGTGACGAAGCACGCGCTGGTGATGGGCGAGTGCCCACTGGCGGGCTTGAATGGGGTTATGCCATACCTGCTCGATACGCTCGGTGAGTTCATGCTCATTGTCGGGGTCGAACGCCAGTCCGGTTTCGCCTTCCACGATGTACTCGATCATCCCTCCTGCGCGCGCCACAATCACGGGTAGGCGCGCTAATCCTGCCTCTAAAATCACCACTCCCGCCGCTTCCAAGCGCGAGGGCAATACAAACACATCGAACGCACTCATCAAGGCGGGAGCATCGGAACGATAGCCCGCAAAGGTGACCTGCATACCCAACCCCATTTGCCGAACTAACCGCTCTAAGTTCGGGCGTTCGGGACCATCCCCTACAATCACAAGATGCGCTTTCGGGCGGTCGGTTAGCCGAGCAAAGGCACGGATAAGCAGGTCGATCTGTTTGCGCTCGACCAGAAAGGCGGTCGTGCCCACGATGAAGCAGTCGGGAGCAAGCCCTAAAATTTGGCGCGCTTGCTCGCGTGGGTAGACTTGGCTCTCTTCCGCATCGATCCATATCGGAACCACATGGATAATCTCACGCGGGATGCCTCCCTCCATCAGCACCTCCGCAACCCGCTGCGAGACGGCGATAATCGCATCGTAGGCTTGGCGATATTTCCAGCGTCGCCACGGGTCGTTGATAGAGTAGTCCATGCACCGCCAGAAGAGGGTAAGGGGCACTTTTGCAAGCCGTGCTGCCCAACCCGCAGGCAACAGTGCCCGCGCGCTGTGGATGTTCACTATCGTCGGCTTCAACTGGCGAAAGAGGCGGAGGTAGCGCACAAGCGCAAGGGGGTCGACTTCAGAACGCACAGCCAGTTCGAGGGTGGGGATTCCATTCCCGCGCGCTCGGTTCACCAGTGGAGAGTTAGGGTGTCCGATCACCCAATTGTCCATCTGACGCCTTTGAACCAACTCACGGCTTAGCAACCATATCTGTTTCTGCGTCCCGCGCCAGCTCTTGCCCGTGTCAATCTGTACGATTCGCATCGGTGCCAACCTTTGACTTGATGATATGCGGTTTTCTCTACCTGTGCTGAGGCAGATTATACCCGACGGGATTGCCTTCGCGAGGTAGCAGACCTCAGCAAATAGGATATACTAAGGATATGCGCTGGTGGATAGGGGTTCTAAGCGTCTTCACAACGGTTGTGTTCGGGCTTGCAGAGCAGAAGGTGTCGATGCGCTTTCATGACGCTATCACGGGGCGCGCGTTGCCCGCTCAGGTGGTGCTGACCAACACCCAGACGAGCAAGAGCTTCACTCTCCAAGCAAAGCCGAACGGAAGGCTCGAACTCGCTTTACCAGAAGGGGAGTATCAACTGTTGGTAGCATACGAGGACTACCACACGATAGGAACCGTGCTGAGGGTGGATGCGAGTGTCTTGCCAATCCACTTCTATTTAGACCCCCTGGAACCGCCCAAGGAGGTTCAGACCGAGTTTCTGTGGTCGCTTCGTAAGTCCGGAGAGATGATGGTGGTGGGTTGGATTATGGATGAGGAATCGGGTCAGCCTGTTGCCGATGTGCTGATTCAGGTGGAAGGAAGTGGACGCCAGACACGCACGGACGAGCGAGGGTTCTTCCTCATTCAGTTTCCCGTTGCGGAACATCCAACGGGCTCTGCCACGCTCGTTGTGTCTCGGCAGGGCTACTGCACGCGCCGACTGGAAAAAATACAAGTGTGGAGCGGAGGCGATGTGCTCTATCGCTTGACTTTGGAACCGGGCGACGGCGTTATCTCAACCGATATGCGTTCCCCGCGCCACCGTGAGAACCCAATAGAGCCGTGCCAAGATTGCGACCCACCCAAAGAGCCGACCGAGACGCTTGCCGAACCGCTTAGCGACTTTTTTCCTACCGCGCCTGCCCCTATTGTGCTTCCGAAATATATTCGTGTGGGGCGCAACTGCACCAGTAGGACGAGCTGTCAATATGTGGAGGTCTACACCTTAGAGACCTACTGCAAGGGGGTGATTACCAGCGAGTGGTACAGCTGTTGGGGCAACCTGCCAGGCGGGATGGAGTCGCTTAAGGCGGGTGCGGTCGCAGTGCGCAGTTATGCGGTCTCGTTCGTCTATTCACCTGCCTCAAGCCAGTATGATATCTGCGATTCCACAGCGTGCCAAGTGTTCACGGGCAACCAGACGAGCAACGGCAACGCAGCGGTAGACGCCACGACCCGCTATGTGTTGCTAACCGCTTCTGGCACCATTGCGCGCTCGGAATACTCGGCAGAGAACAACAATTCGGGCTGTGGTGATGGCTACACGGGTACGGGTTCCAGTTGGACCTGTATTTATGACCCCGTCTGCACAGGTTTTGCTCGGAACGGGCACGGGCGGGGGATGTGCCAGTGGGGTTCGGCACGCTGGGCAACTGGAAGAAGGCTCTCCAGCTCGCAAGCATGCACTACCTCTGCCCCTCTTCACGGCTACGGCACGAAAAACTGGCAGGAAATCCTCGCCCACTACTATGCTCCTGCAGGCTACCAGCTGGTGCAAGGCGGAACCGCAACGATTGCTAACCTCACCGCTTCGCCAAATCCCATCACCGCAGGCTCTACAGGCTCTCTCACCTATACGATTAACGCCACGCACGACTTCGCAGTGATGTTAGGAGCATCGATTCGGCTTGGCGCAGGCAACTGGATTTCCGATTCCGCACGCGACCTGAAGGTGAACATTCTGCAAGGCACGACCAGCCGCTCGCGTCAATTTCTGGTGCCCAACACAGCTGAGCCGGGCACTTATGATGTGCTCTCTGCACTTTGGTTTGACCGCAACAACAGCAATACGATTAATACGGGCGATTTTATAGTGGATGACCGCCTCTTTTCGGCACTCTGGTCTGTACGGCGTGCTACTGTACTCAGCGTCAACTCCGTCAGTGGACGGCGAGGGGCAAGCGTCACCTTGCAAGCCACCCTGCGCCAAGCGTTGGATAACGCGCCCCTCTCCCAGCAGACGCTAAGCTTCCGAGTAGCAGGGATATATGTGGGCGATGCCATCACCAACACCAACGGCACTGCAAGCCTTAGCTACACCGTTCCGCTGAGCCTTCCGTTGGGTACTCAACCAATACGAGTGGATTATGCGGGTAATGAGTTGTACGCGCCCACCATCGGCACCGCTGCCCTGAATGTTCAGCCCGTTCTGGTGCAGGGGCAGGTGGTGCTGGAAGGGCGGGCGAACCCAGAAGGCATGCAGGTACGATTCACCCTCCAACAGGGTAGTAGCCAAGAGGTGCGCACCCTAACGCTCGGCACGGGCGGGAGCTACCAGTTCGAAACGAACCTTGCGGGCAACGCCACGCTTATTGCCTCTACCCCGAACGGCAATCATCTCTGCCAGAGCCAAACCGCCATGCTGAGCAATGTGCTCACGCTCAACTTTAGCCTAAAAGCGGGCGATGTGAACCAAGATGGGGTAATTGACGATGCCGACCTGCTCCAGATACTGTTCGACTTCGGTCAATCGGGAGCGTCTCCTTCGGACCTGAATGGCGACGGCGTTGTGGATGATGCCGACCTGCTGTTGGTGCTGTTCAATTTCGGCAGTAGTTGTTAGAGCAGGCGTCCTATCAGCGCGCCTGTGCGCGGGCTGACCTCCACATGCCAGCCCGGTTCCACCAAAATGGTGGTATCGGGCTGAGCAATGAGCGCAGGGGCAGGGATGGGCGATTCCAGCTCATCACGCCAGAGGACTGGAACCGTTATCCGTTCGCCCTCCAGCCAAATTGCCGTTTGCGCAGGTAGGGACGGTTTGGGCGGGGCGAGACACACCCATTCCGTGTTTCCTACACCCGCAGGCTTCGGCATCAGCGCAACGGCGCGCACTCGCAGGTTCACGAGTTCTACGGGGCGCCCCTGCAAGGTGAATCCGTAGCGAGCGCGGTGGCGCACCTCGAACTCATGCCCAGACTTCAGGGGACATTTGGGGTCCAACAGCACTGTAATCTCATAGGACTGCCCGCTATACCGCAGGTCGGCATAGGGTTGGAGTTCATATTGCCCCTCCCTTACTCCAGCCTCCTGCATAACCCTCCCGCATTCCTCGCGCAGGTCGATGAGCGCGCGCTCCAAATCGGTATCCAACTGTTCGGGTAGGGGGCGCAACACGGTGCGTACCGCTTCGTGGACGACATCGCTCCACAGCAGTCCATAGGCGGATAGCACTCCGGGATAGCGCGGGATGAGCCACTGGCGCATACCCAAAAGTCGTGAGAGAGCGCATACATGTAAGGCGGAGGCACCCCCGAACACCAAGAGGGTGAACTGGGCAGGGTCGTAGCCCTTTCCTGCCGACAGGGTGCGCAGTCCCCGTGCCATGCGGGCACGCGCTTGGTCTATGATTGCTTGTGCGGTTTCGGGTATGCTTAGCCCTAATGCTTGCGCCATCGGCTCTATGGCGTGCCATGCACGGTCAGGTTCGAGCGGTATCTGACCGAAGCCGAAGGTTTCGGCAAGCAGGTGTCCCAGAACAAACTGCGCATCGGTAATGGTGGGCTGGTCGCTTTTGCCATAGACGGCAGGACCTGGGTCGGCTCCTGCACTTTGCGGCCCCACGCGAAGCCCGCCTGCAGGGTCTAAATAGGCAAGTGAGCCACCCCCTGCTCCTATCGTGTGAATGTCCAGTCGGGGCAGTCGCAGGGGCATGCCTTCCAGTTCGCCCAGATTGGTGCGCAACGGTTCGCGGTCAATCAGTGCCATATCGGTGGAGGTTCCGCCCATATCCAAAGTGAGCACGCGCGCATAGCCCGTCTGCCTTGCGACCGCCCATGCGCCCATCACGCCTGCTGAAGGTCCAGAAAGCACCGTGCTGATGGGGTGGGCTTGGGCGCGCGCGATGCTCATCAATCCGCCAGCCGAGTGGCTCAGCAAAATGCACTGGGCACTTTTGGCAGAGTCGGTGAGCCGTGCAAGATACCCCCGCATCACGGGCACTAAGTAGGCGTTCAGGAGGGTGGTGCTGGCGCGCTCGTACTCACGGAACTCGGGTGCCACCTCGCTGGAGAGCGAAACCGCAAAATGCGGTTCCAGCAGTACCTTGAGCTGGCGTTCATGCTCAGGGTTCGCGTAGGAAAACAGCAAGCAGACCGCCACCGACTCGACCCCTGCCCGTCGCCATTTGCGAATCAAGGTGGGAAGACCACTAATGTCCAAAGGCACCAACACCGAGCCGTCATAAGCGAGCCGTTCGGGTACCTCAGCACACAGGGCGCGTTCGGCTAAGCAGGGGCGAGGCTGAGGGCAGAGGCTATACAGTTCCTTGCGGTCTTGACGAGCCAGAAACAGGAGGTCGCGGAAGCCTTGTGTGGTGAGGAGGGCAGTGCGTGCGCCTTTGCGCTCCAAGATTCGGTTCGTGCCGACCGTTGTGCCGTGCAGAAGTGTGTAGGGTTTCTCTGCTTCCCTTAGTACTTGCGAGATGCCCTCCATCAGGGCACGCTCTGGCTCAGCAGGTGTGGAAGGCACTTTGAGCAGGTGGAGACGCCCTTCATACCAGCCCACCACATCGGTGAAAGTGCCTCCTGTGTCGATGGCAATCGTTATCATGGGAGTTGGGCAAGCCCATGTTCGAGGTCGGCAATCAGGTCGTCGATATGCTCGATTCCGACCGAGAGGCGCACGAGGTTGTCGGTAATGCCTGCTTTTTGGCGGAGTTCAGGTGAGAGGCTCCCGTGCGACATTGTGGCGGGGAAGCCCACCAGCGACTCCACACCGCCCAGACTGCTGGCGAAGCGGAAATAGCGCATAGAGGTGCAAAATCGGTTCGTGCCTTCGCGGTCGGTTTTGAGATACACAGCGACCATGCCTCCGAAGCCTCTCATCAGTTGCTGAGCGCGTGCATGATGGGGATGGCTCGGCAAGCCGGGATAGAGCACGCGTTCCACCTTTGGATGCTCCTGCAAGAACCGTGCTACCTGCATGGCATTTTCGCAGTGGGCGCGCATGCGCACCGCAAGCGTCTTCATCCCTCGCAATAGGAGCCAGCTCTCAAAGGGCGATAGGATACCCCCTCCTACCCCCTGCTCGTCCTCCAAAATCGGGTGGAGGTCGTCCCGATTGTACACGAGTGCCCCGCCAATAATATCGCTGTGTCCACCCAGATATTTCGTAGTGCTGTGCACCACCACATCGACGCCCCACTCCAGCGGGTTCTGGAGGTATGGGGTGGCAAAAGTGTTATCGAAGACGGTGAGCGCCCCTCGCTCTTTGGCAATCTGTACCAGCGTGGGCACATCCAGCACATAGGTAAGGGGGTTTGTAGGCGATTCCAACCACAGCATGCGCGTGGAGGGTTGAAAGGCGGAGGCAACTTGATCGGGGTCTTGGGCGTCCACATAACTCACGCTAATCCCGCGCTTAGGGGCTATTCGGCTGAACAGCGACACCGTGCCCCCGTACACATCCTGAGTGCAGACGACATGGTCGCCCGGACGCAAAAGCCCCAGTATTGCGGTCTCGGCTGCCATGCCCGAAGCAAACAGCAGGCAGTAGCGCGCATTCTCCAGAGAAGCAAGGCACGCTTCAGCAGAGGCACGCGTGGGGTTCGAGACACGGGAATACTCGTAGCCTCCCTGTTGGTCGATATGGGAACGCACGAAAGTGGAGGTGGCGTAGATAGGCACAATCACAGAACCTGTGGCGGGGTCGGGCGGTTGTCCTGCATGGATGGCTTTCGTTTCGAAACGCATCGTTCCTTTCTCCCAGCCCCTAATTATACCGGTCGGGAGAGGTGGACAGCAGTGGGGCAGTGGTCCCCCCTATCAACCCTCCCCACCACCGGCGAGTCTCCAGAGGCACGGCACGGTGCGCCACTTCGAGGTCGGCTGAGCTCGCGCGGGGCGCTGTCCAACACTCTCGCTCGGGAGTGTGCAGGTGTCCGACCACCTGTTAATACTGCCAGCACTCCGCTAAAGTTCCTGTGCAGATTGCCAGGCGATCTATCGACATCCTCAGGGCGAGGGTGCCAGCATCCGTTCGCGTAGGGTGCGTTCCCGTTCCTCGTCTTTCAGTCGCCCCTCTTCGGTCAGGATATAGGGAGTGAGGAAGATGACCAGCTCGGTGTTGATTCGATTTCGTTTTCGGCTTTGGAACAGCGCGCCCAGCACGGGCAAGTCCCCTAAAATCGGGATTCGGCTGGTCGTGAGGTACTCTTGCTCCAACACAAGCCCCCCTATCACGATGGTTTCCCCGTCGCGAACCCGAACGGTCGTATTCGCGCGTCGGGTGGACAGCACAGGCAACCCCGTTTGGCGGTCGAGCTCGCTGATGTTGCTTACCTCAGGCATAAGGGTTATCGTGATTTCGTCGTTTCCGCCTGTCCATGGGCGCACTCCGAGCTTCACTCCGACATCAACACCGCGCACCTCCTCTTGAACTCCGCCATAGGAGCGAATCTGAACCTTGATAAAGCGCGTTTGACCGATGAAGATATCGGCATATTGTCCGTTGACCGCTGCCATGCGTGGGTTCGCGCGAATCTGGGCACGCCCCTCCGTGATGAGCGCCCGAAGTTTTGCCTGAAACTCGCGGGGGAGCTCGCCCACCGTCTGATATACGACTCCACCCGTTGCTGAGTCGGTGGAAGCGGTCTCGACTCCACTGCGGAACAACAGACTGAGGGCAGACTCGGCATCCTCTGTGGAGCTGAACTCCACAGCCAGCGCCTCAATCATGATTTGGGGAGGAGGAATGTCTATCTTCTGCAGGTCGCTCTGGATTTTGCGAAGCATCTGGGTGGGAGCCGTGACCACCACTGCATTCTGTGCCTCATTCACATGGAGATAACTATATAAGAAGTTAGGGAGTAAGCCCGCTGCGGTCTCTGCCTTGGTGTACTTGAGACGGAACGACTCGGTGCCTGAGAGCCGATAGGGCGCCAAGTCGGTGGGCACACCCTCGCTTACCATATAGACGCCGTTGAGCTGGGCGAGTGCCAGTCCGTAGGCACTTACGATACCTTCCAGTGCCTCTTGGGGAGGCAGATTCTGCAAGTGAAGCGTCGCTTTGCGTGCCTGAATCGAGTCTTCTACGGCGATGTTCATCCCTGTCTGGCGCGCCAGCTCGGCTAACAGTTCTGTCAAGTTCGCCTGCTGGGCACGCACCGAGACCAGCCCATCTCGGTATACCACCTCCATCGGACGCTCTTGCGCTTGGGGCGATTCCTCGCTTGGGCGTTCCCGCGCAATCACCGTGCGTTCTGTGCTGACCGTGATAATCACGCGCTGAAGGTCGGGGCTTTGCTGAATGTCGGCACGGCTCGGCTCAAAGAGCACCACTCGCATCGAGACGCCCACCCCTTCCTTCGCATCCTGGGGAATAGAGAGTTGAATGTAGCTAACAGGGTAGCGACTGACATCGATAAAGTTTTTGCCCACTTGCGATTTGGCGTTTGTGAATCGAATGGCAACATAACCCCGATAGCCATACAGAGCCGACCAATCGTCCCCCTCTGGCTCATAATCCAACACGCCATCTGCCGAAACGGTGATTTGAACCCCGTTCCGAAGGGGGGTCACATCCACTTGCGTGATATGGCAATAGGCGGTTGCTTGTCCATAGGCTTGCCATGTAAGCATCACTCCTAAGCCCAGCAAAGCAATTGTCCTCATCGTTCAGAACCTCCTGAACTATTTTCAACAGGGCGCACCCGCACGATTGCAAGGAACTCGGTCGTGGTGCGCACCCGCTGGCGGCTTGTGAACAGCCAGCCCACGATTGGCAACTGTCCCAACAGCGGGACAGCACGCCGCCGTAAGTCGTACTGCTCGGTGGTAAACCCACCGACCAGCACTGCTTGATGGTAGGGCACGCGCAGAACGCTTCTAAGGAAGCGCGTGCTGAGCGTGGGTAAGCCTGTGCCTACCTCCAGCTCTACTATATTGCTGAACTCAGTGGTCAGGCGCAAAGTGGCGGAATCGTGCCCTGCGCTAAGCGGTTCCGCACTTATCGTAATTCCGATATCCACAGGCATAACATCCTCCACAAACTCATAGAGATAGGGGTCAAACCGCAAGGTTTTCAGCGTACGCTGTTGCCCAAGAAACAGGGTTGCAGGCTGTCCCATTAGTACACGCTGAACCGATTGGCTCACAAAGCGTGCCTTTATCTGCTGGAGAAGGCTCTGAAGCTCGATCTTGGTTGTGGAAGGCTCCTCTGGAAAGAAGAGATAGCCAAGTTCCCCTACCTCCTTGTCAAGTCCGTACGCTTGCGAATCGTTACTCAGCAGGGCGCGCCAAACTTGCCGTGCAGAACGGGTATCTCCCACCTCGTACAGGTTCAACTCCACCTCCAGTTGGATTGGCGGGCGGTCTAAACGCGCCACATCGTGCTTGACCTTCTGAATAAACCACTCCGGTCCTGCAACCACTAAGGCGTTCTGGTTAGGGTCGACGCGCACATATTTCAACAGCGAGTCGGGCAGGCAGTTGCGAAGGGTCAGCGCGCTCATGTGGCGGACGGGGATTACCTGCATGGTGGTCTGTTCGTAAGTAGGCACATCGCGCAAATCTCCTTCACTAAGCCAGTAGGCAGAATCTCGCTGGGTCCAGGTCAGCCCATAGGCAACGGCAAGCGCGTTCAGCACTTCATGCAGGCTCATGTCCACAAGCGATGCGCTTACTGTACGGCTCAAGCCTTCCGAAACAAATACCGCTTCGCCCGTTGCCTGGCGAATGTGTTGGATAACTGCCTGCAGGTCGGCGTTCAAGGCATAGAGCGAAACTCGTCCTGCCTCCGAAACGACTCGGAGAGAGCGGGGCGCATTTTCAGGAGGGGCAGGGCGCACGAAGGGAGGAGGTATTCGGCGGTCGCTCGTCACCACAAGGATGAGGCTTGTCTGGTCAGGCGACATCTGAATGCTCACCGCAGGCGCTGGGGTTTGGGAAAGGGGCTTCGTATACTCCTCATGCCTCCCGCTAATCAAGCGCCAGGGAGTGCCTTCGGCGTACAGTACCACTCGGAGTTCGATTCCAATTCCTTCAGGAGCCTCGGGCGGTACGCTCATCTCGATATGGCTTACGGGATAGACCCCTATCTCCACGAAGTTGCCAATTTGGGTGCGTCCGTTGGAGATAAAGAACTCCAGTACCCGAGTGGGCTTGCGCCAATCCCCACGCCCTGTATGGAAGGCTTCCAAGTTGAAAAATCGGCTGGGGCTAAGGTCAACATACATCGCCCCATCGGCGCGAATAGTTACTTGCACGCCATTGCTCAACCGTTGAACCTCCACCTGATTAATTTGGCAGTAGGCTTGACCTTGCGCCCACGCCAGAAGGGGAACGCTAATCGTGGCACTGATGAGGAACATCCTCAGCAATACCGTTGGGGTGCGCATCCTATCGCTCCTTCAGAAATCGTTCCTTGAGAGGGTTTTCCTGTTGCTCGGGCAGGTGTCCTGTTTGGCTCAACAATCGCGGGGTCACGAAAATCACCATCTCGGTTGTCACCTCGTTCACCGTGCGTGAGCGGAACAGCTCCCCTATTAGGGGGATATCGCCCAGCAAGGGGATTTTGGTGCGAGTGCTCATTCGTTCTTTTTGGGTCAGTCCCCCGATAATGATGGTTTCGCCGTTGCGCACGCGCACGGTGGTGTTGGCGCGTCGGGTGGAGCGTTCGGGCAAGCCGGTCGTCGGGTCGGGTGCGCTCAGCACACTGATTTCCGGGCGCACATCGACGATAATCTCGCCCTCCCCTCCTGTGAGGGCGGTGATATTCAATCGGACTCCTGCATCGATAAAGAAGGCTTGCCGAAACCCCCCAAAGAAATCGTCGCCCCCATGCCCTCCTGTAATGGAGACGGGCGTACTCAGGTAGCGCTGTTTGCCGATGAAGATGCTTGCTGTTTGCCCGCTTACCGTTGCGATACGCGGGTTCGCGCGCACCCGCGCCTTGCCCTGCGTCACCAACGCCCGCAGCTGGAGTTTGAACTCGGTAGGCAACTCTACCACCGAACGGTAGAGGATTTGCCCAAGTCCTGCATCGACCTCTACCTTGCGCTGGTCATTGCTCCAAAGCCACTTCAGCCCGAACTCGCGCGACACTGAATCGGTAAACTCCACCATCAGCACATCGATCATTATCTGGGCGGGTGGGATATCGAACTGGGCAATATCCTCGCGAAACTTGCGAAGCACCTCGGGTGCAGCGGAGAGCACCACCGCATTCTGCTCTGCGTTCACCTTCACATGGTCTTGCAGAAACACGGGCAACAACTGCTTGGCGTCGGGTGCAAGCACATACTGGGTGGTAATCGCATCGATTTCGCTTAGAAGATACGAGGAAGGGCTACGCGGGATGCCCTCACTGACCATGAAAATACCGTTCACCTCCCGATAGGATAGCCCATAGACCGCCATCAGGATTTCCAGCACTTCGCTCACACGCCGATTGACGAGGTTCAGCGTAATCGTGCGCCTTACGGTGTCGTCGACGATTAAGCGTAGCCCTGTCGACTCAGCAAGTTTCATAAACAGTTCATGGGCGTCTACATTCACGGCGTGGATAGAAACCCCTTCCTCAGACACGCGGATATCGATCTGGGAGGAACTCTGGGCAGAAGCACTGCCAATAGCGAACACCATCCCTACTATCCAGCCAAAGATACGCATGATTATAGAATTACCCAACTTTCCTGTCGTTCCTGCTGAAAAAGCCTCCTGAGCGAGGCTATCCCTATGAAAACCACAACCCAAACCACCTCAACAACCAACGCAGACCTTCCACTCGAAGACCTCGCCCGCTTAGTAGACTGCATCGCCGACGACCCGCTCAAAGCTCTCCAAGTCCCCCAAAACCCACGATGCCAAATCCGCAACGCCAAAGTCCTCACCCTTGCCGTCCTCGCCTACCTCTCCCATCACGGCAACTATCGGGCGATGCTCATCACCTTCACCCACCTCCCGCAGACCCTGTTCCCCTACATCCCTCAAGAAGGTAGGTTCAACAAACGGCTCCCTCGTCTCCGCCCCTCCCTGATGGCACTGTTGGCGATCCTGACCCAACTCACACACGAGATGTTCCCCCTTCAGACCTCCAGTCTGGACACGACCCGTATCCCTGTGTGCCACGCCATTCCGATTGGACGCAGTCGGTTGCGACGCGACCCGCGCAGTCGGGGGTATGTGCCGAGCAAGCGGGTCTCCTTTTACGGACTGAAGTGAGGGGTGGTGTGTGGGGCGAACGGGGCGGTGTACGAGGTGGGGTCTTCGGGTGGTGGAGACGGTGGATTGGGGTGGTGAAGGACTGTATCGGGTTTGGGGGGTGGGTGCGTGCGGTGTCGTTAGCGGGGGTAGAGGTGAAGGTGTTATGTGGGGTGCTGGGGTATCCGTTTCGTTGGTTGTTCAGGCAGTTGCAGAGTGCCTGAATGACAGGAAAGTTGGGTAGGGTATAATCTCTTCATGAGGGAATAAACCGATTATGGGTGAACTAGTTGCGCTTGCAGCGGTAGTGTTTATTTTTGGTCCGGCACTTATCGTCCCTGTGATGGCGATGGTGCAGAAGCATCGGCGCGAAATGCTTCGGCTCGAACTGGAGCGAGGCAGGC
>FWWL01007225.1_pt1 | contig 15343 bp, 9 predicted proteins | sample 2228331 | NCBI WGS metagenome assembly FWWL01 (sample SAMEA103939775, study PRJEB20133) | metagenome
AGGACCGGATCCAGGCGGGCCAGCTGGATGAGGCCCCCCTGACCATGCAGGATCTCCAGGGGATCCGGGAAGCCTTCCTCCAGGTCTTCCAGGGGATGTTCCACCCCCGCCTGGTCTACCCGGAGACGCCCCCTGCCCCTCGCGTCGAGGCCGCCCGGTGAGGGACTGCGTCGTCCCTTTCCGCGGGGGGCTGCGCGGCTCCTTGCCGGGATGGGCAAGCCCCGCTGCCCCATGACGCGTGGGGCCACGCGTTCGGCTTGGAAGCTCTCCCACTGGAGGATATGGTGAGGGACAAAACGAAGATGCGAGCGCAGATCGCGGTGCGCGCGCCGAAAGCCTATCAAGCCCCCGGGCGCCTTGCCGGGCTCCGGCAGGCGGCCCGGGCGGTCCTCCAGCGCCACGGCCTGGACGGGAAGGCCGCGTTGACCGTGGTCCTCGTGGATGAGGAGACGATCCGCCGGCTCCATCGAGCCTATCTCGGGGTAGATGCGGTGACGGATGTGCTCTCCTTCCCCGCGCAGGTGGAGCTCGCCCCGGGCGTGCCGTATCTGGGTGATGTGGTGATCGCCTTCCCCTATGCGGCCCGCCGCGCCCAGCGGGAGGGCCGTTCCCTGGAGGGGGAGCTGGCGCTGCTCACGGTGCACGGGGTGCTGCACCTGCTGGGGTATGATCACGACACCCTCCGGGCGCGGCGCCGCATGTGGGCGATCCAGCGAGAGCTGCTGGGCCAGCTGGGGTTCCCCGAAAGCGCTCCTCCCGGGTGAGCAGCCGGGGGAGCGCGGCGCGGCGGTTGCTGAGCCGAGGGGCCGCCCGTATAATCCAGCCCGGACCGCCTTTCCCCCCAACCGTGCGGCAAGCGGCTCGAATCCATTTGCGTTTCCGGGCTGGAAGCAAGGAACGCAGGCGGACCGGAGCAGTTCCATCATCTTGGCTGGGGAGAGGAAGATCCGTGTGGAATCCCATTGACGCGCTGTTGGGGTTGTTCTCCCTGGACATCGGTATTGATCTGGGGACGGCAACCACCCTTGTGTGCGTGCGGGGGAAAGGGATCATTATCCATGAGCCGTCGTGGGTGGCCATTGATCGGCGCACCCGGCAGGTGCTGGCGGTCGGGGAGGCGGCCAAGGAGATGGTGGGCCGCACCCCGGCGCACATCGTGGCCATCCGCCCGCTTCGGGACGGGGTGATCTCGGAGTTTGAGGTGACCCGCGAGATGATCGCGGAGTTCATCCGCAAGGCCCACCAGCAGGTCCCGGTCCCCGTCCCGCGCCCCCGGGTGGTCGTGGGGATCCCCAGCGGGGTGACGGAGGTGGAGCGTCGGGCGGTCCACGATGCCTGTCTGGCCGCCGGCGCCCGGGCGGCCTTCCTGATCGAGGAGCCCCTGGCGGCGGCCATCGGGATCGGCCTCCCGATCGCGGAGGCCCGGGGGAGCATGGTGGTAGACATCGGCGGGGGCACCACCGAGGTCGCCGTCTTCGCCCTGGGAGGGATCGTGATCGGCCGCTCGGTCCGGGTGGCGGGCGACGAGATGGACGAGGCGATCATCAACTACATGCGCCAGCGCTACAACTTGCTCATCGGCGAGCGGATGGCCGAGCGGGTGAAGATGGAGATCGGGTCCGCCTATCCGTTGCCGGAGGAGCGGACGATGGTGGTGCGGGGGCGGAACCTCGTCACGGGGCTGCCCGATGCGATCGAGGTCTCCAGCATTGAGATCCGCGAGGCCCTCCGGGAGGCGGTGGGGATCATCGTGGACACGGTGAGGTCGGTCCTCGACGAGACGCCCCCGGAGCTGGTCGCCGACATCATGGAGGTCGGCATCGCCCTGGTCGGCGGGGGGGCACAGCTGAAGGGGCTGGCCCAGCGCCTGACCGAGGAGACTCGCATCCGATGCTGGGTGCCCCCCGAACCCGTCACCGCCGTCGCCCTGGGGGCGGCGAAGGTGCTGGAGAACCTGGACACCTGGCATCGGGTGTTGACGACCCTGGATCGCGGGCGGCCGCCCCGATCGCCCGTGCGCGTCGGCCAGCCGATCACCCGGTGATTGGTTCCTGGAGCCGGGGAAAGGAGTCTAGCCATGCGTCCGGGGGATCGCCGGCCATGGACCGCGTGGCTGCTCGTCGGCTTGACAGTCGCTTTGCTCTTCTTCCAGGAGCTGGGATGGCTTCAGCCCGTGGAGTCTATCCTCGCTGTCCCTCTCACCCCCCTGCAACGGCTGGTGGCCGATCTGGGGCGCAACGCCCTAGACGCTGTGGGGTTCCTGCGGGAGATCCGTAACCTCCAAGAGGAAGTCCGGCGCCTGCGGGCCCAGGTGGAGGACCTGCAGACGGAGAACACGCGGCTGCGGGAGCTGGCCGCGGAGAACGCGGAGCTCAAGACCCTGCTGGGGATCGTCCAGGAGAGCCCCCAAACCACCTTCGTAGCCGCCACCGTGATCGGCTATGAGACCGATCCCTATCTCCGCTATCTCATCCTGGATGTCGGAACCCGCCATGGGGTGCGCGAGGGAATGCCGGTGATCACCCGGGGATCCGCCCTGGTCGGGCGGATCGCGGCCGCGGACCTGAACCGCTCCCGGGTGCGCCTGTTGACGGACACGGGGAGCCAGGTCGGGGCCCTGCTGGGGACCACCCGGGCGAGCGGGATTGTGATCGGGCAGCCGGATGGGAGCCTGCTGCTGGATTTCGTGCTGCCGGATGAGGAGATCCGCCCGGGGGATGTGGTGCTGACCTCGGGGGTGGGGGGCCAGATCCCCCGGGCGCTGGTCATCGGACAGATCGCAGAGGTCGTGGGATCTGGGGAGCCCTTCCGGCGTGCCCGGATCCGTCCAGCAGTGGATCCGCGGCGCCTGACTTATGTGCTGGTGATCACGAGCTTCCCTGGGATGGAAGAAGCACCCATCCCGCCATAAGCCCACGTGGCAGCCTGGCGAGATCGGCGGATGGGGCACCGCATGCAGAGGCGATGGATTCAGGCGGTGGGGGTTCTGGGGCTGGCGGCGCTGCTGCAAGCCACCTGGATTCCTATGGGGATTCCAGATCCCGGGCGGCCGAACCTGGTGTTCCTGGTGGTCGCGGCGGCGGCTTTCCTCGCCCCGCTGGACGAAGGGTTGGGGTGGGCGTTCGGCGGCGGGCTGCTGCTGGATCTGTTTTCGGGCGGGCCCATGGGCCTCAGCGCCCTGGCCCTCATGGCCGTGGTCCCGCTCGCCCACGGGTTGAGCCGGCCGGTCTTCCGGGGACGATTGATCATGCCCGCGCTGGTGGCCGCGGGCGGCACCTTCCTGATGGAGGGGGTTCGAGGGCTTCTGCTGCTGGCTTTACAATATCCCGTGGATTGGGGCGTGGCGCTCCGGCAGGTGATGTTGCCGGAGGCGCTGTGGAACACGCTGGGGATGGTGGTGCTCTATCCGGCGCTCCGGGCCCTACGGCCGCGCCCCGAACGGCCGGCGTTGCGATAATCCGGAGTCGCGCCCTACGGAGGGCGGACCCGGGGATCCCCTGCCGCTGGGCAGGGAAAGTGAATAGTGAATTCGGACGATGATCGAGCCCTACCCACCGCGTCCTGAATCCGAGGCGCTGGACAGCGTGGCGGCCTTCCGTCCGCCCCCGCCGCCGCGCCCTTCCCCCCATCTACGCCTGCTCCTCTGGGGCCTCTCGATCCTACTGGGATTCGTCGGGCTGGGCTATCGCCTCTACCAGCTTCAGATCGTGGAGGGATCCCGATATCAGGCCCTGGGGGAGCGTAACCGCCTCCGGGTGATCCCCCTGGAGGCCCCCCGTGGGCTCCTCATGGACCGGAGCGGGCGCCCGCTGGTGCACAACGAGCCGGCCTTCCGGGTTCTGGTGACGCCGGGGGATCTTCCAAAGGATCCTGATCAGCGGGAGGCGATCTTCCGCCAGTTGAGCCAATGGCTGGGGATGCCGCTCGAGGGGGGCGGCACGTCGGCCCAGGGGCCGGGCGGCTTAGGGATCCGGGATCGGATCGAAGCCGCGGCGCGGGAGGCGCCCTTCCGTCCGCTGGTCCTGAAGGAGCCCGTGGACCGGGAGGTGGCATTCCGGCTGATGGAGGAAGCCCAGCGCCTGCCTGGGGTCCGGGCGGAGCCGATCCTGCAACGGCGTTACCCGACGGGCGCGCTGACCGCCCACGTGGTGGGCTTCGTCGGTCCTATCCCGGCGGAGCAGGTCGCCCGCTATGAGGGGCAGGGCTACGATCCAGCGACGGATCGGGTGGGTTTGACGGGCCTGGAATACGCTCTCGAGTCGTGGCTGCGCGGGACGAAGGGGGCTCGCTACGTCGAAGAGGATGTCCTAGGGCGGCCGGTGCGGGTGCTGGCGGAGATCCCGCCGCAGCCGGGGGCACGGGTCACATTGACCCTGGATCTGGACCTGCAGGCCGCCGTCCGCGCGGCGCTGCAGAGCCAGCTGGAGGAGCTGAACCGGATCGCCGGTCGGGAGGTCACCCGACGGGGCGTCGCCATCGTGATGCGGCCGACCACCGGGGAGATCCTGGCGATGGTCAGCCTCCCGGATTACGACAACAACCTGTTCGTCAGCCCCGATCTTCCCCAAGCCTACCCGCGCCTGCTGGAGGACCCTTTCGGCCCGCTGTTGAACCACGCCGTCGCCTCCCAGTTCGCGCCCGGCTCCTCCTTCAAGCCCATCGTCGCCGCCGCCGCGCTCCAGGAGGGCGTGATCACCTCCCGGACCCGGCTGTTTGACCCGGGGGAGATTGTGATCCCCAACCGATACTTCCCCAACGACCCCGGCCTGGCCCAGCGCTTCTTCTGCTGGCTGCGCTCCGGCCACGGCTGGCAGGATGTGGTGGACGCGCTGGCCAATTCCTGCAACGTGTTCTTCTACAAGGTGGCGGGTGGCTACGACGTGCCGGGGGAGCCGACCTTCGAGGGCCTGGGGATCGAGCGCCTGGTGCGCTACATGCATGCCTTTGGATTGGGACGGCCGACGGGCATCGAGCTGCCCGGAGAAGCGGCCGGGCAGGTGCCCGACCCCGAATGGAAGCGACGGACATTCGGGGAGACCTGGTCCACCGGCGACACCTACAACCTGGGGATCGGGCAGGGGTATCTGCTGGTGACCCCTCTGCAGCTGCTCAACGCCATCAGCGCCATCGCCAACGGGGGCACCCTTTATCGCCCAACCCTGGTCCGGGAGATCGCCGACGCCCAGGGGAACCTCCTGAAGTCCTTCCAGCCGGAGGTCATGGGCCGGCTCCCCGTGGCGCCGGAGCATCTCGCCGTGGTGCGGGAGGGGATGGTGGCAGCGGTGGAGCGAGGCACAGCCGTGCGGGCGCAGATCCCGGGGATCCGCATCGCGGGGAAGACGGGCACGGCGGAGTTCTGCGATGATCTCGCGCTCCGCATGCGGCTGTGTCCCTCGCGGCGGCTGCCCAGCCACGCCTGGTTCGTCGCCTTCGCGCCAGCGGAGGCGCCGGAGGTGGCAGTCCTGGTGTTCATCTGGAACGGAGGGGAGGGCTCTCAGAACGCGGCCCCTGTGGCCCGGCAGATCCTGGAGGCCTATTTCCGGCGGTGAGCGGCGATGGCCATCCTCGATGCCCGGGAACCTGGAGGATCCAATGTGGCGCGCCCTTTTCATCTCCCTCTCGCGCAACCGGACGCTGAAGGAACGGGTGATGCGCTGGGGGTTTGTATGGCGGGCCGCCTCGCGCTTCGTGGCCGGGGAGGCCCTGGAGGATGGCCTGCGGGCCATCCGGGAGCTGGAGGCGCTGGGGATCCGCGGGATCCTGGACCACCTGGGGGAGAACGTGGAATCCGCCGCCGACGCCACGCGGGCCGCTGAGGATTACCTGCTCGCCCTGGATCGGCTGGCCTCCCTCGGGCTGCGGGCGCATCTCGCGGTCAAACTGACCCACCTGGGGCTGGATATCAGCGATGCGCTCTGCGAGGAGAACCTGCGGCGAGTGGTCGAGCGGGCGGCCCAGGTGGGGACAGTGGTGGAGATTGATATGGAGAGCAGCGCCTACACCGAGCGGACCCTCCGTCTCTATCGTCGGCTGGCTCCCACGCATCCGAACACCCGGATCGCCATCCAGGCCTATCTCTACCGCAGCGCGGAGGATATCGAGCGCCTCCTCCAGGAGGGGATCGCTCGGATCCGGTTGTGCAAGGGGGCCTATCAGGAGCCGCCTCACATCGCGTATCCGCGGAAGCGGGACGTGGACGCCAACTACATCCGCTTGATGGAGCGCTTGCTCTCGGCGGAGGCACGGGCCCATGGCGCGTTCATCGCCATCGCCACCCACGATGAGCGGATCATCCGGCACGCGTTACAGCGGATCGCGGAATGGGAGGTCCCGCGGGACGCCTTCGAGTTCCAGATGCTTTACGGGATCCGGCGGGACCTCCAGATGGCGCTGGCGCGCCAGGGGTTCACGGTGCGGGTCTACGTGCCCTATGGGACGGAGTGGTATCCATATTTCATGCGGCGCCTGGGGGAGCGCCCGGCCAACGTGTGGTTCGTGATGCGAAACCTCCTCCGTTGATGGACGATGGGCGCCTGCTCCCTCCTCCACAACACAAGGAACACCTCTGTGGAGCGACGGAACGCTCCCATGTGGGCCCGCAGCCTCTGGCTCGGGCTGGCGCTCATCGTCCTGGGTGTGTTGGGCCTGGGCCTGACTGGCCAGGTCCTCCGCGCCCGCTGGCGGGGGACGATCGCCGGATTCCCGCCCCCGATCCCCTGGTCCGGCGAGCCTCGGGTGGGACTGAACGTCCACCTGTTCGGGCAGGATCCCCAATCCCGCCGCGCGGACCTGGCTCAGATCCGTGCGCTGGGCGTCTCCCGTATCCGCGTCTTTTTCCCATGGTCGGCGAGCGAGCCCCAGCGGGGGCGCCTGGAGTGGTCGGAGGCCGATGCGGTGATGGCCGACATCCGGACGGCAGGCCTGGAGCCGCTCGTCGTGCTGGGGGATAGCCCCCCGTGGGCCGCCCGTCGCCCCGGGCCGATGGCCCCCCCGCTGGACCCGGCGGATTTCGCCCGGTTCGCAGGGGCCTTCGCGGCGCGCTACGGGCGATGGGTCCGCTTCTACCAGATCTGGGACGAGCCGAACCTTACCATCGGGTGGGGGGGCGGTCTCCCAGATCCACAGGCCTATGCGGCCCTGCTGCAGCAGGCCGCCGCGGCGATCCGGCAGGCGGATCCCGACGCAGTGATCGTGCTGGCCGGGCTGGCCCCCACCGTGGAACAGGGGCCCTGGAACATCGCCGACTGGCTTTTCCTCGAGCGCCTTTACCAGCTCGGGGCCCGGGATTCTTTCGACATCGTCGCCGCCAAGCCCTACGGGTTCGATACTGGGCCCGACGACCGCCGCGTGGACCCCGATCTCCTCAATTTCTCCCGGGCGATCCTCCTGCGCGAGGTGATGGTTCGATACGGGGATGGGGGGAAGCCGGTCTGGGCCAGCCATTGGGGGTGGAATGCGTTGCCGCCGGGCTGGGCCGGCCGCCCCTCCATCTGGGGGCAGGTGGATGAGGCCACGCAGGCCCGCTACACCCGGGCGGCGATCGAGCGGGTCCGCCGGGAGTGGCCGTGGATGGGGACGATGTTCCTCGAGATATGGCGGCCGGTGGCCCCGCCGGACGATCCCCGATGGGGGTTCGCCCTGGTGGATCCGGCGGGGCGGCAGCGCCCGGTTGCGGAGGCGCTGCGGGCCGCGGCGCAGGCCGCGCCCTTCACGCCGGGTTACTACCCGGCAGCGATCCCGCGGGAAGGGGAGGAGGGCCTCGTCTACGGGCCACCGCCGGGCGCGATCTATGAAGGCGCATGGCGCTTCTCCGCCCTGGGGGCGGACATCGGCCGGGAGGAAGGGGACCGCCTGCGCTTGGTCTTCGAGGGAACGGGGTTGGCCCTTCGGGTCCGCCGGGGAGGGTATCGGGCGCATTTGTATGTGTGGGTGGACGAGCAACCGGCCAACCGGCTGCCCCGGGATGCCCGCGGGGCGTATCTGATCCTGACCTCGCCGGACTACGCCACCCCGGAGGTGGTCACCATCCCCGTCGCCGAGGGGTTGCCGTATGGACGGCACACTGTGCAGATCGAGGCGGAGCGAGGATGGGGCCAGTGGGCGCTGGTGGGGTGGAGCATTGCCGGGGTGGAGCCGCCGGTGGGGATCTACCGCGGCGCCATTGCCCTCAGCCTGCTGGTGTTGGGGCTCGGCGTCGTCCGGACGGCTTCCGCCCTGGCCCACGTCCGACGGGCCGATCGGGGGGCATGGCGGCGGATCGGGGAGCGGCTCGCCGAACGCCTGGGCCTCTGGGGGGCGTGGGGACTTTCCGGGCTGATTTGGGGTGGGCTCGGATGGGCGGCCTTAGAGGCCTGGGGGAACCGGCGGTGGGGAGAAACGGGGTGGCTCGGCCTGGGCCTGGTGGCCAGCAGCCTCTTCTACCTGGCTCCCCCGCTCGTGCTCGCAGCCCTCGCCGGGGCGCTTCTGTTCCTGTTGCTCCTGGCGCGTCCGATCACCGGGCTGGCCCTTGCCGCCTTCTGGGCCCCGTTTTACCTCCACCCCCGGCCCCTCTTCCAGAAGGCGTTCCCCATGGTGGAACTGATGATCTTGATGACAGCGGCCGCATGGGGGCTGCGGCGGGCGCGCGCGGGTCGAGGATCGCCATCCGGACCCCAGGGATGGGATGCGGCGGACCGCTGGATGCTGGTCTTCTTTGGGGCCGCCACGGTGTCCACTGCGGTGGCTGCCTTCCCGCAGGTGGCCTGGCGGGAGTGGCGTATGGTGATCCTGGAGCCACTGCTCTTCTACGCGCTGGCGCGGGCGATGCGCCCCACCCGCGCGGCGTGGGAGACGGTTCTCATGGCTTTCCTGCTGGGGGGGATCGGGGTCGCAGGGGTCGGCCTGGCCCAGGGGGTCACGGGCGTGGGGCTGATCACCGGCGAGGCCGGCGCCCGCTGCATGCGGGGTCCCTTCGGTTCCCCCAACAACCTCGCCCTCTATCTGGGCCGGGTGTTTCCCTTCCTGCTCGCCGGCCTTCTGGCCGGCCGGACGCCGCGAATGCGGGTCCTCAGCGGGCTCGCCCTGATCCCGGTGGGGATCGCCCTGGTGGGGACGTGCTCCGAGGGGGCGGGATTCCTCGGCGTCCCGGCGATGCTGCTGGTCATGGGGGGCCTCTGGCTGAAGGAACGCTGGGGACGCCTCCCCGCCCGGGCGCGCTGGGGACTGGCGCTTCTGGCGGTGGGCGCCGCGATCGGGCTGACCCTTTCCCTGGCGCCGCGCGTGGGAGCCACCCTGGCGCAGCGGGCCGCCACCCCCGGCAGCACAGTTTTCTTCCGCATCCGCCTATGGGCCAGCACCATGGATCTGCTGCGGGAGCACCCCCTGTTCGGTGTGGGGCCGGATAATTTCCTCTACTGGTTCCGGAGCCGCTATATCCGGCCAGACGCCTGGCAGGAGCCCCACCTCTCCCACCCCCATAACGTCTTCCTGGATTTCTGGGTACGGACGGGGGTGCTGGGGCTGATCGCGGGGATCGCCTGGCAGATCCTGTTCTGGCGCCGCGTGGGGCGCGATGGGGTTTCGCGGGATCCCTGGCGCTGGGGCGCCGCGGGGGCGATGGCGGACCTTGTGGCGCACGGGCTGGTGGACCACGGATTCTTCCTGGTGGACCTGGCCGTCGCCTTCATGGTGATCTTCCTGACGGGCACGGGCCTGGTGAGGGTGGAGGCCGGAACGGACAGCGGGGTCACCGGAGCCCCCAAAGCTCCCACCCGCTGAGATCCAGGGTCGGATCCACCTGGATCTGCGCTGGATCCCGGATCGTCATCGCCGGATCCCCCTGATACCACTCCATGCATCCGGTCACCCGGATCCACTGCCCGAGGCGGAAGCGGGCCTCGGGGGCCCCTCCGAAGCGCGCCCACGCGTCCCGGGGGATCCGGATCTTGAAGGCGCCCTGGTGGGGATTCCGGAACCCCAGGTAGACGGCCTTGCCGTTGTTGAAGAGAAAGCGGAGAGGACCCTCGACGGTTCGAATCCTCCCCACGTGCTCCCGGGCGGCCGTATAGAGGATGGGACGGCTCTCATCCCCTATCGCCCGGAAGGGGGCGACGACGCATCCGGATGGGGTGCTCCGGAGGCTCGAGGCGCGGACCTCTACGTGAGAGGACATAGAGGATAACGTATTGGGGTCCCCGTGCTCCAGCGCCACCACAGCGCCGTCCGTGCTGACGAAGTAGATCGTCTGGTTGCTGATCACCCATGCGGCATATTCAGACCAATACTGATCGTAGACGTTCCCCTGGTTGTAATAGATATAGAATCCGCCTGGGATCGTGCGGGGATCATTATCCTGGACGAGCCGATCAGGGCAGTAATGGGTGGGGGAGAAGCCGCAGTTGCTGGCCGAAGTGATGATGTGGGGGAGATTGCGGGTGAGGATCGGAGCGCTCCCCGAGCCCCGGGAGGGGGAGCGGTCGGTGATCTCGTGGGCCAGGCCGAACATCCAGTGGGCGCCGAAGATGAAGTCCCCTGCCATGGAGAGATAGACCTGTTCATCGGTGGGGAAGAAGGTGTTCTGCATGAAGCGCACATCACCCGCGCGGGAGCCGGGGACGGTGGTGTCATCCAGGACCATTTCCCCGAGCCGGGAATCCCAGCGCCCATCGCATGCGCTCACCAGGCAGGGGGATCCCCGCATGACCACATAGGCGACCTCGGAGCCGTCTGGGAACCGCCTCACCACCGGTTGGGGACCCATCGGCAGATACCCGCCATCCCCGAAGCCGCCATGCCCCACGTTGGCCACGAAGGCCTGCGAGCCGTCGGCGAGCCGCAGGGCCATCAGCGCCTGATAACTCGGGTTTTCCTTCAGGCCCTGCCGCATTGCCGTGTTATCGCCCGGCCACGGGCTCCACGGCTTCCACAGCGCCTCCCAGTCCAGCCGGAGCTTGATCAACACCAAGCCGTGGCCCTCGGCGATCACTGGCCAGCCGTTCTTCACCTCGGCCAAGTTGGAGGAAGAGCCAGGATCCCCCGGGCTCCGGACAGTGGGCTTGACCCGCCAGGCCCGCGATCCGTCGCGGTTGTGGATGGCGTGGACGTAGAGGTCCTGCGAAGCCACCACCACCCGGTCCCATGCAGGCGAGTAGGCGGGCGGCGTGTGCACAGGGGATCCGGCATCGTAAGACCAGAGAAGGCCCATGGTAAACGTGTTCAGGGCGTAGACTCGCGTCCCCATTGAGAAGAAGACCCGATCCCCGAACAGCGCGGGGGGCAGGGGCAGGTCGCTGGAGGCGCCGGTGGCGAAACGGGCGACGGGGTTGCCCGTGGCGGCGTTTAACTTGTAGAGGACGCCGTTGGTCGCGAGGGCGAAGAGCGCATCGGTCTGCGGGTCATAGGCGGGGGTGGAGTTCACCGCCGCGCCGTCCGGGCGCCAGTTCCAGAGGACGGCCCCATTGCGCGTGTCCAGGGCGAACACGCCGCGGGGCCCGGCGGCGATATACACCCTCCCGCCCCCGGTGACGGGCTGGCTGTTGCGTGGCAGGCCGAACTTCCCAGGGCTCACCCGGCCCTGGGCATCCGGACCGTTCCAGGCCCACTTCCAGCGCCAGGGCGGGGGGACGACCTGGCGGGTGAAGCTGGTCCGCTGGGCATCGTGCCCATGCTGGGTCCACTCATCCGGGCCCGCAGGAGAGGGGATGGGCTGGAATAATCGGAACACCGTTGGAAGATAGAGGAGGAACCTGAGGGATGAGGTGGCGGAGAAGGGTTCCGCGATGCGGAGACCGGCCGCCGTGGACACAGGGACGGCTGGAGGGGAGAGCCCAACCGCCGGCGAAACGGCCTCCATTGGGGACAGCGGCGAACGTCCCTCGACTCGCTGGGGCGCGCGCCCGCCACAGCAGATGAGCACCACGAGGACCCCCACCCCCCAGATCCGGGACATCCACCGCCTCCCAACCGAAATTAAACTAACCATATTCTAACAATAGGGCGGAAGGATGTCAAATAGGGGAAGGGGGCTTGGCCCCGGTCGCCGGGACGTCCAACCCGGGGGCGCGTCGGGTGATGCGCCGCAACGGCTCCGATTCCCTGTTCCCATGGACCTCAATCCGCATAGCGGCAGGAGACAGAGAGCGGGCCAATGGGAACATGAACCCATGCGTAGCGGATCCCTCGCCAGGGCTTTTCTTGATATGGAAACTCCCGGCCGTTGATCTCCACGCGATCGAGGTGCATGCGCTGGAATTCAGATGGAATCCCGATCGCCCATAAGGCGGGATGGAGAGAGCCCGGGCGAACCTGAAAGCGCAGGCGCCGGCTCGCCGGATCCCAGTGGAGGGTCTCAAAGGCGGCTTGGGCACGGGCCTCCACGAACGCCAGCCACTGCTGGGCCGACCAGATGGGCAGCCCATACACGCGCGCGGCATCTAAGACGCCCTCCAACCATGTCGCCTGGGCAGCCGCCGGTTTCCCACCGATGGCAAAGGGATCCACATGGGCTTGGATCGCGATCGCCCCGCCCATGCCCGCCGCGACGCGTTCCAGCAGATCCCGGGAGATCTCCACCGCCCGCTCCGGGGGGAATTGGGGCGCGCCCTCCCAGGTCCACCCGATCAACTGCTCATCCACCAGCAACGTCGGCTGCTGGTAGATGTTGAGAACCCGTCCGCTTTCATCCACAAAGCGCATCGGGAGACCGCTTCCGGTGAAGTAGCCGAACGCCCATTCCCCATCCCCTTTACGGAACAGTGGGCCAACCAGATAGTAATCCAGGTTCATCTGGATTCCGAACCGGGCCTGCACCCGTGCGGTCTCCACCCAGCCGCTCCAGAGCACCCGATGAGTGCGCACCGTCGGCGGCACCGGGCCGTAGCCCATCCCGGTGAAGACCTCCCAGTAATGTCGCCACCCTGCCTCCAGCCCTTCCTCCACATAGGGGTGGATCCCGAACTCGTGGCCCCGCGCCCGCCATTCCTGGACCTCCTCCGGCTGCACCACGTGGAGGGCGGAGCGCTTCGCCCAGTTCAACAGGCGGTGCCAGGCCCGTTGCAGGACATTCCGCGGCAGCGGCGCATAGTAAACGCTGAACCAGCCACCCCGTTGCTCCACCCGGCGGAGCACCTCCTCAACCGCTTCCGACGGGGTGTTGTGGGCATCTCCGGTCGCCACCAGCACGCCCGGGGCGCCTTGCGGGAAATACCAGAGGCGGGGAAGGGGCAAGCGCTCGGAGAGCATCCAGGTGATCAGCTGGCTCAGCAGGCGCATCTGCTCGTCCGCCTGGGGGATCCCGATACGATCCAGGTCGATCCACCCCTCAAAGAGCCGATGGGCCCGCCACTCGCGCGCGGCCTCCGGATCCGAGGGCATCCGTGCGGGGTTCCCCTGGCGCGTGAGGGCCACGCTCCAGGCTAGGTCGAAGGCCCACATGGCCGCCTGGCCTTCACCGAACCGATAAATCGTCACGGCGGGGAAGGGCAGATCGCCGGCCTGTCCCGCCAGCCGGGCGATCTCCGAAGCCCCGGCCCGCCGATAGTGATCCGCTGGGCCGTGGAACTGTAGGGGCTCAGTGGGGAACCCTCGTCCGGCGGGATGGTCGGGGAGGATCCGAAGGGAGCCATCGGCCGTCTGCCCCGGGGCCGGCTCCACTCCGAAGAGATCAGCCAGGTGAGCGGGGGGCCGCATGGCGATCAGGTTGCCCCCCCGGGCGACATACCGGCGCAGCATCTCCGCAGCCGCTGTGTCCAGCGGGCCGGCGCTCAGGAGCACGAGGGGGAAGCGCTCGAGGAGATCCGCCTGCAACGCGACGTGGGAGACGGCCCGGAAGGCGTTGAGCCCTTCGGCCGTCAGGATCTCGGCCAGATAGGCGCCCGTGGCTGGAGCGGCACGGGCGTTCATGACCAAGAGGATCGGCGCCTCCCCCGCAGCAGCCGGCCGCCAGCGGTCCGGTGTCTCAGCTTCAGCGGATCCCTCCGGCGGGAGTGCCCCCATGACCTCCCGCCAGAGCGCGTGTCCTCCGGTCAATCCTCCGGCCGCGACAACCACGCCGGCCGCGCCGGCCGCTTTCAACACCCGTCGTCGGGTCCAGTTCCCCATCCGGCTTCCCGCAGAAGTTCTCATCATCCAGGCCATGCGGCCTGGGCTCAGCGCGAGACAAAGGGGAGGAACACCCGGTAACGGATCGAGGTCGAGACGACCGCCTCGTTATTGCTCGAGTTGGGATCGCTGGCCCGGGCGGTGACACGGCCCTGCGCGATGACTACGGAAGCGCCGGGCCACTGGGCCACCTGCGCCCGCCAACGGATCGTTGCCTGTTCCCCGGGCCCTAAAGCGCCCAAGTTGCAGCTTTCCTCCGTGCAGGTGCCCTGAGAGGGGGAGGCCTCCAGCATGCGGAGGCCGGACGGCAAGGTGAGGGTCACCGCGACCTCTGACGCCCGGGAGGGACCGGCGTTGGTGACAACCATGGTATACGTGATGGCCTCACCCACGAAGACCTGCACGGGATCTCCGGTCAAATCGGCTTGGAGATCAGCCTCCAGGGTCACCTCAGTGGATTCCTCGGCGACGTTATTGACCTGATTCGGATCAAGCGTGTCGGAGCGCCCCTCCGCTTGGGCGATCAGCACCCGTCCCTCCGTGAGATCAGTGGGAACAGAGGTGGTGACCACGAGGGTGAAGCGGGACTGGGCCTCGAGGGTCCCCGGGCGGCATTGGATGAGAGTCCCGCTCGCGGTGCACGAGCTTGGGAGGAAGCTTTCCAGGTTCACCTCCACAGGGAGTGTGAGCACAACTGTGACATTCCGCGCGTCAGAGGGACCATTGTTCGTTGCCACAAGCTGATAGAGGAGCGACCGTCCGGCCACGACGGGATCCGGAGTATCGCTCAGGGTGAGCTCGAGGTCCGCCCGGGTCTGCACGGTGGTGGAGGCGGTGGCCGTGTCGTTGGCCGGGTTGGGGTCGGGGGTGGTGGCGCTCGCCTGGGCGCTGGCGATCAGGGATGTCCCCTCGTCCACCCCGCTGTTCACCTGGGCCGTGACGGTGAGGCGGGCGCTGGCCTCCACCCCGAGGGTCCCCAGATTACAGGTCAGGCCGTTGCACGTCCCCTGGGAGGCGGAGACGCGCAGCACGGTGAGGCCATTGGGCAGGGTGAAGGCCACCTGTGTCCCCCGCGCATCCGAAGGCCCCCCGTTGCGCAGGAGAGCGGTGTAGGTCAGCACCTCGCCCGCAATCACAGGATCCGGTTCATCGCTCAGGGTGAGCCCGAGGTCCGCCCGGGTCTGCACGGTGGTGGAGGTGGTGGCCGTGTTGTTGGCCGGGTTGGGGTCGGGGGTGGTGGCGCTCGCCTGGGCGCTGGCGGTCAGGG
>FWWL01006295.1_pt1 | contig 15335 bp, 10 predicted proteins | sample 2228331 | NCBI WGS metagenome assembly FWWL01 (sample SAMEA103939775, study PRJEB20133) | metagenome
CCCGGGGACGGAGACGGCCCGCGTGCGGCTGGACTTCCAGCTCCCCCCGGGCCCCTCAGCACCCCCTTTGCAGTTCGACCTCCCCGGGGGGACGAGGCACTCCGTCCACCTGGACGTCCTGCCCGGCCTCTCCAACACCGACGTCTCCACCAAGGTGACCGCGGACGGGCTGGTGGTGGCGGAGCGCGCCGTGTACTTCAACTACGAGGGGAAGGACGGGGGGCACTGCTCGGCGGGGGCGCTGTACGAGCCGCCCCTCGTCCCCGAGACCACCAAGGTCCTGGGAGACGCCGAGCTCGGCCACCTGGCCGGCGCGAAAAAGAGCGACGACGGCGAGGAGCTGGTGTTGACCTTCGACGCAGACCTGGGGGCTCTGCAGGGGGTCCAGGTGGGCGATGTCATCGTGGGCGGCATCACCCCTAACACCCCCTACGGCATCCTGCAGAAAGTCACCAGGGTGGACCGCGTCGGCGGCCAGGTGGTGCTGCACACGGTCAAAGCCTCTCTGGAGGAAGCGGTGTGGAGGGGTCATATCTACGCACCCCTCGACCTGAGCGCGGCTCGCCTGGCATCCACCAGGATCCTGGCCGATGGGGTGGAGTTCGTCCCCGGCGGAGCGGCTGGGGACAGCGACTTCCGCGAGGCTGCCCACATGGAGTTGCCCTTCAACTACACCTTCAACGACGTCAAGCTGGGGACCGAGACCGATTACCTGCTCCTGAACGGGAGCGTAGGCCTGACCTTCAAAGCCGATTTCAACGTGGACATAGGCGTGGAATGGCCCTCTCTTGATGACCTCCCCAACTTCGACATCATTCCCGAAGTCAAGCTTAAAAGCGTGGATTTCGGCGTCACCGTCGAGGAGACGGTGGACATCCGGGGTTCCGCCGCGGTCACCGGTCAGATCGAGCACGAAAAGGAGATCGTCGAGCACGAGTTCACCCCCATCAACGTCCAGATCGGTCCGGTTCCGGTGGTCCTGGTGCCCTACGTCAACCTGCACGTGGGGGTGGACGGCAAGGTGTCCGCGGGGATTTCCTTCGGGGCGGTACAGCAGGGGAGCGTTTACGCCGGTGCGGTATATGACGGCTCGAGATGGACGCCCCGGGCGGCCAAGGACTTCACCTTCGAATGGACCCCGCCCGGCGGGAAGGTCGACGCCGAAGTCAAGGTCTACGCAGGGCCGCAGTTCGGCATCAAGCTCTACGGCATATGCGGGCCCTACTTAAACCTGGAGCCCTTCGTCCGCCTTTTGATCGACACCGTGACCCCACCCCTGTGGGAGGTCTACGTGGGCATCGAGGTGGACATCGGGGTTAAAGCGGAGATCGAGCTGGAGTTCGAGGAAGCCGGCTGGCTCTTCGGGACCCAGAAATGGTCCTGGTCCATCGAGCTCTTCGACGTCAAATGGGACGGAGCCCTTTCCTGGGAGATGCTCCTGGCCAACGCGGTGAAGATCGACTCGCTCTCCCCCGCCACAGGGCAGGCGGGCACGGAGGTTACCATCAGGGGCTCGGGCTTCGGCGACAGGCGTGAGAACGACTCTTACGTAAGGTTCGGCTCCTCGAACGCCTCCACTTACACTTTCTGGGATTCCGACGAGATAAGGTGCCTGGTCCCCGCGGGAGTCACCGGAACGGTGCAGGTGAGGGTGGTCCGTGTCTTTCATCGTTGGGGCCCGCTCACCATCCAGGTGACCTCCAACGGCAAACCCTTCAACGCCGGAGGAGGGGGAACGGGCGCCGGGAGCTGGGAGGAGCAGGACTCCGCCACCACGGAACACCTCCTGGGCGTCGACGCCCTCGACGCCGGCCATGTGTGGGCCGTCGGTTCCAACGGCACGGTGCGCTTCTTCAACGGCTCGACCTGGACGGGGCAGAGCAGCGGCACCACCCGACTCCTCCACGACGTGTCCGCCGCCGCCGCCGACCGCGTGTGGGCTGTGGGGATCAACGGGACCGTGCGCTTCTTCAACGGCTCGACCTGGACGGGGCAGAGCAGCGGGACCGACGCCGATCTCTTCAGCGTATACGCGGCGGACCCGAACCACGTATGGGCGGTGGGCGAGAACGGGACCATACTCTTCTTCAACGGCTCGACCTGGACGGGGCAGAGCAGCGGCACCACCCAGACCCTGTTCAGCATAGAAGGCCTGGATGCGAACCACGTCTGGGCTTCAGGCCGAAACGGCACCCTCCTCTTCTACAACGGCAGCACTTGGAGCAAAGTGTCCGGCGCGCCCCCCGACGACCTGTTCGACATCTGGGTCAGGGACGCGAACAACATCTGGGCTCTTGGCGTCAACCTCTACCACTACAACGGCTCGGGTTGGGAGACGCACCACTCCGGCTGGACCGAGGGGCTGGTGTGCGTGGCCGGCCTGGCCCCCGACCGGGTGTGGACTGGGAGATGGTACGGGGTCATCTTCTTCTGGGACGGCTCCGACTGGGTGGTCCAGGAGGTGGCGGGGACGGGAGTGGACATCAAGGACATAGACATCCTCGACCCCACCCATATATGGGCGGTGGGAAACCGGGGCACCGTCCTCTTCAACACCGGTAGCTGAGGGGTGGCGACCATCGCACGGCCGGGCGCGCGGGAAGGGGTTGGTAGCCCATCGAGACGTGCGACATCGGTCCGTCTGGTTTCGGAAACGCCGCGACCCCGGGCAGGCTCCGATCCGGTTCATGGCCGAACCGCATCGGGGACGGGGATGCATTGACCCGGATCGTGGTCGAACCGCTTCGGGGACGGGGATTCTGACCCGGATCATGGTTGAACCGCTGCGCGGATGGGAATATATTCTTCGCCATGCGGGAACGGACCAGAGAGGTATGAAGCGAGGAGGTACGGCCGTGAGTACCATGGACAACCTGAAGGAGGCCTTCGCCGGGGAATCCCAGGCCAACCGCAAGTATCTGGCCTTCGCCAAAAAGGCGGAGGAGGAGGGGTACCCTCAGGTGGCCAGGCTCTTCCGCGCCGCGGCCGAGGCGGAGACGGTGCACGCCCTTGCCCACCTGCGGGTGATGGGGGGCATCGGCTCCACGGCGGAGAACCTCAAACAGGCCATCGAGGGGGAGACAGCGGAGTTCCGCTCCATGTACCCAAGGATGATGGAGGAGGCCAAGGCGGAGGGCAACGACGCCGCCTACATCTCCTTCGCCAACGCCAACGCCGTGGAGGAGATCCACGCCGGCCTCTACCAGAAGGCCCTGGACAACCTGGGGAACAACGAGGAAGTGGACTACTACGTGTGCCAGGTGTGCGGGAACACCGTGGAAGGGGAGGCGCCCGAGAAATGCCCCATATGCGGGGCGCCCCGGAAGATGTTCAAGAAGGTGGACTGAACCCTCCGCCGGCGAAGCGACAGCGAGGGCCCGGGCGACCGGGCTCTCGCTTTCGGTCGAGCTCGGGCGGCGAGGTGATCCCTTTCCCCTGGAGCGACCGGATAATTCGGTCCTCGGTCCGTCCCTGTTCCCCGCCGTCCGGGCACGAAAAGCCTCCTCCTTCCGTAGCGACCAGGTGACCCAAGCCCTCCTTCATCCTCCCGACACCCCTTCACCGGTCCTTTCCACCCTTTTACCGCCGCGGAGAGGGCAAGTCTTGGGTTCAGCTTCCTTCACTGCCACCCCTTCACCGGTCCTTTCCATCCCTTCACCGTGACCACGCCGGGAAACCCCCGGATACGCGGACACGAGGTCGCCCGTGTCTTCTTCCCCTCCGGCCCCGCACCCGCCGCCCGTTTTCCCGCTCTGTCTCTTGGAAAAGCGCGGCTTCCGCGGCCCGCCGGCCCGACGTCTCATCGGCCCCTTACGCGGTAACCGGGAGGGGAGAGCACGAAGAGCACGGCATGGGGAAAGAGATCCGGGTCATAGGTGGAGAGGATGGCCCTGGTGAGCGGCTTCAATACCGGATGTGGCAGGTATTCCCGCAACTTCCGGAACAGGAACTGGGGCCAGAAAAGGGGCGCCAGCCTCCGGAACTCCCTCCGCGCCTCATCTGGGTCCTCGACGGCCAGGGCGGCGACCCTTCCGGAAACAAGAGCCCCGTTGACCCCGAACAGGAGCACGGGGCTCACCAGGCCGGCCACGGTCCCGGCCAGTATGTTGTCCCCGTGAAAGAGGCGGGGGCCTCTCCACGAACCCAACGGCCAGGCCGCCCAGGCGGCCAGCCGGTCGTGCCAGTTCTCGAACTGGATGCCGTCGTTCTCCGCCAGGGCGGCCTTGAAGGATTCCTTCTCGCCGTCGGTCAGGGGACGCTGCAGACTGAAGACCAGGGCTCCGGCCACCTCGCCTTTCTGGAAATAATAGCCAAATTCCCTAGTGAAGCGGTCGAGGTGGATTATGACCCCCGGGCGGGAGGGGTCGCCCCTCCCTTCGGCGAGATGGCAGAAGAACGGACGGCAGGGGATGTCCAGGGCCTCAAAGGCCTCGCGGTCCAGGCCGGTGGCCAGAACGGTGCGGGGAGGAAGCTCCCTCAACTCCTCCTTGGACAGCCGCTTACCGGTTATCACCTCCACTCCCTCCCGCATCGCCTGCCGGTAGAGGACTCTCTCCAGAGAGCTCTCCCCTTTCCCCCTTTCCACCATGTACCCCTCCACGCCCCGCGGGAGCCCGAACTCGTACTTCCTGCCGTAGGCCCAGGCGCGCGTCACCGTCCAGGGCTCCAAGGCTTCATCGACCTCCACGCCCAGCAAGGTGCGAACCGCCTCCAGGTCCATGAGGGTGGAGTCGGCGTAGGACATCTCCCCGCCCACGCTCTCCCTCCCCTCGTAAACGGTAACCCGGTACCCTCGCCGGGCCAGGGTTACGGCCGCCGTTAGCCCGGCTAGCCCGGCTCCCACGATCTCCGCTTTCCGTCTCATCTCCGACCTCCAGAAGAAGCGCGTCCCCGCCTCGGGATCCGCCCTTTCCTCAAGCGCAACGCCACGAGATCCGCCGCCCTCCCCACAGCCACCTTCTCCCATCGACCCGGACCCTATGTTATCCGGGTAGATCGCGCTCGGCCACTCACCCCTTCCACGGACCGGCCCGTCCGCGAACGACTTCCCCAAACGCTTTCCCCGCTCATCCACGGCTCCCGCCCGTGTGCCGGACCGTCTTCGCGGCACCATCCCCTGCCTTTCGCTCCCGCCGGTTCGGGGGTATCCGTCCGGATCCCGTGCGCTCGTTTCATTCACGCTCCCTCCTCCCTCCAAGTCCTACCGCTGGAATCTCTTCATCTCCACCAGGAGCTTCCGCTTGGAGGTCGCCCACTCCCTTCTTACCCCGTGTCTTTCCGCTTAAACGGCGATGGGATCGGCCGTTTGCCTCCAGCCGAGGACATGGGAACGGCCCCTCGTCGCCCGGATGCGCTCATGGACCCCCCACCCCGGGCAGGAGGGCCGGAACGCCTCGCTGAAAAGCACTTCATTCCTCGGGGGATGTCGGCTGTCCCGATGAGGCCGGACAGGGGACCCGGGACGCCGTGCTGAAACGCACCCGCTTCCGGCCTTGAGGCGGGGCCTCCTGAAAAACGACCCGCGCCTGGACCCCCGCGGCGACGAGGTTGTCGTGAGCCTCGTCTATATTAAGCTTGGAGATGGGCGCAGGAGGACGCCGGGCGGGCATGGCTCTCCTCGACGCACATGGAGCAAAGTCCGCAGGGACATCAAGGCAGGCGCAGGAGCACTCCGGGCGGACATGGGCGATGGCGTGTCATACCGGTGGATCGGTCGGTCTGCGGAGGATCTTCGGCTTTGGAATGGGATGATCTGGTAATAAGCGCTCTGGGCATACTGGCCGGAGGAGGAGTGAGCGCGGCGGTCATGGGCCACACGCTCAGATCGCGCCGCAGGACCCGGGAGGATGCCGCGCGCCTCTTCGCCGAGCCCCTGGAGGGGGTGGCCCATGCCGCCGGAACCGTTCTCCGCGAGGCGCGGACGGATCCGCTCCCGGACCGGGAGGCGGTCCTGCGCATGGCGGACTCCTTCAACCGCATCCTGGGGGAGGTACCCGGCCTGGAAAGACTTTCCGTTCTGCCGAGGGGTTTCCACCTCCTTCCCGGCCTTTACCGACGGCTCCTGAGCCGCTACGCCTCCTGCCTCCTGTCCATCCAGGAGAGGCGAAAGCGGGATATGGACGCCTCCCGCGAGGCGCAGCGCAAGCAGGAGATGGAGGAGCTCGCAGACCGCCTGGGATCCATAGTCGTGGAGGCCGGGTTGAGGATAAGAGCCCTCGCCGCATGGAGCTATCCGCGGCTGTTGCGCAAGATGGGGAGAGACCGGGAGCTCTCCGGGCTCGGACAGCGCGTCCTGGACCTGGAGGAGGTCCTGGAAACCCTCTTCGATCTTCCCGGGGAGGCGGGCACCGAGGCGAGCGGGGGGAGTACTATTGCCGTCCTCATCGAGGACCACGAGGACCTGCGCCTCCGAGGGATAAACCTGGTGGCCTCGGAGAACCGCCTTTCGCCCGACGCGCTCCGGGCTCTGGGAAGCGACCTCGCCGGCCGCTATCCCGCGGAGGGTTACGGGGGTTCTCTTTACATCCGCCGTATCGTGGAGGAGACCGAACGGCTGGCCCGAGAGGTCTTCAAGGCGAGACACGCGCTGGTCTCACCCCTCTCCGGCAACATGTGCGTGCTGGCCGTGCTCTTCGCCTTCACCTCACCGGGAGATCCCGTGGCCACCATACCCTTTTCCGCCGGCGGTTATCCCTTCGGCGTGGAAAAATTTCACCGCCGCGCGGTGGCCATCCCCGCAGACCCGGAGAGGATGGAGATCGAAGCGGAACGGACCGTGGAGACCCTGGTCCGAGAAGGGGCCAGGGTAGCCTTCCTGGGCGCCTCCTTTTTCCCTTTCCCCCACCCGGTGGGGGAGATCCGACGCGGCCTTTCCGAGGCGGGGCACCCTTGCATCCTGGCCTACGACGGGTCGCACGTGCTGGGGCTCATCGCCTGCGGAGAGTTCCAGGACCCCCTGCGGGAGGGCGCGGACATCCTCATGGGAAGCACGCACAAATCGCTCTTCGGACCCCAGGGCGGGATGATCCTTACCGATGACCACGCGCTGGCGGCCTCCCTGAGGGCATACCTGGAGCTGGACCTGGAAGGAGGGATCGGCCTGGTGGACAACCCCCACCCCAACCGCATCGCCGCCCTCGGGTCGGTCCTTCAGGAACTCCTGGAAGACCCTTCCTACGGAGCGCGGGTGGTGCGGAACGCGCGGGCCCTGGCCGAGGCCCTGCACGCCCGGGGCGTCCCGGTGCGCTTCCGGGAGCGGGGATTCACCGCCTCCCACCAGGTTCTGCTGGACCTGGACGAGGCGCAAGCACGGGAGCTGAAGCGTGACCTGGAGAGATGGGGCATCTTCATCGACGCCTGGGGAAGGCTGGGTACGGCGGAGGTCACCCGTCTGGGCATGGGAGTCGGGGAGATGGATCTCATCGCCGGTCTCATAGCCTCGGCCTTCCGGGGAGAGGCGGGCCCCGGGACGGCCTCCGAGGTGAGGCGCCTGGCCGAGCGCTTCTCACTCGCTCCATGATGCGCCGGAAGCCCGTTCTGATACCCTATGGTGGAAGAGAATCGAGGATGCGCATCCGAGGGAGCTCGGGTGCGCGCAGGAGAGGAGGAGCCGGCTCCGGTGTGCGCCCGTGCAGAGGAGAGGGGATTCCCGGATGGGCTGGTGCTGACCGCCTTCCGGCCCGGGGACGAGCGGGCCATCCTCGACCTCTTCCGCCGGGTCTTCGGCCGAGAGCTCAGCCCGGAGGCCTGGCGGTGGAAATACGAGAGGTTGCCCGGGGCGTTGGAGAACATCATCCTGGTCAAGAACGCCGAGGGCGAACTCTGCGGCCACTACGCCGCCCTCCCCCTTACCCTCATCTACAGAGGCCGGGAGGTCCCCGCCGCTCTGCGCACGGACTTCATGGTCCACCCAGACCACCAGAGGAAGGGCATAGGCGGCCTGCTCATCGACACCTGCCGGAGGCGGCTCGCGGAGTGGTGCTCCCTGCACGTCGCCTTCCCCAACCCCAACTCCACACCCATCACGGTGAAGAAGGGCCCCCATTTCCTGGACGAAGCGCCCCTCTACTGGCGGTTTTCGGACGCACGGGCCGCGCTGCGCGCCACGGGGCGGGGAGAGCTGCCCGCCCTCCTCCACGTCCTTGCCGGCGGGCTCCTGCGCTTCGTTTACCGGATCCTGGCCCTTCCCGGGTCATCGAGGAGGTTCTTCTGGGAGATCGGCGGGGATTTCGCCACCTGCTTCCCGGAGGACGCGGAGTTCAAACGTCCGGGATGCGGGATCTACTTCAAAAGGGACGCCGCCTTCCTCCGCTGGAGGTTCGACGAGAACCCGGAAAGGCATTACGCCCTGCTTCACCCGATCTCCCCGGGGGAGCCGGGGACGCCGGAGGGATACGCCGTCCTTGCGGTGATGGAATACGGGGGTTTCAGGTTGGGGTTCATCGTAGACCTCCTGGTCGATCCCCCGCGCTTCTCCTACGCCAGGGGGTTGATAGCCAGGGCCGTGGAATGGCTCGAGGCGCAGGACGTGGAGGCGGTCACCTGCATGATGACCGGGAGGAACGCCTATACCCGGGCGTTGAAGAGCCTGGGTTTCATGAGGGTCCCCGGCCGCTTCCTCCCGCGCGCTCTGAACCTGACCCTCCACCTCTACGACCCGGAGCTCGACCGGGAATATGTGTGCGACCTCCACAACTGGGTCATCACCTGGGCGGACACCGACCTGGTATAGGACCTGCAGCGCCATGGACCCGCGCCCCCCGGCAGACACAGCGCGCAGATCCACCTTTCGCCTCGCATGAAAAAGGCCCTCCCGCTGGATGACCTTGCCATGAGGGAGCCGCCCGTCTATGTTATGCGCCCCTCGGAGACCCGCCGTTCGCCTCACGAGAAAAAGGTCTTCCCGCTGGAAGACCTTGTCAACGGGGGCTCACCTCTCGATAATATATTGCCAGGAATTACCGTTCCATGGTGTCTCCGTTGGGCGGGAAACCTTTCCCGCCCCGGGATCCGCGTCCAGGGGGAGAGGGACGGATCGATCAGGGCGGTGGCAAGTTGAGCGGATCCTTCCCACATAGGGGTGGCCCGGGACGACGGCTGGTGGCGACGGCCGCCGTCCTGATACTCTTCCTCCTACCCTTTCTCCCCTCACCTCAATCCTCCGTGGCGGAGTGGGAAGGCGGGCACTGCGCCGGACAGGCGGCGAGCGCCTCCACCTCCTGGTTCTTCGCAGAGGGATGCACCCACCCGGGCTTCGAGGAGTGGATCTGCGTCCTCAACCCCCAGGATAGCCGAGCCGAGCTGGACTTCCGCTTCCTCCTGCCCGAGGGAGAAAGCGCTCGCCTGAAGGCGGCTGTGGAACCCCTTTCCCGCCTCACCCTCTCCGTAAACCAGGTGGCCGGAGAGGGACGGGACGTGTCCGTGATCCTCGGATCGGACCTCCCGGTGGTGGCCGAAAGGCCCGTCTACTTCCGCTACGGGGCATCCGGATGGGCGGGCGGGCACCGCGAGCTGGGAGCGACTTCGGCCTCCACCATCTGGTATTTCGCCGAGGGATGCACCAGGTCGGGCTTCGACACCTACCTGTGCCTGGCCAATCCACAGCCCACGGAGGCCGAGCTGACCGTGGACTTCCTGCTCGGAGCCGGCCAGGGGGACAACATCTCGACGCGTTTCCGCATGCGCCCGAGCAGCCGCCTGACCCTGCGCGCCGGCGACTTCGTCCCCTCCGGTGTGGACGTCTCCATGAAGGTATCCTCCTCGCAGCCCGTGGTGGCGGAAAGAGCGGTCTACTTCCTGTACCGGGGAGGGTGGGACGGCGGCCATACGGCGCTGGGTTCGGCGTCCGCATCCACCACCTGGTACTTCGCGGAAGGATGCACCAGGCGGGGTTTCGAGGAGTGGATCTGCCTTCTCAACCCCGGAGAGGAAGATGCCCGCGTCACACTGGACTTCCTCTCCGACTCCGGGGGGCTCACCACCCTGAAGGTCGTCGTCCCCGCCCTGCGCCGTCACACCGTCTACGTCAACCAGGTGGTCGGCCCGGAAAAAGACGTCTCCTGTCAGGTGACCTCCGACCTCCCCGTACTGGCGGAACGACCTCTTTACTTCGCCTATGCCGGCGGCGTCCTGGGAGGCCATATACACGCCGGTGTCACCGCTCCCTCCCGTCAGCTCTACTTCGCCGAAGGCTGCACCCTCCGAGGCTTCGACGACTACCTGTGCGTGATGAATCCCAACCATGAGACCGCCGAGCTGCTGGTGGACTTCGTGGGTCCTTCCGGTCCGCTCAGCCGGCGCCGGCTCGCCCTCTCCCCCCGCAGTCGCCTGACCTTGAGCGCGCGGGAGGTGGTGGGGCCGGAGAGGGAGTTCTCGGTAGTCCTAGAGTCGGACCTCCCCGTGGTGGCCGAACGACCCATCTACTTCGCCTACCGGCCCCTTTCCGCCTGTACCCTGGCCTGCGTGGGAGACGTCAACCTGGACCTGGACCAGTTGGATATGGGCTACGGCTACCAGTACCCGTGGACCGGTGTGGCCGGCCTGCTGCAGAACGCGGACCTCTCCTTCGCCAACCTGGAATGCGCCGTTTCCTACCGGGGAAGCCCGGTGCCTGGAAAGGGCTTCACCTTCCGGGGCAGCCCGGCCGCCCTGCCCGCCATGCGCGAGGCGGGGATCGACGTGGTCTCCCACGCCAACAACCACGCCCGGGACTACGGCGCGGAGGCCCTGCTGGACACCCTCCACCACCTGGACGGCAACGGGATCGCCCACTGCGGCTCAGGCGCCGACCTCGGCCAGGCACGCTCCCCCGCCGTCCTCGCCGCCAACGGACTGCGGGTGGCCTTTCTGGCCTACAGCGACGTCAACTATTACGGATGGCCGGCGGGTCCGGGCTACGCGGGAGTGGCGGACGCCTCGGACGCAGCGCGCATCGCCGCCGAGGTGAGTGCGGCCCGTCGGGGTTCCGACCTGGTGGTGGTGTCCTTCCACTGGGGAGTGGAGAAGGAATACCGGCCCACGTCACGCCAGCGTTATCTGGCCCACCTGGCCGTGGACAGCGGTGCGGACCTGGTGGTCGGCCACCACCCCCACGTCATCCAGGGCCTGGAGCTCTACAGGGGAAAGCTCATCGCCTACAGCCTGGGCAACTTCGTCTTCAACCCGGGGAGCGTGCAGGGCACCTACAGCGCGCTCCTTCGGGTATCGCTGGCCTGCGGGCGCTTCTGCGATGCGACCATCTACCCCGTTCGCATCGTCAGCGGGAGGCCGCTGCTCATGAGCGGATCCGAGGCCTCTTCCTGGCTCTCGCAGATAGCCTCCCTCTCCGCCTCGCTGGGGACCCGGATGACCGTGCACGGCGATACGGCCTCCATCCCCTGAACCCGTCGAGAGCCCGAGGGCAGAGCTAGTGGGGAGCGCGTCCGGGGGACGCGCGGTTTAAAACCGGCCGTGCTTTCCCTCCCCCTGCGCAAAGCGCGTGGCCCCACTCACCGCTTCCCCGCTGGCCAGAGTCTCCATCCCCAGACGGAACTCCAGCTCCATGCCCTCGTCGAAAGGCCTTCCCATACCGCGGTAAAGGGCCAGCCGGTCGTTGCGCATGCACACCTGGGGGAATTCGGCCAGCTGGGCGGCGAGCTTCTCCGCCTCTTCCCTGGCCTTCCCCCTGGGCACCACGCGGTTCACCAGCCCCATGGCCAGCGCCTCCTCCGCCCCCACCGGCCGACCGGTGAGGATGAGGTCGAGGGCCCGGCTCATGCCGATGAGCCGCGGCAACCTCTGGGTTCCCCCGTCTATCAGGGGCACGCCGAAGCGCCTCTCGAATATCCCCAGGACGGCGTCCTCCTCGGCCACCCGCAGGTCGCACCAGATGGCCAGCTCCAGCCCGCCGGCCACCGCATATCCGGATATGGCGGCGATGACCGGCTTGGACAGGAGCATCCGGGTGGGGCCCAGAGGGGCGTCGGCGGACATGTCCTCGTTGATGCGCAGGGCCTCCTGGAGGGGGTTCGCGGCCAGGGCCTTGAGGTCGGCACCGGCGCAAAAGGTGCCCCCCGCCCCCCAGAGGACGGCCACGCATGATTCCTCGTCGGCGTCGAAGGCGCGGAAGGCATCCGCCAGCTCCCTGGAGGTGGCGTAATCGATGGCGTTCCTCACCTCCGGGCGGTTGATGACCACCGTCCACACCTTACCATTTCTTACCACTTCGACCGCCAAGTCTCCCCTCCTTTCCTCCAGGCCTCAGCCGCGCAGCACCGAGGCCACTCCGAACAGCGCGCACAGGGTCAGGGCCTTTAGCAGGAGGGAGAGGATGGTGTCCGGCCGGCGCTCGAAATGTCCGTCCACCACCTCCGTATCCGGATGGAGGAAGAGGTCGTCGGGGGAGATGCCGAACCATCCCAGGCCGTTCTCCAGGTCCACCCTGCCTCCCGTGGCCCGGCGGTAGACCGCCCAGGGCAGCTCGCTGCAGTACCAGGTCTCCCCGTCCTCCTGCTCCGCGAACCAGTTAAGATCGTAGGAGGTGCCCACTTCCTCCTCGGCCAGCTTCGCCGCCAGCCTCCTCTCTTCCTCGGTGGCCGAGGTGACCCGTAGGCAGACCACCCAGGTCATCCTGGGGAAACCCCATGAACCCACGGTTGTCCTCACCGTCCCCTGCATGGGGTTGGCGGCCACCACCAACTCACCGCCCCCCACGTAAAGTGCGGCGTGGGTCCATCCCCGCGCGGGGTTCAGCGAGGGGACCGGGCTTAGGCGGCATCTGCCCAGTATGATGTCCCCCGGCTGGAGGCGCTCCTTCATCCGCTCGGCCCACCCCCTTTCCCCGGTCCTCGCCGCCCCCTCGCCTCCCGCTTCACGGGCGGCGGCCATCATCCGCCCTCCACCCCGCGTCCCGCCGTCCGGAGCGGCCCGATCCAGGCGGGGAGGGGTGGGGAGGAAGATCATGAGGGCAACCGGCACGGCCAGGAGCATGGTCACCAGCCAGGGCCACGGGAACCCCGTTCGCACCGGATATCCCGGATAGGCGCGCAAACCCCCTCCCTCTCACCTCTACCATGTCCGGCGGGCGAAGGGCCCGCACAAGATCCTGATTAGATTCTATCCGTACCCGAGCCCGGGGTTAAGCAGCGCAGGCCGCCGCCCCATCCCATGCTCCCTTGACCACGGAGCCGCGGGCAGGGGTGGAGTCCCGCAGAACCGCCGCCGGGGAGGCCTCCGTGCGCGCCATGTTTCACGCAAGCCGCTTTCTCACGCTGCGTGGCTATCTGATCCCTCGGCCGTCTCCGGGAACCGGGGAAGGGGCGAAGATGCGATGGGGACTCACGCACCTCTCATTCCCCGCCCGTTTTCGCAACGGACCTGAATATCCCACCGGCCGTCTCCGGGAACCGGGGAAGGGGCGAAAAGAGGAGGGGCGCCCCGAGCCCCTCCGTCCGTTTTCCGCTCCGGGCGGCCTCAAACCGCCGCAGGGGCGGCCTTTCTGGCCTCCTCCAGGGCGCCCCTGATAAGCTCCTCCACCGGGACGTCGCGGAGGTCCTCCACCCCCAGGAGGCGCTTGCAAAGCACCGGTCCTATGCCCAGCCTGCTGAGCATGAGGGCCACTACGGCCGCGGTGGCGGAAAGGCCTTTCACCCATCCCAGCTTGCGGATGAGTACGGTGGCCAGCACCGCGGGACCCAACGTCCCCCCGAAGATGGCCACGTTCTCCAGGAGGAAAAGGCGCGCGGCCTCCGGCAGGCGCTCGAAGACGTCCGCCTCGCCCGTCACGCCCTTCTCCAGGTCCTGGCCCTCCATGAGCCACTTGGTGATCCAGTAATACATGAGGGGCAGGAAGGCCGCTCCGTAGACCAGCAGAATGGCCACCACGTCGGAACCCAGCCAGCCGATGACGTTGCTCCACTTCCAGTTCTCGAAGGCCTGGCGGTTTTTGGAGAAGAAACGCTGGTAGCCCCTGTTGTCCCACCCGTTGGCCAGGATGAAGAAGAACCCGAGGTAGGCCAGCACGGTCTGCAGGGCGGCCTGGTAATATTTGCCTTTCATCAGGAGGTTGTAGGTGACCAGGAACCCCAGGATCCCCTGGGTCACGTTGGTGGTGGTGAAGATCCCCACCAGCCACTGGGGGATGGTCTCGTAGCTCCCCACCTGCATGGTCTCCCAGTTGGGGTTGGACCACAGGAGGACCGAGCCCGAGGGGACGAAGAGCAGGGAGAGGAAAAGGAGGTTCTTGAGGAAATATTCGTTGTGGAAGGCGTCGCTGTACCGCTCCGCCCAGGACTTCACCACCTTGACCACTTTGCCCAGTTCCCGGAAGGTCACCTTGCCCGGACGCAGCCCGTTGGCCTTGAGCTCTTTTACCAGTTCCTGGAAGGCAAGGTGGTTCTCCTCACTCAAACCCGCCGGGACGGTCTCCGCCGGGGGGGCGCCGCTACCGAGGGCCTCCGGCGCGCCCTTCCAGCCCAGCTTCCAGCGCCGCACCTCGTTCTCCACCTTCAGCTTCCTCAGCTGCCGGAAGGCGGCCAGCGCGAAGCTCGAGCCGATCCCGTAGCTCCAGAACACGTCGACCTGTACCATCCTCCACCTCCTGTCCGCTGCCCGTCCGACTACTTTACGGTCTACGGGTACGGGGATCACCACGTCCCCGGTGCCCGTCCAATATCGCCCTTCCCCCCGGCTCCGCTTTCTCCGGCCCACGACCCGCCTTATCCGGCAGGGCCGTCTTACACCTCAGGCTTTCAGGCCCTCCAGCATGAGGGTGATGACGGTCTCCTTCCAGACCTCCACTGCCCGCTCCGGATCCTCGGACGAGACCACCCTCCGGCAGGCCTCGAACAGGGCGGCGTTCACCGCCAGGGCCGTCTCCCTTATGTGCATGTCACCCCGCAGATAACCCTTACGCACCCCGTTTTCCAGGTACATCGCGGTGAACTTCCCGAAAAGGTCGAAGACCTCCCGGATCCTCCTCTGAAGGTATTCGTCGTCTATCCCGAAAGCCTCGTAGAAGAGTATGCGGGAGATCTGAGGGTGTTTCTTGAAGAGCTCGAAGAGCCGGTCGCCTATGGTCTCCAGTTGAGCCCGATATTCCTCCAGGGTGTTCGGCTCTCGTGGATCGATGTCCGAAACGAACCGGGCAGCCCGGGATATGACGTCCTCCACCACATGGTTGAAGATATCCAGCTTGTTCTTGAAATAACGGTAAAAGGTCCCGTGCCCTATGTTCAGGCGGTTGGCGATGTCCTCGATCTTGGCCGCGTGATACCCCTTCTCGGAGAAGACCTCGAGCGCCGCCTCGATTATCTCGCTTCGCCTTTTCTCGGCCAGGGTGAGTTCCATGCAACCCTCCT
>FWWL01007229.1_pt1 | contig 15334 bp, 11 predicted proteins | sample 2228331 | NCBI WGS metagenome assembly FWWL01 (sample SAMEA103939775, study PRJEB20133) | metagenome
TTTCGCCCCCGCCCGCTGAGCCCGATGCCCAGCGCGGTTTGAACAAGGGCGCTCCCTCTGGCTTGGCCGGACCGGGAAGAACGCCCCTTGAGCCATACCTCTGACGGCGAAGCCGGCGCGCAGGGGGGCGCGGCCCGGCGCGCGTGCGCCTTATCGCGCCAGCGCACAAGAAGGGGGTTGCGCTTTGACCCGCTCAGCTCAACGAACGCATCAAGGCCGCATTGCTCGTCCGATCGCGAAACAGATGCAGTTTGTTCAGCGCTGCGAGATACGCCTTGGCCGAGGCCACCACGGTGTCGGTGTCTGACGCCTGCCCCGTATAAATGCGCCCCTCATGAGCAAGCCGCACGCTCACGGTTGCCTGCGCATCGGTTCCTTCGGTGACGGCGTGCACTTGATAGAGCTCGAGCTTGGCCGCGTGCGGGTACAGCTCACGGATTGCGTTAAAGGTTGCGTCGATCGGCCCGTCGCCGGTGCAATCGATTCGCTTTTCTTCGCCCCCGACAATGAGCGTCAGATCGGCCTCTTGCGGACCCTCAGTGCCGCAAATCACGCGCAACCGCTTGAGCTGCAGATAATCAGCCGCACCCGCTGCGTGAAAATCGGCGACAAGAGCGATCAGATCGTCGTCGTAGACTTCCTTCTTGCGGTCCGCGAGCGCCTTGAAGCGCACGAAAATATCGTTGAGTTGATTTTCGCCCACCTCAAAGCCAAGCTCGGCAAGCTTTGCCCGAAGCGCCGCGCGGCCGGAATGCTTGCCCATCGCGATGTGCTTTGTCTGCAGGCCAATATCCTCAGGCCGCATAATCTCGAAGGTCGCGGCGTTTTTCAAAACCCCGTCCTGGTGGATGCCGGATTCGTGCAAAAAGGCGTTCTTGCCGACGATCGCCTTGTTGAACTGCACTGGGAAGCCCGACACTTGCGACACCCGGCGCGAGAGATTCATGATCTTGGTGGTGTCGATCCCGGTGCGGTAAGGCAGGATGTCATTGCGCACCCGCATTGCCATAACGACTTCTTCAAGCGCAGTGTTGCCTGCGCGCTCGCCAAGGCCGTTGATCGTGCATTCGATCTGCCGCGCACCGGCCTCAACCGCGGCCAAGGCGTTGGCCGTCGCCATGCCAAGGTCGTTGTGGCAATGGGTGGCGAAAATCACCTTGTCGGCATCCGGTACGCGCTCGCGCAGCATGCGGATGATCTCGGCATTTTCGCGCGGATAGGTGTAGCCGACGGTGTCGGGGATGTTGATCGTGCTTGCCCCCGCCTTGATGGCAGTTTCCACGACGCGGCAGAGAAAATCGCGTTCTGTCCGCGTCGCATCCATGGCCGACCATTGCACATCGTCGCAGAGATTGCGGGCATGTTCGACGGTGGCGCGGATGCGTTCAATCATCTCCTCTTGCGAAAGCCGCGTCATCTCGCGGTGCAAGGGCGAGGTGCCGATGAAGGTATGAATGCGCGGTCGCCGCGCGTGCCGCACAGCCTCCGCGCAGCGATCGATGTCGGCGAAATTGGCGCGGGCAAGGCCACAGACCACAGCATTTTGCACCGCTTCAGCAATCGCCTTGACGGCTTGAAAATCGCCCTCGGAGGCAATTGGAAAGCCAGCCTCGATGATGTCGACACCCATCTCATCGAGCAAAAGCGCAATTTCAAGCTTTTCCTCGTGGCTCATCGTCGCGCCGGGGGATTGTTCGCCATCCCTCAGCGTTGTGTCGAAGATCAAAACGCGCGGCTGGTCGGCGCTTTGGGCTAGGGCCTCACGAATGGCCGCCGCGGCCATGGGGCCGGTTACGGTGGTCTCAGACATGCTCCGAAATCCTGATTGCTCGGGGTTGTGGAAGGAGAGTGTCGCGGGGATCGGGCGCTTCCCATGACCTCTGAGCGCACGCGCCCGCGGCCTTGCGCTCAGAGGCGCATAAGGAGGAGAAGAAGACGAACAATCGCACAACCCATGTGTCGACTTTCTTCACTCCAAGGCCTGCTGTCAAGGGGCTTGGCAAATCGAAGGAGACATTTTGCGGCCAGCGGAGGGAAGGCGATCGGCCGGTTCAAACCCCAGAAGCGTTTCGGTGAAGCGCTGGTGGTCAGACGGGGTCAAAAGGGAGCCGCGCACGCATGCGAGGGCTCGCCTGCAAAGCCGACCAATCGCTTACAGAAAGCTTACCCCGCCCGGCAAAGCCGCCGAACCTAAGGCGGCAAACCCAAACCCCGCATCGTGCCACGCGCCGAGCTCAGTGTCGGAAATGACCATACACAGAGTGCATTTGGCCCCTGACGCATCGCGCCGACACGTGGACGTCTTCGGAGGCCTTCGCAAAAAGCCCAAGCCAGAGGCGGTGATAGGGGCAAAGCAAGCGATACACCCCAAAGCAAGGGCCTCTGAAGAAATTTTGCGCCGAACGGCGTGCACGGGCGCGCCTGCCGCACGGTCAAAGCCCTGAAGACAAACGCAATCGTCGTGCATGCGTGAGGCGGCTGGTCGCCCGAGCTCTGAAGCTGATCTTGAATTTTGACCGCAAGCCAGATCTTGTGAAACCGTAACCCACCGCTTTCAACCGACCGAACGCGTGCACCCCTAGACCTAAAGCAGAACCGCCGCGAGAGGTGATGATGACAGGCGAGGCACGTTTGACCGTCGATGGGCCGCTGGCCCGAATCGGGTTTCTCAACCCGAACCAGGGCGTGATGGATCGCGCGATGGAGATGCAGCTCCTTGCGGCTGTCGAGAAGATCGAGGCCGATCCCAAAATCCGCGTTGCGATCTTGGTGGGGGAAGGGCCCGGGGTGTTCATCCGGCACTATGACCTTGCCCCTCTTGCTGAGCAATCGGCTGAGCTCATCGCGCGGGGGCTTAGCTTTTCCGAAGATCGGCCGGTGCGGGAGGCGCCGATCCATGTCGCGCTGCGGCGCATCGCCGAGGGGCGGGTGATCTATGTCGCTGCGCTGAACGGCACGGCAATGGGCGGGGGGTTCGAACTGGCGCTCGCCTGTGACGTGCGCCTTGTGCAGGCAGGGCCGTGGCGGTTTGGCTTGCCGGAGGTGAACCTGGGCATCTTGCCGGGTGCGGGGGGCACGCAGCGGTTGCAGCGCCTGATCGGGCCTGCACGGGCGCTCGCGCTGCTGCTTTTGGGCGATACGATCGGGCCTGAAGAGATGGTTGCCTTAGGCCTTGCCCTTGAGATTGCTGACGATGTGGAGGCGCGAGCGCGTGCCTTGGCCGAGCGTCTTTTGCGCAAGCCGCCACGGGCGCTTGCCCATATCAAAGCGCTGGTGCAGCGGGCAGCGGCGGTTGACCCTGCGCTTCTTGCCGCGGAACGGACGCTCTTTTGCGATCTTCTGGTCACGCCGGAGGCCGCGCAGCTTCTGGCCGAGGGTGCCCGCGGCCTGCGCAGGATCACCGACGAACTCTAATGCCCGCGGCCCGCCCGGCCTCGTGCCCGCGGCGGGTCTCGCCGCGCCTCAGCCCCCTGGCCCCTCGAGCAAGATCACCGAACAGACCGCCTCGTCAAAGCCGATCACACCGCCGCCGTTCTCGGCGAGCGCAATATGCGCCCGCCCCGCCTGGCGTGGCCCGGCCTCGCCGCGCAGCTGCAGGACAAGCTCGTCGATCATCGACAGGCCCGTGGCCCCCACGGGATGACCTTTCGACACAAGCCCGCCCGAGAGGTTCACGGGCAGCCGCCCGCCAAGCTGGGTTGCCCCGGATTCGACCATGAGCCCGCCTTGGCCGCGCTCGGCAAAGCCCAGCATCTCGAGCTGGTAGATCTCGCAGAACGAGGTCGCATCGTGAAGCTCAATCAAATCGACATCGGCGGGCGACAGCCCCGCCTTGGCATAGGCGCGCCGGGCCGCAACGTGGCTCAGCCCCGGCTCGTCGGGCGCGCGATATGTTCCCCCGCTTAGCACCGAGGCGCGCACCTTGACCGCGCGGGCGCGCACTTCGGGCGGCTGGCGAGCCAGGAGATCGCCCGAGACCAGGATCGCTGCCGCCGCGCCATCGCCAATTGGTGCGCACATCGCGCGCGTCAGCGGCCAGGAAATCATCCGGTCGTTGAGCGCCGCCTCGACGCTGACCTCGAAGCGATATTGCGCCTTAGGGTTCATCGACCCGTGCCAGTGGTTCTTGGAGCAGGCGATGGCAATCTGCTCGCGCGTTGTGCCGTAGCGCTTCATATGCCAGGCGGCCTGCATGGCATAGGTGTCCATAAAGAGCGTGCCGCCTCCCTCGCCGGGCGCGAAGGGCTTGCCGGTTTCCTCGGCCCGGACACGGTAATAGGCCTGCCATTCCTCAGGGTTCAGCTGGTCGATCCCGCCCTCGAAGATCTCCATCGTGCGCGCTGGGTCGTTCGGAACGAAGGTCTTTTCAACCCCGATGGCGAGGCTTGCCTCGACATCGCCCGAAGCAACGTCTTTCCACGCGCCGTGAAAAGCCATCGAGGCCGTGGCACAGCCGCCCTCGACATTGATAATCGGCACCCGTTCCGGGAACAGCCCGGCCCGGACCAGCGGAATGAAACACACCTGCCCGCGGATGTTGCGCTGTCCGAAACTCCCCATCCCGCAGTTGCCAAACCAGGCCTGTTCGATGAGAGCGCCATTTTCCCAGCCGGCATCGGCCAGAACCGCGCGATAAACCTCTGCCGTCAGCTCCTTGAACCCGATATCGGGCTTTTTGCCAAAGGGGGTCGAGCCCGTGGCCAGAATGTAGACCTCGCGCATCGGGTCACTCCGCTGTGAGAAGAATCTTCCCCGCGCGGCCGCCGCGCGCGGCATGGGCCAAGGCCTCGCGGATCTGGGCAAGCGGATAGCGCGCCGCGACGGGCTGGAAAGTCTCACCGCGCAACAGCCGCTCGGCAAGCCGCGCGTTGAGCGCCCGGATCGCCTCAGCATCGGCCTCGGTATACCAGGCGGCAAGCCAAAAGCCGCGGACGCGGATGTCTCGAAAAACAAGATCGCGCGCCTCGATCTCGGGCGGCTCCCCTGACAAAAGCCCATAGACCACGAGCGTGCCCTTGGGCGCAAGCGCGGCCGCAAGCGCTGCACTCGCGCGCCCGCCCACGGCATCGAAGGCAAGTCGTGGCCGTTCACCTCCCGTTGCGGCGAGGATCGCTTGAGTGGCCCCATCGCCCTCAGCCACCACCACGGCATCCGCACCCTCGGCCCTGAGGTCGGCCTCAAGCCCCGTTCGGCGAACCACATTCACCGTCCGCCAGCCCTTTTCGCGGGCATAGCGGATGACAAGGCGCCCGACGGCGGAATTGGCCGCGTTCTGCGCGATCCAGCATCCGGGCGGGGGTGCGGCGATTGTGGTCAGCATGAGCTCGGCCGTGGCCGGGTTGGCGCGCATGAGCGCCGCCTGTTCGGGATCGGCGCCGCGAGGCGCGCGGGGGGCAAGCCGTTCGGGCACAACCACCGCCTCGCGCCAAAGCCCGCGGGCAATCGGCAAGACCGGATCGCCGGGCTTGAGCCGCTCCACCCCGGGCCCCACAGCATCGATCAGTCCATAAGCGCCGCTGCCCGGCGTGGCCGGCAGCGCCACCGGCTCGGTCCCGTAACGGCCTTCAATCAACAGAAGATCAGCGGGGTTGATTGTCATCACTTTGAGCCGCACTCGCACCTCGCCCGGGCCCGGCTCCGGATCGGGTTCTTCGATGAGCTCGATCACCTCGGTCGGAATGCCATGCTGCCGAAAGATTGCCCGTTTCATGCCCCTGTCAGACCCCGGTCTCGCGCTTCTTGAACGGTCTCAAGTCAATTGCCCCCGGCGCCTGCCGCGGATCGGCAAGGCCTGGGAAAATCAACCCCTTGCGCACCTTTTGGGTGCCGGTGCGGGGCAGGTCATCGACAAAGACGATCCAGCCCGGCAGTTTGTAATAGGCAAGCTGGGAACGTGCAAAGTCAAGGATGGCGCGGGCCGTTGCTGCATCGCGGGGCGTGCCGGCAACCGGCAGGATGCAGGCCATAACCTCTTCGTCGCGCAGTTCGTCGGGCACGCCGATCACCGCCACCGCGGCCACTGACGGATGCCCGACGAGCGCATTTTCCACCTCGGCGGCCGAAATGTTTTCGCCCGATCGGCGGATGATGTTCTTTCGCCGTTCGACGAAATAAAGCATGCCGTCGGCATCCTGCACCACCACATCACCAGTGTGAAACCACCCCGTCCGCCAGGCCTCTTCGGTTGCCTTAGGGTCTTTGAGATAGCCGCGGAAGAAGCCGTGCCGCGGATCGGGCCCCCGCGCGCGCACCACCAGCTCGCCCGGCGTTCCGGGCGGAACGGGCTTGCCCGCGTCGTCAACAACCCGGGCATCAAGATCTTCGGAGGGTTTCCCAAAGGCGCGCGTGTCGATCCGGCGTGGCTCGTGCGCATCGGCAAGAAAGCGCCCGGTCTCGGTCATCCCCCAGACCTCCACCATCGGGATGCCGAACCGTTCTTCAAAGGCGCGGTGGATCTGCGGGTCAAGCCCCGCCCCGAGGCCAAAGCGCAAGCGATGCGCGCGCTCTTCCGGAGTGGGCGGGCGTTTGAGCAAAAGCGGCGGGATGATGCCCAAGTAATGCACTGCGGTTGCACCCGTGGCCACGACATCGTGCCAGAAACTGTCGGGATGAAAACGGTCGGGCAGAATGAGGGCATTGCCGGTGAGGATGACAGCGCTCAGCGTATTGATGCCGGCGTTGACGTGAAAGACGGGCAGGGGCACGAACAGCCGGTCGCCGCCCGCCTTGAGCGCAAGCCGTCCGCCCACGCGCGCATAAGCGCGCCCAACGGCGAAGTGATACTCTTGATCGATCTGGCAGCCCTTGGGGCGGCCGGTTGTGCCCGAGGTGTAGATGACAGCCGCCTCCGCATGCCGACCGGTTTCGCCCGTGCGGCGCGCTGGCGGAGCAGGCGGAACCGCCCCACCCGCCTCGGCCAGGCGCACGCCCAGCGGGCCGGCGACACGGGCCAGTTGCGGCATCGCGCGCGGCAGCGCGATGGCGAGATCAGCTTCGGAATGCTCGAGCAGAAAGGCCAGTTCGTGGTCGAGATAATCGGGATTGACGGGCACCTGGCTTGCACCCAGGGCATAGAGCGCAAGCTGGGTGAACACATGCTCGGGCGTGTTCTCGAGCAGAAGCGCCACGCGATGCCCTGGGCCATAGCCCGCCCGCGCTAGGGTGGCCCGCCGCGCCTCGACTTCGGCCAGCGCCGCGGCATAGGTATACTGCGCGCCCTCTGGCAGATAAGGGCGGCCAGGCCGGGCCGGAACGATCAGGAAGGGGGCCTCGGGCGCGGCGCTCGCGGCCTCCACAAAAGCGTCCCAAAGTGTGGCGGCACGGCTTGCCCGGGCTTCGGCCAAGGCGCGGGCGGCGCTGCCGTCGATCATCTCGGGAAGGTCCGGCATGGCTCAGACCCGTTCGATGAGCATCGCCATCCCCTGCCCTGCGCCCAGGCACATGGACAGCACCGCATAGCGCCCACCTGTGTTATGAAGATGCGCGATTGCGGTCATCGCCATGCGCAGACCCGTCACGGCCGGCGGATGGCCTAGGGAAATCCCTCCACCATAAAGATTGTGCCGGTCGCGCGGGATGCCAAGCGCGCGCTCGGCATGCAGGTTGACCACCGCAAAGGCCTCGTTGATCTCGAAATAATCGATATCGGCGATTGACAGGCCGTTGCGGTCTAAAAGCCCGCGGATGGCCGGTACGGGCCCGATGCCCATGATCCGCGGCGGCACCCCCACCACGTGCCAATCGACAAGCCGCGCCTCGGGGACGCCGCCTGCGGCTTCAAGCGCGCCCCGCTCGGCCACAACCACAAAGGCCGCCCCGTCGGTCACACCGCTTGCGTTGCCCGCCGTTACCCTGCCCCCCGCGCGAAAGGCGGGTTTGAGACGTGCAAGCGTCTCGGGTGTCGCATCGGCGCGCGGCGATTCATCCACCGCAAAGAGGCGCTTGCTGCGCCCGTCGGGGACCTCGATCGGGACGATCTGGCGCGCAAGAAAGCCCGACTCGATGGCGGCAAGCGCGCGGGCCTGGCTCATTGCGCCCCAGTCGTCCATGGCGGCGCGGTCATAACCGAACTCGTCGGCGAGGTTTTCCGCCGTCTCGCCCATAGATTCCAGGCTGAACGGGCAGCGATAGGCCCAATCGAGCATATCCTGAAGCGGCGCGGGGCCCCGGCCGAGCCCCCAGCGCGCCCCGGCCAGCACATGCGGGACGCGGGAATAGGACTCAGCCCCGCCGGCAAGGGCGATCCGTGAATGGCCCGAGGTAATTTGCTGCGCGGCGGAGAGGATTGCCTGCAACCCCGAGGCGCAGGCCCGCACCACGCCCAATGCCGGCACCTCTTCGGGCAAGCCGGCCTTGACCCCCACCACCCGTGGCGCGAACAGCGTGTCGCGATCGCTCGGCACGGTGGTGCTGAAGACCAGGTGATCGATCTGCTCAAGCCTGAGCCCCGCGCGGGCGACACAGGCGCGGGCCGTGTGCGCGGCCATGTCAGTGAGGGGCACTTCGCGCAGTGAGCCGCCGTAATTCCCAAGCGGCGTGCGGGTGCCGGCGGTAAAGACGATGTCGGGCGCGTTCATGAGGCCCCCCAGAGGATCACTGGCAGCCGGCGGGTGCCGCGCATCACCATTGCATCAATCCATTCGATCGGCTCGGCCGAGGGATCAAGCGTAAGATCGGGGAAGCGTTCGAACAGCTTCAGAATGGCGATCTGACCTTCCGCACGCGCGAGTCTGGCACCAAGGCAGATGTGGATGCCCAGACCAAAGGTCAGGTGCCGGTTTGGCGAACGGGTGACGTCGAACCGGTCAGGGTCGGCGAAAGCGCGCGGATCGCGGTTTGCAGAGGCAACCGCCAGAAACACCCGCTCCCCCGCCTTCAGCGTTTTCCCATGGAGGTCAATGTCGCGCGCCACCACGCGCACAAGCGTGTTGGTGGGCCCATCAAACCGCAGGACCTCCTCGATTGCGCTTTCGATCAGCTCCGGGTTGGCCTTGAGGCGTGCGCGCTCCGCAGGATGGCGCAGGAGAAGAAGCGTTGCATTTCCGATCAGATTCGTGGTTGTTTCGTGGCCGGCAAACAGCATGAGAATAGCGCTTGCGATCAGCTCATCCTCAGAGAGCTGATCGCCCTCGTCACGGGCCTCGATGAGGTCGGTCAAAAGATCGCGCCGCGGGTTGCGCCGCCGCTCGGCGATGAGCTCGCGGAAATATCCCGCCATCAGCCGGCAGCCGCGTTCGGCGCGGATGTATTTGTCGCCCACATTCCGCGCCCCGCCGATGAACACCTGCATGTCGTCGGACCAGGACTTGATCGCCTCGAGCATTTCGCGCGGGATGCCGAGCATACCCATGATGACATAGGCCGGCAGCCGCAGGGCAAATTCGCGGATCAAGTCGACGCGCGGCTCACCCTGGGCTTCGAGGCGATCGAAGAGAGTATCGGTGATTTCGGCGATCCTGGGCCGCATCGCGTCGATTGCGGCCGGCGTGAAGGCGTGGCGCAAGATGCGCCTGAGCCGCGTGTGGTCGGGCGGGTCGAGAAAGGCCAGCCACAAGCTCAGATAATGGACGATCTCGCGCAACAACGCCGCTTCCTCGGCCGGAAGCGAGCGGTAAAAGGGGCTCAGGCGATCAATTGAAAGCGCATCTGAGAGCAACAGATCCCGGACATCCTCATAACGGGTGATCACCCAGGATTTCAGCACCGGGCTCCAATGCACTGGGTCCTCGTCGCGCAGGCGTGCATAGATCGGGTAAGGATTGGCCATGACCTCGGGATCGGACGGATCAAACACGAGTGACGGCGCTTTCGTCACAGGATCAACAGATGGCATCTTGGGCTCCTCGAGGTGGCGACGGGCCTCTTCGCCAAACAGATGTTTGTTTATATCGTCGCTGCAGGAGGGTCAAGCGAAAGCTCGGCTTGGGCCGTTGTCCAAGCTTGGATCTCCGCGCGACAAAAGATTACGGAGCGTTAATGACTTCCCTGCGCCTGATAAGCGAGCTTGCGAGGCTTTCAGACACGCTAACTTTGCGGACCGTCGGTGACACCGGTCGCCGCCGCGCAATGGAGAGAGCCAAAAATTTGGCGATCGGAACGGCGTCGTCTACGCCAGTATGCTCTTGACGGGCCATCCTTTCGCCTCCGCCTGCCGAAAACCCTTGCGACGGCGCCAACATCGTCTACGCCAGCATCCTCTTGAGGTGCCATCCGTGGCGAAACATCATTGTCACAATAAAGCTCAGCGCAGCGTCAGCGTGCAAAGGCCTCAGGGTTGGTCTTTCGACGAGCGCGAAGAATAATAAGACATTTCGCAAGGCGCGGCGATCAAAAGCTTCCTTGCGCGCGTCTCGGCGTGCTGCGGGCCCACTCCGCTTGCCAAGTCGAAGCTCTAAAAAGGCGCCTAGTCCATCTCCGCGCGCGTGTTGTTGCTTGCGTTCAAAAGGATTTGGCGGCGTCTCTGCATAGGTGCCGGCTGAGCAACCTTGCAAAGAAGGCTGCACTGTGCCCGTGCGCGTGGAACTTTCGGTTGATTATGTCCGCAACCGCACGCCACTGCCCTTGGTTTGAGCCGACCGACCCTCTTTGCAAAAGTTCATCGGGCGACTAAAACAGCTGTTTGTTTGGCCCTCTTGCATGGGCTGAACGGGAGCATCTCTTTGCGCTGCGAGACGGGCTCATGCCGCGCCCGACCGCGCAGCAGTCCAAACCGAGGGAGGAACCAATGACACTGAACCGCCGTTCGTTTTTCAAAACCACCGCCGCAATGGGTGCGGGTGCTTTGGCCGCCAACCTTTCTGCCCCGGCGATCGCGCAGGGCCGGCGCGAGCTCACAATGGTGATGGCCTGGCCGCACAATTATCCGGGTCTGGCCTCGATCGCCTACAACTTCGCGCGCTTTGTCGAGGAACTGTCAGACGGGCTGATGACGGTGCGGGTCCATGCTGCAGGCGAGCTTGTTGCCGCCTTCGAGGTGTTCGACGCGGTGGGCCAAGGCAATGCCGATTGCTACCATGCGACACCCATCTTCATGGCCTCCAAGTGGCAGCCGGTGACCTTTTTTGGGCTTGTTCCCTTTGGCCTCAACGCGATGGAGCATTGCGGCTGGATGTATCACGGCGGCGGGCAGGAGCTGCAGCATGAGGTCTATCGCGAGAAATTCGGGCTCGTTGCCTTCACGTGCGGGCAAACAGGCACCCAGATGGCTGGCTGGTTCAACCGCGAGATCAATTCGCTTGCCGATTTTCAGGGGGTCAAAATGCGTGCCTCGGGAATCGCGGGCGAGGTGATGCGCCGGGTGGGGGCAAGCGCGGTGATGATCCCGCCGCAGGAAATCTTTCCCGCCCTGCAGTCAGGCGCGATCGACGCGGTGGAATTGTGCTGCGCCTGGCTCGACATGGCAAATGGCTTTCACCAACACACACGCTATTATTACACCCCGGGCTGGCAGGAGGTAAACAGCGCCGGCGAGATCGGAATCAACGCCGAGCTCTACGATTCTTTAACGCCGCATCAGCAAAAAATCCTTCAGCACGCTGCACAATCGGCAAACGCGATCAACATGGGCGAATGGCCCTATTATAACGCGCAGGCGATGGACGTGCTGAGGCGCGAACACAAGGTCGAGGTCCGCAGCTATCCCGAAGATGTGCTGCTTGCGCTGGCCCGCACCTCGGCCGAGGTGGTTGCCGAACTCCGGGAGATCGACGAGCACGCGCGGCGGATTTACGACAGCTGGAAAGCCTACCGCGACGCGGCAGTTCAGTATTCGGCGCTGGTCGACTATCCATTATACCGTGCGCGGCGCCTTGCCTATGAGGCCGGTCTCTGAGGCGTCGCTAAGCTTCGCTGCTCGGATGCCATGCGGGCTCTGCTCTGGAAAGCAGGGCGGGAGGGATATTGCATGCGCTTTCTAAATCTCGCCATCGCTGCCATCGACGCCGTGACCGAGGCGATGGGGCGGCTTGTCTCCTGGCTTGTGCTCTACATGGTGCTGATGACGGTCGTGAACGTCGTCCTGCGCTATATGTATGGGCTGTCGCTGATCCCGCTGCTCGAATCAGTTGTCTATGCCTTTGCAATCGTCATGGCCGTCACCGTCGGCTGGACGCTCAAGCACAACGAACATGTTCGCATCGACATCATCTACGGCCGAAGGTCGCCGCGCTGGCGGGCAGTGGTGGATCTTTTGGGCACCGCCCTGTTCCTTGCCCCGGTGATCTGGACGCTGTGGTTTTCCGCCCTGCCCTATGTGCAGCGCTCGTGGGGGCTGCGCGAGGGCTCGCCTGATGTCTCTGGTCTGCCCTTTGTCTATCTCTTGAAATCGGTGATCCTCGTCTTTCTCGCGGGTCTTGCATTGCAGGCGGTGGCCTTTGCGCTCAGCGCGCTCAGGGTTCTGATCACCGGGCGGGAGGAGAGCCCGGGTTTCGCTGCCGGAGGGGTCAGGTGATCATCGAGCATCTCGAGATCCTGCTCTTTGTCACCGCGATCGGGCTCATGATGCTCGGCTTTCCGGTCGCGTTCACTCTGGCTGGAACGGCGCTCGTCTTTGCCGTGCTGGGCACTTGGCTTGGCGTCTTCCAGTGGCGGCTCATGAACTTCATGCCGCAGCGGATCTTCGGAATCCTGACCAACGAGGTGCTGGTCGCCGCGCCATTGTTCATTTTCATGGGGCTTATGCTCGAACGCTCACGCGTAGCCGAGGCGCTGCTTCTGACGATGACGCGCCTGTTCGGCGGGCTTCGCGGCGGGCTTGCGCTGTCAGTGGTGCTGGTGGGCGCCCTGATGGCGGCCTCAACCGGCATCGTTGGGGCCACGGTGGTGACGATGGGCCTGATCGCACTGCCGGTGATGCTTCGCCAAAACTATGACCCCCGGCTTGCCACGGGCGTAATCTGCGCTTCAGGCACTTTGGGCCAGATCATCCCGCCCTCGATCGTGCTGGTCTTTCTGGGCGACATCATGACCTATGCAAACCAGCAGGCCAACCTGAAGACAGGGCGGATCGGGGCAAGCTCAGTCGGCGTCGGAGACCTGTTTGCGGGTGCGCTCATTCCAGGGCTGCTGCTCGCGATGGTCTATGCACTCTATGTTTTGGCATTGGCAGCATTTCGGCCACAGCTGGCCCCACCGCTTGCCCGGGCCCACAGGGATGAGCCCCTCTCGCGCGCTAACCGCATCGAGATGCTGGTTTCCGGGCTGATCGCCCCCGGAGCGCTCATCATCGCGGTTCTGGGATCGATCCTGGGCGGCATTGCGACACCGACCGAGGCAGCCGGCGTGGGTGCGCTCGGCGCAGTTCTGCTGGCAGGCCTCAGGGTGGTGCCCGGGGGGCGCTTTGCGATCTTGTCAGGCGTGGTGGCCGCAATCGCGCTTGTAATCCTTAACCGCAGCGTCAATCTTTTGATCCTTCGGCAGGATTTCTCGCCACTTGAGCGCGCCATGCTGTGGCTCTCGTTCGCGCTCCTTGCGGTTCTGGCCGCCGCGGTGGCGGTGGCGCTCTGGCGCCTGGCGCGGGCAGGGGTGCTGAAGCCTGTCGTGCAATCGACCGCACGGATCAGCGGCATGATCTTTGCGATCTTGGTCGGGGCAAGCCTTTTCGCGCTCGTCTTCCGTGGCCTCGGCGGCGAAGAGACAGTGCACGGCCTGCTCTCGGCCTTGCCCGGAGGGCTAGCTGGGGCGATGATCTTCGTCATGCTCCTAATGTTCCTGATGGGGTTCTTTCTCGATTTTCTGGAGATCATCTTTATCCTCGTGCCAATCGTGGGCCCAGCGTTGATCATGCTCGGGGCCGATCCCGTCTGGCTCGGGGTGATGATCGCAATCAATCTGCAGACAAGCTTCTTGACCCCGCCCTTCGGCTTTGCGCTCTTCTTCTTGCGCGGGGTGGCGCCGGCGGACGTGAACACTGGCCATATCTATGCCGGGATCATTCCCTTCGTTGCGCTGCAGCTCTTGATGCTGGTCGTGATTGCCGCTTTCCCGGCGCTTGCCACCTCGCTGCCGAGGGTGCTGTTCGACTGAGGCGCACCGAGCCTTGACCCCTTCGCCGCCGTCAACCCCGCCTGCCCCCGCCCTCCTCAGGGGTGGGAGCTGCCTGCCCGCAACAAATGTGTGAGTGTGCGGGCAATCTCGTCTGGCCGGCGTGGCCCTTTCGGATCGTACCAGGTCGGCACCCAGTTTAGCGCACCGAAAACCAAAAGCCGAAACACCCCGCGGTCAACCCCATCGGCCAGCGGCAGGGCCGCAACCAGATCACGGAAGATCTGCTCGTAGCGGCTGCGCTCGGCGCGGATCGCCGCGCTCGCCTCGGCGCGTTCATCAAGGAAGCCCGGCGTGACAATTGCCACCAGATTGCCCGTCTCGATCAATCCCTCGAGGTGGGCAACACAGGCCGCCTCGAACCGCTCCCAGGGATCGGTGAGAGGGGCAAGCGCAGTCTGCACCCGTTCGGTCATCCGCGCGACCACCCGCGCGTGGAGCTCTAAAAATAATGCTTCTTTGGAAGGAAAATAGTAATAGATCGACCCCGGCAGCATGCCGACCGCGGCCGCAAGCTCGCGCATGGAGGTGCCCTTATAACCGCGTGCGGCCATAAGTTCGCCGGCCCGCTCCAAGAGTTCCTCGCGCCGGTTTGTCTGCCCCGCGTTGGCCGCACTTTCGGAAACAGCTTGGGCTTCGGGTGATGACCGCGCACCGTGCGGTTGAGCCCGCAGCCGCCGGTTCTCTTTCTCTTTGTTCATTCACCTGTCCCGTCGGTCGGTTTTCTTGCTCTCTTTAGCCGCTTTCCAAGCCGTCGACAAAGGGCTTTCGACAAAGGGCTTTGGCCGGCGCGTCACCGCATTTGTCCCGTCGCTTGAGATAAAAAATTTACAGGGCATGAAGTCATTGGGAAAGGGTCGGGAAAAACCTCTTGCCCCCGAGCGTGCAACGAGTTTGGGCGCGTGCGCGATCGTCAAGCCGCGCACTTTCTCGCGACGGCTCAAAGCGGCCTCGACGCTGAGCTCCTTGGGTGGGATCGGGCGCGCGGGTTTCGTTTGCTGCAGGCAACCTCGGGCCGACGGAGCCGCCTTCAGACGCTCGCCCACGGTTTAGCGCAGCGTCGCACCTGCCATCGGTGCGCTCGGGAGGCCGGATGTCCCCATCAGCGAGGCAGGCGGTCGCAAAGCGCTTGGCCGCTTTTCAAATCCAGAAACGTTTTGAAATGCGCTGGAGGTCAGGGGCGGCCCGACGCGGGCCCTGTAAACCTTCCCCGAAACCCTCTTTAGGAAGTGGGAGACGAGCGAGACACGCACCATCGCCTTATCATGCGTCTTAGTCGAAACTCAAGCGCACC
>FWWL01007230.1_pt1 | contig 15333 bp, 9 predicted proteins | sample 2228331 | NCBI WGS metagenome assembly FWWL01 (sample SAMEA103939775, study PRJEB20133) | metagenome
TCGGATCATAAACACGTTTCCCGACCGATCCGTCGCCATGACAGAATCATCCACCGGCCGGACAATCGGCCGATTGTGCACGAGAAAAACGTCGGCGATCGCCGCGAGGCGATGGAGGGCCTCCGTGTTCTCCAACGCCATGGGTTCTTCGGAGATATTTCCGCTGGTGCAAACGATCGGCCGGTTGAGCGTTTCCATGAGGAGATGATGCAACGGTGTGTACGGCAACATCACGCCCCAATATGGATTGCCCGGGGCAACCCCTGTTGAAATCTCCCATGGCTGGGACTTTCGATCTTGAGCATCTCCTTCGTCTTTCCGAGGCAGCAGCACGATCGGACTTGCCGGCGAACGCAACCAATCCCACACGGCTTGGCTTGGGACAACACAGGATAGGCGGATCATTTCCTCCGTCATCATCAGGGCAAAGGGTTTGTCGGGACGCCGCTTGCGGAGACGGAGTTGCCTCACGGCCTCATCGTTTGTCGCGTCACAGACCAGTTGGAATCCGCCCAAGCCCTTGAGGGCAAGAATCTTGCCCGCCAAGATCGCCGACGCAGCTTGCCGGAGGGCTTCATCCTTTTCGGCCACGATCCGGCCATTACGATCCCATAATTCCAAATGAGGGCCACACCGCGGGCACGCAATCGGCTGGGCGTGGAATCGCCGATCGAGGGGATCACGGTATTCCCGCTCGCAATCGGCACACAAATGAAAACCCTTCATGGAAGTAAGCGGGCGATCGTAGGGGACGCCCTCCACAATTGACCATCGTGGGCCACAGTGAGTGCAATTGATGAATGGGTACCGATATCGCCGATCGGTCGGATTGGCCAACTCGGCCAGGCATTCGGGGCAGACGGCCAAATCGGGCGGGATGTTGGGGCGTCGCTCCCCTCCGTCATCACTGGAGATGATACAGAATCCCGCCGGTTCTGCCCGACCTAGTGCAGGCACTGGGGAGCGGTAGCAATTGTCAAAAGCGGCCCCCGCCGGCAAGGAGCTCCAAAAATCCTCCCAAAATGCCTGGAGGACGTCGGGCTGACCTTCAACTTCCAGGATTACTCCGTTGGCCGTGTTTTTCACCCAACCTTGCAATCCCCACTTATGGGCCGTTCGATAGACAAAGGGGCGGAAGCCGATCCCCTGGACCACGCCGCAAACGGTAACCCGCCACCGCTGGACGTCGCCGGGATTTGGGACGTGTCCCCGGGGTGGGGCATGAGGGGGAAGGAAAGTCTCGTTATGACCGTTTTCTGATCGCTTCTTCACAATGTCATCAGCCGGGCTAACTCACGTGCGCCCACCGTAAGGACCACTGGCCAAACTGGCCGTAATCGGGCACACTGACGTTTAGTCACTCAATGTCCCGCGATGGCACACGCGGGTGGCACTCTCTTATTCTACGCCGGATATTGAGAATGTTCTCAACGGCAGGACACGTGGTCCCCTAACTGACCCGCCGCTTTATGTTCAAAATGGACCAACTTGCTTACTTGCGAGTCATTAACGGCGAGGATCGCTCGTTGCGGGCGTTGGCCATCCGCACTCTCCTTTTGCCGGCGGAGTTTATTTACGCCTTGGCGATGCGATTGCGGAATTTCGCTTATGACTTAAAGTGGTTTAAGATGCAATCACTGGAGGTGCCCGTCATTTCTGTGGGCAATATGACACTGGGCGGCACCGGGAAGACCCCACTTGTGGCGTGGTTGGCGCGTTTTTTTCGGGGACACAACATCCGTGTCACCATTATCAGTCGAGGATATGGGGCAACAGAAAGTTCCCGAAATGACGAAGCCCGGACGTTGGAGCGCCTCCTGCCTGATGTTCCTCATCTTCAGAATCCACACCGTTTGGCTGCGGCGGAGCTCGCAATTCGAGAATTGGCCACGCAATTGATTATTCTTGACGACGCCTTTCAACACCGGCGTATTGCCCGCGATTTGGACATCGTTCTGATCGACAGTCTCTCACCATTTGGTTTTGGTCATGTGTTTCCCCGGGGATTGCTGCGGGAACCAATGGTGGGGATTCGCCGTGCGAAGGTTGTTATCCTTTCCCGTGCTGACCTTGTGGATCACCTAACCCGCAGGAGACTCCGAGACCATGTCTTGCGGATCCATCCCCAGATCCAATGGGCCGAGGTCCGACATGCCCCAACATGTTTAGTAGCGGCCAACGGCGAGCAGACGGCTTTGGAAACGGTCCGTGGGCAACGGGTGGCTGCCTTTTGTGGCATTGGAAATCCCGAAGGTTTTCGGCAGACCCTCCTGCGATTGAACTACGACGTGGCAGACTTTCGCATCTTCCCGGATCACCACCCCTACTCGCGGGAAGACCTCAAAGACCTGACCGAGTGGTTGGCCACAGTCAAGGCCAAGGCGGCCATCTGCACGGAAAAAGACCTTGTCAAGATCGACCTGGATCGATTGGGGCAGGTCCCGCTGTGGGCCGTTCGGGTGGAGATCGAATTCCTTTCCGGGCAGGATGTCCTCGAGGCTCAACTGCGCCCCATTGTGGAAAGGATTCGCGCGACACCCGACCCCTTATTCTGCACGTAAGTCTTATCCACGGGGATTTAGCGACGGTCTTCCAACGGGGCTTCCCGTGCTAGCCATTCGCCCGTGTTGGCATTAAAGACTTGATTTTGTGCATTCTCGGCCTTCATCACCACGGAGAAGACCTGGATGCCGAGTTCCCGTTGATCTTGCGAACCTGGGATGACCTTTTGCGGAACCCAAGTGGGTGTGTGGATTTCAATCATGACACGATCCGAAGATTGGGGCGGCAAGGTGATGGTGGTTGTTCCGTTTTGGATCTTTCCCAAGGTTTGGCCGTTGGAGACGAGGGTAATTTCTGCGTTCTCGAGGGCCTTGGGGATCTCGGCCGACATGGTCAATTGATAGCCCCGCCCCGGCACGACCGGCAGGAGCAGCCGGGAAGAACCGGTGGTCCAGCGGAAAGGCCGAACACCCTGTTCGGCACCGTACCAGCCGAGAAGATAGCGGGCATCGCCGTGACGGCCGATTTCAAGCCGGTAGTGTTCCTTCGCCTGGTCGGTCCATTCGATCGAGTCTGCGGCGTTCAGGCCAATTTGGGCCCGATTTCCCGCCTGATTGTCCACCCGCAGGCCTCCCGGCGCCTGGTTTCCCACCACCAAGGCAGAGCGTACATCTTTGGCAATCGCTATGTGAACGGACGAATCCTGATCGAACGAACAACCTTGGATGGTCACCCAACCGGCATCGACCTGAATGGCAGGTGAACCTTGGTAAGTCACGTCCCACTGGCAAAAATGGCAAGCCATGAGGGTCGTTTGGACATCTTCGCTCCGCAGCCAAACACAGCGATCGATGGGACCCCAGAAAGAGCAATTGACGAGGCTAACCCTGCCTGTGGCTTCGGGGACAACCTCCAGGGTTACGGCGTCCTTGCTGCCCCAGCGACCCACAAATTCGCCGTTGGTGATCAGTAATCCCGGGGGCTGGGTGCTTTCCACCAAAACGGCCCGCTGGCAGCAGTCGGCCCCGATTCCCAAAAAGTTTCCATTGGCACTCCCTTTGGACGACTTTGAGAATTTGTAACCCACGCCGTAGCCAAAGCAGAATGTGTTATACACGTAGTGCCAGTCGGTACGGGCAAATTCAAAAGCCACACCGTTGAGGTTGATCCACTCGCAATAGGGGTCGTTAGGACGATAAGAAACCCCAAACGGCCAGAAGTGGACGTTCTCCACCCTTCCGATGTCGTAGCACTCATCGACATAAAGGCCCCGTTTGATGGGATAACCTGTCACATTGCGGACCAAATGACGATGGGCACGCACCAAGCGAATCGCCTCGTAGGGATTGACGAAGAGACAGTCTTGAATGGAGACATTCTCGGTGTTGTAAGAGGCGACACAGGGGGGATACGGTACGGGCGGCACATCGGTTTGCTTCCATTCCGGGTAAACCACGGTTAGGCCACGGATGGTAGAATGCCGACCGGCCAGGCGGATAAACGGTTCGCCTTCCTCTGAGCCGCGGCCTTCGTAGGCAAGGAGGACCGATCCCCCCACGTCTTGCCATTTGGCCCATTGGGTTGTCGGGGCCGTTTGCAGAACCCCTTGCAGGGTGACATCGGCCGGAACAACCAGATGACTGTTGATGCGGTATTTCCCCGCCGGGATTTCCACAATTCCACCACCCCGTCGGGACATTTCGTCCATTGCCCGTTGGATGATCGGCGTCCAGTCCGTATCCTCGGCGACCTCTCCGGCAAGTTCCCTGATATTGACCCGAAATGCCGTTGGAGGCACCAGCGCGGAATCGTTAACCTCGGCCAATGATTTGCTATTTGTGTACGTCATCACAACGCAAAGGACGAACCAAGCCGATGGCCACCAAATCGTGGGGAGGGATTGTCTTGTCATGCAGTGGGACCTTTATTCGGACAACCTGAAGGGATGCAACACTCGGTGGGTCAACAGTTGGCCCGACCTGAAGGCACTGTTTATCGTAAGTTGCGTCTTTTGCCTATGATACCGTATTTGTTGTGGTTTATCTTACGGGGGAGGTGGCCGACGATCTCGCGCAGCCCGATGGCCCGTAGCAGGCACTTGACCCCGGCCGAGTGTCTGAATTGAGAGCGCGCAACCACAAGCATGGGCCTTACCGCGTTTTTGGGGATGCCCACGCGCCGTCGTGTAATAATGGAGGGCCACGCGCCGTAAGCACAATTTCCTATCATCGAGGGCCACGCGCCGTGGTAATTTTTCTTCATGATGGAGGGCCACGCGTCGTCGTGTAATAATGGAGGGCCACGTGCCGTCGTGGCCGAGAACAGAGATGGATCATCAATCGACACCACGGCGGACGCGACGGCGCGCGTCCTTCCAGATTTGATAGAAGACGTTGTGTCAATCCAGGCTTGATGGAACTGCGTGCGCAAAGAATCGGGCGATCACGAGGGTCACCTCTACCGGTCGTGGTCAGATTTCATCATATGGAGGGCCAAGCGCCGTGAGCCCCCACCGTAAGGTGGGGGTGCGCTCGCATGAACAATGCGTTTTCCAATTAGCGCTATGTTGGAGGGTCCCGCGCCGTCGTGGCCGCCGTAAGTGATTGACTTGGGCACCGTTCCACCTCATTTGCGAGGATTTGCCACGCCTGCAATGCCTAACGTTCATCGCGTCGCTTCATTGTCTGGATTTAGCGCCGGCGACTTGTTAAGTTAAAGGTAGCGCGGTTCTCGTTGGGGAGTCGTCGTTTGATCGCGTTATTGCGGGTAGGCCAAATCCCTATAACGTGCGGGTTAGGCGATCATGACGGTCGAGCAGTTTATTGATCTGTTAAAGCGAAGCCAACTGATCGAAGCCGATCAGTTGCAAAAGGTGCTCGCCGAATACCTGCCGCCCCAGGGCCCATCAGCCCTGACTGCCGAGGAGTTGGCCGAGAAACTCATCGCGGCGGGCCTTTTGACCCGCTTGCAGTGCGATAAGCTCCTGGAGGGACGGTACAAAGGGTTCTTCCTGGGTAAGTACAAACTGCTCGATCACCTCGGCACGGGTGGGATGAGTAGCGTGTATCTGGCCGAGCATGTCCTCATGCAGCGCCGGGTGGCGATCAAAGTGTTACCCAAGCATCGTGTGCAGGACGCCTCTTACCTAGCCCGATTCTTGCGAGAGGCAAAGGCCGCTGCGGCGTTGGACCATCGCAATATCGTGCGGGCGTATGACGTCGATAACGATGGCGTGAATCATTATCTTGTCATGGAATACGTTGAGGGGCAGGACCTTCAACGCATGGTTCGTGAACAGGGACCGTTGCCATATCACGTGGCGGCGGAGTACATCCGGCAGGCCGCCGAAGGTCTTCACCACGCCCACCAGGCTGGGCTGATCCATCGAGATGTTAAACCCGCCAACCTCCTCGTCAGTAAGAACGGAACGGTCAAGCTCCTCGACCTGGGCTTGGCGCGTTTTACCGATGACGAACGAGGTTCGTTGACCATTGCCTATGACGAGAATGTGCTGGGAACCGCGGATTATCTGGCCCCCGAACAGGCGGTGGATAGCCATCGTGTGGATCACCGGGCCGACATTTACAGCTTGGGATGCACGCTGTACTACTTGTTGACGGGTCATCCGCCCTTTTGCGAGGGAACACTCGCCCAGCGGATCATGAAACACCAACGGGAGGCCCCGCCGAGCATCCGCAATGATCGCCCCGATGCCCCGGAAGACCTTGTGGCGATCTGTCTCAAAATGATGGCCAAGAAGCCCTCCGCCCGGTATCAAACGGCAGCGGAGGTGGCCCAGGCCCTCCGATTGTGGCTCATCAATCATGGATATGAAGTCCCGAAAAGCGACACCCGGTTGCCGAAACCCGTGAAGGTTGCACCCACGGGTGCAACGAAGGGGAAGACATCCGCCCGAACACTCGTCTCGGCCAAGGCTTTATCCGATCCCCAGGAGCCGGATACGAAGACGGCCGTGCAAACGGTGACAGGCGAGACTTCGCCGAAGAGCGAACAATCCTCCCCCAATCTCGGTGTGCCGGTGGCTAAACCGTTGGAAACAGCGAACACATTGCCGATTGCCAAGCCCCTTCTCGAAACGGCGACAATTCCCCATGAAATCGTCGATCAAACGGGCAATGAGGAGGGGGCAGCTCCCTTCCCTTTGCCACTGCCTGCGCAGGAAGACCCACGGTTGAGCTTGGTTCTCGGGGGGCGGGCCCGACGCAGCGCACCGCCGATGCCCTTTTGGATTTGGATTATCATTGCCGTGGGGCTTATGACGGCCGTCATTTTGGCTGTAATTCAGTTTTCGCGATAGCGCATCGCGGCCGGTTGGTAATTCGCCTTTTGCCATCGGGGATGAGGCTCTATAATTCGGCAAAGCAGACGGTTTACGGGAGACCTGAAGGCGTTCGGCGGTGTTTGAGATGCCGCTTAAATTCCACTTGAGCAAGTCAGTATGAACGAAAGACATAAGATTCTCATCGCGGACGATAACCCCACAAATGTGGAGCTATTGGAGGCCTATCTGGCCGACTACGACTGCGAGATTGCCGTGGCCGGTGATGGGCTGGAGACCCTCACTCTTGCCCGAAAGATTCACCCCGACCTCATCCTCCTCGATATCATGATGCCCAAGATGAGCGGATTTGAGGTATGCCAGAAACTGAAGAGCGATCCTGCCACAAAAGATATCATGATCCTGATGGTGACGGCACTCAATGAATTGGGGGACATCGAACGGGCAGTAGCGGCGGGTTGCGATGATTTTTTGAGCAAACCAATTCACAAGTTGGAACTGCTCAAGCGCGTTGAAAATATGCTCAAACTGCGAAAAGTAACCGACGAATTGGCACGGCTGAGGGCCTACATCGACGCCATGGAAGCAACCAGGCCGGTCCAGCGCGAGGCGCGAAGAGGGACTTAACGCCCGCCCCAAGGGTGGCTGACGGGATTCGAACCCGCGACACCCAGATCCACAGTCTGGTGCTCTAACCAGCTGAGCTACAGCCACCACACGACGGATATTTGCGTGCCCGCGATGACTGTCGTGTCGTCAACAGCCCACCGTCCGTGGCGACCGCCAACGACCGGTAACTAGCCATCAATCACGGGAACCGTCATCAATACCTTTAGTCTATCCGGCGTCTGCGGCACGGTCAACGATGGGTGGAACTGGAGTTTACCCACTTCTTTGCAGCTATCGGGCAGGCTTCAATCGCTTCAACAACATGGCACTCAACCGGGAACCTGCGTTTGGTGGGGTGAAAGGCATCGTTTGCCTTGGACGGGCACCCGCCGTTATGAGCCAATATCACTTTTCGAAGGGCCACGCGCCGTCGTGCAAACAAAATATCTGAAGGGCCACGCGCGGTCCTAGAAACGAGATATTTGGAGGCCCACGCGCCATCGTACAAACAAGATATTTGGAGGGCCACGCGCGGTCGTACAAACAAAATATTTGGAGGGCCACGCGCCGTCGTGGCCGTGAACGACAATGAAAGAATCAATCGGCACGTCGGCGGACGCGACGGCGCGCGTCCCTCCAATTCTAATGTTGAATCATTACCCATCTTGGAGGGTTCGGCGTTGTCCTGGCCATCTCAAACTACAAAAAACTGGGTAAACTCCAGTGGGTGGAAACACCGGCGACTCGCTTGCGTAACCGACGGCTGTTACAGGACATTGGGCCGAATGGTGCCTAATCACTTCAGTTGCACTAGGACCCCAGATCGACGCGCACTTTATAATAACCCAGACCCCGGGGAGGGGAACCCGGGGTCTGGCGACGACGTCCCTTGGACGTCCTCGGAGGGGTTTTTCACCATTTGTCTCAAGCGGACGACAATTTCCTAAACCGATTGGTTCGGCTATCGCGGTCAGGTATTGGCCGATGCCCGATCCTTTTCCCGACGACGCCATCTACGGAATGCAGACACACCGCCTATGGCGACCGTCGAAAGGCCAAGAAGCACCACGCTGGTCGGTTCAGGGATGACTTCACCGCCACCGCCGGCCGTCTGGAAGACTAGGTTATCCAGGGCAAAATACGCCGGTGTGTTCATGCCCCATGGGCCAACATCTGAGGAATCGAGCTCGAATTCCAAAATGCGGGCAGCGCCGATCGGCGTCAAATCAACAGTTTGCCAGGTGTTCACGATGTAGTCTTGGGCACTATCTGCAAATCGGAAATCGGCAAGGTAGAACTCGATCGTCCCAAGCAAGCTGTTGGCAAGGTCTTTGCCGTAGATGATCAGTTTGAACCAGTCGGGATCGGTCCCCGATGGGCCACCAAACTTCTTGGCAAATTGATCGCCTTCCAGCATAGAGTAGTAGGCGTAGGTTGTGTTTGTCACCTGGGCGGAAACAAGTGACACACCTTCCGGGACTTCGATTTTGGGCAAGTCACCCCACAAGTTGACAAAACTCACGGCATAGGTCGCAGAGTTATCGGCCCCCGATCCGGGAATCGCCGAATACTGGTTCAGATACCCCCGAGTTGTTGTGTCGGTCTTGTTGGAATAGGCAAATCCATCCCACACATCCCACGCCAGGGTGTAATTGTTGTGAAAGACGAATCCATTTGACGTAAACGTGTTGTGACCGTCGTTGGGGGCGCCGTTCCAGTAACTGTTGGCCGGAAGGGAGGCCCCAACATCCTCGAAATCGACCGTACCGGCCTGGATCGAACTGAGGGGGACCAACAGCCCCAAGATGAACAGGCCAGGCAGCCAGATACGCGATCTGGCCAAGAGACATCGGGCAAGTGAACTCATGATGCTCCTCCTTTGCTGAAACGAAGACCAACGAAACACGCCGACACCGAGTTGACTCTTCGATGAACCGGCTTACAGCCCGGTCACCACTTCACCACCCGCACGTGTGCAGATAGCCGCCAAAACGCTCAAATCCATGGTTTCTGCCAAGAAACGGACAGAGGCATCCGTAAACAGGCCGTTGGCCCCGCCCGGATGCTTACTGCGGATATCGTTTTCAAACGCAGGCGCCTTATTGATGGCGTACGCTTGATCGAACACATTGAGGCCGTTGATCCACTGACCGTCGCGAAAATCGGAGTCTTCGGAGATAATCAGCGTGTTCGAGGTGCCATCAGCGACATCGGCCACGGTGAGTGATTGATCGTAGAGCATCATCCCTTTGGGCGGATTGTTGGGACCTGTGATGCGTTCACCGTAGATGCCACCGTAATCACATGGTCCGCGACCTTGCCGCAATTCCCGTTGGGTTGTGGCACTGGGGCAGATATAAAGGGGCAAGATGGTGGCGGCGGCCTCGGCGTTTTCCGGTGCGTCGAACGGTTTGCTCGTATCGACCCTCCGGTAAAGGGGTTGTTGCTCAACATAAGGGAGGAGAAAGAGCGACCAGGCCAGCTGCCGCCCCGCCGGTCCGTAAGGTTTTTTAGTTTGCGGATTGATCATGGCGCGATGTTCAATCCCACCCGGCGGAAAGCATCCCAAGGCCTGGTGGTAGTTGTGCAGACCGATGCCTATCTGCCGCAGATTGTTGGTGCAGGCGGAGCGGCGGGCGGCTTCGCGAGCAGCCTGAACGGCCGGCAGGAGAAGCGACATCAGCAAGCCAATGATGGCGATCACCACCAGCAACTCAACGAGGGTGAAGCCCTGTCGAATAGCCATAGAAAAAGTCGGTAGTTTCCCCTGAACGGAGCCATCCCGAAGCACGGCAGACCACCGGTCCATCGCAAACCTCCTGCCGCTATCGCGCAGAAAGCAACCCCAGCATTATCGGGAACACAACGTCCCCGTAGGTGGCCGGAACTTAGTAGAACTGATGAGTTGCAACCTGCTCGATAGCCTCAAGTAGGGTCCAGTACTCCGCAGCCTCCGTCCCACGCAGAGGGCTGACAGTCATGCGTTGGTAGGTCTTCTGACTTCCGAGCTGGACTCACCCGGCCTTCTCGTCGCAACGATTCCTCATGGGATCAGACCACGAGGAACCTGCTGGGCGCCGCGACAATGGCCAAGGAGACTGGGCAAGTCTCGTGGCGCTCGGTTACAGCGGCGGGGACCGTTCCGGATTCTCACCGGATTCCCTGTTCTCCGATCAGGCTAGCTGCCTAACCGGACACCAACGCCCAACACGGATCATCCTATCGCTGCCCCCGGCCTGTGTCAACTGTCCGGCAGGCTCAAATCGAAAAGCTCCGCTCCCTTGGATTCAAAATGATGACAAGATCGGTAGAATTAACGGAGTTCGGAGAAAGAGCATCGCAGGGATGCCCTTTTTGTGGGCGTTGGTTTTAACCCATATTGCAATCGTCCCAGGGCACCCGAAATAAGGGGGAGTGTATGGACCAAGCCGATCTTGATGCATGGCACATGCGTCGTGTCTTAGAACTGGCGAAACGCGGGCAGGGATCCGTTGAGCCAAACCCCATGGTGGGTTGTGTGATCGCGAAGGGGGCCGAGATCATCGGGGAGGGTTGGCATCGTGCCTTTGGGCAGCCGCATGCCGAGATTGAAGCGCTCCGTCTGGCCGGATCGCGCGCGGCCGGCGCCACGATGTACGTGAGCCTTGAGCCGTGCTGTCACTACGGCAAGACGCCGCCTTGTACGCAAGCCGTGATCAAGGCCGGGATTCGCCGTGTGGTGGTGGCCATGAAGGACCCCTTCCCCCTTGTCGCGGGAAAAGGCCTTACGGAACTCGAAAAGGCCGGCATTGAGGTCACCGTGGGTCTGATGGAGGCAGAGGCCCGCTTTCTGAATGCCCCATATATCAAGCTCGTCACGCAACAGCGTCCCTGGGTGATTGCCAAATGGGCAATGAGCCTCGACGGAAAGATCGCCACCCACAGCGGTGACAGTCGGTGGATCAGTAATGAACTTTCTCGCTCCCGCGTCCATCAACTCCGTGGTCGAGTGGATGCGATCGTCGTGGGAGTTGACACGGTGCGAGTGGACGATCCCCTGCTAACGGCCCGACCCCCAGGGCCGCGCACGGCCGTGCGGATTGTCCTGGATTCGACAGGGCGACTGCCGCTGGACTGTCAATTGGTGCGAACGGCCCGTGATGTCCCCGTGATGGTCGCCGTTTCCCGACAAGCCCCCGCCGAGGCCCGTCGCCAGTTGGAGTTGCACGGTTGCGAGGTCTTTGAGTCTCCCGGAGACTCCTATGCCGAACGGCTCATGGCGCTTCTCGATGAATTGGGCCACCGACGGATGACAAACGTCCTCTTCGAAGGCGGATCGCAGGTTTTTGGTACCCTCTTTGATCATCAGCTCGTCGATGAGGTCCACGCCTTTATTGCCCCGAAGATCGTTGGGGGGCAGAACGGTCGGACGCCTGTGGCGGGAATCGGTGTGGAACGACTCGTCCATGCCCAGATTCTGCGGAACGTCACCTGGGAGAAGATCGGCGATGACCTATACGTTCATGGTCGAATTGATTCGGCGTGATCCATCCGTACGCTCCGTCGTGGTACCAAGCAAGTGAACCCACCGTGAAATGCGAGTGGATTGTGTCATGGTCGTTCAAAAACCACCGGCGGCTTAGGCCGGCGGCTTGCGGTGGGGACAAGCGCGCGAAATCTTCTGGAGGGCCACGCGCCGTTGGATTCAAACCAAATACTGGAGGGCCACGCGCCGTCGTACAAACAAGATATTTGGAGGGCCACGCGCCGTCGTGGCCGGGAACCATAATGGATCGTCAATCGGCACGTCGGCGGACGCGACGTCGCGCGTCCCTCCATGTTCGATATCAAACCACCATTCATTCTGGAGGGCCACGCGCCGTCGTGGCCGAAAAGAGGCGGCGCTTGCCGTTGGCCAGTTGGCGTATCACAATAGGGCAGGCAAGCGATCTAAGAGATCTTAGTTCCAGGTCTCAATCCGAATTCGTGGGAGGCATCATGAGTACTGCCCGTGTTTTGTGGCCAGGTGTGTTTGCCGTTCTTGCCCTGTTGTATGGTGAACGACTTTTCGCCGAGGATTGGCCGCTCCACGACAATGTCGTCCTCGAATCGTGGGGATTTGTGAATGTCTCGGCGAAGCCTTTCGAGGCCGATCCCAGCGGTCAACGTGATTCCACGGAAGCTATCCAGAAGGCGGTCAACTACGCAAGGGAGAGGCAGCTCGTCTGTCTCTTTCCACCGGGTGAATACCTGGTCTCGGATACGATTGTTTGCGAGCAATATCGGCCCCTGCGAAGTCCCACCAGGCGTTCGGGAGATCGCAATCACCCGTGTGTTTTGATGGGGATGGAACAGGACGGCCGTCGCCCATGCTTGGTCCTTTCTCCACAAAGCAACGGATTTGACGATCCCGATCACCCTAAGGCCGTGATCTATTTTTGGGCTGCGGGGAACGGTGAGGAGGCCCCTCTCGACCAACCCCAGCCGAATATTTCAATGAATCAGATGATCGTCGGGATCGACTTTCGGCTGGGGCCGAACCACCCCGGGGCGATCGGTATTTCGCATCGGGCGGCCCAGGGGTCGGGCATCCAAGATTGCACCATTGATGCCCGCGGGGCATTTTGCGGCGTGCAAGGCGGTGCAGGCTCCGGGGGTAGCCATGCCGGCGTCACGGTCATCGGAGGACGCTACGGCTTGGACCTGCGGGGAACGCAACCCGCTGCAACGGTGACGGGTGTAACCCTGGTCGATCAGGACGAATCGGCCATCATCTGTTCCGGCCGACAGGCCACAACGATCGTGGGCTTTCGGATTCGGGCAAAAGGTAGCGGTCCGGTGATCCAGGCCAGACAAAGCTGGATTCACCAGGGCCAACTCAATTTGATCGACGGCAGTGTGGAAGCCGATGGCCCCGTAACCTCCGTCCTACTCGACACCACGGCCGCAGCGTACTTCAACAATGTGTTTGCCCGCGGTGTGGAGAAGATCGTGCGGTCACCGGTGGGGGAACTCAAGGCCCCTGAGGGGAAATGGTGCCACGTCCAGGAGGCCGCGATTGCGGTTCCCCCTGCCGTGTTCCGCGGTCGTCAGTTGGCAGCACTCGGTGTGAAGGAACTAAGCTACACATGCGGGATTTGGGTGGATGGGGAAAAATGGCCCACCGCGATTTGGAGCAGGATTGTGTCGGCAGAGACGCCTCCCGACGATTTGGTGAGCCGTCACCTTTGGGATGAGCGGTTTCCACGCCCGTGGTCACCGGGCGTTGTCAATGTGAAACTCCTGGAGAATCCTCCGCGGGGGGACGGCATAACGGACGATACCGAGGCCCTTCAAAAGGCCATTGAAACCCATCCTGCCCTTTTCCTTCCCAAAGGCGAGTACCGGATCACGAGAACCCTGCGTTTGCGGCCCGATAGCAAGTTGATCGGCGCGCACCGCTGCTTCACGTGGCTGGTGGGATACGGACACCCCGGCGGAGATTTTGCCCGCACAGATGAGCCGAAACCAATTGTCCAAACCGCGAACGATCCAAAAGCGACGACGATCCTCGGTTTCTTTGGCATTCGTTTGGATATCTCCGGTATCGGTGGATACGCCCTCAATTGGGCAGCGGGGCGGCAGTCCATGTTTCGGGATGTCAATGTGGTCATGCCCACGCGATGGAGTGTCCCAAAGGGCGTGGCCGCCCCACAGTTTGATCATCCGTTCGTTGTGGTCCACGGCCATGGGGCGGGAAAGTGGTACAACTTCCATCAGGAGTCCTGGCAGTTGCAGGGGCCTCATTATCGGCACCTTTTGATCCAAGGCAGCAGGGGGCCGTTGCACTTTTACCAGTGCAATGTGGAGCATTCCCGCAGTGATGCCAACATGGAGATTCGTGGTGCCTCGGGCATTTTTGTTTATGGCCTCAAAGGTGAGTACAATCGCCCCATTGTGAAGGCCGTCGATGCGGAGAACTTTGCCATCTTCGGCTACGGGGGTAATGCGGCGGCTTATCCGGGCACTGCCCTGTTTGATATCGAGAATTGCCGCAATTACCGCCTCACGCTGCTTGTGGATAGTCCGCGCTATCCGGGAGATGGTTCGCCAGAGCACTTCGCCGGCGAGGGTGTTGATCCCCGGCTTTGGCACATGGTGATAGAAAAACAGGGCGACACGGTGTTTCGCACGCCGCCGCTTGATCGGCCAACCATGGTTGCTCGCGGAGACCTCCACCGTTAGACGTGACGCATCTGTGGAATACAGCATGATAGGACTCAGAACAACCGAGATGACGGGAAACGAACGATAGGGAGTTTCGGCGATGAATCGGTTTGGCATGTGGTTTGTGACCATCATCACGGCCCTGGGATCGTGTGGATGGGTGTTTGCAGAAAGCTCTCCGGCGGTGCGGGAAATAGTCCTGGAGGAAGTCGCATACACCGATGAGCAGGCAGCCCGGCAGGTGTGGCGGGCCTCGGAGGGAACCCCGCCGGTCCGATTGATAGCGCAGGATGGAAGCCGGGCCTTGGAAATTGCCTTGCCGTTTGCCGGTCAAGCGGATTTGCCCCGTAGTATTCATGATCGCGACGTGAAGCTGGACCTTTCCCGCCCCGGCGAGTTTATTTTGGAACTGGAAGTCGATCACCCCGAGGCCGTCGGACACCTATCGCTCTATTTTCGTAGCGGCGCGGGCTGGTATGCCGGTTCGGGATCGGTGGGTGGCGTGGGGAAGCAATTGGTGCGGTTTGTGAAGGCGGATTTTCGCTCCGAGGGGAAACCCGCCGGGTGGGGACAGATCGACGGAATTCGTATTTCGTTTTGGCGAGGTGCGTCTGTCGATGCCCGTGCGAGAATCTACCGCCTGACCGCCGTGGAGCATCCGGTCGCCCTGTTTGTTCCCTCGGCCATCGAGGGGCGCGAACAGTCTGAATTGCGGACCATTAGGGAAATTACCGAGC